>Ga0207707_10005539_pt1 | contig 11044 bp, 12 predicted proteins | sample KBSC83BmetaG_FD_184336 | JGI IMG/M metagenome (GOLD analysis project Ga0207707, IMG submission 184336) | Corn rhizosphere microbial communities from Kellogg Biological Station, Michigan, USA - KBS C8-3B metaG (SPAdes) (version 2) | ecosystem: Host-associated > Plants > Roots > Rhizosphere ... | reverse complement strand
AGTGCATTAACGGCCAGTGCGTTGATGGTCATTTGTTATGCGAGGTCGAAGACCAGGAACTCGCCGCCGTGGGGCCCGGCTCCGGCGATCCGCAGGGACGACTCGTCGCTGATGGCTGCGCCGTCACCCTCTTTTAGGGCGTGGCCGTTTAGGGAGATGTTGCCTTGTGCGCAGTGGACCCAAGCGTGGCGTCCTTTCGCGATGGGCTGTTCTAAAGTCTCGCCTGCGGCTAGGACGGACGCGTACATGCGCGCGTCTTGGTGGATGAACGCTGCGGGGATGTCCGTTTTTTTGTCCGGGCCGGCCATCAGGCGGAGGCGGCCTTTTTTCTCGGCGGGGTCGAAGGCGAATTGCTGGTAGGAGGGTTCTACGTCGGTGACGGCGGGTTCGATCCAGATTTGCAGGAAGTGCGCGGGTTCTTTGGGCGAGGGGTTGAATTCGCTATGGATCACTCCGGTGCCGGCGGACATGGCTTGCACCATGTTGGGTTCGAGCACCTCTTGCTTTCCCATGCTGTCTTTGTGGGCGAGGCTGCCTTCCATTACGTAAGAGATGATTTCCATGTCGCGATGGCCGTGCGCGCCGAAGCCCTTGCCGGGGGCTACGCGATCGTCATTCAGCACGCGCAGGGAGCGAAAGCCCATGTGCTTGGGATCGTAGTAATTCGCGAAGGAGAATGTGTGGTAACTGTTTAGCCAGCCGTGGTCGGCGTGGCCGCGTTCATCCGCCGGCCGGAGGGTAATCATACTTCTATGTTACTCATCCCTGTCAAGTTAGTGAGTGGTTTCGATGACGCGCGGGCCGCCGTCGAGGCCGTAGATTGTGATCTTTCCCGGATTGGCTGGTTTAGCGGGGCGCGCGGCTGCTGGCGGGGTCTGGGGTGCGGTTGCGGTTGCCTGCGCACGCGCAACTTCGGCGGACTGCGCCGCCTGCAATAGGGCTGCGAACTCCTCTTTCGGCAACGCCAGGCTTACGCGCATGCGATTCCCTAGCGAATCGATTTTCAGCTTCTGCGCCATGTTGGCGACTTCCGGGGTGTCGGCTTTCGCGGCCAGTTCCATCTGGAGTTGCATAGCGAACAGTTGTGCGATCTGGGAAGCGGCGGCTTCGCTTTCGGTGGCGAGACTCAACTCGAATTGAAATCCTTCGTGGGCTGCCAGGCCGAAATCTATGCCTTTAATTTGCGAGGCGAAGGGCGCGGCTAGCGGATTCCAGTCGGCTTTGGCGGGCTGAAATTTGGAGAGGGATTCGTCGGCGATGATCCAGACGTCGTTGGTGGCTGCGAGGGCCTTGGCGCGGGCTAACAGTTTCGACGCGGGGGGCAGGGCGCGGCCGCGGCGGTCGAGCGCTGCTACGACGGACTTTTCATCGCCTAAGAGCAGCAGGCCGTCCATCACTGCCAGGGTGGTGGTGTCGGTTTTCGTGGTGCGGTAGAGATCGGCTGTCCGATAGCGGCGCGGGGCGCTTTGCTGAAACGCTCTCAACGCCTCCAGCGGAAATTTGCCTTCGACGGCCAGCAGAAAGGGAGCAGTGGTCTTGGAGTTCGAGGTCGGGTTGCCAGGCGAGGAGACAAATATGTGATTGATTTGCTCGAGTATCCCCATGCCCATGGCCTGCATTGCGGAGGCTGGCGGCCGGGTCTTCGATTGGTCGCTAAAGAGTTTCCAGGCGGCGGACTCGCGGATGCTCTTGACGTCGACGCCGAGCATTAGCTTCGCGTCCGGATGTCCCAGTTCCCAGGTGTTGGTCTGCGCGGCGGCGGTTGCGGCGAAAACTAAGAGCGCGATTCCCAGCTGCGATTTCGTCATGGTGGTAGCCCTCCGTCTTAACCTTGATGCTAAGGCATTTTTTTGGGGTTCTGGAATCGAGCGAACCACTTAGTTAAAGGCTTCGGATCGCCGAAGTAATTAAGCCGCGGAACGGGCGGCTTCTTCTTCGGCTACCGCTTCTACGGGGAACCCTAACTCCCGCCAAAGAGGGAACCCTCCTTCGAGGGGGCGCACGTGCGCGACGCCGTGCCGTTTCAGCTGCAAGGCCACGCGGGCGCTGGTGACTTCGTTGGGGCAGGTGCAGTAGAGGATGATTTCGGTGCCGACGAATGGGGCGATGATGGACTCCACTTGGTCTTCGGTCAATTGCCGGGGGCTGATCTGAATGGAACCGGGGATGCGGCCTTCGCTGCGCTCGATGGCGTTGCGCAGATCGACGAGCGACAGGCTTTCGCCGCGCTCCATGCGCTCTTTCAGTTCGTGCGGCGTGATGCGGGCGATCCGCAAGGACCGGTAGATGCGCTGGCGCTGGATGTATTTGAACGCGACGTACAGCAGGAGGATCAAGGCGACGGCGATGCCCAGGCCGGAGCCGAAGCGCTCCAGATAAAACGCCAGCGTTTCCAATTGTGCGCGAAACCACCAGCCGATTGCTGCGAAGGCGCCGGCCCACAAGGCAGCGCCAGCTGAGTCCAGGAATACGAATTTCCACGGCGCCAGCTTAAACATTCCGGCCATGGGAGGCGCCACCGTGCTCAACCCCGGAACAAATTTCGCGAAGAGCAGAGAGGCCGCTCCATAGCGGGAATAAACGGTCCCGGTCTGGCGCACGCAGCTATCCGGCTCGAGCGCAATTTTGCAAAGAAAACGCAGGATGGAACTGCCGCGGCGCCTCCCCAAATAAAACCACAGAGAATCTCCCAGCAGCGAAGCGATTACGGCCAGCGTGAGCGCTTCGACAATGTTCAACTTGCCGAGACCCGCCAGCGCACCCGCAGCCAGCAGGAACGGGGCGGATGGCAGGGGCAAGCCCACCTGTTCGGCTAAGACCACGACGAACAAAACCACGTAACCATGTTTCACTAAGAACTCAATGGTTTCGTTCATGGGGTCTCCGAAGGGCGGTCCTCAATCTGCACCTTTATGAGATGCGCGTACGGCCGGATCGGTCGCAGCGTCAATCCCGCCTCGCTTGACAAATCCTCCTTGGGGGCTTAGCCATGGAGTATGTCGCGGCTGCCGTTGTCATGGATTCTCGCAGGGATGATCACGCTCCCGCTTGCTTCCACGGTCGCCGCCGGCGCCGAAAGCGCGTCATCGCCTACCTTCTATAAAGACATCCTGCCACTATTCCAAAAGCATTGCCAGAGCTGTCATCGCCCCGGCGAAATCGGGCCGATGCCGTTGCTCACCTATGAAGGAACGCGTCCCTGGGCCAAAGCCATTAGAGCCGCGGTGGCGTCGCGCAAGATGCCGCCCTGGTTCGCGGACCCCGCCTTCGGCCACTTTCTGGAGGACCGCCGCCTGAGCACGGCCGACCTCAACCGCATCGTCGCCTGGGTGGATGCCGGCGTACCTGCGGGCGATCCAAAGGACCAACCGGCGCCGGTGGAGTGGCGCGAAGGCTGGAACATACGTCCCGATGAAGTCTTCCAGATGCCGGAAGCTTATAAGATTCCCGCCAGCGGAACGCTCCCGTATGTGTATCTGGTCATCCCTACCGGGTTCGTCCGCGACACTTGGGTGACCGCCGCGGAACTGCGGCCCAGTAACCGCGCCGTGGTCCACCACATCATCGCCGTGGTGCGGCCGCCCGGCTCGCAATGGATGAAGCAAGCCAAGCCGCTGGTTCCGTATGCGCCCACGCAAGACGATCAGGGCGGGGAACCGACCGCGGGCGACCCGTTATCGAGCCCTGTCGACATCAGCTACGAGCTGCTCGCCGCCTACTCGCCCGGCATGCAGCCGCAGCGCTTCGACATCGATCACTCGGCTAAGCTGGTGCCAGCCGGCTCCGATATCGTTCTGCAGATCCACTACACGCCCAACGGCAAGACGGCGATGGAGGATCAAACCAAGCTCGGACTCACTCTCGCCAAGGAGCCGCCGGCCAAGCGCTTCATGTCGGCGGTGGCCAACGCGTGGCACTGGGCCATTCCGCCCGGCGATCCTAACTACGAGGCCAAAGGCTCGCTCACGTTCGGCGAGCCAGTGGAACTGGTCTTCATCCAGCCGCACATGCATCTGCGCGGCAAGGACATGACCATCCGTCTGGTTTACCCCGGCGGGAAATCGGAAACGCTGCTCAGCGTGCCGCATTACGACTTCAACTGGCAGATCGTGTATTACCTGGAGAAGCCGTTGCAGTTGCCTATGGGAACCAAAGTGGAGGTCACGGCGCATTGGGATAATTCCGCCAACAATCCGCAGAATCCCGATCCCACCAAGACCGTGAAGTGGGGGAATCAGAGCTGGGATGAAATGCTGAGTGTGCCGATGGGTGTGGTGATCGATCGCGATTGAGAGCTCCGGAGAGGCGGGCGGTTCGCCGCTGAGGACATCATGCGTCAGGGCCCGACCAGTTGAATCCGATATGCTTACTCGAACGGCCGGTCCGCTCCCATTTGAAACCGAAGGCCTCAACCCTGTCCGCTGTCGCCTTGCCCTGAGTCGCAATCCCACCGGGACCAACTTCCGAACCGGGTGGATTATGCACTTGTACGCGCTGCCCCGGGAGCGTCGTCGGGCCGGTGAGGGCTTCGGCGCTGGCGAGTACGCTGCCGGGGATCTCGGCCCGCCAGGACGCGAGGTCATTCGCGACATCGAATTCGATGCGAGCGTACTCGATACCACGCACCTCGCCAATGAACTTCGCGAACACACCCGGCCACCCGCCGGCACGGCCGCCAAAGATCATCTGCAGCGCTTCGCGTTGAGGCGCGTCAGCGCGCTCGTCGATGAACATGCCCATGGTTGCCTTGGCGCCCTCCCAGATATTTCCCTCGAAGGCGCCGACTGCCAAGATATTCATGCCACCGAGTGAAATCTGACCGTAATTCCCTGCTCGGATGTGCCAGGCGAGCACCCCGTTACAATCACCGGAAGTCGGTGGTTGAGCGAAGTAACACGGGCAAGGAATCGCGCACTTACAGGTGTCGAACCAGTCCCCTTCGATACCCCACTTCGGAATCTCAGGCATGGGACCTCGCTTGCTGACAATATAACGCAAGGTACCTGGAATTTCCACGGCGTAGATGATGGCTTAGAATGCCTCGTCCCGCTAACGCGCTGCGCGAGAATTAACCGCCGCGGATGAGACGCATGGCTTCGCTGACGCCGGCGCCATCGGGTTTCGAGCCGCCGGCTTTTTCGGATTCGGGAATCGAGTCGCCTTCGCCGGGGGCCAGGAACAGGTTGGCTTCGAGGCCATGCTGGCGGGTGTAGAGATCCCAATAACGGCCGCCCAGGGCGTAGAGCGATTCGTGGGTTCCACGTTCGACGACGCGGCCAGCTTCGACGACTAAAATTTGTTCGGCGCGGCGGATGGTGGAGAGGCGGTGGGCGATGACGAAGGTGGTGCGTCCTTTCATCAGGTACTTCAGGCCTTCCTGGATCAGCGCTTCGGATTCGGAATCGAGACTGGAAGTGGCTTCGTCGAGGATCAGAATGCGCGGATCGGCCAGGATGGCGCGGGCGATCGAGACGCGTTGGCGCTGGCCGCCGGAGAGTTTGACGCCGCGCTCGCCGACGACGGTGTCGTATTTCTTTTCGAAATTCTCGGCGAACTCGTCGACGCGGGCGATGCGGCAGGCTTCTAGGATCTGTTCCTTGGTTGCGTTGGGGCGAGCAAAGGCGATGTTTTCTTCAATGGTGCCGTCGAACAGGAAGGTGTCTTGCAGGACGACGCCTAGCTGGGTGCGGTAGCTGTCCAGGCGCACGGTGGAGAGATCTACGCCGTCGACGAAAACTTTTCCTTCGGTGGGGGTGTGGAAGGCGCTAATTAAGCTGATGATGGTGGATTTGCCGGAGCCGGAGGGGCCGACTAGCGCGGTGACGGTGCCGGGCTGCGAGCGGAAGCTCACGTCGAACAACACTTGCTTGCCGGCTTCGTAGGAAAAACCGACGTTTTCGAAAATCAATTCGCCATTAATCGGGCCCAGCGCTACGGTGCGGTTCGGGTCTTTGTCTTCGGGACGTTCTTTCAGGACTTCGTGGGTGCGGTCGAGGCCGGCCAGGGCTTCGGTGATTTGAGTGCCGATGCCGACGACTCCGAACACGGGGGCGACTAGGAAGGCGAGGAAGGCGGTGAAGGTGACGAATTCGCCCAGCGTCAGCGTGCCGGCGAAGATCTGGCGCGTGCCGACGAACATCACTACAGAGCCCACGATGCCCATTAGCACGGTGGCGGAGAGGCTCATGAAGGACATGGCGGTGAGCGAGGCTTCTACATTCGCCAGGAGCCGTCTGACGCCGCCCGCGAAGACTGCTGCTTCGCGTTCTTCGGCATGATAGCCCTTGACTACGCGGACTCCGCCTAGCGATTCCGTCAGGCGGCCGGTGACTTCGGCGTTGATCTTGCCGCGCTCGCGGAAGATGGGGCGGATTTTGGTGAACGCTTTCGAGAGCGCGAAGGCGAAACAGGCGACGAACAGGGCGGTGAGGCCGGTCATGATGGCGCTGATGCGCAGCAGCACGACTAGCGCTACCACGGCGGTCATGAGGCCGCCGACGAATTCGACCAGGCCAGTGCCGATTAAATTGCGGACGCCTTCGACGTCGGTCATGATGCGGGAGACCAACACGCCGCTTTTATTGGAATCGTAATAGCCTACTGACAGCCGGCCGATGTGTTGTTGCACTTTCTGGCGCAGCTCGGCGATCAGGCGCTGGCCGGCTTTGGAGAGCAGCTGTGTGAGGGTAAAAGAGGTGATTCCCTGAATCATGGTTGCACCTAGAACGGTGAGCACCAGCGGCGTGAGTAGGCTCGCCTGGTGCTTGCCGACCACATCGTCGATCAGGAAGCGGGTGGAGTAGGGAAGCACCAGACCGCTCATGCGGTTGATGATCATCAAGGCTAATCCCAGCGCCAGCAGTTTGCGCCGCGGAAGAATCATCTCCCGCAGGTCGGGCCAGATTTCGCGGATGCGCTCGGACTGCGTCCGCTTGGGTGTGTCGGCTTTTTCGCGCGAGTGTTTGCCGGAGGGCGTTCGTTCGGCGGATCGGGGGTGCACTGTAACTTCAGTGTAGCCTGAGAGAATGGCTCGGCTATCGGCAGGGACCTCGGGATTCGCGTATGCGAGTTGGAAGCCAGATTTCTATCCGCAGAAGCTGGCCGCGAAGGATTTTTTGAAGCATTACGCTACGCGTCTGAATGCGGTGGAGATCAACTACACTTTCCGGCAGTTGCCCAAGGCGGCCACGCTTGAAAACTGGGCGGCGGCTACGCCGGACGGGTTTTTGTTTGCGTGCAAGGCGCATATGCGGATCACGCATATTAATCGGCTGAAGGAGTCTGAATTTACGGAGTTGTTTTTTAAGGCGCTGGAGCCGTTGCGGGCTTCGCGGAGGTTGGGGCCGGTGCTGTTTCAGTTGCCGCCGAATTTTAAGGTGGACACGGATTTGCTGGGAGCGTTTCTAGCGAAGCTGCCGGAGGATATTCGGACGACGTTTGAGTTTCGTAACGCTACTTGGCTGACGGATGAAGTTTACCGGTTGCTGGAGCAGCACCGGGTGGCGCTGTGTTTGGCGGAGTCTGACACGTTTGAGGTGCCGAAGGTGGTGACGGCTCCGTTCGTTTATGCGCGGCTGCGTAAGGAAGAGTATTCGGCGGAGGACCGGCTGGAGATCGCCAGGCGGGCGCGGCAGCAGTTGGGGGAAGGGCGCGACGTCTTTGTATTTTTCAAGCACGAGGACACGCCGGCGGGGGCGGTCTATGCTGAGGAGTTGTTGAAGGGAGGGTCGAATGAACCGTAGAAATTTTGTCCGAGTTGTCGCGGGGACGGCTGCGGCGTTGGCGCTGCGGGGGCAGGCCCGTCCGCAGGTCAAGGCGCTAGTGTTCGACACTTTCGGAACGGTTGTCGATTGGCGCGGATCCATTATTGAGGAAGGGCTGATTTGGGCCAAGGGCAAGAGCCTCGACGTGGACTGGGGGCGGTTCGCGGATCACTGGCGGGATGGCTATGCTCCGGCGATGGAAAAAGTCCGCAAAGGGCAGCTTCCGTGGACGAAGTTGGATGATCTGCACAGGATGTTGCTGGAGGATCTGCTCAAAGAGTTCGGCCTGACCGGGCTGAGCGAGGCGGAGAAGGATCATTGGAATCGTGTGTGGCACCGGTTGAAGCCTTGGCCGGACTCGGTGGCGGGGTTGGCGCGGTTGAAAAAGAAATACACGATTGCGCCGCTCTCAAACGGCAACGTGGGGTTGCTGAATGATATGGCTAAGAGCGCGGGGCTGCCGTGGGATCTGATTCTGTCGGCGGAGTTGGCCAAGCATTACAAGCCGGATCGAGAGGCTTATCTGACTGCGGTGGAGTTGTTGGGATTGAAACCTGAAGAAGTCATGATGGCGGCGGCGCATTCGGGCGATTTGAATGCGGCGCGAAGTTTCGGATTACGGACGGGGTTTATTCATCGCCCTAATGAACGCGGGCGGGGCGGCAAGGCTGATCACGCCAAGCCTGGTGAATTCGATATTGTGTCGACTGATATCGGCGATCTGGCCGCCCAGATGGGGGCCTAGTGGATCTGGTCGGGTTGCTCCACGCGAACATGCAGCACGCGTGACGTGGTTATGGGGTGCGCGTCGTCGAGCAGCAAAACCATACGCATGCCACAGCCGATGAAGCCCAGCTCCAGCACGCCTTCCTGATCTACAGAGCCTTGCAGGCTCGCGGGCACGGGCTCGGGACAATACTCAGGGTGGCCCGATACGCGGATGGAAGTGCCGCCTAAGCACTCAATGCGGTAGTGGCGGCTCTTGGTTTCGACATCGATCATCGAACCCGGCAGCAGATTCTCGCATTTCAGCATCTCCGTGGATTCCATCATGCACCTCTCAGCATATATGCTGTGCAAGCGGGTCGCCAGTCGGCTAAGTCGTTTATTATCGAGAACGGAAGCTGGCTTTCGAGTGGAAATCGGAACAAATTACGGATATGCGGCGCGTAGGGCGGCACGGGCGAGGGTGCGGGTGGAGTCGAGAATCGGCAGTACGGAATCGCCGGCCTGGATCAGGAGTGGGATTTCGGTGCAGCCTAGTACTACGGCTTGGCAGCCGTTGCGTGCGAATACCTTTATCGCTTCCTGAAAATATTCGCGGGTGCTGGCGGCGAAGCGTCCGAAGACCAGCTCGTTCATGATCAGTGCGCTGATGCGCTGGCGGACTTCGCGCTCGGGGAATTCGCAGGCGATTCCTTGGGCGGCGAGCGCATCGGTGTAGACCGGGCCTTCCATCAACCAGCGGGTGCCGAGCACGCCGACTTTGCCGTAGCCGCGTTCCTTCGCTAGCGCGGCGATTTCTTCGGCGATGTGCAGCCAGGGGATGGGGGATTTCCCGCGCACTAAATTTAAACCCTGGTGCGCGGTGTTGTCGGGGCAGATCGCGAACGACGCACCGATGCGGGCGAGTTTTGCGGCCGATTCGAGGAGCAGGCGGCCGACTTCGGGCCAGTCCTCGGCTTCGATGGAGCGCATGTAGTCGGCGAGCGATAAATTGTGCAGCGTGACTTCAGGATGCGCGTAGCCGTGCTGCGCTTCGCCCTCCTGGCAGATGGTACGGAAGCACAGGGCGGCGCCTTCTGAGGTGACTCCGACGATGCCGATGTGTTTGGGCATGGCGTCCAGTATAGCGAGCTAACCTGTATGCATGACTTGGGCGGTTTACGCGTTGCTGTCGGCGCTCTTCGGTGCGCTGGTGGCGATTTTGGGGAAGATCGGCGTGCGCGACGTGGATAGTAATCTGGCGGTGGCGATCCGCACGGTGATCATTGTGTTCTTCGCTTGGGGGATCGTGCTGGTACAGGGAAACGGCCGCGACGTGTGGCGGATTTCACGGCACTCGTATACTTTTTTGATTCTTTCGGCCGTGGCTACGGGGCTCTCGTGGCTGTTTTATTACAAGGCGCTGAAGCTGGGTGAAGCTTCGCGGGTGGCGCCGATCGACAAGTTGAGCGTGGCGCTGGCGGTGGGGATGGCTTTCGTTTTTCTCGGGGAGAAGCCGACTACGGGAAACGTGCTGGGAGCTGTCCTGGTGGTGGCGGGGGTGCTGGTGTCGGTGTTGGTGCGTTAACCGCGGGCTTTGCGTTTTGCGGGCTTGGCTTCCGCGATGGAAGTTACGGCACTCGCGGATGCGGCAGGTTTCTTCGCTACAGCCAGGCTGGCTTTCAGGGCTTCCAGAATGTCGACGACCTTTTCCTGGCGCGGTTCGGGCGTGGCTACGATTTCCTTGCCTTCCTTCTTGGACTCGATCATCTGCAGCAGGTTTTCGCGGTAGGAGTCTTTGTATTTGTCGGGCTCGAATTCGGCGGCCAGGGCTTCGACGAGGCTTTGCGCTAACGCAAGTTCTTTTTCTTTTACGAGGCTCAGGTCGGTGCGGAATTCGTCGACTTTGCGGATCTCGTGGCTGAAGTACATGGTATGCAGGAGCACGCCGTTGGCGCCGGGACGCAGAATCACTACATGCTCACGGTTATGCATGGTGACTTTGGCGATACCCATGTAGCCGGACTTCTTGAGGGCGTCGAAGAGCAGAGCGTAGGGCTTTTCGCCGGCTTCGTCGGGCGCCATGTAGTAGGAGGTCTCTAGGTAGATGGGATCGACGGCGTCGGCTTTGACGAATTCCTGGATCTCCATGACCTTGGCGGTCTGCGGGGCCACCTTCTTTATTTCTTCGTCCTCAATGACTACGTAGCGGTCCTTTTCGTATTCGTAGCCTTTTACGATTTCGGTGCGCGGGATGGGTTTGTCTTCGGCGGCGCAATATAAAACCTGGCGGACACGGGAGTTGTCGGATTTGTGAAGCTGGTTAAAGCTGATGCTCTCGCTGCGCGCGGCACTGTACAATTTAACCGGGAACGAGACCAGTCCGAACGTGAGGTGCCCTTTCCAAACCGTGGAAGCCATTGCTTATACCTCGCAGCCTTTCACTATACCTCAAACATTATCCACTCGTTTTGTATCGGCGGTATGTCCTTAAAAAAATACGCGGAGAAACGCCATTTCGAGAAGACGCCGGAGCCAGCTCCGGGCGCCACACCCGTCCCCTCTAGTGGACTGCA
>Ga0207707_10005535_pt1 | contig 11046 bp, 12 predicted proteins | sample KBSC83BmetaG_FD_184336 | JGI IMG/M metagenome (GOLD analysis project Ga0207707, IMG submission 184336) | Corn rhizosphere microbial communities from Kellogg Biological Station, Michigan, USA - KBS C8-3B metaG (SPAdes) (version 2) | ecosystem: Host-associated > Plants > Roots > Rhizosphere ... | reverse complement strand
GAGAGCCTGGTGCCCGATCTGCACGCGCTGGTGCAGCGCGAGCCCCTGCGGGAGCGGCCGCGGGCGCAACTGATGCGCGCGCTGTATCGAGCGGGCCGCCAGGCCGAGGCGCTATCCGTGTACCGCGACGGCCGCGCGCTGCTCGTATCCGAGCTCGGGATCGAGCCGGGCCCCGAGCTGCAGGAGCTCGAGCGCGCGATCCTCCACCAGGATCCGTCACTTGCCGCGCACGCCGCGGAGCCGCGCGACGTCGTCGTCTGCGTCGGCGTCGCGCCGGTGCGGCTACTCGGCCCGCTGGAGCGCGATCTCGTCGTCGTCGAGCTGGCAGCGAGGCTGGTCGAGCCGCCGCTCATACCGGGCGTTCGATCGGCGGCGTTCACGACGACCGATCCTGTGGCCGACACGGTTCGGCTCGCGGTCGAACAGGGCGCGCAGCTGCTCGTCGTGCGCCACGCGCCCGCCGAGCTCCTCGCGGCGGCGCCGTGCGACGTCGCGCTCTCGAACGGCGTCGACGAGCTCGGCGAGGGCGCGATCGCGGTTGCCTTCGGCGGCGGGCGCGAGGAATGGCCCGCGCTCGAGCTCGGAGCGTGGCTCGCCCGCGCCCACCACCGCACGCTCCGGCTCCTCGGCACGGAGGCCGGCGATGACCGGCGCGACGCGAGCCGCACGCTCGCCGGCGCGTCGCTCGCGCTGCAGCGGTTCGCCGGCGTGACGGTGCTGACGGGGCTGATTCCGCCCGGCCCGGAAGCGATCATCGGTGCGGCGGTCATCTGCTCGCTGCCGCGGGCGAAGCTCGACGCGACCCGGCAGGCGCTCCTCGACGCGCCGTTCCCGGTCCTGCTGGTGCACGGCGGTCTCCGACCGAGCGGCCTCGCGCCCGCGGAGACGAGAACCCGATTCCGCTGGTCGCTCGCTCAGTAGTCTGCGCCGTCATGGGTCTTGCACACTGGGACGAGGTCGAGGGGCACCGCGCGGCCAAGGGTGAGATGGATGCGGAGTGGCAGATGCTCGGCCGCGCGGCCGGAACCGCCGGTGTCGGCGTCAATCGCGTCCGTGTCGCACCCCGCAAGCTGCCGACGCCGCCGCATTCGCACGGCGCGTCGGAGGAGATCTACTTCATCCTCTCCGGCTCCGGGCTCGCGTGGCAGGACGGCGACGTCCACGAGGTTCGGCCACGCGACTGCGTGATCCAGACCGCCGACCACTTCGAGCACACGTTCGTCGCCGGTTCGGACGGGCTCGAGTTCCTCGTGTACGGCACCCGTCATCCGACCGAGGTCGCCTGGCTCCCCCGCTCGCGCGCGATTCGCACCGGCTGGCCGTGGGTCGAGGGCCGCGACGACGATCCGTGGGACATAGAGGCCGCAGGTCCGGCGCTTGAGGTCGGCGAGCCGAAGCCGCGGCCCGACAACATCCGCAACGTCGACGAGGTCGAGCTCGCGACCGACCGCAACCAGACGTGGGCGGCCTTCGCGGGCTCGGAGCGGGCGGGCTTCGCCTGGGAGCAGCTGGCACCGGGCAAGATGGGCTCGGTTCCTCATTGCCACTCCGCCGAGGAGGAGATCTTCGTCGTCCTCGAAGGGTCGGCCACACTCCATCTCTGGCCGTCGCCGCGGCGGACCGCAGCGGGCGCACCGCGCGAAGAGCATGAGCTACGCCCGGGTCACGTCGTCTCGCGCCCACCCGGCACCGGCACGTCACATCACTTCATCGCCGGCGACCGGGGCTGCACGATGCTCGTCTACGGGACACGCGAGCCGAACGACATGGCGTACTACCCGCGGTCGAACAAGATCGGCTGGCGCGGGCTCGGCGTGATCGGACGAGTGGAGCATCTCGACTACTGGGACGGTGAGGAGCAGTGAGCGAGCTCGCGGAGTTCGAAGGCGCCGCGACGATCGAGAAGGTCGCCGCGCTCTGCCGGCGCCGTGCGTTCGTCTTTCCGTCGTCCGACATCTACGGAGGCCTCGGGTCGTCGTTCGACTTCGGCCATTACGGCGTCCTGCTGAACGACAACGTCAAGAACGAGTGGCGGCGCTCGCTGATCCAGGAGCGCGAGGACGTCGTCGCGCTCGACTCCGCGATCATCCTCAACCCTCAGGTATGGGTGGCATCGGGGCACGTCGACACGTTCTCCGACCCACTCGTCGACTGCCGGACGTGCAAGCTCCGGTTCCGCGCCGATAAGCTCGAGGATTCGCACTGCGGCCGGCGCCCGTCGAAGAGGCCGGGCGAGTTCTCCGAGTGCGACCTGACGGAGCCGCGGGCGTTCAACCTGATGTTCGAGACGCACGTCGGCGCGCTCGCCGACGACGCGTCCCGGGCGTATCTCCGCCCGGAGACCGCGCAGGGCATCTTCATCAACTTCAAGAACGTCATCTCGTCGATGCGCGTGAAGCCGCCGTTCGGGATCGCGCAGATCGGCAAGAGCTTCCGGAACGAGATCACGCCCGGCAACTTCCTCTTCCGGATGCGCGAGTTCGAGCAGATGGAGATGGAGTTCTTCGTGCCGCCGGGCGACGCGGCCGAGTGGCACGCGTACTGGATCGAGCAGCGCCTGAACTGGCACCTGCGTCTCGGCCTTCGGCCCTCGCACGTGCGCGTCCGCGCCCACACCGGCGAGGAGTTGTCGCACTACTCGACCGCGACCTCCGACATCGAGTACCTGTACCCGATCGGCTGGCAGGAGCTCGAGGGCGTCGCGAACCGCGGCGACTACGACCTGCAGCAGCACATCGCGGCGTCGGGCACGAAGCTCGAATGGGTCGGGCAGGACGAGCGGTACGTGCCGCACGTCATCGAGCCGGCGATCAGCGTCGTGCGCTCGGTGCTCGCGTTCCTGTGCGACGCCTACGACGAAGAGGTGGTCGCCGATCGCCCGCGCACGGTGCTGCGCCTTCACCCGCGTCTCGCGCCGGTGAAGGCGGCGGTGCTGCCGCTGATCGGGAAGGACACCGCGATGGTCGAGAAGGCGCGCGGGCTCTACGAAGAGCTGCGGCGCTCGATGTCCGCGGAGTACGACGACGCGGCCGCGATCGGGAAGCGCTACCGCCGCCAGGACGAGATCGGCACGCCGTGGGCGCTGACGATCGACGAGCAGACGCTCGCCGACGGCACGGTGACGCTGCGCGACCGTGACACGCTCGAGCAGGAGCGCATCCCGCTCGAGGGTGTGCGGCGGTTGCTCGCGGACCGCCTCGACGCGTGACATGAGCTGGGACGCGCACGAGCTCGGCGGGCGGCCGTTGTTCGTGTGGTCGCCGGCGGACGCGTCGCACACGTATCCGACGGTGTACGTGCTGCACGCGCACATGCGGTCCGCGCGCTGGTGGTTCAACGTCGATCCCTTCGTGCCGTCGTATCCCGAGGTGATCGACGAAGTTGCGCCCGAGGCGGTCGTCGTCCTTGTCGACGGCTGGACGGATGTGGGCGGCGGCCAGTGGATCGGCGAGCTCGCGTCCTACCTTCGCGACGAGGTCGTGCCGTTCGTCGACGACGGGTACCCGACGAGCCGGCTCCGCGGGCTGCAGGGCAAGTCGTCGGGCGGTTACGGCGCGCTCGTCAACGCGATGGAGCGGCCGGATCTCTTCCACGCCGTCGCTGCGCACGCGCCCGACGCGCTATTCGAGGTGACGCTCGCGCATGGGTTCCCCGCCGCGGCACGGGAGCTGCGTGAACGGTTCGACGGCTCGCTCGACGCGTTCTGGGCGTCGTTCGCAGGACTCGAGTCGCACGGCGATGCGCTTCTCGTCGAGCTGACAGCGGCCGCACGCGCGTTCGGCGACGGTTCGCTGCCGTTCGATGCTCTCGGACGCGTCCTCCCGGCGTTCGAGCAATGGCTCGAGCACGACCCGGTGCGGCTCGCGGGTGACTACGACGAGGCGGTGCAGTCCTGGCGCGGCGTGTGGCTCGACGCCGGCCGCCGTGACGAGTACTTCCTCGACCTCGGCGCGTCCGCCTTGCGCGACGCCCTGTTCGCTGCGGGTCTACCGGAGGACCGCCTGCATTTCGAGCTCGTCGAGGGCGGTCACAGCGGCATGAGCCACCGTTACCCGCTGTCACTCGCGTGGCTCGTGGAGCGGCTGGCTTCCGGTTCCGCGGAACCTAGAGCCTGTTGATCGGATTGCAAATCCTTATGCGGTTCCGTTGCCATCTCGGCCAACGGGAACAACGGTAGCGTCCGCCTCGGACGCCGTCATTCAGGAGGCAGGCGCTCCATGACTTTCGGACTCGGAACGTCGAACCCGAGCTTGCGATACAGCGGGTGCATGTCGCTCGTATGGAGGAGCCACTTGAGGTGTCCGAGCTCGCCGCGCTCGACCATCTCGCGCACGAGCTCTTCCCCCAGCCCGCGCCCGCGGTACTCCTCGACCAGATACACGTCAGCGAGGTAGACGAACGACACGCCGTCCGTCGCCGCACGGCAGAAGCCGATCTGCCGAGCGCCGTCGTACAGGCCGACGACGCGCACGGCTTCGTCGATCAGGCGATCCTGTGTCTCGCGGGGACGCCCCGCAGCCCAGTAGCTCTCGTCGCAGAGGTAGCGGTGCACCTCGGCGCGGTCGACGCGGCCCTTGTCGTCGTCGAGCTCGAGCCCGTCCCCCAAGTTGCGCTTCACGCGAAGAGGCGCTCCTTCGCGATCAAGCCATCGGCGATCAGGTAGACGGCAACGTGACGCTCGTGTTCCTTCCGCCCTATCACGGTCTCTTCCTGGATGACCGTGCGCAACTCGTCGTGACCGGTCGCGGCGATCCGATCGTGCCCGTCGCCGATCGTGGCGTCCGACGTGTAGCACGCCACGAACGCATCGAGATCGCGCTCGTTCAGCGCCGCTAGCACCCGGTCGACGACGTCGCTCACGCCGAGAGGGTCTTCAGACGGAACCCACCGTGCTCTTCGTACGACGAGGTGATCACGGCGAGCGCATCGCGCCGTGCGCGGTCCGAGAGCTTGGCCGTCACCGCAGCGGCGAGCGGCGTCGAGAGGAGCTGCTCGATACCGGCGAGTCCTTCTCCCGAAAGGCGGAGCGCTCCTTCTGCATGCGGGCCGCAGACCGCGCCGCCGGCACGCGCAGAGAAACCCACGAGGTCGCCCGCGCCGCACTCGACGCAACTCGTGACGTGCGGGAGATAACCGGCGAGCCAGAGCAGCTTGAGCTGGAAGCTCAGCGCGAGCGGGTCCGCCGGCGGCTGCATGCTCCTCGGTGCGACGTCGTCGAGCAGGTCGAGGAACTTCGCGAGCGCGCCGAACGCGCGGTCGTTGGCCTCCGGCTCGCCGAAGAGCCGCAGCATCGCTTCCGCGCCGATCAGGCCGACGTTGAGCCGGTAGGAGTCCTCACGCACCGCGTGGTGCGAGCGAAGGAGCTCCACGCCCGTGATCGTCTGTAGCTCCCCCGCTCCCTGATGGAGCATCAACTCGACGTGCGAGAGCGGCTCGAGCCGCGCGCCGAAGCGCGACTTCGTCTTGCGGAGCCCTTTCGCGATCGCGCCGATCCGCCCGCGATCGGCCGTGTAGAGGTGGAGGATGCGGTCCGCCTCGGAGAACCGCATCGAGCGGAGGACGATCGCCTCAGTCTTGTAGGTGCGACCGGCCATTCGGCCAGTCTAGGCGCCCATCCGGCGCCGCTAGCCGCGGTGCACCTGGCAATGCGGGCAATACCACGTGCCGCGCCCGGCGACGCGGATCTTGTCGATCGGGGTCCCGCAGCGGTCGCACGGCTCGCCGCCGCGGCCGTAGACCTTGAACTCGTGCTGGGCTCCGCCCTCGGTCCCGTCCGGGAGGCGGTAGTCGCGGAGTGTCGAGCCCTGCCGTCGGATCCCTGCGCGCAGCGAGTCCCGGATGCCCTTGTAGAGCGCCTTCACCTCTTCCGGCTCCAACCGCTCGGCCGGGGTCAGCGGGTGGATGCGCGCCCGCCAGAGCGCCTCGTCGGCGTAGATGTTCCCGACGCCGGCGACGGTGCGCTGGTCGAGGATCGCCGCCTTTACGGGCGCACGCCTCCCCGCCAGCCGTTCCGCCAGATGCTTCGACCGGTACGCGGTCGCGAGCGGCTCTCGCCCCACCCGCGCGTCGACGTACGCGTCCACCTCGTCGGGCTCGAGCAGGAGCCACGTGCCGAAGCGCCTGACGTCTCGATAGGCAACAGCCGACCCGTCGTCTAAGGTGACAACGGCTCGACGATGAGCGTCCTCGGGCAGCGACGCCTCCTCTGTCGACGTCAGAAACGACCCCGTCATCCGGAGGTGAACCAGGAGCGCACGACCCGACTCGAACCGAACAATCAAATACTTGCCGCGACGATCGACCAGCGCGACGCGCTCGCCGTCGAGCTCATGCGCGACCTCGAGCGGGTCGAGCGGACGCGTCAGCCGTGGATCGGCGATCCGGACCTGCTCGAGCACCCGCCCCTCGAGCACGGGCGCGAGCCGTCGGCGGACGGACTCGACCTCGGGCAGCTCGGGCATCGACGCACCGTAGCTGGGTGGTGTTAGTCGACGACCTCGAGCAGCACGTGGCGCTCGTGCGGAGCCGTATCGGTGAGCTCGTACGCCGCCAGGACATCCTGTGCGGCCTCGGCCGCCTGCTCGTCCGTGCGGGCGTGGATCTCGGCGAGGACCTCGCCCGATGCGACCTCTGCCCCACGCTTTGCGTGGCAGACGACCCCGACCGCGTGGTCGACGGTGTCCTCCTTCGTGCGGCGCCCTGCGCCGAGGTGGACGGCTGCGTTGCCGACGCGGATCGCCGAGAGGTCATGGACGTGCCCCGCCCTGGGAGCAGTGACCTCGCGCAGGATCGGCGCGCGCGGCAACGCGGATTCGTCGCGGGTCCCGCCCTGCGCCTCGATCCAGCGGTTCCACGTCGTCTCGGCGCTGCCGTCGGCGATCGCCTGCTCGGCGCGCCGCCGCCCCTCGGCTTCGTCGACGTCGAGGTCGGACAAGGCGAGCAGCTTCCCGCAGGCGTCGAGGACGAGCTCGTGGAAGTCGACCGGCCCGCGACCGCGGACCGTCTCGAGCGCCTCGAGCACCTCGAGGCTGTTCCCGACCGCGGCACCGAGCGGCTGGTCCATGTCGGTGAGGAGGCAGACGACCTCCCGGCCGGCCTGGTGCCCCAGCGAGATCATCGCTTCGGCGAGCCGGCGAGCATCCTCGATCGTCCGCATGAAGGCGCCGTTCCCGACCTTGACGTCGAGCACGATCGCCTGTGCGCCGGCGGCGAGCTTCTTCGACATGATCGAGGCCGCGATCAGCGACAGCTGGTCGACCGTCGCGGTCACGTCGCGGAGGCCGTACAGCAGCTTGTCCGCGGGCACGAGATCGCCGGTCTGACCGACGATCGCCGTGCCGACGTCGCGAACCTGCGCGATGAACTCGTCGAGCGTCAGCTCGGTCCGGTAGCCGGGGATCGATTCGAGCTTGTCGAGCGTGCCGCCGGTGTGACCGAGCCCGCGGCCGCTCATCTTCCCCATCGGCACGCCGCACGCGGCGACGATCGGCGCGACCGCGAGCGACGTCTTGTCCCCGACCCCGCCGGTCGAATGCTTGTCGACGACCTTGCGGCCGAGCGCACCGCTCATGTCGATCGTCTCGCCGCTCCGGATCATCGCGTCGGTGAGCACGTACGTCTCGTGCGGCGTCAGTCCGCGGAAGAAGACCGCCATGCAGAACGCCGCCATCTGATAGTCGGGCACCTCGCCGCGCGCATAGCCGAGGATCAGCTCCGCGAGCTCGTCGTCCGGAAGCTCTTCGCCGTCGCGCTTGCGCTGGATCAGTTCGGCCGGCCGGATCACTTCGTCGCCACGAAGATCGTGGTTCGTCCGTGGACGCGAAACGGCAGCTCCAGATCGGCGGGAAGGGGACGCGTCTCGTACAGGAGAGAGCGGCGGTAGCCCTCGAGCACCTCGCGCTCGTCCACGACCGCGACGACGTTCGCCTCCGTCCTGTCGATCTTCGAGAAGTGCCGCCGGAGCGAAGCCTCGCCGTGCTCGCTGTTGAACCGATCCTCGTAGCCGCGCATCAGCGTGTCGAAGATCGTTCGGAGCTCTTCGAGGTGCCTGACCGAGTTCGTGACGGCGACGAGCGAGCCGCCCGGTTCGAGTACGCGGGCAATCTCGGCGAGGCCGCGATCGAGGTCCTGGACGTGGTACAGCATCCACGCGGCGACGACGGTGTCGAAGCGCTCGTCCTCGAACGGCAGCTCCTGCACGTCGCCGACCTGTGCATCGGCGATGCCGCGGGCTCGCACGAGCTCGACCATCCGCGCCGACTGGTCGACGAACGTGACGGACGCTCCCAGCTCGCCCTGCATCCGTTCGGCGAGCTCGCCCTGCCCGCCGCCGACCTCGAGCACATTCCGCGGCTTCAGCTCGGAGAGAATCCGAAAGAGGACGAGACGCGCGTTCTCACCCTCGACGGTGGTCCACAGACGCTGACGGGCCCGCAGGTTCTCCTCGGTCGCGTACTGCTCCCGGACGGCAGTGGGATCGTCGATGGTCACGATGCCTTCCTCGCAACGAACACCGAGCTGCCGCGACGCGCCACGAACGGCAGGCCGATCTTCGCCGGCAGGTTCGCGACGAACGGCGACATCGAGATCGACGCACTCACGTAGTCCTCGACGCTCTCGCGATCCGTCAGCTCGAGGACGCCGTCGACGTCGATCCGGTCGACCGTCGCAAAGTGCGGGCGAAGGTGCTCCTCGCCGTCTTCGCGCGAGAACTTCAGCGTCGACGGGCCGCTCCCGACGAGCTCGCGCAGCTCGTGGAGGTGCAAGCGCGAGTTCGTGGCGGCAACGAACGTCCCGCCGGGACGGAGCACGCGCGCGATCTCGGAGAGCCCCCGCTGGAGGTCCGGTACGTGGTAGAGCATCCAGGCGGCGACGACGAGGTCGAACTCGCCGTCCGCGAACGGAAGAGCCTGAACGTCCGCGACGCTTGCGTCGATCCCACGTTCGACGGCGAGCTCGACCATCCGCGGTGACAGGTCGATCGCAACCGCCACTGCCCCGGTCTCGCGCGCGATCCACTCCGCCAGCTCGCCCCAGCCGCAGCCCACCTCGAGGACGCGTCCGGGCGCTGCCGCGACCACTGCGTCGACGAGCGGGATGCGCGCATCCTCGCGCGTGCCGGCGCCCGCGTAGCCGGCCGCGCGGCGACGGAGCCGCGACTCATCCGCGTACTCCGAGGCGACGAGAGCGGGGTCGTCGAGCCGACTCACGGCTGGACGAACGGCGAGCCGGGAACACCGCGCGGCGCGCTCTTGCCGCCGAGCCAGGCGTTGACCGTGGCGCCGACGTCCGCGAACTCGCCGTCCTCGTGGATCCGTCCCGCGGCGTTCCGTCCTTCGACGTAGGCGAGCAGCAGTGCGTGCTCGCGGCTGTGATCGGTCGACGGCGTCGTCGGGTCGCAGCCGTGGTCGGAGGTGAGGATCAGCAGGTCGTTCGGCCGCAGCGCATCGAGCAGGTCGGGCAGCCGCCGGTCGAAGTCCTGCAGGCAGCGGTGGAAGTTGACCGGGTCGTTGCGGTGGCCCCAGAGCGAGTCGGTCTCGACGAGGTTCGTGAAGATGAGGCCGTCGTCGATCGTGCGCAGCAGCTCTTCGGTGCGCTGGATGCCGTCCACGTTCGACTTCGTCGGGAACTCCTCGTCGACGTCCTGGTGCGCGAAGATGTCGCCGATCTTCCCGACGCCGTAGACCTTGTAGCCCGCACCGCGGACGAGGCTCAGGTAGTTCGGCCGCTTCGGCTCGAGCGAGAAGTCGTGCCGGTTCGTGGTGCGCTCGTACGACCCGGGCTCGCCCGTGAACGGCCGCGCGATCACGCGGCCGACTGCGTGCTTGCCCGTCAGGATCTCCCGCGCCGTGCGGCAGGCGCTGTACAGCTCCTCGAGCGGCACGGTCTCCTCGTGCGCAGCGATCTGGAAGACCGAGTCGGCGCTCGTGTAGACGATCCACTTGCCGGTCCGCTGATGTTCTTCGCCGAGCTCCTGGATGATCTCCGTCCCGCTCGCCGGCTTGTTGCCGATCACGCCGCGGCCGGTGCGGTTCATGAACGGGTCGATGACGTCGTCGGGGAAGCCGAACGGATACGTCGGCATCGCCTGCGGCGTCACGACGCCCATCAGCTCCCAGTGGCCCGTCGTCGTGTCCTTGCCCTTGGAACGCTCAACCAGCCGGCCTGCGATCGCCGGGGCGCCGGGCTGCGGCGCACAGCCCTCGAGCGGCTCGATGTTCCCGAAGCCGAGCGCCTCCAGCGTCGGGAGATCGAGCCCTCCGACGGCGCGGGCGACGTTCGCAAGGGTGTTCGACCCCGCGTCCCCGAACTCCGCGGCATCCGGGAGCTCCCCCGCGCCGACAGCGTCCAAGACGATCACGCAAACTCTGGGCATCGCCTCGACGCTATCCTAGTTCCATGGCAAACGTGCTCGGACTGTTCGGGATCCTCGCATTCATCGTCGCGATCATCGCGCTCGCGGCAGGCGTCACGTGGGTCGTCGTGCGCGTGAGCCCCGACCCGAACAAGAAGCGCGCGGCTCAGCCCTAGACAGCGCTCAGCGGGAGCACGTCGCGCAGCGGCGTGTAGTCGATCCCGTGCGCCTCCGCGACAGCCTCGTACGTCAGCTTGCCGTCGAGCGCGTTGACCCCTTTCGCGAGCGCGGGATCGGCGTCGACCGCGGCGCGAAGGCCGTTGTTCGCGATCGCCTCGACGTAGGGCAGCGTCGCGTTCGTCAATGCCTTCGTCGACGTGATCGGCACAGCGCCGGGCATGTTCGCGACGCAGTAGTGCGTGACGCCGTCCACCAGGTACACCGGGTCGGCGTGCGTCGTCGCGTGTGAGGTCTCGAAGCAGCCGCCCTGGTCGATCGCCACGTCGACGACGACCGCGCCTTCCTTCATCGACGAGATCATCTCGCGCGTGACGAGCTTCGGCGCGACGGCGCCCGGGATCAGCACGGCGCCGATCACGAGGTCCGCGTCCTCGATCGACGCCGCGACCTGGAGGCTCGAGCTCATCAGCAGCGTGACGCGCCCGGAAAGCACCTCTTCGAGGTGGCGCATG
>Ga0207707_10005533_pt1 | contig 11047 bp, 9 predicted proteins | sample KBSC83BmetaG_FD_184336 | JGI IMG/M metagenome (GOLD analysis project Ga0207707, IMG submission 184336) | Corn rhizosphere microbial communities from Kellogg Biological Station, Michigan, USA - KBS C8-3B metaG (SPAdes) (version 2) | ecosystem: Host-associated > Plants > Roots > Rhizosphere ... | reverse complement strand
GTCGTAGTCTCACTCGACGCCGACTTCCTCTATGCCGGATGGCCCGGCAACGTGCGCTACATCCGCGATTTCGCCCTGCGCCGCGATCCCGATATCGGGCAGATGAATCGCTTGTACGCCATCGAGAGCACCCCGAGCGCTACGGGTGCGAAGGCGGATCATCGTTTGCCTGTGCCGGCCAGCAAGATTCAGAGCATTGCGGCCGAGTTAGCCAATGCATCAGGAGGCAACTCGCAGACTGGTGAAGAAGGAAAATTTGTCGCCTCCGCGGCCCGCGATCTGCAGCAGCACCGTGGCTCCAGCATTGTGATTGTCGGCGAACATCAACCGCCAGCTGTTCACGCCTTAGCTCATACCCTGAATGCGTCTTTAGGGAATATCGGGAAGACTGTCTTCTACACCGATCCAGTTGATGCGAACCCCGTCAATCAGATTGAATCACTGAAAGAACTCGTCAACGACATACAAGGCGGCAAGGTCGACCTGCTTATTATCCTCGGCGGCAATCCGGCTTACGATGCGCCCGCCGATCTCCATTTCGCTGACACACTTAAGAACGGCAAAGCGCAACTCCGCGTCCATTATGGTCTGTATGAGGACGAAACTTCCGAGCTTTGCCAGTGGCACGTGAACGCCACGCACGAACTGGAATCATGGGGCGACGCCCGGGCGTTTGACGGAACGGTCAGCATCATCCAGCCGCTGATTGCCCCCCTTTACAACGCGAAGAGCCCGGTCGAATTCGTTGCCATGCTCTCCGGTCAAGGCGATGCGACCGGTTACGAGCTCGTTCGCGCTTATTGGCAGAAGCAGCACGTCGGCGCAGATTTCGAGCAGTTCTGGCGCAAGTCGCTGCACGATGGCTGGATCGATGGCACCACTTTTCAACCCAAGGCGCTAAGCGCAAAGGCCGCCACCACCCCTTCGGACTTGAAGCCGGCTGACGCCAACGCCTTGGAGCTCAACATCCGCCGCGATCCCACCGTCTGGGATGGGCAATTCTCCAATAACGGCTGGCTCCAGGAACTTCCCAAGCCGATGTCCAAGCTCACCTGGGACAACGCGGTGCAAGTCGGGCCCAAAATGGCCGGGCGCCTGCATCTCGCATCCAAAGATGTTGTCGAACTCGAACTGAACGGCAAGAAAATTCAAGGCGCAGTCTGGATCCAAGCCGGGCATCCCGACAATTCAATCACCGTCACGCTCGGCTACGGCCGCAAGCGCGCGGGTCGCGTCGGCACCGGGCAAGGCTACGACGCTTATCAACTCCGGACCAGCACCGCTCCCTGGATCGCCAGCGGAGTTCAGATACGCAAGACCGGTGAGATCTACGAATTGGCCTCCACGCAGGGCATGCAGTCGATGGACACGCCCGATGGCGAGCATCGTCCCCTGGTCCGCGAAACCAGCCTTGACGATTACAAGAAAGAGCCAGGATTCGCCAAGGAGGAAGAAGTCCCGCAAGGCCTGACACTCTACCCGCGCTACGAGTACGAGAAAGAGCAATACGCCTGGGGCATGGCGATCGATCTGAACCGCTGCACCGGATGCAACAACTGCATTCTTGCCTGTCAGTCTGAAAACAATATTGCCGTGGTCGGAAAAGAGCAGACGCTCCTCGGGCGCCACATGCATTGGCTGCGGGTGGACGCCTACTATCAAGGCGACCGCGACAATCCGAAAGCCTTCTTCCAGCCGGTACCGTGCATGCACTGCGAAAACGCACCCTGCGAAGTCGTCTGCCCGGTGGGCGCCACCAGCCACAGCAGCGAAGGCCTGAACGACATGATTTATAACCGCTGCGTGGGCACGCGCTACTGTTCGAATAACTGCCCGTACAAGGTGCGCCGCTTCAATTTCCTGCTCTTCCAGGATTGGGACACGGCGCAACTAAAGATGATGCGCAATCCCGACGTCAGCGTACGCAGCCGCGGCGTCATGGAAAAGTGCACCTATTGCGTGCAGCGCATCAGTGAGCACCGTATCGACGCCGAAACTGCATCGGTCCGCGAAGGCAAAGAGATCGCCATCGGAGATGAATTGCAGACCGCCTGCGCACAATCGTGCCCGGCCGAAGCGATTATCTTCGGCAACATCAATAACCCAAACAGCAAAGTTTCGCAGTGGAAGGCGAAGGCGCGCAATTACAGCCTTCTGGGCGAGTTGAATACCCGCCCGCGCACAACCTATTTAGCAGAAGTCCGCAACCCTAACCCGGAACTGGAAAGCTAAGAGCCAGAAGCTAGAAGCTGCCTCATGCCAGAGCAATATAAATCAACGACCGAGATCCAGCGGACGCCCGTGATTGCGCCGGGCCACACCTTCGGCACCGTAACGGAAAAAATCAGCGCGATTGTGCTGACCCGTCCCGCCTCCAATGGCTGGTTCATCGGATTCGGCATCTGCTTCATGCTCACCATGATGATGCTGTTTGCCATCGGATACCTGTTCGTCAAAGGCATCGGCATCTGGGGCGTGACCATCCCCATCGGATGGGGCTTTGCCATCGTCAACTTCGTCTGGTGGATCGGTATCGGCCATGCCGGCACCCTGATCTCTGCCATTCTTCTCTTGCTGCGCCAATCCTGGCGCAACTCCATCAATCGCTTCGCCGAAGCCATGACGCTGTTCGCCGTGGCCGCCGCAGGAATCTTCCCCGCCATCCACGTCGGGCGCCCCTGGCTCGCGTACTGGCTCTTCCCCTACCCAAATACGATGCGGGTATGGCCGCAATTCCGCAGCCCGCTCATGTGGGACGTCTTCGCTGTGTCCACATACGCGACCATCTCAGCGCTGTTCTGGTTTGCTGGACTGATTCCCGACTTCGCCACGCTGCGCGATCGTTCAGAAAAACGCTGGGTGAAGATGGTTTACGGCATGCTGTCATTCGGCTGGCGCGGATCTGCTCGCCACTGGCATCGCTACGAAACCATGTACCTGCTGCTCGCGGGATTGGCCACGCCACTTGTGCTTTCGGTTCACACGGTGGTCAGCTTCGATTTCGCCATCGGCATCGTCCCGGGCTGGCACACCACCATCTTCCCGCCGTACTTCGTTGCCGGCGCCATTTACTCCGGCTTCGCGATGGTGCTGATGCTGGCCATCCCCATCCGGAAGATTTACGGCCTGGAAGATTTCATCACCCTGCGTCACCTGCAGAACTCGGCGAAGGTCATGCTGGCCACAGGACTGATCGTGGCTTACGGTTACGGCATCGAGGCGTTCATGGGCTGGTACAGCGGCGACCGCTACGACGCGTTCACGCTGTGGAACCGGCTGCACGGTCCCTATGCCCCGTGGTACTTGTCGCTGCTCGCCTGCAACATTTTCATCCCGCAGGTCCTGTGGATCCGCCGCCTGCGCACAAGCCCGCTGGCTCTGTTCTTCATCTCGGGAGTGATTTTGATCGGCATGTGGCTGGAGCGTTTCATCATCGTAGTCGTCAGCCTCAGTCGCGACTTCCTGAATTCATCCTGGGGCATGTACTACCCCACGCGCTGGGACTGGATGACCTACATCGGCACCATCGGCATGTTCCTAGCTGCGATGTTCCTGTTCCTGCGCTTCCTGCCTGCCATCTCGATCTTCGAAATGCGCACCCTTCTGCCCGAGGCGGAGGTGAAAGAGTAACGCCATGAAGCGCGATCCCATCTACGGCATCATGGCCGAATTCGATTCGGCTCAGGCTCTGGTCGACGCAGCCCACAAGACTCATGCAGCGGGCTACAAGAAGATCGACGCCTACAGCCCATTTCCCATCGAGGGTCTGGCGGAAGAGATCGGATTCCACCATGACGAGGTTCCGCTCGTAGTGCTGATCGGCGGGCTGATCGGCGGCTGCACCGGTTACCTGATGCAATATTGGATGAATGCGGTCGATTATCCCTTGAACATCGGCGGCAAGCCTCCGCATTCCTGGCCCGCGTTCATAGTGATTACGTTTGAGATGACGATTCTGTTCGCGGGAATCTCCGCCGTGCTGGGCATGCTGGCCCTGAACGGCCTGCCCATGCCGTATCACCCGGTGTTCAATGTACCCAGGTTCGCTTTTGCGTCGAAGGATCGTTTTTTCCTGATCGTGTTCTCCTCCGACAAGAAATACGATCCCGACGAGACTCTGAAATTCATGCACACGCTGAATCCACGTTCGGTATCGGAGGTACCCAGCTAGATGCACCTCCGATTCAGCGCATGTAGGGACAGCCGTCATCTGCTGTCCGGTCCTGGTTCGCGTAGGGACGGTGGCGCTCGTCCGTCCGGTCGAGCGAAGCTCGATAAGGCTATCTCCGGGCTCGCGCTCATCACCGCCATCGCCCTCTGGTCCGGCTGCCGCATCGACATGCACGTGCAGCCCAAGCAGAACCCGCTCTCGCCCAGCGACTTCTATTCCGATAAGCGTTCCGCGCGTCCGCTAGTGGAAGGAACAGTCGCTCGCGGCCAGTTGCATGAAGACACATATTTCTACACCGGCAGGATTGGTGACAACCCCGGGGACGTCATGCCTTTCCCCGTAACCAGGGAAGTTCTGGAGCGCGGACGCGAGCGCTTCAACATCTACTGCGCCCCGTGTCACTCCCGTACAGGTGATGGCAATGGCTTTATCCCGTCGCGGGGATTCACGCGCATGCCCCCGTCGTATCACATTCCGCGGCTGCAAAAGGCGCCGCTGGGCTACTTCTTCGACGTGATGACCAACGGCTTCGGTATCATGCCCGACTACGCATCGCAAGTTTCACCCGAAGATCGCTGGAAGATCGTGGCCTACATTCGTGCCCTGCAGCTCAGCCAGAACGCGACGATAAAAGACGTGCCTGCTGGCCAGAAGGTCCCCTCGGAACCGCCGAGGTTCGCCGAACCCGGTTCGGGCGCAACGCTACCGGCGATCATCCCGGAAAATAAAACTGAAGGACAAGAGAAGGTAGAGAAATGAGCCCGGTGCCCGCCAACCAACTCGATCTGACGGCTCCGCCGGTCGTAAAGAAGATCTATCAGCGGTCTCTGATCGTCGGCATTGTCTTTGCGATCGCTTCGGTTATCCTGGCGATCACCAATCCCGATCAGTTCTATCGCGGATATCTGCTCGGATTCCTGTGCTGGCTGGGCGTGTCGCTTGGTTCCATGGCCATTGTGATGATCCGTCACCTGACCGGTGGTGGATGGGGCATGGTCATCCGCCGCATCCTCGGTGCCGCCATGCGCACGTTGCCGCTGCTCGCGATCCTGTTCATTCCGATCATCATCGCCGTCGTGCAGCACCGCATCTATCCCTGGGCGATGCCCACCGAATCGGTTCAGGACCCCTACATTCGCGAGCATCTGGAAAAGCACAGCTTCATCAAGAACGCGTACCTCAACCAGACGGGCTTCATCATTCGCGCCATCATCTACTTCGTAATCTGGAATGTGCTGTCGTTCCTGCTCTCGATGTGGTCGCGCCAGACCGATCGCCCTGGTGCACCGGACAACACTCAAAGATTCAAAGCCGTCGCCGGACCCGGCCTCATCCTTTACGCCTTCACCATCTCCTTCGCCGCCATCGATTGGGTCATGTCGCTCGACCCCAGCTGGATTTCGACCATCTTCGGCCTCATCATCCTCATCGGCGAAATGCTCTCCGCCATGTGCTTCGCCGTCGTGGTTGAGCGCATTCTCGTCAACTACAAGCCCATGTCAGAGATGCTGAAGCCCGACTTTGTTCACGACCACGGCAAGTGGATCCTGACCTTCATCATGGTCTGGGCTTACTTCAGCTTCTCGCAGTGGCTCATCATCTGGGCCGGCAATCTTCCCAACGAGATCACGTTCTACACCAAGCGCCTGAGCTTTGGATGGGGTAAGGTCGGCCTCTTCCTGGCGCTGTTCCATTTCGCAGTGCCATTCGCAGTTCTGCTTTCCCGGCCCTTCAAACGCAACATCCGCAAACTGGTCTGGCTTGCAATCTGGCTGATGCTGATGCGCTGGGTCGACCTGTTCTGGATCATCGAACCCAATTTCATGAAGGGACTCGGCATAACCATCGCCGACGTCGTCGTTCCCATCGCGATCGGCGGCTTCTGGCTGGCCTACTTCTTCCGCAATCTGGGTTCGCTACCCTTGCTGCCGGCCTATGATCCCTCCGCCGGAGAAGTCCTGGAAATCGATCCAACTCACTCCCGGGGAATTCCTGAAAACGCATGAACCACGATCTCAAACACGAGAAAGTACCCGGACACGGCGATTACGAGCGCCGCGACATCGGCGTCGCTGGAGTGTTGTACTTTCTGCTCGGTCTCCTTGTCGCAGGAGGCATCGCCCACTTCATCGTGCAGGGTGTCTATCACTATCTCGATAACCGTTACGAGACCAGACAGCCGCGGGTCAGTCCCCTCATAAGAAATATTCCCTCAGATACCCGCCGCATTCCGCCGCAATACAACGGCGATTATCAGAAATACTTGCAGGATCAGTTTCCCGCTCCCCAGTTGGAAATCAACGAGCGCACCGAACTGAATGACATCCGCAAGCGCGAAGAAGATACCCTGAGCACCTACGGCTGGGTTGACCGGAACGCCGGCACAATCCATATCCCGATCGACCGGGCCATGGACCTGCTGGCGCAACAAGGCCTCCCGGTTCGCCAAGCAGGCCAAGCAGGCAGCACAGGTCACCAAAACAAAAAGGGCCCCAAACCGTGAAGCAGCAGCATCACAATTCGATTTTGAACGATCTAAGAGCAGCCGCATTCCGCAATGCCCCTGTAGCGACCGCCGCCATCGGCTGTCCAGTCGAGCGAAGCTCGACGGCGCATTTCCCCGAACCCGGCAAGCATGCTATCCGACTCCTGTTCACCCTGGCTTTGCTGATTGCCACAGCCTGGTCCCAGGGAATGACCAAAGGCATCATGTCGCCCCCGGCCAGCGTGCGTCCCCCCTATCTGGAAAACGTAGGCATCGAGCAGCGCTTGGACGCCCAAGTTCCACCCGATCTCGCCTTCACCGACGACGCCGGTAAGCCTGTAAAGCTAGGTGACTACTTTGGCAAGAAGCCGCTGATCCTGAATCTCGTCTACTACAAGTGCCCCATGCTTTGCGGTGAGGCACTCGCCGGACTAAGCGGCGCCATGAAGATGATCAAGTTCGACGTCGGCAATGAATACGAGGTGGTGACCGTCAGTTTCAATCCCAAAGAGACCACCGCCGACGCGGCAGCCAAGAAAGCGGAATTCATCAAGCGCTACGGACGCCCCGGTGCCGGAACCGGCTGGCACTTTCTAACCGGTTCATCCGACTCGATCAACGCGCTCACGAAGGCAGTCGGGTTCCAGTACCAGTACGATGCCGCGCGCAACCAGTACGCGCACGCCACTGCCATCATGGTCCTCACTCCGCAGGGCCACATCTCGCGCTACTTCTATGGTGTGGATTTTCCGCCAAAAGACCTGCGCATGGGGTTGGTGGAAGCCTCGCACGAAAAAATCGGCAACGCCGTTGATCAAGTTCTCTTGTACTGCTACCACTACGATCCCGCTACAGGTAAATACGGCGCGGTCGTAAGCAACATGTTGAAGCTCGGGGGCGGGCTCACCATCGTACTTCTGGGCGGACTGCTTCTCATTCTCTTCCGCCTGGAACGCAGCGCGCCGCGCAGAGCGTGGGACGACACGAAATCGGGTCACTCAGGACTGAAGCCAACCGGATATGTTCGATAATTTTCCATTATGGCCCGCACGGGCCTCTACCGCGGCGGGCAATGTCGATGCCCTCTACATCTTCCTGATCATCGTGTCGGGAATGATGACGCTGCTGGTGTTCACTGCGATCGTCATCTTCGCCGCACGCTATCGCCACCGCCGCGGCGTTCTGGCTGAACAAATCGAGGGGTCCATCCCTCTCGAAGTCACCTGGTCGATTATTCCGCTGGGCGTTTTCATGGTGATCTTTGTCTGGGGAGCTGTCGTCTACTTCCACAGCCGCACGCCCCCGCGCGACGCCACCGACGTCTATGTCGTCGCCAAGCAGTGGATGTGGAAGCTGCAACATGCCGAGGGACAGCGCGAGATCAACTCACTCCACATTCCCGTGGACCGCGATGTTCGCCTCATCATGACGTCGCAGGATGTGATCCACAGCTTCTTCGTTCCTGCCTTCCGCATGAAGCAGGACGTGCTCCCCGGCCGCTACACGACTGCGTGGTTCCATGCCACCAAAGCGGGTACCTATCATCTTTTCTGCGCTGAATATTGCGGCACCCAGCACTCGGGCATGATCGGTGACATCGTAGTGATGGAGCCCGCGCAATACGAAGCTTGGATGAGCGGCGGCAACACTGGCCCGCTCTCGGCCACAGGCGAGAAACTTTTCGCTGAACTGGGATGCGCAACGTGTCATCGAAGCGACACGCAGGGACGCGGGCCAAACCTGCAGGGCGTCTTTGGTAAGCCAGTGCAGCTTCAGGACGGCCGCATGGTAACCGCTGACGAAAACTACATTCGCGAATCGATTCTTGATCCTGGCTCAAAAATCGTCAACGGATTCAAGCCGGTCATGCCCACATTCCAGGGCTTGGTAAACGAGGAGCAAGTCAACGCGCTAGTCGCCTACGTGAAATCACTGAGCGGTGCTTCCGCGGTAAAGACGAACACCGCCATGGCGCAGCCCACCGCGCCAGCCAAGGGAAATCAGGTGCAATGAGTATGGCTACCCCCATCGTCACTCCCGTGGAACGGGAAGATTATCTGAATAAGGAGTACGGCGTCGCTTCGTGGCTGCTGACCACCGACCACAAGCGCATCGCCCTGCTCTATCTGATCTCGATCACGTTCTTCTTTTTTATCGGCGGCTTCTTTGCGTTGCTCATCCGGCTCGAATTGCTGACCCCCGCCGGCGACCTGGTGCAGGCGGACACCTATAACAAGCTCTTCACCATGCACGGCCAGGTGATGGTCTTCTTTTTCCTGATCCCGTCCATTCCTGCCGTACTGGGCAACTTCCTCATCCCGATGATGATCGGGGCAAAGGACCTCGCGTTCCCCCGCATCAACCTGCTGAGTTGGTATCTCTACATCATCGCCGGCATCATGATGTTGCATTGCATCCTGACCGGCGGCGTCGATACGGGCTGGACTTTCTACACGCCCTTCAGCACCGCCTTCAGCAATACCAAAGTCATTGAAGCAGGGCTCGCGATCTTCGTCTCTGGATTTTCCTCCATTCTTACCGGGCTGAACTTCGTAGTCACCATTCACCGCATGCGCGCACCCGGAATGACCTGGTCGCGCCTGCCCCTATTCGTCTGGTCGCATTACGCCACCAGCATCATCCAGATCCTGGGAACCCCGGTCATCGCCATTACCCTCGTGCTGGTGGTTGCGGAGCGCGCTCTCCACCTCGGCATCTTCGATCCCAAACTCGGCGGCGATCCCCTCCTCTTCCAGCACCTGTTCTGGTTCTACTCCCATCCCGCCGTCTACATCATGATTCTGCCGTCGATGGGCGTGGTCTCCGAGGTCATCGCCTGCTTCTCCCGCAAGCGTATCTTCGGATACCACTTTGTGGCCCTCTCGTCGCTTGCCATTGCAGTGTTCGGATTTCTGGTTTGGGCGCATCACATGTTTGTGGCTGGCATCTCCGTCTATGCCGCCCTGGTGTTTTCACTGCTCAGCTACTCAGTCGCGGTCCCCTCCGCGGTCAAGGTATTCAACTGGACCGCCACTCTCTACAAGGGCTCCATTCATTACGATGCCCCCATGCTCTATGCCTTCGGCTTCCTGGGACTATTCACCATGGGTGGTCTCACGGGATTGTTTCTGGCCGCCCTGGGCATCGACGTCCACGTCACCGACACCTATTTCGTCGTGGCTCACTTTCACTACATCATGGTCGGCGGCGCGCTGATGGGATACCTCGGAGGCCTCCACTTCTGGTGGCCAAAGATTTCCGGACGCCTCTACCCCGAAGGCTGGGCGCGTCTGGCAGCCTTGATCGTGTTTGTGGGATTTAACCTGACATTCTTCCCGCAGTTCATACTGGGCTATGTCGGGATGCCCCGTCGCTACTACCAGTATCCGGGAGAGTTCCAGGTCCTGAATGTAATGTCGACTGCGGGAGCCACAGTCTTGGGTATCGGATACCTGCTCCCCATGATTTATTTCCTGTGGTCGATGCGCTATGGCAAACCCGCTCCTGATAATCCGTGGAAGGCCGCAGGCTTGGAGTGGCAGACTCAATCTCCGCCCACGACCTTCAACTTCGAGAAGGAACCGGTCGTGACCTGGGAAGCCTACAACTACGACGAGATCGACACCGGTCACAAGGAGGAGGTCAAAGTTGTCGGATAGCCAAGCAACCGCACAGACCTCTGTTCACGAGGACCTCCACAGCCCTGCTCTGCTGCATCACTTCGCCACAGAAGAGCAGCAGCGCAACGCCTCCAGCTTCGGCATGTGGATCTTTCTGGGAACCGAAGTCATGTTCTTCGGCGGACTTTTCGTCTCCTATCTGATCTACCGGCTCTGGTATTTCGGAGACTTCGGCGCCGCCAGCAAATCCATCGACGCCGGCCTCGGTGCGACCAATACCGCGGTGCTTATCTGCAGTAGCCTGACCGTCGTCCTCGCCATCTGGGGCGCGCAGATTGCCAATCGCAAGCTGATGATCGGCAGCCTCATCCTGACGATGCTCTTCGGTCTTGCCTTTCTCGGCATCAAGGGCAAGGAATACAAGGACAAATTCGAAGAGCACCACGTCCCCGGCGCTTCATTCAGCTTCGAAAAAGTCCCCATCCCCGGACACCCGGATCAGTACGCCAATCCACGTCATGCCCAGATATTCTTTGCGCTCTACTTCGTCATGACAGGACTACATGCTCTCCACATGGTCGTAGGGCTGGGCATCTTCACTTGGCTTTTAATCATGGCATGGAAGGGGCGATTCACTCCGGAATACCACACGCCCTTAGAAATCGGCGGACTGTACTGGCACTTCGTTGACATCATCTGGATCTATCTGTTCCCGTTGCTGTACCTGATCGACCGGCATCCGTGAGGCAAATGATTCATGTCTGATCACGC
>Ga0207707_10005532_pt1 | contig 11047 bp, 17 predicted proteins | sample KBSC83BmetaG_FD_184336 | JGI IMG/M metagenome (GOLD analysis project Ga0207707, IMG submission 184336) | Corn rhizosphere microbial communities from Kellogg Biological Station, Michigan, USA - KBS C8-3B metaG (SPAdes) (version 2) | ecosystem: Host-associated > Plants > Roots > Rhizosphere ... | reverse complement strand
CCGTCGGCCTCGGCATGGCATTGGGGCTGGCGCAAATCGGAATCCAGTTTGCTCGCGGAAAGCCGATCGCGACCATGGAATGGCTGAGCCTGTTTCTGGTCATCGCGTATCGCTTGCGCCCACGCTATCGGTGGCGCAGAAAACTGAAGTGCCGGCAACGAGAATATCGCGCCAGACCGCATCGACCGACTGACCGGCTTGTTCGCCGAGAACTTCAGCCGCTTCCGTTAGAACCTTGTCTCTGGAAACCCAAGTCGCAACGTCCGTAACCGTGGTGAAATCGCCGTACTGTGAGAGCGTGCAGGTTACATCAGTCTTGGAAAGATCTTTACCGAGAGGAGTTACACCTTCGATCAGAGGTGTAGTGTTAATCGCAAAAGCATTGTAACGCCGAAACGTCTGCTTGCGCGTGCTGTTCATCTTGATCGGTTTTTGCTGTCCGAACTTATCATGCACCAGTTCAGGAACAGCGCGAACCAACAGCGTCCTATTATAAAATGTCTGAGTGTCGTCGTCTAAAGTAGTGTACCCGACCATTTGAGCGAACCCCCAATTAACGAAAATTTGAAAACCAAAACCCTGCTTCGTTAATGGAGAAGCGCCCGAATTGCCGAGCCTGTCGGCGGTGATAGGTGAGAGGGAAACCGAAGGTGGAGCGCCCCACCCTAAGAGCGCCCCACCTGTAAACTACGTCACCGGGTTACATGTCTTCCCCGGCTGCAATCTTTCTTTAAAATAAAATGCAAAGCACTACGCGTGTCACGAAAGTATGTGTCTATTAACACCATGATCGCATAAATCTGCTGTTTGTAAAGCCCTAAGCGTTTTTCACTTCTTCTATCTCACGCTCGAAGTCATCATCACTCAGCCCGGTGAAATACTTCGCATCCTTTTTCGTGGACGTTTTTAGCCCGCGCCCGTTGCCGCTGATCGTGGTTGCCTTCTTGGTCGCGTCGTTGATTTTTTTGACCAGATCCTTACGCGCCGACGCTTGCGTCTGCTTATCGCCGTTTTCTCGCAGCTCAGGATTGAGCAAGTAGCCGAGCGCATACGTCGCCTCGGCCGGATTCGGCATGACTTTTAGGACATGATACACGCCGGGGTTTTTCATAATGAACGGCGCTACGTACTTGTCGAACATTTCGTCATAGGTTGGCTTGCCGTCTGAACCATCGTATTGCTGACGCGCCCACGTTTCGGAGCTTTCCACCCGCCGCGAGATTTGCGCAGCGGTGAACTTCTCTTCGACCTCTGCAAGTAACCCCTTTTTAAGATCCTCAGCGAACTCATCGGGAGTCATTTCCTCGCGGGGTTTGGTCGCTACCGGCTTTTCGCTGCCCTTATCCTTCGGTATCGGTATGCCTTCGAGCCCGGTTCGCTGTAACCCTTGCCGTTTGGTTCTCTCTTTTTTGTAGTCACCCTCGAAGTGAGTCGCCCGCTTGCGCCAGTATTCAACCGCCTGTTCCGGTGTCATCCCCTCCGTGGGATCTTTACGCGCCGGCTTTGCTTCAACCTGCTCTGCTTTTTCCTCTTCGCTGCTCTCAGCTTCCGCGCCTTCCTCCGACTGTTCCAGCTCAGCATCACCGGCATCTGACACGCTATCATCAGAAACAACATTGCCACCGCCGCCAGCATCATCACCCTCTACTTTCTCGTTTTCCAATTCGTCCACAACCACCCCTCCGCCGTTAAAGGTTAATATTTATACCATCGGTTTCCCGCCAGCAGCCGGGCCGCCCGGAGGCATCATGCCGCCTTGACGCATCATCGTTATCTCTGCAATCATTTCGCCCCGCGCCTCTTCCGAAATGTCCATCTTGTTGATTCCCTCACGAATGAGAGCAAGAGGCACAGGCGCGCCCGCATCGGTGAACTGTTTGGCAATGTCGCGCAGATCGGCCAAGTCTTGCTGCCGGATACTCGACATGGCGCTAGCCCGATCAACTACGTAATCGTAGTCGGAGCGCAACATTGTCTCGATAATCGTCGGCAACTGCGCCTGATTGTGTTGTATCATCATCGCTGACACGCCTTGAGCGTTTCGCGCTGACAGGTTTTCGACAATCTCTTGCACCCGCTCAGGGGGAAAGATCGCCTTGATACACTCGATCACTTGCCCGCCTACAATCTTGTCACCAAGCAAACCGTTATCGAATAAATCCTCGTTACCGACCAACCCGCCCTGTTGACGCGCCTGGATCGCCTTACCTGATACCGCGTTAGAGTGTTGAACCCCTTGGAGCTCCGCGTTGACTAGCGAAGTCGCCTTAATCTGATCGGCCCCGAACTGTACCAGCGTTACATGACCCGTCGAGAGCGGCGCTGGTTGGATTTCTTTAGGCTCTATTTCCCGATAATTAACGACAACACCCGGTGCACTACCAAACTTTTCCAGCATCCCGCTATCCGCGCCCCTCGTTGCATGGTTCATCCACCCGCTGTTTGCGCTCCGGTTAAGGTGGTTAAGCGCCTGAGACACGGACTTATTCTTGAGCCGCGCCGGATCGCGCAAGTCCTTCACAATGCCGAATGGATCGCCTAAGTATTGCAAGCCCATATAGCGCGTGATCGGTAGCTCACAGAACGGTAGAGGCGATTCCTTGTCCTGCAATAAAATCCAGTTCATGAATGTGGCGACTCTAACCGTGGTTGCCGGCCTCCGAATGTATTTCCACTTGGCCTGCTCTTCGGGAGGCATTTGCTGGATCTTTGCCAGCCAGTCATCTGTAGCCGGGTAAGATTCGCCGTCCAGGTAGTTGACCGCTACTGTGACCACCTCGCGCTTCTTGTACCAGTAATCGAAGATCCTCACGCGTTTGGTCTGCTTGTCTATGTATTGCGAAATGTCGCCGAGCGTGTCGCCGAGCAGGTGCGCAGGCATTCGGCCGGTATCACTCGACAACCACTCACCAAATGTTATTTGATCCTCGAACTCCGGCCACAATTCCTTAGCTTCATCCTCTGTGACCCAGATACCGTCAGCGCACCAGCGACGGTCCGAGCCGTCCCATTCATCGGCCAGCGGATCTTCAAACACTTCAAACGGACTCTTGCGCCGCATCAACACGTCGCCGAGTACGTTTTTCTCATACGATATATCGACCTTGACGTAACCCTTGCCTGCAATGTTCACGTCGTTGGATTTTCTGATCCGCTGGTAAAACCACAGGTTTGCATCCGACACGAAGCGAAATAGCTCACTCATCATTTGCGCCGAGTCGGTGTCTGCGCCCTGCCGTGGCAGAATCTTGAAATCTTCGCGTGCTTGTCGCTCGATGCCTGAGAGTATCCGCACGATTGGCAATACGTCGTTGAAGGTCATAATTGGCCGAGTAGGAGATTCCTTCTTGATATACTCAACGTCCTTATCTTCCCACTGCTTACCCTCAACAAAGTTAAAACAATCAAGCGCAGTTTCGCGCCAGTTCGCAGTTGCACGCCAAGCGCCGTCAATGTCGGTGCGGAGCTTACTAACGAACTGCTCAACGTCAGCCTGTTCGCCCTGATCAGACTTGCTCTTGCGCTTTCGTGACCGCTGTAGGCTCGCTAGATTTCTTGGATCGGTATTAACTGGCATCCCCTCAACCCCTCTTCCGCTTTTTAATGCGCCTAAGTATCTCGGTAATTTCCTTCAGCCGCCCCTCGACTATCTTTAGCGCCAACAGTTCATCACTCATTATGCTAAACTTCGGCTTTTTACGCTTACAAACCGTATGATCAACCATTCACTAACGCGATTCGTTTCATATCGCGCCCCCACTTGCCGCAATCGCCACACTGATACCGACGATAACGATATTTGCCCGTCAACGCCGTCCCGCGATAATTAACCGACCCGCCGCAAGCAAAACAGCTTTCACGGTCGGGGTACATGTTGGGGTGTGGATTATCGTAGGCCCGAAGGCGCAAATAAACTTGCTCCGTCGTACGTACGTCCTGAGCGCAGTATTCCGCCATCGAATGGATAGCCGTCCTATCGCCCGCCGCCGCCCTGATCCACCAGCCGGGCCATTCATCGCGTGTCTTTTGGTGCTTCTGCTCAGGTAAGCCGAGCATCATTGCCAGATTGCCGAGGCGATTAGATGAAAACGCAAACGCCGTTCGCGCAATCCGCCATGTGTCGCGCTGCTTGGTGATTGTCGGAGGCGGAAGAAACCCGTTAATTACACACCGCCCTTGGAAAAATCGTCTGTCAAACCTATCGCCGAAGTGAGCCACTAATAAGTCAGCCTCTTCCATGATCGGCAGTGCCGCTTTGATTATCCCGTAATCGCATACCCCCGTTTGCTTGCTGTGCCACTTCGGGTATTGATCAACCGTTAAGACTGTCACCCTCGATTCGCCGAGCCACTTATAACCAAAATTATAAACGCGAGCTAAATCCGCCTTGAATCCGTTTATTCCACCCGTTTCAAGATCGTAGATTAGAACCCTTGGTTTCTTCATTCAGCCTCATCAACTCCCCCGCCCTCTGCGCCGAGACTTCCCGCGCAGACTCAAGCAACTCTTCCAGCCGCGTAACCTTGACCTTCAAGGCGTCACGCTCGGCAATGATCTTCTGAACTTCGTAATCATGCCAAAGTCTCATGCGTGACCTTGACGGAATCCGCAGTTGACCGCCGCGTCGATGAACTGTGATCAGGCTCCACATACCTGAACCGGAGTTTTCACTTATTTCGCCGCTACTGCCGACGTGTCCTCTTTCACCTTCGCAACGAGATCGTGAATGATGCCGAACATTTCTTGAAACACCGGAGCCATTGACGCCACATCAACGGAGTTTAGTTCCTTGATCTTGCCGGCATTGCCGATCTGTCCAAGCAGTTCGGCCACATGCCCGCCGAGCTGTGGAGCTTCGCCGCTATCTTTCGCCTTGACGATTTCCAAGATAATCTGAAACAGCATTACCAACGCCGTCATTCCTAGTTTGATCGCTTCCGCAGTTCCCATCACCCACCCCCTATAAGTTGCGCACGCCTACCCCATTAGCCAAATAGATATGATCATAAAGACAAAGCAGACAAGCCAGAACGTTGCCTCGTACTTATCCATCGCAATCACCATTAAAACTGCAAAACCTCTTGCGACATTCTCTTTGCTGCTATCTCGCAATACTTCTCTTCTATCTCGATGCCGATTGCCTTGCGGCCCAAGTCCTTAGCCGCGCGTAGCGTTGTGCCGCTGCCCATGAAGGGGTCGAGGATGATTTCGCCGTCTGCCGCGCCGATGACCCACTTCATTATTTCTAGAGGCTTCTGTGCTGGATGTAGAAACCTGCCACCTTGATCCCCTGCTCTAAAGTTACCGTCCCAACAATGGTGTTTGATTCTTGGCTTGCCGCCGAAGTCAGACCAAGCCATCTCGCACGGTGCGTATGTTTTTCGACAGTCGTCAAAAGTCGGTGGCTGCTTCAACCAGATAAACCACGCCTCACTGTTGGGCAGTTTGTTAGCAAAATAGTTTGCCCCCCAAAACAAATGTTGTTTACCCGCGCCCATAAGGAAGGCCGGATTAAATTCTTCGTCGTCGCCAATCATAGCGGCACGGTTGTTAATGCGCGGTATCCAGTTAATCCCATACGGCGGATCAGTAAGCACAGCATCCACTGGCTCAAGCTGCGGCAATATCTCCCGGCAATCCGCGTGATAGATCGTCACCGCGTCGTCTTGATAGTAAGGTTTCACCACGGACGCCAACCGATCAACCAGAGCGGCAGATATACCCCTGCAACGAACAGAATCGCCCAGGAAACGACGCTAGCGACCAGGGCGATGAGTAGCTTGTGTTTCATACAACCCGCCCGCACATCGAGCAGTAACAGGCACCGTCCTGAAACGCCGTACCGCACTCCCCACACTTGCGCTCTCTTTGCGCCAGCACCTTTGCCATTTCTGTATCGTACTCTCTAGGGTGTTCCCGCTTGATATGCTCAAGCATTGTCGTATGCGCCCACTCTTTCAGCAGAGGCGAGGACGTGAGCGAATAGAAACACTTCCCACCGTTTGCCCTGGTAAAGATGCACGCCCGTCGCTCTAGCTCATCCGTCATTTCACCACCGTGGAAAGCGCTTCTCTCACTTCACGCGCCAACTCTAACGACACGAAGTAGCCGACCCGCCCATATGAATCCTTGTCAGGGTTTTTTAGGTTCTCGTTGAGAACGTTCGCCGTGTCCTTCTCGATTTCAATAGTAACTTTCATGTTACCCCTCCACCTTAATCAACGGTTCTTTTGGTTTGCGATTCTCTAACGACTCACGAAAGAGCTTCCCTATTTCATCGCGCACGCCGATCAGAGTCATGCAGCGCCGGCATAGCGAGTAGAAAACCGTTCGATCCACCCGACCTTGCGCGAGATCGTCCGGTATGCGCCATGTCGAAACTACTTCGGGCGCGACCTCTTCCCCTGTTGTTGCTAGATGCAAAAAGCAGGGACGTTGCGCCGCCATGACATAAGGCAGCCGCTGGAATTGTTGAGGCGTTAAGTCTGGAATATCCGCCCATGCGACCGGCTTCTTGCCCGCAAGGCCGTCCACGTAGTCTTGAACGACTTGACCGTTCGCCGCGTCGATTTGGCGGATTTCTTTTTCTTCTTTGGAGTCCGTCCTGATAATCATTCGGTGAACCCCTCACGCCGTAGCATCTGCCGGGGATCGTCAATCCCAGCCAGCTCCGCGCAGAGCCTTCGCCATTCGTTAGGGTGAGTTTTCTTGCAATGCTTACGCAGCAGCCAAGTTATCTGCTCATCGCTGATGCCGTCGATAACTTCGCCGCAGGACTTAACCGCGCAGATTGCCGATTTAGGTTTGTCTAGGGGAATCACCACCGCCACACCTCCGCACCATCACAACCTCAATCATCATCGCACCCAAGAAGCGCATACACCTGAATCATGGACGGCCCCGCGTTGCCCTCAACGCCGAAGTCGCCCGGTGATCCAATGCCGGCAAACTTCCAAACAAACTCAAAGTAGAAAGGCCCGTAGTAAAACCGCTCGCGTCTTTCGGGAGTAATCACGCGCTTAATATCGCTCAGAGATTCAGCGCCAAGCATGAGAAGTTCGTGAAAGCAGCGTTGCAATAGGGCTCCATACAATTGCAATAGCCTGTCATGCGCCGCAATCGCCGCGTCGGTCAGCACGTTGGTGAACTCGTACTCAGCGCCGGCTAACTGCATTGCGTTTGCGAACTGCCACGGCTTACAAACAGCCTCTTCCACACCACCCCCACAATCATCATCAAACCGCCATCGCCGAAGGTGCCCGCATCGGTTCCGCCTTCGGCTTTTCCGCAGGTACAGAGATATTTGCCGCTTGCGAAAGCGTGTCCACTATGTCGTCATGGTCGCCGTTGGGAAACTCTTCCAGCTCTTCGAGCGCCTCGCGCATCCCTTCGCGCAGGAATAGTTGCCCGCTGCTCGCCATGCCGATCAGCTTTTGCGCTCTCGATACCTTGTCACCGACCGGACGCGATAAGGTTAAAGAGAAGTACACCCCGCGCTTCTGCATTTCCTGGCGGATCAGTAGCCCGATTGCGGAGTTCTCTTCATTCTCATTTACCGGGATTTCCACCCATGCGCCTTGAAGGTTTACCGCCCGCTCGACGGCATCGAACAGCGCATTGATAAACGACGTGATCGAGATTCGCCCGCGTGCATACTCCCATGCGTAGAGATTCCCGCGCTCATCAATCATCGAGGTAGTTATCACCGTGTAATCCGCCTGCTTCTTCTCGCTAAAAGCGGAGTCCGTCGTAATATAGGTGCGATAATGTTGCGGCTTGATGTGAAACTTTTTCAGCCAGTGTGAGCGGAACAACCCTCCGCCCTCTTGTGTTGGCCGTTGCTGATAGAGCCCTAACCAGTGGCGAGTAGAGAGCAAACCTCGAATTTCCGTTAATTGTTTCACGTTGAACCGCTCAGGGCACAACGCCTCACCCTGCTCAGACAATGCCGGGAAGCACATATGCTTGAACCGTTCGCCTAGCGCCTCTTGTGCCTCATCGGATAGGAGCCAGCCGGCTAGATCTTTTTTATGCCAGCGAGTCATTAGGACAATGACCACCGCTCCCGGTTCGCGCCGTGTCCAGAGCGTAGTCTTGAACCAGTCAATCGTCTCTTTCTGGAAGGTTTCGGAATCGGCTTCCCGCCAATCCTTTACCGGATCATCAACAATTATCAAGTTACCGCCAAACCCTGAGATAGCGCCGCGGACGCCAACCGACTTCATGCCACCGCCTTGTGGCGTGTACCATTCATCAGCCGCTTGCGAATCGTCGGCTGCTTTGAAGCGGATGTCGGGATGCTGGGTTGCTGTGTTGCGCACGAGCCGGCCATACTTGTGAGAGAGATCGGCTGTGTGCGTGGCGAGGATGACACGATCACCCGGCCTGTTATCGAGCCAGAACAGCGGGACGTGATAGGAAATGAACTCAGACTTACCGTGTCGAGGCGGGAGATTGACCAAGATGCAGCCACCACCGGCTTCCCTTGCCTCCACGATTGCGTCACCGATCAGAGGCAGGTAAGGATAAGCCTTCCACGCACCGGCGCTGATATGCGCCGCGTGAGTGTCGGGTAAGCCGCGCCAAACGCGCTCTGGTTTGGGCTGCTTCAATCGCCCTCCGCTTCGGTAACTCGCGGATCGACTGTATCTTGACCGATTAGCCCCGCCGTCTTTGGATCGAGCACAAAGCGCACGAACGCCTCTAGCGCATCCACCGTGCCGCCGTGCTTTATCGCCTCATCGACGTAGCCATAGGTGTCATCCTTTGGTGCCTTGCCATTTGTCCAATGCAAATGTTCCAAGATTATATCGGGACGGTACCGGAGAAGGCCGTACTTAAAACCCAACAGCATCCAGGCGGTGTCAATGTTTATGCCGTCAAACATCAATCGCCCGACACGACGGACTAGATCGCCACCGATCACAGGGAACGTGCACATGCGCCTTCCCTGCAACAGATCGTCACCGTAGGCAATGAGATTAGCCCCGGCAGTTTCGATCAGTTCCCTATCCCAATGATACCTTCGCGGTACCATGTCATCGTTAATATGGCCGTACCAAGGTTGATTGGGAAACTGAGCGTAGTGCCTGTTATTGATGTGCCAGACCGGATTGTATGGAGCCCGCTCGCCTATGTGGATGGTCCAATCTGGAGGCAGATCAAGCGCTCTGTACTCGCTTAGCGCAGGATCATCGGTATCGAGATAGACGCAAACAGGCGCAGTCGCGTCCGTGTAGCGCCAATGCATTGCCAACCGCTCTAGGTTATGTGGTCGGCTTCGGGTTGGCAAAATGAACATTCTATATTCGACCGAGTAGCAGCAGGATTAACAGAATCACCAGCACCAAACCGATACCGCCAGCCGGATAATATCCCCACGCTTGACTGTGTGGCCATGTCGGTACTGCGCCCACGAGCAAGAGAATCAACAGGATTATTAGAATAAGATTCATTAGTTGCCCCTTATCGCAGTCATGGTCGGGGATGGTGGAGTCGAACCACTGCTCGCCGCCCTACACTTTGGCCATCAATCGAGACGCGGGGGCTGCCCGGCGTAAGGATCATCCCCGATAGTTTTATCGCTTCGGCATTCATGGATTCACCCCGATGGTGACCGTAACGCTAACGCTCAAGTTACTCGGCGCACCAGGCGGAATGACAACTACGGGCGTTGTTGCGCAAGCGATGTTGCTGTATGGGCTTTGTCCCGCTGAGTTAAACGCCGCAACCCTGTAGCAATATTGAACATTCCCAGGATCGTTGGCTATTGTGTCAGTGTACTTGATCATATTCGGAAGCACGCTCCCGACTTTAGCGAACGTGCCGGTTTGTCCCTGCCGCCGCTCGATGTTAAACCCGTCCTCATTAGTTGAGTTATCCACCCAACCGAGATTGAAGGTTGCCGCTTGCGTTGCTGTCTGCGCATCGGCAATGCCGGCAGTAAGCAGCACCGCCAATGCGAGAAACAGGATCGTTTTCATTACTCGCCTCCCTCTTCCATAATCGCCGACATGCGCCGTATCAGCTCGCGACCCTCAGCGGTTGCCGCCAGCTTCGCGTGCATTTCCGCCTCGTTGTCCACGTTCTTGACCTTGATTTCACCACTCCATCGCTCGCGGTAAGTCGGATCCACTTTCTTCATGCGAAACATCAAGAGCGAATCGCTGTATTCAACCTTACGGACAAGAGCACCGTCCCTGCCGGGAATAAACGACTCAACGCCCTCAATCGCCCGCCGATCACATTCGCGTTGTAACTTGTCAACATATTCCGCACATGCGTCAGCAAACTTCTTACAGTAATCCTCATCTTCCAGCCATAAATAGTGAGTAGTCCGGCCAACTTCCGCCGTTTTGCACGCATCGGTGATATTGCCGCACCGCGCATAAGCCTCTAAAAACATATCTTGTCGAGCACTTACGCGAGCCTGTGTGATCGTTTCTTTTTTAGCACCAGATTGTTCAGCGTCGTTCACCTTCAGGCATCCCCTTTGCTTTCTTGCGCGTCATCTTGCTAAACTACCCCTGTTCCCGCGCTGGCCTTCACCCCGCCAGCATAAAAGAACGGCAGAGAGCGCAGCGCATACCCCACTCGCGTTGCTAACTCTCTGCCGTTTTTGATAACTCTTCCCGCTGCCACCCCTCACCCAACACCCTGAAACCTTAAAGTTACTGTAAGGTTTATGGTTTCACCGGCTTTAAATAAACGTAGCGTTGAGACGATTCGCACCAGCTTTTATAACCGCGCTTGTTTGAGAATCGCCGCACGTCCACAGCCCTACGCGAAATCTCTTTCTTGCAAGCCTTACAGTACATCTTCAAGGCTTCACCGGCTGCGGATCAATCGGCTTCACGTCAGCCGCTTTCATATCATCCACTTGCTTCTGTAAGTCGTCCCGCGTTTTAGCCGCGTCTAAAAGATTCGTTTGAGCGCTTGCTAGCTCTTTTACCTTCGCATCGAGCGTTGCCTTTGCGTCCGTCAGCTTGTTTTGCAGCGTGCCGATTTGCCCCGTAGCCGATGCCAGGGCCGACTTGAGCGCGATTTC
>Ga0207707_10005531_pt1 | contig 11048 bp, 7 predicted proteins | sample KBSC83BmetaG_FD_184336 | JGI IMG/M metagenome (GOLD analysis project Ga0207707, IMG submission 184336) | Corn rhizosphere microbial communities from Kellogg Biological Station, Michigan, USA - KBS C8-3B metaG (SPAdes) (version 2) | ecosystem: Host-associated > Plants > Roots > Rhizosphere ... | reverse complement strand
GGCTCGTGGATGGGCACCTCGCCGCGCTTCAGGCGCTCGATCTTGGCGGCGTCCACGTCCACGCAGACCACATGATTGCCCGCGTCCGCGAGGCAGGCTCCGGTGACGAGGCCCACGTAGCCGGAGCCGAAGATGGTGACGCGCATGAAGTTAAGTTCTTGACCTGCAAGGGGGAAAGCGAAAGCCTAAAGGAACCCCGTGCCGTGCTCAAGCACGGGGGGGTCGCGGCCCGAGGGCTTTCAGCCGACCGGGTTCTGTCCCTGCGTGGGCTTGGCGGCTTCGGACAGGCGCCGCTTGGCGGCAAAGTCCGCCACCTTGGCGGCGGGCGCGTGCGGCAGGACCGCCTTGCGCGTCCACACGTAGTCGCGGATGTCGGCGTCCGTCTCGTACTCGGCGACCGACTCGGCGAGCAGCGCCAGCGCGCTGTGGCAGTCGAAACTGGCGAGCGCCACCAGTAGCTCGTTGAGGATCTGCTGCATCTTCGGCCACGACAGCCGGTGCTCGATGGCCCGCATGATCATCGGATGATCGGTACCGGTGACGTTCGAGCCGATCAGCAGCTCCTCGAACAGCTTCTCGGCGGTCCGCAGGCCGGTGTATTCGATTTCGATGTCGCCGTCCGGATTGCTGCCATCGCGCACCGACAGGCCCATCAGGCTGATCAGGCGCCGCGCCAGGTCCTCGATACGCACCGGACGCCCCATGTCGAGTACGAACACATCCCCGCCCTTGGCCATGGAGCCGGCCTGCAACACCAGCTGTGCCGCCTCCGGGATGGTCATGAAGTAGCGGATGACATCCGGGTGCGTGACGGTCACCGGGCCGCCGCGGCGGATCTGCTCCTGGAACAGCGGCACCACCGAGCCGGACGAGGCGAGCACGTTGCCGAAGCGCACCATGCAGAAGCGCGTGTGCGTAGTGCGCTCCTGCAGGGCCTGCAGCACCAGCTCCGCCAGGCGCTTGGTGGCGCCCATGACGTTGGCGGGATTGACGGCCTTGTCGGTCGAGATCAGCACGAAGGTCTCGACGCCGGTCTCGAGGGCCGCCTCGGCGGTATACCACGTGCTGATCACGTTATTGTGGATGCCCTCGACCACGTTGTATTCGACGATCGGCACGTGCTTGTAGGCGGCGGCGTGATACACCGTCTGCACCCCGAAAGTGGCGAGCACCTCGCGCACGCGGTGGCGATGATGCGCGTTGCCGAGTAGCGGCACGATCTCCACCGTCAGCCGCTCGTGCGCCGCCACCTCCTCCAGCTCGCGCTCGATGTTGTAGAGCGCCAGCTCCGACATCTCGAACAGCACCAGCCGCGTCGGCCCGAGGCGCAGGATCTGCCGGCACAGCTCCGAGCCGATCGAGCCGCCCGCGCCCGTGACCAGGACGCACTTGCCGCGGATGCAGGAACCGAACAGCTTGGGTCGCGGCGGCACCGGGTCGCGCCCCAGCAGGTCGCTGACGTCAACGTCGCGCAGCTCGCTGATCTGCGCCTTGCCGGCGATCAGGTCCGACAGGTTGGGCAGGGACTGCACGTGTACCGCCAGCGGCTCGAGCGCGGTGAGGATCTCGCGCCGCCGGCGCCGCGAGGCCGACGGGATCGCGAGCAGGATACGGTCGATGCGGCGCTGCCGCACCAGATCCGGCAACTCCTCGGGGCCGTACACCCGCACGCCGTTGATACTGCTGCCCTGCAACGATTTCTTGTCGTCGATGAAGGCGACCGGCTCGAAGTCCGGCCCGCCCAGGAGGATCGAGCACACGCGGGCCCCGGCATTGCCGGCACCGTAGATCGCCACGCGCGTCACCGGCCGGCCATTGCCGGCGCTGCGCAGGAACAGGTAACGGGCCACGAAACGGCTGCCGCCGACGTACGGCAGCGCCAGCGCCCAGTAGATACCGAACGCGGACAGCGGCATCTGGTGGCTGGCGGCCAGACGGTCGAAGGCCATCAACACCAACACCGACAGGCTGACGCCCGCGAATACGGTCAGCACGGCCTTGGGCCCCATGAAGCGCACCACGGCGCGGTACAGGCCGAACATTGCGAAGAAAAACAGCGCCGAAGCTACCGCGACTACGAAGTAGGCGAAGGTGCGGTCCAGGGCGGGATCGAGTCGGTCAAACTTCAGCGCCAGAGCGGCCCACAGTGCGGTAGGAATGGCCACGGCGTCGGCGCTGGCCATGATGAGTCGCTTGGTGCCACGGGGTAGTGACAGAACGGCCTGAGCAACGGCACCGAGCAATCCGTGTCCCACGGCTGCATGTCTGTCCTTCATCCAACCTCCGCCAGACCCAGCCCGTCACGCATCCTGTGCAGGCATCCCCGAGGGTCAATCCAACTTTCGTGGGGATTGTAGTGCAATCAGGTTAGGCAATCGATAACTATTACAGTGCCTTACTGCAAAGCATCCAACCTGCATGTTGCCGTTCCCTAACGTCGCACGCTCAGCTGGGTTGACGCACCGCGGCGCCCCCGTCGGCGCGCGGCGACGCCCTACCGTCGGTGGCGACGGCCGGCGCCGGCGAGCAGTGCCAAGAACGCGAGCGGAACGAAGGCGCACAGCACCAGCAGGGCAGCGGCATCAGGGCGGCGTGTCGCCAACACCGCACACGGCAACAGCCACGCGAGGTTGAGGGCCAGGCAGGCAATCGTGACCTTGGCGTGGCTGCCCCAGCGCCGCGCGAGCCACTGGTAGGCATGGGCGCGATGCGCCTCGGAAACACGCTCGCCGCGCAGCACACGGCGCGCCAGGGTCACGGTCGCGTCGACGAAAAACACGCCGCCGAGAATCAGCCATACCCATAGGGCCACGCTGTTAGAACGTGCCGAGCTCAGCGCGAGAACGGCAATCACGTAGCCGAGATAGCCGCTGCCGACATCACCCAGAAATATCTTTGCTGGTGGCCAGTTCCAGAGCAAAAAGCCGCAGCAGGCCGCAGCAAACGCCAGGCTGACGGGGGCGAGACCCAGGTTTCCGCCGGCCGTTAGCCAAGCGCCCGCAAGCGCCACGAACATGGCCTCGGACGCAGCAATCCCGTCAATGCCATCCATGAAATTAAACAAGTTGGTCACCCACACGATGCCGAGGACGGCGACCAGATTGCCGAACCCGCCGCCAGGGGTGACGTACTCGCCGAAGCGCAGCGGCGGCATCCCGCCAAGCCAGCTTAACGCCCACACGGCGGCGCCAAAATGAACGATGAGCCTGACCCAGGAGGGCAGTGAACGGTGGTCGTCGGCGTAACCGACCAGAGCCACGGCGAGCCCACCGCCACCCAATGCCGTGAGCAGGCCGCTTGGGAGCGAGTCATGCTGCAGCACTAGCGCCGCGGTCGTGACGAGTGCGACCGCCGCCCCGCCGCCCCGCGGCGTCGAGACCTGGTGCGAGCTGCGAGCATTGGGAACGTCGACGAGGTTGCGAGCGAGAGCGAGCTTGCGCGCAAGAAGGGTAAGAATCGCCGAGCTGAGCAAACACACAGCACTCAGCCACACTTGGTCACCTTCCACCCAAACCGTCTCCCACTCCGTCGCCTGACGCGCGGCGCTTCGCCGCCGCCTCAGTGTACGGTCTTCCGCGTCACTCTGCGCGGCGTACTCACTTCTGACACTGCTGCGCAGCTGTCGGTCGCATCTCGTGACGACGAGTCGCGACCAGGTGCCGAACATGCCCATTGCCGGCGGTTCCGTGCGCTCCCGGAACCGCTTCCAACTGTTACCACGAGGTCAGCGACAGTGCGCTCGATACCATGTGACAGTGCGCGCCAAGGCCTCGTCCATGGGAATTGGCGGCGACCAACCGAGCGCTTCGCAAGTCGCCGCCATGCTCACTTGCAGCGACCCGCATAGCCGTGCGCCCTCTGCGCTGCGACCGACCATAGCGGCGCAGAGGCGTAGCAACGGTACCGGAATGGCAACCAAGCGCGCGGTTCGCTGCATGGCGTGCGCCAGCCGTCGGATCAGTTCGGGTGTGGACACATCCTCGCCGTCGGATACGAGCCATACCCCCTGTGGTCGTGGGGTCGCGAGCAGCGTCGCAATCAGGTCACACAGGTTCCACACGCTCACCAGACTGCGCTGATTGCGTATCGCACCGAATGGCAACGGCCGTTGGCTGTCCACCCAGCGCATCAAATGCAGGAAGTTTGCGCGCACGCCCGGGCCATACACGAGCGGCGGACGCAATACCGCCACCTGCATGCCGGTGCCCGCGGCGGCCTGCATGAGGCAAGTCTCCGCCCGCAATTTGGATCTCCCGTAGCAATCGCGCGGCTCTGGATGGTCCCCCGCAGTGTACGGCCGCCCGCTCGTCGTCTCGCCATTGACCTTGATGCTGCTGAGATACACGAAGCGTTGCACGCCCAGATCTGCAGCCGATTGTGCCAACTGATATGTGCCACGCACGTTGACTGCTTCGTACAGGTCTCGGTCGTACTGCCGCGGGCGCCTGACGTGGGTATGCGCAGCTGTGTGCACGACGGCCTGCACGTCAGCAAGCGCCGGCCGCCAGTCGATAGCGTGGGCGATGTCGCCCACAATGACTTTCTCAGCAGTGCACGCCGGAAGCGCCGCATCAGCGCGCAGTGCGGCGCGTACCTGATAGCCGGATCCTGCAAGTCGCGCGCACAGTTCGCCGCCTACGAGGCCGGTCGCACCAGTAACTAACACGCGCCGCATATACCCTGTCCACATCGCACGCTGACAGTCACGTGGTCACCTTTGAGGTGCGCTGGCAAGTGGGAGAACCGCGAGTTGCCGCCGCCGCCACCGCGCCTCCTCTTGACAGCAACTCTTCATTCGCTATCGTACCGGCATACTCGACGACCTCAGTTGTATTGCAAATTGTACGCTGCCAGCGAGCAGCGGCGAGGTTCCCATCGTGGTAAGGCCATCATGGTCGGCACCGACGTCGCGAAGTGCGCTGCTCTGTGCCGCGCTGGCGTTCGTCGGATGCAGCTCGCACACCAGCACCAGTACCAGCGATAACTCGAGCACCATCCCGGCGACCGCCAATCTCTCGGCTCCGGGCTTCACATTTGTCCGCCAGGCGATCCCGGGCGCTTGGGGACCGGCGTCGGTCGCGTACCCGACACCCGCCTACATCGTCGGCACATCGAACGATGCCGGCAAACTCAATTGGCTCGATTTCAGCGCGATCGGGCTGGGCTCGATCAACGTCGTGCCGCGCGTGCCGTATGACATACGCGCCGCAGATATAAACGGCGATGGGATTCCAGACATCATCGCGACCACGTATTCGCCTACTAACGTGGCTTCCTGGGACCTGTTGTTCTTCGGAAATGCCGACGGGACCTTCACCCAGGACACTACCTTCGGTATGCAGTACTCCGGCGTCCAGGGCACCGGCCACCGCGGCCGCACCGAGACGATCGTTGTCGCAGATTTCAACAACGACGGCGCAGTCGACATCTTCCTGCCCACATACACCTATCTTGACGCGACCTATGATCTCAGTGGCGACCCCTCTTTCGTATTTGCCGGCCCGCCGCCCAATGTCTACAACTCGTACCAGAGTTTCCTGTTGCTCAACGATGGCACGGGCAAATTTACCGAGCGAGCGGTAGCCGCCGGGGTGAGCATGCATGCGCTCATATCGGGAATAACACCGCCCTCCACGGACCCCAACGGCAATCAGCCCGAGGGAGTGCAAGCGGTCGATTTCAACATGGATGGCCTCATTGACCTCTATGTAGGGGGACACCTGTTCATCAACCAGGGAGTGGACGCCGACGGCGTCCCGCATTTCAAGGACATGGCATCCGAGTGGGGACTTACCAGCGAAGTGTTGCACGCCGCTCCGCCTTGGGATTCCTCGCGCTCGCTTTCGTCCAACTACCTGGTCACGGATGAAGGCGCGAAATTCATAGACTGGAGCAATGCCGGCCGGCTGGATCTGCTGCTGTTGCGCTGGGACTGGGGTTCGGCGCATGGACCGCGGCTGTTCGAGTTCAACGGTAGCCAATTCATCGAACGGCAACGAGCGGTCACGACGCCGACCGCAACGTGTAAGCAGCCTCCGTCCACCGTGGTCCCTTTCTTCGCGTCCCCCACCCCACCGAACACCGCCGGAGCGGCTGGCATCAACGCCTATGACCTTGACAACCATGGCCTCGAGGACGTGCTGGTGACAGGTGACAGCTCGGGCAGCGTTGTGTTCCGCAACACCGGCTGCGGATTCGTTGAAGTCCCTGCGGGGGACCTCAGCGGCAGGCCAGGTACCACGGGCGGCATGGCCTTGGCCGACCTGGACGGGGATGGCGTCATCGACGTTATTTATCCCGCCTCCGACGGGGTCGCCTACTTTGAGAATAAAACGCCGCAAGGTAGCTCGTTCGTCGTGGAGGTCGTAGGACCCAACGGCGAGCACAATCAATACGGGCGTGTGATTCAGGTGTTTCCGCCCGGCACGACCCAAATCTATACGCGCGTGGTCGACAGTGGCTCCGGCTATCTGACGCAGAATCAGTACCCCATCCTGGTTGGAACTCCGTTTGCCGGCGCGCATAACGTCAAAGTGTATTTCGCCCCGCTCACCAAATGCGTATACGGCGGCGCCCCGTGCCAGCCGGCGATTCTGAGCTTTTCGATCCTCCCGGGCCAACACGCCCTGGCCTACGCGCCATCGGTGGCGCATCCCTCAGGCGTTGCGGTAATCACTACAGGTAGCTGAAGACGGTTCGACTCTCAGGGTGCGGACTGCGCTCTGGTGACGCTGTCGCGGAGCACATCCGCATACACATCGAGATGTTGGGCGATGATTCGCTCGAGGGCAAAGTCGCGCTCCGCCAGGACCCTTGCCGTCTCGCCCATGCTGCGACGACGCGCAGGGTCAACCAGCAAGGTGCGTGTGGCCGCGGCGAGCGCTTCCGCATCGCGGGGCGGAACTAGCAGCGCCGTGTTTCCCGGATCAACGGCATCGCGGCAGCCGGGCATATCGGTGGTGACGACGGCCCGACCGCAAGCGGCGGCTTCCAGCAACACCTTTGGCAACCCTTCGCCGTAGTAGGAGGGCAGCACGATCAGGTGGGATGCGGCGAACACGCTTGCCAGATCGGAACGATACCCCAGGATCTCTACGACACCCTCCTCGCGCCACTGCCTGACTTCAGCTGCGGTTACGCTCGAGGCGTTGCCCGGATCAATCTCCCCAGCCAGCTGGAAGCGTGCTTGCAAACCGCTCTGTCTGAGCTGCCGCGCGGCAGCCACGAATTCGCACACGCCCTTGGACCTCAGCAGTCGCGCTGCAAAGATCACGACCGGCACGCCCTCCGGCTCCGGGGTCCAGCGGTAAGTCCGCAAATCAACACCGGAGCCCCGCACGAGCACGACCTTGTCGCTGGGGAGTCGCGCCGCAGCGCTCAGAGTGTCACGGTCTGAAGCGTTCTGAAAGATCACCTTGATGCGCTCGCGATTCAGTGCCAGGCGGTACGCGCGCGTGACCAGCCCTTTCAGGACGTGCGTGCGCAGATCGTGCACGGCAAAGGCATCACCCAGCCCGGATATCGCTACTACCGCAGGCACGCCGAGGACGCGCGCGGCAATACCGCCGTAGAGGACCGGCTTTATCGTTACGAGGTGCACAAGATCAGGCTTGAGCCGCCACACGAGCCGGGCTATCTGTGCGAACGTCAGTAACTCGCCCAACGGATGGGTACCGCTGCGCGAGAGGCGCAAGGCGTGATGCGGGATGCCGTACGAGCGGATAATCGCCACAGCCTCGCCCGGCCCAGTAGCCACCTGGACGTCGAAGCCGGCTTCGCGCGCGGCCAGCGCGATCGGCAGGCGGTGCGACACGAAAAACATCGCGTCATTGACCACCAGCAGTAGCCGCTGGCGGGCCGAAGGCGCTGTCAAGCCGCACTCAAAGCCACGGCGAAGCTCTTGACTAGCAGGTCCGCGCATTCGTAGGCGCGAAACTCAGCTGCCAGAGCGTGTCGCGGCGTCGGCAAATGACCCCAGCGGGATGTATCCAGGACCTGCACTCTAAAGCCCGCCTGCTCGAAGATGCGAATAATATCGCTCATGCGCAAACGGTTTGTGTAGAACCCAGAGCGTGCCATCCACTCCGCTTCCCACCAGCGTGACGGCAGGCGCAGGTTGTTGAGCGCTCCTCCCAGGTGGTCCTGCAGATCAATCTGATGTGAGCAAACGCCGTCGCGACGCATTACCCGTCGGGTCTCGGCGATGAACTCGGCGAACATCCTTCGGCGCACGTGCTCCAAGACCGCGTTTGACCATACGAAATCAACGGAATCTGTCGCCACCTCGCGCAGCGACTCAAGGCCGCGCGTGCCGTAGCTGGCGTGGCAGACGCGCAGGAGCGATTCGATGTCATGGACCGAGCTGAGATCCGGAGGCTTGAGGCCCTGGCCGCGCAGGTAGTCGCACAACTCGTGATAGGCGCCCAGCCTCAGGGTCGCGTAGGAACCCACATCGATGAGGTGGGTACGGATTGCGCCGTGCGCGGCAGCGATAATGGCCGAAGCCAACGAATCCCCCGGGCCGAGCTCAAGAGCGACGAACTCCGCTCCCGCAGCGACACGCGCGCGCGCGAAATGCGTGCGGAAGGCGGCCAGCGCGTAGGCGGGTCGGTGCATTTGCCCATGCTGAAAGATCCCGAGGCTGCGCCAGAATCCGTAGTTCACGGGGGCGCGTGACAATACCAGCTTGGCGCCGATCCGGGCCCACCATGGAATCAATTCGCGCACGTTCGCGCCTCCGGCCATCCACCAGCGGTAGCGTGTGCCGCCGCGCCCCTGCCCGCGAAGGAAGCCCTGGTGTCGCTCGCACGAGACTGCCGGCGCGAGAACCGCGCGACATCCGCCGACTCCGATCCGGTGCGAGGGTGCGACACAGGCGGCCTCAGTCAGTCGCGGCCTCTGGCGTCGAGGCGGCCTCGTCGAATACCGCCGCGTAGCGAGCCGCGACGTCAGGCAAGGAGAAATCGGCGGCGATTCTATTCCTTGCCTGCGCGCCGAGTTGGGAGCGTCCGCCGTGACCTAACCTCACAAGCTGCAGCAGCGCTTGCGCCAGTGCCTCGCGATCTCCAGGCTCGACCACCAGTCCGGCGGAGCCCACGAGATCCGGCGCGTCGCCGACCCGGGTTACCACACAAGGCAGCTCACACACCATCGCTTCCCCTACGGCATTTGGGAAACCTTCACCCCAAGCGGACGGCAGGCAGAACACGTCACACGCCGAGAGCAGCGCCTGCGGACAGCGCGTCTCGCCGAGCAACTTGATGTGCTGCTCCAGACGGCATTCACGGATAAGCCGCGACAAGGCCGCGTTCCCGGCGTCGAGTCCCGGACCTGCCAGGGCAAATATCACGTCCTTCTCCTCGGCAACGACCCGACGCGCGGCGCCGATGAGCCCGGTTTGGTCCTTCATCGGATGATAGCGCGCGAGATGCCCGATCACGCACGTCGCCGCGCTGGCGCGGAGCTCCGCCCTCAGACGCGCGCGCTGCGACGGGGCGCGCTGATGCTCATCGAGATCGAAGCCGTTAGGAAGCACGCAGTCACGCTCGGCGCAGTAACCGATGGCGCGGTGCTGCTCGCGTGCAACACGCGAGACATAGACGATCCGCTGTGGGGCTCGCGATAGCAGCCGCGCAAGATGGATGACGCCTCGTGTCGCTGGCTTCTCGCCCTCCAGATACAACGTCTGGCGGATATTCCAGACGAGCGGCAGCCCGAGACCCCTGCTGAGCAGCCACGCCGCCACATTGCCGTGAGGCATCCAGCCGCAGACTATGTCGGGGCGGAAACTCCTGAGGGCCGCGCGCCCCCTCAGCAGCGCCGATGGCAACGCGCTGAGTCCGTCGACATCGAGCCGGAGACCGATCACTCTCACCTGCATCTGTGCGATCAGTTCGGCGGGTCGGCCGAGCTGGCCCAGCGCAATAACCAGCGGCTCTACGAGCTGCCGGGGCAGAGTCTTTAGCAGCTTATAGAGCATTATTTCGGCACCGCCGGTAGTCAGACCGGACACCACGAACACCACCCTCATGTCGTGGTGCCGCAACTGGCCCGAGGCTTGCGGCGCTCGAGTCCGGCGTTCAGCGCGCGCAGGCTCAGCTCGGCCAGACTGTACGGAGAGAACTGTGCGCGAATTCTCTCCGTGCGCAACTCACTGAAGAGCCGGCCCTGAGCCAGTGCTTTGGCGAGCGCCTGCGCTAAGGATTGAGGATCGCGGCGCGGGACAAGGTAGTCGGCCGAGGATAGGATCTGCGCGGCATCGCCGACGTCGGTTGCCACGCAGGGAACTCCGCAGGCCATCGCCTCCGCCAACACATTCGGGAACCCCTCCCCGTAGGCAGAGCTCAAGCATAGCGCATCGAGGCCGCTGTACAGGTCGCTCAGTTGTGATTCGTGGGCGATCCAGAGCACCGCTCCATCGAGGCTCAATTGCCGTTCGAGAGCGGTGAGTTCGGAACGATATGGCTCCGCGAACGTACCTACGCAGATCAGGCGTGCATCGGGTTGCGACTTGCGCAGCAGCGCGAATGCTTGCAGCAAGGTTGGGTGATCCTTCATCGGGTCCAGGCGCGCCACGCAGCCGACAACTGGCGTGCCCTCCAAGACGCTCCACGCTTCGCGCATTCGGCGCCGACCGGCTGCACTGAAGGCAAACGACTGGCTATCGATGCCGTTGTGAATCACCGCCACGTTGTCGTAGTGCTGGCCCCTGCACAGAAAGCGTGCACCCACGTGGGAATTCACGATGACCATGTCAGCATGAAGCACCAGCTGCCGTTCGAGCAGCAGCGTAAGGCGCGTCAACCAATCGACCCGCCGGCCGCTCATCTCAGACGCCCGCACGCCGCAGACGACCGCACAACCCCTGCCCAGGCAACGTAACAGCAGCGCCAGAAGGTTCGGCCCGGGCAGATACGCATAGACGATGTCCGGTCGTTCCGCGCGCACCGTGCGGACCAGGCGCAGCAGAAAGTCCAGATTGCGCCAGCGACTGCGCTTCTTCAGATCGATAACGCGCAGCCCACACGCCCGCAGCTCGGCATCGAACA
>Ga0207707_10005528_pt1 | contig 11051 bp, 9 predicted proteins | sample KBSC83BmetaG_FD_184336 | JGI IMG/M metagenome (GOLD analysis project Ga0207707, IMG submission 184336) | Corn rhizosphere microbial communities from Kellogg Biological Station, Michigan, USA - KBS C8-3B metaG (SPAdes) (version 2) | ecosystem: Host-associated > Plants > Roots > Rhizosphere ... | reverse complement strand
GAGATAGAAAGGGACTCCTTGCCAGCGCCAGTTATCTACAAATAACTTCAGGGCTGCGAATGTTTCTGTTTGTGACTGAGATGATACGCCCTCTTCCTGGCGATAACCCTTCACTTTTTTACCATCGAGACGTCCGCTGCCATATTGGCCGCGCACGGAGCGCTGCGCGACCGCGTCATGACTAATCGGGCGCACGGCGTGTAGAACATCAACTTTCTTATTGCGGATCTCGTCGGCCTTGAGAGCGACCATTGGTTCCATGGCGACAAGACAAAGGAGCTGCATCAAATGACTCTGCACCATGTCGCGCAGCGCTCCAGCGTGGTCGTAGTAGCCGCCGCGATGCCCGACACCCACTTCTTCGGCGACAGTGATAGTCACATATTCAACGTAACGCCGGTTCCAAATCGGCTCGAAGAGCGGGTTAGCGAAGCGGAACGCCAGGATGTTCTGCACCGTCTCTTTGCCCAGGTAATGGTCGATGCGGAAAATCTGCGATTCATGAAAGCTTTCCGTGAGCGTGCGATTCAACTCCCGCGCTGAATCCAAGTCATGACCAAGTGGCTTTTCCACCACGATCCGGGCGCGCTCTCTATCCTGATTAAGTCCTGCATCGGCCAGCATCTTTGGAATGACTCCGACCATCACCGGCGGAGTGGCCAGGTGAAAAATGTGGCCCGCTTTTACCTTCCAATCCTTATCGAGTTTGACGAAACTCTTCGCCAGGTTCGAGTAGGTCGCGGGGTCTTTAAAATCTCCCTGTTGATAGGTGACGTGCCTGGCGAACTGTTTCCAGTCCGCGCCCTTCACCTTCCCTTTCCGCGAGAACCGCTTCACGCCGTCTAAAAAATGTTTGTGTAACTCCGCGTCGCGGTAGTGCGCGCGATCCACGGCTATGATCGCAAACTTCCTCGGCATCCGTCCGTCCCGGTGCAGATCGAACAGCGACGGCACCAGTTTGCGCCAGGTCAGGTCGCCCGCGCCACCGAAGATGACGAAGATCACAGAGGGCACTTCCATACGGCCTATTCCTTTTCCCATTGAGTGTGGAATATACCTTTTTCATCAATGCGCTCGTAACTATGCGCGCCGAAGTAATCGCGCTGTGCCTGGATCAAGTTCGCCGGCAGCCACGCGCTGCGGTAACTATCGAGATAAGCGAGCGAAGCCATCAAGCCCGGCGCGGGAATACCGAGTTCACTCGCGATGCAAACCATCTTGCGCAGGTTTTCCTGATGAGCCTTGACCTTCTCCGATAAGTTCGGCGCAAGGAGCAGATTGGGAAGACCCGGATTGGTACGAAACGCTGCGCGGATGTCGTTCAGCAAGGCCGCGCGAATAATGCACCCGCCACGCCAGATACGGGCGACCGCTTCGAGATCCAGATGATACTTATGCTTGACGGAGGCTACGGCGAGTAACGCCATGCCTTGCGCATAGGTGATGATCATCCCCGCGTAAAGCGCACTCGCCAGTTGGCCGATAAACATTTGATGGTCGCCTTTAAACCGGCGGATAGGTCGTGAAAATATGTGACTGGCTTCTTCTCGTTCCTTCTCAAGCATGGACATATCCCGCATGCGCACAGCCGCGTCGATCGTTGGAGCAGGCACCTGCAATTTCATCGCGCTTTGCGATGTCCACAGTCCAGTGCCGTTCTGTTTGGCAACGTCGAGAATTTCGTCGATTAGACGTTTGCCGGTCTGCTCATCCACATGACTGAAGGTGTGGTCAGTGATCTCTATCAAGTAACTGTTGAGCTCACTGTTATTCCATGTGCTGTAAACGTCGTGCAGGTCGTCGTCGCTAAGACCGAGCCCGCGTTTCATGAGATCGTAGGTCTCGGCAATAAGCTGCATCACGCCGTACTCGATGCCGTTGTGAACCATCTTCACAAAATGTCCCGCTTCGCCCGGCCCAAGCCAGGTGACACAGGGCTCTCCATCGACCTTGGCGGCCACTGCTTCGAGGATCGCGCGGATCCGTTCGTAGGCATCTTTCGGCCCGCCGGGCATGATGCTTGGGCCATGCCGAGCGCCGTACTCACCGCCCGAGATGCCGACGCCGAGAAACTGAATCTGCCGCTCCGCCAGTGCCTTGGCCCGCAAGTTCGTGTCATCGAAGTAAGAGTTACCGGCATCGATGATCAGATCACCGGGCGCCAAACACGGCAGGAGATCGTGAATCACCGCATCGACGGCTGGGCCCGCCGGAACGAGTATCATGATGGCGCGCGGCACGCGGAGCAGACCCACAAACTCAGTTACATTCTCCGCGCCGCGGATGTCGCGGTGCTCCGCCTCCTGACGCAACGCCGCTACTTTGCTAACGTCCTTGTCATAGCCGGCCACGGAAAAGCCGTGATCCGCCATGTTGAGCAACAGGTTGCGTCCCATAACGCCGAGGCCAACCATGCCGATTTCATAGCTTTGTGTGTTCATAACGCGGCTTTAATCGCCTGTTCAAGCGCGGCCAATCCCTTGCCCACGTCAGCGCCGAGGTGAATCCGGATCGCGCGACGTTGATGTCTGTGCAGTGCTTCCAAGTCTCCCAGCGCCTCCGCTCGTTTGAAGATGCCAAAGGTGTAAGGTTGCCCCGGCACTGGGAGATCACCGGCGTCATCACTTGTTAGTTGTAAGAACAAACCGGTGTTAGGCCCGCCTTTGTGAAACTGCCCGGTAGAATGTAGAAATCGCGGGCCATAACCCAGGGTGGTCGCAAGCCGGAGTCTGTCGCGCAATTGAAGGCGGATGGCTTGCAGTACTTTCTCAATCGCAGAGTCCTCGGTCAGGTAAGCCATTATTGCCACGTAGTCTCCGGGACGCGCTTGAGCCAGAAATCCTCGGAGCGTCTCAACGATAGTTCCAGCGGCCTTTGGCGCGTAGAGAGTTAGAGGAGCTTCAACCAGTGCCGGTTTTTCCTCCGGTAACACGCCTTGTTTTCTCACCGTCTCTAGGAGACGGTTTGTGTTGTCCTTACTTTCCTGAACGTTAGGCTGGTCGAATGGGTTGATGCCAAGGATCGAACCCGCGGTCGCAGTTGCGATTTCCCAGCGGAAAAATTCCTGACCAAAGTCGAGAGGATCACTTAGCTCGATGGTAACGACTGGATGTGCTTTCTCGCGCAACGCCGCCACGCCGCGTTCCACCAACTCCTCAGTTTGACTTTTCAAACGCAAGTAAACGAAAAGCCGGTCGTTGCCATAGACCGAAGGATCACCGAGCGGTTCCCCGCTTACTGGCAAAATGCCACGGCCTTCCTTACCGGTGCTTTCGGCCAGCAGTTGCTCGAGCCACATACCCAGAGTGGCGATCGATCTCGGCACGATGAAAGTCACTTTGTTGCGTCCCTGCCGGCCCAATTCACCCAGCGCCGCGCCGAGACTAAGACCTGGGTTCAGGTGCGCCGGCACGCAGGACGCGCAGGCGTGCGTCATGCGCAAAGCTCGGACCAATAGTTTGCCGACATCGATGCCCATCAGAGCCGCCGGCAATAACCCGAAATAAGAGAGCGCCGAATAACGGCCGCCGATGTCGGCAAAATTAAGAAAGATTCGCCGGAACTTTCGCTCCTTTGCCGTCTTTACCAGCGGCGTATCCGGATCAGTGATAGCAACGAAGTTTTCCCCAGCTCGATCACCTTTGAGCGCTTTGACTTTGGCGTAGAAATATTCGCCGAAGGCTAGCGGTTCAGCGGTAGTGCCCGACTTGCTCGCAACAATGAAAAGCGTTTTTGATAGGGCCAGCTCGCGCTCGATTTTTCGGATAGTGTCCGGATCGGTTGTGTCCAGAACGATGAGTCGCAAGCCGTTCTTTGAAACATCGAAGCTACGTTGGAAAGCTAGCGGGGCGAGACTGCTGCCGCCCATGCCCATGTGCAGGACGTAACGGAAACCGGCCTCTTTTATTTCCGAAGTAAAACGGATGAGGTCATCCAGGTTGGCCTCCATGTTTTCCGCTACGTGCAACCAACCGAGCGCATCGCGAATGCTCTTCTGAGTTTCGGAATCTGCCTTCCACAAGCTGGCATCTTTTCTCCACAACCGCGCGCAGAACTGCTCACTCTCAAGGAGCGCGATCCGATTATTGACCTCCTTTTCGTAGCCACTCAGATTGACTGTCTCGACATCAACCGGCTCCTTTAACGCTGCGGCTCGTTTCTCCTTAAGCGTGCTCCGCAGGAGGTCGAACGCTTTGATAAATTTTTGGACGCCTTCGTCTTCGAGTTGCTGAGTGGCTGCGTCCAGATCAATCCCTACTTCGCCTAAGCGCCGAAGATTCTCGGATGCTTTCTCGGCCTCGTTAGTTAAACGGGAAGCTGGCTTACCATGGTCTCGGTAGGCAGCGAGGGTCTGCAACGGGATGGTGTTAACCGTTTCCGGCCCAATCAGAGCCTCCACGTATTTCAGATCGCTGTAAGCCGGATTTTTGGTGCTGGTGCTGGCCCAGAGGAGCCTTTGAGTTCTGGCACCCTGCGCCTTGAGCTTGCCGAAGCGTTCACTCTCAAAGATTTCCTTGTATATCTGGTAGGCGGCCTTGGCGCTATCGATCGCCACCTGGCCGTGAAGCATTCCGGCGAGCGCGGCTTTCGAGTTATCCGACGCCATCGTTTTCTCAAGCGCCGGATCGAGCAATACGTCAATACGACTTAGAAAAAAGCTGGCGACGGATGCCACTGATTTCAGGGACTTACCCTTGGCGGCCAGGATTTCGAGGCCACCGAGGTATGCCTCCGCTACCTGCCGATACCGCGGTAGTCCGAAAAGCAGGGTAATGTTAACGTTAATTCCCTCGCCGATGAGTTCCTGGATAGCCGGCAATCCTTCGGCAGTTGCAGGCACCTTGATCATCACATTTGGACGTGCCACAGCTAGCCACAGCCGCCGTGCCTCGGCGATTGTCCCCGCGGTGTCATGCGCGAGATAGGGAGACACTTCCAGGCTGACAAACCCATCCGCGCCATTCAACCGATCATGGACCGGTCGAAAAAGATCGGCCGCGCGCTGAATATCCTCGACCGTAAGGGCCGCGTAGATTTGATCGATACTCTTGTCTTCCAGTGCCAGCGCGCGGATGGCTTCGTCGTAATCGTGACTCCCCGCAATCGCCTTTTCAAAGATCGATGGATTGGAAGTCACCCCACCCAGCCCGTCTTCTTCGATAAGTTGCTTTAGCTGGCCCGACGAAATCATTCCGCGCCGGATGAAATCCATCCAGATGCTTTGGCCTAACGACTCCAGCTCGAGTAAAGGGTTCTCTTGCATCATAATTCCTCCAGCATCATTTCTTCTTCGGGTGCGCTGACCTTTCCTTGGACCGGCGAGCGGTTTTACTGACCTTTTTGAGAGCCGCGCCCTTGTGCATGGCCATGTGGTCGGTCTTGTCGCTTTTGATTAAATATTGCGGCTCTTCCTTCGAGGCCCGGACCGTGTAGGTCTTGAACTTCATTGCGGAAGTAACCTTTTTCTTGATCGTTCCCCGGACACAGCCGGCTTCCGAATTCCACTCGACATGGTCTCCAACTTTGAATGTGTGTTTCTCTGGCATGACTTAGCCTTCCAAGGCTGTGACCTTCTTCAGACGGCGTTGGTGGCGTTCTGCATTGTTAAAACGGGCGGCCAGGAAGGCTTCGGTCAAATCCCAGGCGAGCGCTTGACCAAGGACGCGCGCGCCGAAGCAGATCACGTTCATGTCGTCGTCTTCCACGCCCTGGTGCGCGGAGAAGACGTCGTGAACCAAAGCGGCTCTTACTCCTTTGACCTTGTTAGCCGTGACGCATGCTCCTACTCCGCTTCCGCAGATTGCTATCCCGCGCTCCACCTCGCCATTCGCGACGCTTCGAGCCAGGGGCACAACGTAATCGGGATAGTCGTCTTCCGGGTTCAAGCTGGACGGTCCGAAGTCGACAATCTCGTGACCGGACTTAGACAACGCCTTCGCCAATTCGTTCTTCAAGCCAAAGCCCGCGTGGTCCGCGGCGATTCCGATGCGCATCAGTTAGGATCTCCTTCGTTACGCCACACCTGCATAGCTTCGGCGTCCGTCCTTTGATGAAGAAGCGGCCGCTTCCCATGGACCAATTCCATGGCACGCTGGCAAATGTTCTCCACCGTAAAACCGTATTCGCGCATCACGACCTCACCCGGCGCCGAGGCACCGAATCGACCCACTCCTATCACGTCGCCCGCGCCGCCCACGTATTTGCACCAGCCCTGGGTCGCGCCGGCCTCGACCGCAAGCCGCGGGTGGATTGATGGCGGAAGCACTGAGTCGCGATAACTTTGCGGCTGAGCATCGAACAATTCCCAGCTTGGCATCGAGACGATTCGCACGTGCATTCCTTCATTCGTTAGGTTCTCGCCAGCCCTAACGATCAAACTCACTTCCGATCCGGTACCGATCAGGATGAGGTCTGGTTTGCCTTCCGCGACATCCTTCAAAATATAGGCGCCGCGCCGCAAGCCTTCGGCCGCAGCAAATTGGGTGCGATCAAGGGTGGGCAGGTTTTGCCGGGTCAAGATCAGCGCCACCGGGCGATCACGGCTTTCAATCGCGACGTGCCAGGCGACGGCCGTCTCGTTTGCATCGCATGGGCGAATAACAGTTAACTCCGGGATCGCGCGCAGCGAGGCAAGTTGTTCTACCGGCTGATGCGTCGGACCGTCCTCTCCCAGCGCGATGCTGTCATGCGTGAAAACATAGATCACTCCCAGCTCCATCAGCGCCGCCAGCCGAATCGGTGGCCGCATGTAGTCCGAGAAAATGAGAAACGTGGCGGTGAACGGAATGATGCCGCCATGCGCCGCCAATCCATTTGCGATTGCTCCCATGCCATGCTCGCGCACACCAAAGTGCAGGTTGCGTCCGGCATAACTCCAGCCGCCGCCTGCTGATCCTTGCAAGTTGCCTGCCTCGTCGCGGGGATTCTCGAAATCGCCCACCGCCTGTAACGCGGTGTGGGTGGAAGGATCTAAATCGGCCGAGCCGCCGATCAATGAGGGAAGCTTCTTATCAATCTCGTTTAATACCTTGCCTGATGCGACTCGGGTAGCCATGCCTTTCGGGTCGGCCGGAAAGCTCGGAATGCCGGCATCCCAACCTTTGGGTAAGTCGCCAGCCATTCCCTGCTGGAACTCTTTGGCAAGGTCGGGGAATGCTTTGGCGTACTTAGTAAACGTCGCGTTCCATTCTGCTTCGGCTTGCCGGCCAGTGTCAACCGCCCGGCGGAAATGTGCGAGAGCCTGATCGGGAATATAGAACGTTGGATCGAGCGGCCAGCCCAATGCTTCTTTCGTCAGCTTGACCTCCTTGTCCCCGAGCGGCGAGCCGTGCGCCTTAAAGGTGTCCTGTTTGTTGGGTGAGCCGTAACCGAGATGGGTCTGGACGAGAATCAGAGAGGGGCGTTCCTTCTCGGCTTGCGCCTCGCGCAACGCGTGATCAATCGCTGCCAGATCATTCCCATTCTCAACTATCTGGGTGTGCCACCCGTAGGCCTCGAAACGCATGGCCCGATCTTCCGTGAACGCAATGTTAGTCCCAGCGGAAAGCGTGATGTGGTTGTCATCGTAGAGGCAGATCAGTTTGCCGAGTTTCAAATGCCCTGCGAGCGACGCAGCCTCGGATGAGACGCCTTCCATCAGATCACCGTCGCTGACTAGCGCATAGGTGTAATGATCGACAATCTCATAGTCGGGCCGGTTGTAGCGCGCGGCGAGATAGTCTTCCGCGATCGCCATGCCGACGCTATTAGCGAATCCCTGACCGAGCGGACCGGTCGTTGTCTCCACTCCAGGTGTCAGTCCGCGCTCAGGATGTCCCGGAGTCTTACTTCCCCATTGGCGAAACAACTGAATCTGTTCGAGCGGTAGATCATAGCCAGTGAGATGGAGCAGACTGTAAGGCAACATCGAGCCGTGGCCGGCGGAGAGGACGAATCGATCACGATCGATCCAGCTCGGATTAGTCGGATTATGTTTCAGGAACCGCGTCCATAACACATAAGCCATGGGAGCAGCGCCCATCGGCAGACCCGGGTGACCGCTGTTAGCTTTCTCCACTGCATCGACCGAAAGGAATCGAACCGTGTTGATACAGAGGTTATCCAGTTCGGCTGACGAAGGAGCAGTGGAATAGTTCATTTTTAAGGAGCGGATACGGATGTAGCCGTAGGCAGAACAAATTTATCCATTGCATAAGCAAAGCCGTCTTCCTGGTTGCTTAAGGTGACGAAGTTCGCTGGGGCGATATACAACCTCTTGGAAAGGAACTCGACGACACTGCCTTTGTTTGCTTCCGGGCGGGTCACGTCCAGGTAATAAGGCTGTGAGCGGGAGGCGGATGCTTGACCATGCAGCTCCGATTGCAGCACCGCTTCGATTAGGACGCCGTTGCGATAAACATAAGCTTGTTGTTCGGGCAGACTTATCACCACCAGCACCGGCCCCCGCGGTGAGCTTTCGAGATGCCAGGAGTAATCGTTTGTCCGAAGTTGCGAGCTTGGTGGAACAGACGCAGCAAACGCCAAGCTCAACGTGATCGACGCAAACAGGAACACTCCTGCTAACCGCTTCATGAACCTCGCTCTCGTCTCATGAAGATAGGTCGATCACAGGCGGATATAAGTCATATACTCTTTGACTAATTGTCTGATCGGTTTCTGATCTAAGTGACTCTGGTTGCGAATCAATCCCGGGAATTGACGGATCTTTGCCCGGCTTTACGTTCCGGATTCATCAAATCTTCTGTCTGTCATCGGTTTGATTTACCGCAGGCACGCGCGTGCGCAGCGCATCTAAACGAAGTCGGTAATGCAATGGCGACTTCATTATTTCCACTTCACCATCTAGTGATACTGGTATCCTCGACGGCTCGATTTCTAAAAACACCTCGCGACTGCAAAATATATCGAAGTCACGGCTCTCCTGCGCTTGTCGTCTCAGCATTCGAAAGCCCAGGCGCAGCATTCCGGGCATGGCGAGCGGTTTGGGCACGTAAACCGCGAACTGGTCGGCGTCGATACATTCACGGCCGGGCAAATTAAAGTAATGCAGTTCTTCCGGGTTGTTACAGACAAAGACAAAGCGGCTGCGAAAGAGGTGTGCCCCGCTTTCGGTCGTTAGGCGGATGGTCATGACATTTCCCCAGCGAACGAGCGCGGTCGCCCCGCTCAGGAGCGCCACGAATCGGCTACGCCCAAACCGGCGGAACATTTCTTCGCGGTGCCGCAGCGCGAGAGGATAAAGACCGATGCTGGATCTACTAAGGAAGACCCTGCCGTTTACCTCGCCAACATTAATCTCAGCGACGCTTCCATTCACTGCCGTGTGCAGGGCTGCTTCAAGATCGAGCGGGATGTTGAGCCGGTTGGCGAACAGATTAAATGTTCCGAGAGGCACTACTCCGAGAATCTTCCCGGTATCAGCCAATACCGTGGCAATTCCATCAATTGTGCCGTCGCCGCCCGCGGCGACGATGACTTCGGCGTCGCTGCTAGCTGCTTCCTCTGCAAATTGCGCTATTTCCCCGCCATGCCTCGCTATAAACAGACGTGCAGCAATGCCCCGCTTCTGAAAGAACTTCTTAATTTGCGCTTCAGTCTCGTCGCGATGGCGACCGGCGCCGCGATTTAGAATCACAATCATCCTTGTTAGAATCTTCTATACAGCATCATCGCGACCCGATAACGAAAGACTATCGTTATGATCGTACATGAGTCTTAGTCACTCGATTGCGAGGATGTTTAATTCCCATGATGATGACCACGCAAGTTAGACAGTTCCGCCAAGATAGTGATGGGATTAAGAATCCCATTTATGTCACCAGCCAGGACAACCAACGCCTCGAAGATTTGCTTATGGAAGTAGAGGCTTCCGATCCGCGCAAGCATGGGGATCTGAAAGCTCTGACCGAAGAGCTGGACCGAGCTGTCATCGTTGATCCAAAAGATGTGTTTAGCAACGTGATCACGATGAACTCGCGTGCGGAGATGCGTGATCTTGAGACCGGCGAGACTGTTGCCTTCACTGTTGTTTTCCCGTCTGAAGCAAACATTGACGAAGAAAAGATTTCTGTGCTGGCACCGATCGGAGCAGGAATGCTTGGGTATCGCGTCGGGGATGAGTTCGAGTGGAAGGTCCCCGATGGATTACGTCGAATGAAGGTGACGAACGTTGAGTACCAGCCCGAAGCGGCCGGAGATTTTGATCGGTGACTCGGATCGGTGCGCCATGATGAATCAGAGAACAACCGGAATGAATCACGGATCTTTGCGAACTTTGAATAAAGGATCTTCCAACGAGGCGGGAAACACAGATATCACGATCAGCAGCAAACATTGGGTCATCGTCCAAGGATGGATTCCAGCTACCGGGGACGAAACCGTGTCGCTTCTCAACGTTTCGGGCCAGAAGGCACACGTTGAGATCACTATTTACTACAGCCATCGCGATCCGGCTGGGCCTTATTTTATTACGGTTGCGGAAGGAGGGACGGAGCATGTCCACCTTAATCGCCTCACCGACCCAGAGGCAATTCCGCGCGAGACTAATTACGAGAGCACTATCGAATCGGACGTACCAATCGTAGTCCAGCATCCGAAAGCATGGGAAACTCGCCATTACAGAAAACAGAGACCGGGGGAAGACCATTTCCTGTCCCATCGTGGACCGGGATAGACAACACAACGTTGTTGTGAAAAAAGTTTTTGATTCTCGCAGATGAAGCACGAATTCAAAGTTGCGGTGGACTTGAATTAACCGATGAGATCCGTGTCACTATCGCCGCTCAGGCGTGCTTCCCTCTACTGTCACCGAGGAGATGATCAGGATCGCGGTGTTCGTTGTGCCAACGGGAACGTTTAAGCACGCCGTATAGCCACATCCCTGGCGGAGCATCGAGCCGCAAAAAATGTACGCGAAAAAACTGCGCCAAAGAGCATTACTTCTGATGCCAAAAAAGAGTCAGATGCCAACCTTGGCCTTTCAGAGACCGGTGTCGGGGCCGCGTTGAGACTGTGTACGGAATTTCCATCGCCCAGTGGTCAGACGAGAACAG
>Ga0207707_10005526_pt1 | contig 11053 bp, 13 predicted proteins | sample KBSC83BmetaG_FD_184336 | JGI IMG/M metagenome (GOLD analysis project Ga0207707, IMG submission 184336) | Corn rhizosphere microbial communities from Kellogg Biological Station, Michigan, USA - KBS C8-3B metaG (SPAdes) (version 2) | ecosystem: Host-associated > Plants > Roots > Rhizosphere ... | reverse complement strand
TCATTGTTAAGGTCACCTGGGAGGTTAGGGTTAAGGGCGAAAGACTTGAAGATAAGGTAGCCTATCAGGGAAAAGGCTATGATGAAGATTAAGAGTTGGGGGCGGGAGAAGTGGTTGCGCTTGAAGCCGGACTTTCCGGGTTTTAAATTATTCAGGTATTTCCAGTCAGACATCAGATTGCTCAGCTTAAGGCGAATAAGCCGCCACTTCATCCATCAGCGGGAATGGCTGGTCCTGCCACATCTTCTGAAGCCTGCCATCATTGGCGATGACCAGGATGGCCGGATAACGAACTACGTCATAGAGCTTGGCCATTTCGGCGCCGCCCATCTCTTCCAGGCTGACTAATTCAACTTTCCTGTCCAGGTGCCGCTGCTCGAACTCATGCTTGAAGTCCGCGACAGTGCCAGCGAATTCGGCGTTAGGGTGATATAGGATCACTGTCCGCATGGCTGTTCTACTTCTTGACCCATTTGGGCAAGGTCTGGTTTTCGGCCTGGGGCGCCGACGGGGTTTTAGGCCCGACGACCTTGCCGGGGGCCTGAGGTTCCTGGCTGGGCGCCGCGGCCGGTTTTTGGATGGTCTGCGGCTGGACTACCGGCGGAGGCGGTGGGGGCGGCGCGCCGCCGCCGACAATGATTGGCTTAGGTTCCTTATATATCCCGCCAGCCGAGGCAGCCATGCCGCCGCCAAGCTTGAGCCCGCCGGCCGCCGCCACCCAGATGCCGCCGCCAAGCACGGCCGCTCCGGCCGCCGCGGCTATTTCCGTCGTGGTTATCTGGATGCCGCCGGTACTGAAAGTCATGTCTTTACTGACCGACTGGTTACCGGCCGTGTCCGTACTTTTAACGATAAAATGATAAGTTTTGTGGCCAATTAACTCCTTAGGGTCAAGCTTTATGGAATGATTGGTAGCTAGGCTGGAGTCACCTGAACTTAGAATAAAATTTGTACTCAATCCGTAGTCGACTTCGGAAGTTGCCGGCTCGGAAGTCTGCCAGTTGATAGTGGCTGAGTTCTGCGTCAAATTGGTGGCTTGGATATTGGAGATCGTCGGCCCGGTGGTATCGGCTGAGCTGGTTACCGGCGAAGTATTATCAGAAGACGATGAAGTATAGGTTTTTGGCGGCGCCGGAGCCGAGGTGCTCTTCTTTGTAGTCGTGCCGCCCGTACTGCCGCCGGAAGGCGGCGGCGAGCTGGTTCCAGAGGAAATTACAATGTAGACGGCCCCCGTATTGGTCGATGCTAAGGCTGTATTATCACTGGCGCTGATAATACCGCTGTCGTTATCTATTGCTACCGAGGCAGTGCCCGGATTAGCGGCCTTGAATGTAACTACTGCTACCAGCTTAAGATTGGTCGCCGGAGCGCAGCCGCCGCAGGTTCCCAGCGCGATCTTGACTGAGCCGTTACCGCCAGTAGCCTGAGCGGTCGTAGTAAAGGCCGAACCGCTGGTATCGACCTTGACGAATGTCAGGATGTTGCCAGGATAGCTGAGGTTGGCCTGGACGGCGTTGACGGCGGTAGTGCCGCTATCTTCATATACACCTACATCAAAACTAGCACCTTGGCTGACTGTTTTAGAGGCTGGGCTTAAGCTCATGCTGGCCGATGAGCTTATGGTGTAGGTTCCGCCGGTTTCGGTTAAGGCTTCGGCGGTATTACCGACCGAACGGACGACTGCCGAGCCGGCATCGAAGTTGATGGCGGCGGTACCGGCCTTGCTGGCCGTAAAACGAACGGTAGCTATGACCTGGTCGCCAGTTACAGGGGTGGTTGTGCCGCGGCCGATTCTGACTGTGCCTCCGCCGCCGGTATTTTCGGCCTGGATCGGCCAGGCGGAAGTGTTAGGAGTAATACTAACAAAGGTCAGCGAGCTGGGATAAGTCAGATTGGCCTGGACGGCATTGACGCTGTCGCTGCCGCTGTCTTCATGGATAGCCACATCAAGGGTGTCGCCAGGCGCCAGCGATTGGCTGGCCGGCGATAGGTACAAGGTGGCCGTTCCAGACGCGCTGACCAGATGGACAGCTACTAGAATAGGCAGTGCGGCAATCAAAGCCGCGGCGCTGAACATGCTGGTTTTTGTCAGATATTTCATTTTTTCGTACTTATATAAATAATGCTTCCCGGAAGCGCTTAAGTCAACTCTTTTGAAAAACTATTTGACATTTTAAAAAAACGGACTGATACTTATTTTCAAGGAATAAGCTTACGCTTATCAAATGGCATATGCCAAATAAAAAAAACACAGCAACATTAGCCGCAAAAAAACCCTTAAGTATTAGGGGGCTAGTGGTTTTTGGGATAATATTCGCCGTCGTAGGCGGATATGTCTTATGGCGGACGTTTGCCGCGCCGCTGCCGCCGACCATATATCTTACGCCAGCCAGCCAGACTTTCGGGCCCAGTACCAGCTTCAGCGTCCAAGTCCGCGAGAACAGCGGCACGACTGCCGTCAACGCCATCCAGGCTAATCTTAGTTATAATCCCAGCCTGCTGACATTCGTCAGCATCAGCACTACCGGCACGGCTTTCGGCGTTACGGCTCAGAGCAGCGGCGGTTCGGGAGCTGTTAATATCGCCTTGGGCGTATCCGGCGGCAGTCCGGCAGTCACCGGTGACCAGCTGGTAGCGACCATTAACTTTACTACCACGACTACCGGCGGCACGGCTACGGTACCGTTCACCACCGGCACCGCCCTGGTCAGTTCGACGACCAACACCAATATCCTGCCATCATTATCATCTACGGCCGGCGGCAGCTTTACGACCGATACGGCCCCGCCGACAGTTTCGATAACAGCGCCTGCCAGCGGTTCGACCATATCGGCTCCCGGCACCGTCAATATCAGCGCTTCGGCCAGTGATGCCGCCAGCTCGGTAACCAAAGTTGAACTATATATAGACGGCGCCCTAAAGACGACGCTGACTACCAGCCCATATAGCTACGCCTGGAACACTAGCGGCGTAAGTCTGGGATCGCATACAATCCAAGCCAAGGCATATGACTCGTTCAATAATGTCGGCTCCACGGCACTGACAACCGTAACGCTGGCCGACCAGACGCCGCCGACCACTTCGATTACGGCACCGACTGCTGGCTCGACGCTCAGCGGGACGACTACGGTGAATGCCAATGCTTCCGACAACAGCGGCGGGACCGGCATCAGCAAGGTCGAACTATACGTCGATGGCGTTTTGAATTCGACTGATACAGCCTCGCCATACAGCTTCAGCTGGAACACCACTGCCGCTACCAACGCCTCACATAACCTGACCGTCAAAGCCTATGACAATGCTTCACCGGCCAATGTAGCCACCAGCGCCGCCGTCGGCGTGACCATCGATAACAGCGCTCCGACCGCCCCGTCCAGTCTGCGGATGACCGCCAATACGCTTACCAGCATCAGCTTGGCCTGGAATGCTTCGACTGACAACGTCGGCGTGGCGAGCTATAAACTGAGCCGGAACGGAACGCTGATCGCTACCCCGTCCGGCAGTACCTTGACCTATAACGATACCGGGCTAACTAACACGACCAGCTATAACTACAGCCTGGTGGCTGTCGACGGGGCCGGCAATAGTTCGACCGCGGCTACTCTGACCGCGTCTACGGTCACGGCCAAGCCTGGCGACTTGAACGGCGACAATAGCGTCAATATAACCGACCTTTCTATCCTGCTGAGCAATTGGAACACCACGAACTCCGCGGCTGATGTCAACAAAGACGGAACGGTCAATATCTTCGACTTATCAATCCTGCTGAGCAACTACGGGACCTAGGATTACCGCACCGCCTGAACTTGCTAGCCAGCTGAACTGGCCGGCCGTCCAGGCTTTGGGCGCACCACTGTGTCAGACGCTGCGGTGCTCGCTCAAGGTATGTTAAATACATTTCCCCGCGCTCCTCGCGTCTTCCTTGTGCTGCATCCCGATGCGATAATCCTTTTTCTCGGAAGCATCAAACAACCAAGCTAGTGATTTTTAAACACTTAGCTCGATCAAAGTTACCGTTTTTGGGCCACGTACAGCCCGTTTAAACACCTTTTCGCGTTTATGGGTGAGGTAATAGCGTAGCCTTGATAAAAACCAACCGCCGCGGAATCGCGGCGGCGGCTGACTTAATTACTTTTGGCTATTGCAGTGTGTAGACACCGATGCCGTCAGCTGACAGTGAACCGATGATGTTCTGGTTGGTCGAGGAGCTGATCAGGCTGGTACCGTTGACGAATGACAGGTTTGCCGTCCCGGCGATGTTAACCTTGAAGGTGACTTTGGCTACCAGCTGATCACCGGTCAGGGTACCGATTACGCCGCGGGCCAAGCTGACCTGGCCGCTGCCGCCGGTGCTTTGGGCCTGGGTGGTAAAGCCGCTGGCGCTGCCATCGGCGCTGACGAATGTCAGCTTATCAGCCGGGTAAGAGAAGTTGGCCTGGACAGCGTTTACTGGGGCCGAGCCGCTGTTCTCGTGAACCTCGATGGTAATCGTCGAACCGACGCTGAAGGCTTGGCTGGGCGGATTGAAGTAGATGGTGGGAGCCGCTGGCACCTGCGGCGCGCTGACCGTGACCGTGGCCGTCGCGCTGGCGCTGCCGCCGCTGCCGGTACAGGTCAAGGTGTAACTGGAAGTCTGGTTCAGGGCACCGGTGCTGGTGCTGCCGCTGGTCGACTGATTGCCGCTCCACGCACCGGAAGCCGTGCAGCCGGTGGCATTGGATGAGTTCCATGTCAAAGTAGCGGCCTGGCCGGCGGTGAGTGTATTAGGCGAGGCGCTGAGGCTGACGGTCGGAGCCGCCGGCGGCGGCGCCACGTTGCCGTAGAAGTTAGCCACATCGACATATAGGTCCCTGGAGCAGGCTTTCTTGCCCTTTGATTTGGTGAAATCGTTGGGGAAATTGACCGACAGGCTGTGGGTGCCGGCCGCGTAATTGGCGGTGCCCGTGTAGGCTGTCCACGAACCGGAGCTGACCGAAGTGCTTATTAAATTAGTCCCATCAAGCGCCACCGACATCTGCGGCGCGCCCTGGCAAGTCTTAGCCCGGGCCATTACAGTCAGCGAATTAACCGCCGAGGGGAAATTGACCGAACCGGTAGCCGTACCGGTACTAGCCAGGTCCACTGCCTTGCCGCCGGAAGCGTTGATATCATTAATGACGCTGCCGCCGGCCGGCAGAAGCATCTGCTCGGCTTCCAGGCTCGATATCGGATTGCCGGCCGCGAAAGTCTGCCAAAGCACATAGCCGCCGACGGCCGCGAAAACCACGACCACGATTAGCAGCTGCGCCCGCGAGAACTTCGAGGCATGCCTTAGTTTCGATCCCTTAGATTCGTTTTTTGTCTGATTAGAGTCAACTTTATTTTGCATGGCTTGTACCTGGTACCCCTTGGCCGCTCCGATTAATTAACCTTAAGTTCAATTATCTTTTTTTATAGTCCGCTGTCAAGCCGTATTATTCAGGGTGTCGGTGATATGTCCTCGAATATGGTGCCGAACTGGTAATCCCACAATACGTTCTGAGGTATCGAATCGTTTATCTTCTGGTTGAGATTGGTATTGGCGGCCCGGCCGTAAACTATCGTGTTGCTGGCCAGCGACTGGCCGCTATACATACCGCCTGTTTCGTACGGCCGCCCCTGCAGATTCTCGGCTTCCAGGTACTTGATGACGTTCCCGGTAACGTTCTCGCCCCAGAATTGCAAACAGTTGCCCCCGGTCTGGCTCAGCGCGACCATGGTCAGATTCTGACACCAGAGGTAAATGGTGTTGTTCTTAAAGAAATCGGTGGAGCTGGCGCCGCCGGCTTCAACGCCGGCTCCGGCGGCACCGTCGTGGGCATACAGCGCGATCCGCGAGTCCTGCATGCCATAATTAGAGTCTCCCAGGTTCGCGCCGTGGAGCCCGGTCCCTTTCTCGGCATGCGGATCCCAAGCCAGGTTAAGGCCCCAGTGGTAAACCTCGCCTTTGAAATCAAGATTGCTGTTAGCTTTATTCACGGAGAAAATATCCAATCCGTCGCGGCCGACGTCATGCGATACGAAGCCCCACCAGGTGATATAGCTGGAATCGTAAACCAGGATTCCCGGCCCAGCCTGGCCGCCGGATGCCGAATCGCTGATATCGCCCCCGTAAAAACGGATATACGAATCGTTGTTTATCCATACCGCGGGCACATTCTGAACCGTCGAGACACCTACGAATTTTGTCGCCGGATCGAAGTGGATCTCCGCCCAGCCGGCCAGGTTCTTATTGGCTAACGTCACTTCACCGCTGAAAGTCACGCCGTGGACGCTTATCAGGTCACCCGGCTGGATAGCATTCCATGCGGTATTGAAGGCGCTTTGGGAATAAACGTCAACGACCCTGGCGGCCGTGAAGGCCGGCGCTGCGTACGCGGTCTCGGACGCGTAGGTCGGCGCGGCCGGCACGGCGCTATTCGTGCCGCCGGCCTGGGAGCCGCCGGCTGCCGGTAGAGGGCTGCTAGCCTGCGAACCGGTTTTGACAGCCGGCGCGCCACTTGCTTTAGAGGCTTGGGTATCCGAAGGCTTGGCTCCCGGCTTCGGACTTTCAGATGGGGTAGTGCTGCCAGAAAACCCGGTACTTTTATCTGTGGTAGTCTGTGATCCAATAGTTACCGGCGGCGTCTCGGCACCCCTGAAGCTATGGGTCGCGTACCAGCCGCCGCTACCTATGGCCGCTCCAGAAATAGCCGCCGCTGACAGTATCGCCGCCGGGCTGGCGCTGGACATGGCATGCAGAGCCGTCATCAGATTTATTTTGTTCAGAATAAACATTTTTATTTTTTGAGACCTGCTCTGATTATAACAGTTCAGCAGGTTTTGATAAAATTTAATTTTTGTTGTAAAATATTGTCCGATAGTTTCGGGCAGGCTTTGGCTTGACGCCGAGGCTCGCCCTTTCTAATCCGAACCGAGGAGGACACCGCCATGGGTGCCCGCGAAAGGCGCCTCAGCGATAGAATCACCGTCCGCTGGCCGTCACGCGTCGGCCATTACCGGGCGGAATACTTGCCTTCGATGTTGCCGCCTCACCGCAATGTCGAACTGATCGATGTACTGGCATCGCTGCGAGGCGTCATCAGTGTCCAAACCATGAATAACCTCAAGGGGCTTTACATCAATGCCCACACCCGCAGCTCGTCTGACGGGCGGTATGCCTACAACGCCATCTACGGCGTGTTCAAGAGTGAAGGCTACGAGCTAGTCGAGACCGACGAGAGTCAGGAGGAGGCGGAATGAGCATTGCGGTTCTGGCAGATGCCAGCCAGGTGACCCTTAAGCAGGCCGCCCGCAGCTGGTGGCAGGGCTTCAAGGGTCTGATCGTCACCGTCTACGACGTGATCGTCTACCACACCTCGGGAAGCGTGCTGCGGCTCTGCTTCTACCTGGGAGTCCTATCGTTCATCGTGATCGTTGGGTGGCTCCTGGGCCCCGTACGGCGACAACGCCGGATCGCAAGGCTCTAGGCGGTGGCCAGGCGAATGAGGTTGACCCGGCAATCGATGACGTTCGTGGGAGTCGTACTGACTCTTATAGGCGTCATCCTGGCAGCAGTCACGCTCAGACTGGTCTTTTGACCAGAGAAAGGAGCAACATGGCGGATACGCCCGGGGAAAACGTCAGGAAGTTCCGCCAGTCCCAAGTCCAGAGACAGAACAGGATCGGAGGCAGCAAAATGCCCCAAAGCAATCAGCGGCAGCTCAAGCAGCTGCGCAGACAGCTCGGCGAGCTCAAGAGGCAACGGGCGTCCTGCAAGGGAGACCCGGATATGCTCCGGGACCTTGACGACCAGGCCAGGGCCATCCAGGATGAAATCCGCAAGCTCGAACGCTGATGAGCTTCATATAGAAGCCCTGGGCCGCCTTGGTCCAGGGCTTCACAGCGCCGCGGGCGCGCGTAACCATTCGCAGCGCCCGCGGCGCTTTTTCATTTGGGCGTATAGTTGAGTTATGGTTGCAGATAAATTAAAGGACTTTATGGACCATGTAGTCAGCCTTAGGGCGTCAGTGCCAGGTACCAGGATGAGCTCCGGAGGAATGTGGGGAGCAATGAGCGCCCAGGACGAAACACTCATATCCCTGAGAAAGAATTCGGCGGCCTTTGCTATCGAGCGCAGCAAACGAACTCCCGATAAAGACACCTTAAAAAGCCTGGCCGATGAAGTCGAAGGCAGCCTGCAGGGCCTCCATTCGCTTTCTGTCATAGATGACTCTGAGTTCGATAGCCTTCTAGACCAGCTGCATGCCCTGAAAAATACTTAACAAGTCAAGTATTCCCTGCTTGGGGTATAATTTTGCTATGCCCGCGGTGAATTTATATTTCAGTGACGATAAATACGTCGCCCAGCTTGAGAAAATCACTCCCTCGCTCAAGCAGTACGTAGCCGACCAGCTGACCTGCAACGATATCAGCCTGGGACCCGGTGAAGTCAGTGTCAGGCTGCTGTCTGCCCGGGGCAAAGGCATGCTGGCCAAAGTCGAGCTGGATATCTTCGCCGCGCCTTACAAGGAGCGCGTCGATAAACAAGATGAAATCTGCCTAAACGTCCGACAGTTCGTACTCGATCAAGTCGAGGGACTTGAAGACACCAAAGCCTGGCTCATCCTTTCCGAACTCGGCCACTCCTGGGACTAAGAGGGTTCGAATCCCTCCCTCCCCGCCTTTGAGCGTATAATTTGAGCATGCCAAAAAAGGATGCTAAATATATAAGGTTTTTGATCCAGCAGAACGGATACTATTATAAAATTTTTCGGATTCAAGAGTTGCCTGATGGGAGTCTGTCGGAGACCTTATATAGAAGAAACCCCTCTCTTGAGCCCAGTGAATTGGGTACATGGAAAACAAGTGGAACGCCGTATTCCCGCATATATTATGGCAAGGGCAAGTATAAAGATGCTCGGTTCGACCATTCGATAGTCCATAGTTCCGGAGTTCGACACTTAAAATTAAAAAGTGGCGGCTACACGCATAGGGTCAAGGGGAAGCCTCTCAAATCCCTAGATCACATTAAGCATCTTTGGACCATCATTCCCGGAGGAATAAAGAGTTATCAAAGTTCAGAAGAAATACCAAAAGGAAGCAATTTCATTATTAACTTGCCCGTCGGTGCCATTACTGGGGTATTGCATCTCTTTGCCGTTCCAAAAACGGGTAACGTAAACTTAAATTTTGATACACCTACATATGAGAAGGAGACCAAAATGACTATTCATTGCTATAGAATTCCTTTAGACAACACCGACATTGTACTTTTCGGATATCAGAGTGAGGCTTTTCTAGCTCACCCACCTAAAACTATATCTATACCAAACCTAGAAGAGTTTTTACCAGTAATTTCGGTTATTACCGACGAATACATAGAATTTGAGCTTAGAAAAATTAACCAGAGTATTTCTTAAAGATCATGGGCTTCTCCTCAGTATTCGAGCTAGTTATTTTGGGTCCGGGCAAAGGAGCCAGCTCAGATTAGATGTTGTTGAAAAGAGACGGGTTTTGCCACGAGATAACTTTACCTCATGCTAAGGAGCAAAGAGCTGGCATTTATCGTCAGTCAAACATTGTCCAAACGAAATAACGCCTATAAGTACGTATATGATAACCGCGATAATGACTAATCTTAGTAGCAAATAGGCTAGCTTATTTACTGGTTTGCCCTGCTTTTTTGCATGCCGGAAATAATACCAAGATAATACTCCGAGTAAAAATGCTCCAAAACCAATCCATGGCGCTGGAGTATATGACTCAGGATCAGCAAACTGGCTATGCAAAATGCCTAAAATAACCGCGATAGAGGCAAATATTATTGCTAAGATAAGTGATACTTTTGCGAGTTTGTGAGTTTCTTGATTTTGCATCTTGGCTAACGAGGATAATTTTAGCATGGAACAAACTCCTGTAGTTAAATGATTTTTTCTTCCGGTGCCTTCAAAAACAGATGAAGAGGTAGTGAGCTTGCCGGATAAAACCGGCACTCAATCCTGAGCGTTCCATTGAGAATAGAGCGAAGGATCGCTTGCGTTGTGCCGGCGCGGCAAGTGAGCGTTAAGTCCGCTTCAATCTGCTTTTTGAACCAAGGCCCGGAGAGTTTTTGCCTACTTTTTGCGGCCAAAAAGTAGGTTGTACCGGCCAACGCCGGCTAACAAAAACGCGCCGTTAGAGGCGCGTTTTCATCTGTTAAACCAAAGGTTTAACTGCAACCGGTAGTAGACCCGCAGGCGGTGCAGACGTAGCACGTCCCTGCCCTCTGCGTCTGGTTGCCGCAGTTGAAGCACAGTGGCGCGGCGGCATCGCCAACGGTGGCTTTAGCTTGGCTGGCCGGCTGGGCCGGAGCGGTACTTTCCGGCGGCGAGACCGGCTCGCTGGTGCTGGCGCTAGCCGTGACGGCTGAGGCGGTGCTGGCTTCGGCGCTGGCCTCGGTAGCAATCCCCTGTTCGGCGGCGGCGACTTCTTCGGCGACTTCTTCCATTTCTAGCAGACTGGCTTGGCCGCTTGGCATATCATCGATGCTGGCCAATCCGACTTCCAGCTGGTCGTCAAAGGATAGGTAGGTCTTACCCAGGCGTTTGAAGATGTAATCGACGATGGAGCTGGCGGTGCGGATATCCGGATCATCGGTGATGCCGGCCGGCGCGAAGCTGGTGTTGGTAAAGTTGCGGACGTAGTTCTTAAGCGGTACGCCGAACTGCAGGCCATAGCTGACGGAGACGCCGAAGGCGTCCATGACGCCGCGCAGCGTGGAACCCATCTTGGCGCTGCTGATGAACAGCTCGCCGGGGGTGCCGTCTTCGTACTCGCCGACGATCATGTAGCAGCGGCTGCCGCCGACGGTGAATTTGAAGGTCTTGGAATTGCGGATCTGCGGTAGCTCTTTGCGCACGGCGCCGCGCGGCGTCATGTGTTCCAGAGCGGTAGCCACCACCTGCTGCGGTGTTTCGGCGGTGTGGGCATTAGCGGCCGGCTGGGTGGTTTCCTCTTCTTTAACTTCTTTCTTGGCCATGCTCAGTGGCTGGGCGACTTTGCAGTTATCGCGATA
>Ga0207707_10005525_pt1 | contig 11053 bp, 12 predicted proteins | sample KBSC83BmetaG_FD_184336 | JGI IMG/M metagenome (GOLD analysis project Ga0207707, IMG submission 184336) | Corn rhizosphere microbial communities from Kellogg Biological Station, Michigan, USA - KBS C8-3B metaG (SPAdes) (version 2) | ecosystem: Host-associated > Plants > Roots > Rhizosphere ... | reverse complement strand
CCTCGCCGCTGCCGCGCGCGTACGAGTTCGTCGACGGCTCGGCCTACCTGCCGCACGTCGAGCGCGTGCGCCGCGCCCGCGGCGCCGAGGTGCCGAAGTCGTTCTACACCGACCCGCTGATGTACCAGGCGACCAGCGCCGGGTTCCTCGGGCCGCGCGATCCGGTCGTCGTACCCAGCGAGGATTACGGCATCGACCTGGAAGCCGAAGTGGTGGTGGTCACCGACGACGTGCCGATGGCGGCGACGCCGGCGCAGGCGTCCGGACACATCCAACTGGTCGGTCTGGTCAACGACGTCAGCCTGCGCGGGCTGATTCCTGGCGAGCTGGCCAAGGGTTTCGGCTTCCTGCAGTCCAAGCCGCGCTCGGCGCTGTCGCCGGTGCTGGTGACGCCGGACGAACTGGGCGACGCCTGGCAGGGCGACAAGCTGCACCTGCCGATGCGCACCTGGTTGAACGGCGCCTGGTTCGGCGAGGCCGAGTGCGGCGTCGACATGCAGTTCAGCTTCGCCGAGCTGGTCGCCCACGTGGCGAAGACCCGCCCGCTGACCGCCGGCACCATCGTCGGTTCCGGCACCATCGCGAACGAGGACACCGGCAAGGGCGCCTCCTGCCTGGCCGAACAGCGCACGGTGGAAACCCTGCGTGACGGCCATCCCACCACGCCGTTCCTGAAGTTCGGCGATCGCCTGAAGATCGACGTCACCGACGCCGCCGGCGCCTCGATCTTCGGTTCGATCGAGCAGCGGATCGAACCTTACAGCCGCTGAAACGCGACGGGCTCCTGCGGAGCAGCGGTTGCGGCAGGTCGCCGCAACCGCTGCGCGACTTGATCCGGATCAATGCGGGCAGGCGGGGGCGCCGACAGACTCGCTGCCATGGTCATTCCCATCACTCCTCCCGAATTCGATCCGGCGCTGGTCGCCCGCTACGACGTGGCCGGACCGCGTTACACCAGTTACCCGACAGCGCCGCAGTTCAGGGCTGCCTTCGACGAGGCGGCGTTGCGCGAGGTGATCCGCGCCTCCAACGAGGAGCCGATCCCGCGGCCGCTGTCGCTGTACGTGCACGTGCCGTTCTGCATGAGCCCGTGCTTCTACTGCGGCTGCAACCGGGTGATCACCCGCGACGTGACCCAGGCCGACCGCTACCTCGAACGGCTGTACCGCGAGATCGAGCTGATCGCGCCGCTGTTCGATCGCGATCGCCCGGTACGCCAGCTGCATTTCGGCGGCGGCACGCCGAACTTCCTCGATACCGCGCACATGAGCGAGCTGCTGGAATCGCTGGCGCGGCATTTCAGTTTCAGCCACGAGGCGTCGCGCGAGTACGGCATCGAGATCGACCCGCGCTTCGCCGACGCCGCCTACATTCGCAACCTGGGCGAGCTGGGCTTCAACCGGATCTCGGTGGGTATCCAGGATTTCGATCCGGTGGTGCAGAAGGCAGTGAACCGGATCCAGAGCTTCGAACAGACCCGCGAAGTGATCGAGGCGGCGCGGGCCGCGTCGTTCCGCTCGGCCAGCGTCGACCTGATCTACGGCCTGCCGTTGCAAACCGTGGACGGTTTCAGCCGCACCCTGGACCAGGTGGTGGCGCTGAATCCGGACCGCGTGGCGGTGTACGGCTACGCGCACCTGCCGGAGATGTTCAAGGCGCAGCGGCAGATCGATGCCGCCGACCTGCCCGACGCCGCCACCCGGCTGGCGTTGTTCGGTCGCGCGCTGGAGCACCTGTCGGCAGCCGGTTACGTCTACATCGGCATGGACCACTTCGCCAAGGCCAGCGATGAGCTGGTGCTGGCGCAGCGCGCCGGCACGCTGCAGCGCAATTTCCAGGGTTACTCGACGCACGGCGATTGCGACATCGTCGGCCTGGGCGTCAGCGCGATCGGCCGCATCGGCGACAGCTACAGCCAGAACGCGCGCGACCTGATCGGCTACTACGCGGCGCTGGACGCCGGCCGCCTGCCGGTGGCGCGGGGGCTGGTGCTGGACGAGGACGACGTGATCCGGCGCGAACTGATCAACGAACTGATGTGCCATGGCACGCTGGACAAACAGGCGTTCGGTGCGCGCCACCGGCTGCTGTTCGACGAATACTTCGTGCGCGAACGGCAGCGCCTGCTGCCGCTGATCGAGGATGGGCTGGCAACGGAAAACCCTCGCGAGATCCGGGTGACCTCGCGAGGGCGGTTGCTGTTGCGTATCATCGCCATGTGCTTCGACGCCTACCTGGACGACGCGGCACAGGCCCCACGCTACTCTCGCGTGATCTGATCCACGCAGCCCCGACCCGGCAGCCCATCATCATCATGCCATCCAAGCCCATGGCAGGGCGCCTGCCCGAGCCGCCCAGCCCGATTGCCGACGACGGCGACGAGAGCCGCTTCTGCGGCACCTGCGCGTTTTCCAGCGCCTGCATCGCCGCCGGCTACGACAAGCCGGAGCTGGCCGAACTGCAGTGCCTGGTCGAACACGTGGGGCCGTTCCGCGCCGGCGAGCACATCTTCCGTACCGGCGATCCGTTCCGCGCGATCTTCGCCGTGCGCGCGGGCACCGTGAAGACCCGCATGGTCGACAAGGAAGGCCGCGAGCAGGTGCTGGGCTTCTACCTGCCCGGCGAGGTGATCGGCCTCAACGCGATCTACCCCGAGCATTTTCCGTGCGACGCGGTGGCGCTGGACACGGCCTGGTTCTGCCGCTTCTCGTTCCCCGCGATGAGCGCGCTGGCTTCGCGCATCCCCGCCGTGCAGCAGCATCTGTTCCGCATGCTGAGCAAGGAGCTGGGCACCGCCAGCCTGCTCGCCGGCGACCACAGCGCCGATGAGCGCGTCGCCGCGTTCCTGCTGGACTTGGCCGGCCGCTACGCCGTGCGCGGCTTTTCCGGCACGCGCTTCCACCTCAGCATGTCGCGCGGCGACATCGCGAACTACCTGCGTCTGGCCGCGGAAACCGTCAGCCGCGTACTCAGCCGCTTCCGCAGCCAGCAGCTGATCGAGATCGAAGGGCGCGAACTGGAACTGCTGAACCCGAAGAAGCTGCGCGAGATCGGACAGGCACTGCTGACGGAGTGAGGCCGGTGATCCGCCGGCATCGGGCGGCCCGCACCACGGACCGCCCGATGGGTTCATCGCGGCGCTACTTGCCGGTGGGCCGGTAGCTCAGTTCCGCGTTGTAGCTGTCGACGTGCGACGGGCTTTCCTGGGTGGCGTCGCGCACGGTCTTGCGCAGCGCATCCGCGTCCGCCTTGCCGTAGACGTTCTCGAGCATCTTCCACAGCGTCGGGTCGATCTCCTTGCCCAGGTCGGCCCAACTCTTGGCGGGACTCACCAGCAGGAAATCCGGCGCGCCATCGCCACCGTCGATGACTTCGTTCAACATCGAGTAGCCCGTCCATTTGCTCTTTTTCGCGGCGGCATAGATCTTCTTGGCCGCGTCCTTGAAGGCCTGCCGTTGGCCCGGTTTCAGCTTGAAGTAGGTGACCTCGATCAGGGCGGGCGTGCCGAGCGTGTCTGTCTGCAGGTGGCTGAGCTCGGAGTCGCCCTGCATGAAGACGCTGGTTTCGCCCTTGAGGTGCGGGTTCACCTGCGTCCTGAACGTGGCGTCGCAGGCCTTGCCGGCGTCGTGCATGGCGTCGAAGCCGGCCCATGTCATCGGCTCGGTGACGTAGGAATAACTGTAGACGTCGCCGGTTTCGTGCACCCAACTGGTCCACGCGTACTTGAAACCGTGCTGGGCCAGACACTGGTTGTAGCTCTTGATGCCCGCCTCATAGGCCTGCTGGTCGGCCGGAGCCACGGTGTCGGTGTAATCGCGGACGATGTTCGCCTGGTCCTTTGCCGCCGCCTGGACGCTGCCCAGGCACAGTACCGCGACGGCCGGCACCAGCCACACACTCATGCGTTTCATGATGACTCCCCTCGGGGCGATTGCCCCCACGATATGGGTCATGGGTTCCCCTGGGTGCTTCGTGACCCGGCAAAGCCTGGCGAGCATACGCTCACGAAGCGGCCCGCGAATCTGCCGACGCGGCCACCCTGTTTGCAGGGCGACACGGCACTGGTGGCCCGTTTGATGCAGGTCATGGCTACCGCCGGCGATGGCGTGGCAGCATGGCGAATCGTTCTCGTTCCGGCTGCCGACGTCATGTCCGAACCGCAATCCACCAGTTCCGTGCCTTCGGCTTTCGCCGGGCTCCCCCGTTTGCTCGCCGCCGCGCCGCATCGACCGCTGTTTCTGGCCGGCAGCATCGCGGTGTTGCTCAGCATGGCGTGGTGGGCGGTGGAGTTGACCTGGATGCGCTTCGGGCTGGCCAGCTGGCCGCAGCCGTCGATCCCGCCGGGCTGGGCGCACGCGATGCTGATCCAGTACGGCCTGTTCCCACTGTTCATGTTCGGTTTCCTGATGACCACATTCCCGCGCTGGCTGGGGCGGCCCGACTTGCCGAAGACGCGTTATCTGCCGGTGGCCGGCTGCGTGTTCGGCGGTTACGTGCTGGCGAACGCGGGCCTGCTTGACCTGCCGTGGCTGCTGAAGCTCGGCATCGCCGTGATGCTGGCCGGCTATCTGATCGGCGTGTGGACGCTGGCCGGGGTGCTGCGCGCGTCGGTGGCCGAACGCAAGGGCCATGCCCGCTCCTGCCTGGCAGCGTTGAGCCTGGGCTGTCTGGGCTTGGTGGTGTTTCTGGCCTACCTGTTCGGCGCGCCGGAGGATTGCGCGCTGCTGGCGATCAAGCTGGGCACGTATGGCCTGCTGCTGCCGATCTATTTCTCGGTGATGCACCGCATGTTGCCGTTCTTCACCGGCAACATGGTGAAAGGCTACGAGGTAGTCCGACCCGACTGGAGCATGCCGATGGTGTGGGTGCTGCTGCTGGCGCACCTGCTGCTGGAATGGCGCGGCGCGCTGGGCTGGCTGTGGCTGGCGGACGTGCCGCTGGCACTGGTATTCGCCTGGCATGCGCTGACCTGGCAACCGTGGAAGGCGATGCGGCCAGGCCTGCTGGCGGTGCTGCACCTGGCTTTTGCATGGCTGCCGGTGGCGTTCGTGCTGTATGCAGTCCAGGACGTGGTGTACGCGGCCAGCGGGCATCTCGTGCTTGGCCGTGCGCCGCTGCATGCCCTGGCGATCGGTTTCTTCGGCTCGATGCTGGTGGCGATGGTGACCCGGGTGACTCAGGGCCACTCCGGCCGGCCGCTACAGATGGGTGCGGTGGCCTGGCTGTGCTTCGGCCTGTTGCAGGCGGTGGCCTTGCTGCGCATCCGCGCCGAGCTGGGCGGCGACGTCTACCTGTGGCTGGTGATCGCCGCGTACGGCTGGCTGCTGGCGTTCCTGCCATGGGTGCTGCGTTCGGCGTGGATCTACCTGACCCCGCGGGCGGACGGCAAACCTGGTTGAGCGGGCATGGTGCGGCCGCGGCAGGGTGACGCAGCGAGACGGCAAAGTCTTTCAAATTGACTCAGGTCAGTAGGGCGGCGGGGCGATCGCCTAGGCTAGGAGGCGCAAGAACTCACGGAGACCGCCTCATGTCACGTACACCGCTCCTCGTCGTCGCTGCCGCCGCGTTGCTGACGCTGGCGGCCTGCTCCGGCAAGCCGCAGGCCGCGGCCAAGACGGATGCAACCCCGACCACCAACGCCCCGGCCGAACACGTCACCCGCGGCGACTTCGGTCCGCCGCAGGGCGAGCCGATCCACGCGGTGCTGACCAGCCCGCCGCACGTGCCGCCGCCGGTCAACCGCAACTACCCGGCGAAGGTGATCGTCGAGCTGGAAGTGATCGAGAAGGAGATGCCGATCTCCGAGGGCGTCAGCTACACGTTCTGGACCTTCGGCGGCACCGTGCCGGGCAGCTTCATCCGGGTGCGCCAGGGCGACACGGTGGAGTTCCACCTGAAGAACGCGCCGGACAGCAAGATGCCGCACAACATCGACCTGCACGGGGTGACCGGGCCGGGCGGCGGGGCGGCGTCCAGCTTCACCGCGCCGGGGCATGCCTCGCGGTTCACCTTCAAGGCGCTGAACCAGGGCATCTACGTGTACCACTGCGCCACCGCGCCGGTGGGCATGCACATCGCCAACGGCATGTACGGGCTGATCCTGGTCGAGCCGCCGGAGGGGTTGCCGAAGGTCGACCATGAGTACTACGTGATGCAGGGCGACTTCTACACCACCGGCAAGTACCGCCAGAAGGGCCTGCAGCCGTTCGACATGGAGAAGGCGATCGACGAGCACCCGACCTACGTGCTGTTCAACGGCAAGGAAGGCGCGCTCACCGGCGACAACGCGCTGACCGCCAAGACCAACGAGACCGTGCGGCTGTTCATCGGTAACGGCGGGCCGAACCTGGTCTCGAGCTTCCACGTGATCGGCGAGATCTTCGACAAGGTGCAGCCGGAAGGCGGCACGGTGGCGCAGCACAACGTGCAGACCACGCTGATCCCGGCCGGCGGCGCGGCGACCGTGGAGTTCCACACCGACGTGCCGGGCAGCTACGTGCTGGTCGACCACTCGATCTTCCGCGCGTTCAACAAGGGCGCGCTGGGCATCCTCAAGGTGGACGGTCCGGAAGACAAGACGATCTACTCGGGCAAGGAAGTCGACTCGGTGTACCTGGGCGACCGCTCGGAGCCGAACCTGCAGGCGGTGACCACGGCGGCGAAGGCGCATGCGGCCGGCACGCTGACCAAGGACGAACAGATCGCGGCGGGCAAGCAGCTGTTCACCGGCACCTGCTCGGTGTGCCACCAGGCGAACGGCGAGGGCCTGCCGAACGTGTTCCCGCCGCTGGCCAAGTCGGACTACCTGGCGGCCGACCCGAAGCGGGCGATCGAGGTGGTGCTGCACGGCCTGCAGGGCAAGATCAAGGTGAACGGCCACGAGTACGATTCGGTGATGCCGCCGATGAACCAGCTGACCGACGACGAGGTGGCGAACATCCTGACCTACGTGCTGAACAGCTGGGGCAACCCGGGCGGGCAGATCAGCAAGGAAGAGGCGGCCAAGGTGCGCGCAGCGCCGGCACCCGCCACGGCATCGCAGGGACATTGACGTGCGTGCCTGTCTCGCACTGGCTCTCGGCCTGATGCTGGCGCTCCCGGCCGTGGCGGCGGACTACGCCGCCCTGCCGGGAGGCAGTTTCACCAGCGTGTTGCCGGCCGACGGCAAGGCGGCTGCGGCACAGGTCGCGCCGTTCCGCCTGCGCACCGAGCCGGTCACCAATGCCGAGTTTCTGGCGTTCGTGAAGACCCACCCCGAATGGCGGCGCGACCGCGTCGCCGGCATCCTCGCCGACCAGCGTTACCTCAGCCACTGGGCCGGTGCCGAGACGCTGGGCGGCGAGGCGCTGCCGCGGCAGCCGGTGACCCGGGTCAGCTGGTTTGCCGCCCAGGCCTACTGCGAGAGCGAAGGCGCGCGCCTGCCCAGTTGGTACGAGTGGGAGTACGCGGCGGCGGCCGATGCCACCCGCCGCGACGCGCGCAGCGATCCGGCCTGGCGCGAGAACCTGTTGGCCTGGTACTCGCGACCGTCCAACGCGCCGTTGCCCGACGTCGGCGGTGCGCCCAACGCCTATGGCGTGCGTGACATCACCCAGCCGGTGTGGGAGTGGGTGGACGACTTCAACGCGCTACTGGTGGCCAGCGACAGCCGCGACCAGAACGACCCCGACGTGCTGAAGTTCTGCGGCGCCGGCGCGGTCAGCCTGCAGGAGAAGGAGAACTACGCGGTGCTGATGCGCATCGCCATGCTCTCCGCGCTGAAGGCCGCCGACACCACCAACAACATGGGCTTCCGTTGCGCGAAGCCCGAATGAGGAACGCGTCATGAAGCGCCTGTTGCCCCTGTTCGCGATGCTCCTGCTGCTCGGCAGCGCCCAGGCGGCCACGCCGTTGCCTGGTGACTCCGTCTACAACCTCAAGATGCAGCTCACCGACCAGGACGGCCGTCAGCAGACGCTGGCCGAGCGGCGCGGCCGTCCGCAGCTGGTGACCATGTTCTACACCTCGTGCCAGATGGTCTGCCCGATGATCATCGACAGCCTGCGGCTGACCCGCAATGCGCTGGACCCGGCCACCCGCGCGCAGATCGATCTGCTCGCGGTGAGCTTCGACCCGGCGCGGGACGACGTTGCCACGCTGAAGAACTACGCGGAGAAGCGCAAGCTGGATGCGCGCATCTGGACCCTGGCGCGGGCCGAGCCGGCGCAGGTGCGCCAGCTGTCCGGCGTGCTCGGCTTGCAGTACCGGCAACTGCCCGACGGCGAGTTCAACCATTCCAGCGAACTGATCCTGCTCGATGCCGACGGCCGCATCGCCGCGCGCACCGCGCGGATCGGCAAGCTCGATCCCGAGTTCGTGGAGGCGATCCGCAAGCTGGTCGCGCAGCCGCGCGGCTGAGGCCAGCGGCTTGATCCACATCAGCGCGGCGGGCGACGACCGCGCGCAGACTTCCGGGAAGGCTTCGGGAGAATCTGCATGGGTGCCTGGTATCCGTGGATCGTGCTGGTGCACCTGGCGTGCGCCATCGTGTTCGTCGGCGCGGTGACGTTCGAGGTGCTGGTGGTCGAGTCGCTGCACCGGCATTTCGACGCGGCCACCCTGCAGCGCATCGAGCAGGCGATCATGGCGCGGGTGCGCCGGTTCATGCCGGTGGTGGTGATCCTGCTGTTCGTCAGCGGTGGCGCGCTGTTCGATATCCGCTGCGAGGGCATCAGTTGTGTCGGTTCGCGCTTCGGCAACCTGTTGTTGCTGAAGGTGCTGCTGGCGTTCGGCGTGCTCGGCGTGTTCGTCAACGCGATGTGGGCGATGCGCAGCGGCAAGATGGACGTCTGCCGGTTCCGGCATACCCATCGCGTCGTGCTGGGCCTGATGGTGGGCATCGTCTTCCTGGCCAAGACCATGTTCTACTTGTAGCCATCCATCCACACACGAGGTGCACGATGTCCCATGTCACGTTCAAGGGCCAGCCGATCAGCGTCGACGGCCAGTTTCCCGCGGTAGGTTCGACCGCGCCGGCATTCAGCCTGGTCGGCGGCGATCTGTCCGATGTGGCGCTGTCGAGTTACGCCGGCAAGCGCAAGGTGCTGAACATCTTCCCCAGCGTCGACACCGGCGTGTGCGCCGCCTCGGTGCGCCGCTTCAACGAACTGGCCGGCAAGCTCGACCACACCGTGGTGCTGTGCATCTCGGCCGACCTGCCATTCGCCCAGGCGCGCTTCTGCGGCGCCGAGGGGCTGGACAAGGTGACCAATCTGTCGCTGATGCGCGGCCGCCAGTTCCTCAACGATTACGGCGTGGCGATCGCCAGCGGCCCGCTGGCCGGGCTGGCCGCACGCGCGGTGCTGGTGCTGGATGGACACGACAAGGTGCTGCACGCCGAGCTGGTCAGCGAGATCGGCCACGAGCCGAACTACGACGCGGCGCTGAAGGCGCTGGGCTGATTGCTCTCGCCCTGGTTTTGCAGGGCGGGCAGTGCTCGCCCTGCGGGCTCGCGTCAGCGGTTGATACCGACGATCGGCACGCCGAGCGGCCGCGCCTGCGGGTGCAGGCCGAGGCCGAGCTTGAGGCTGCGGCCGATGCGTTCGGCATATCCCAGCATCAGCGCGGCGCCGGCTTCGTCCAGTTCCTCGGCAGTGGTCTCGCGCCATAGCGCCAGCCATCGATCGAAGTGCTCGGCGCGGATCGGGTGCGGCCGATGCGCGCCCATCGGGTTGCCGCGATAGCTGCCGGCGCGCAGCGCCACCGAAGCCCAGAACGAGGTCAGCAGGCGCTTGTGCTCGTCCCAGTCGTGCACCGCGGCGTTGAAGATCGGGCCGATCTGCGCGTCGCGCCGCACCTTTTCGTAGAAGTGGTCGACCAGCCGGGCGAGGGCCGGTTCGTCCAGTGGCGATGGCGGGTTCATGCGGGACATGATGGATCCGTGCGCGGAGCGAGGTGTGATGTCGACACCAACAAAAAACGCATCCGGCCATCACGGCCGGATGCGTTGCTGGTCCGTAAAGCTTACTGGCCCAGGCTCAAGGTGCCCTTCATCAGCGCGGCATGGCCGGGGAAGGTGCAGAAGTAGGCGTACTGTTCGCCGGCCTTGAGCTTGGCCACGTCGATCGTGGCGGTGTCGGATTCGCCGCCACCGATCAGCTTGGTGTGCGCGATGATGCGAGCGTCGCCGGGCTTCTCGTAGCTGTTGGCGGCACCGGCCTTCATACCGTCGGCGATCACGCCGGCTTCGTCGGCGCTGTGCGACAGCACCCAGTTGTGGCCCATCGCGGTGACCGGCAGCTTGCCGGTGTGCTTCAGGGTGACCTTGAAGGTCTTGCAGGTCTTCGGCACGGTGACCGTCTTGGTGTTGAACTGCATGGCGTCGTTGGCCTCGACGGTGGTGGCGCACTCGGCGGCCATCAACGGGGTGGAAAGCAGGCCGAGCAGGGCAATGGCAATCAGTTTGCGCATGGTGTGTCGCTCCTTGGGGATGGGTGGGGCTCAGGCGAATTCTGCGGTGGCGGCGCGCGACGGGCACTGATCTGGGTCATTGCCGCGGCAGCTGCCGTCATCGACACTCTAGTCATCGCCGGCAGCTGCCGGAAGGAGGCACGATGACGCACGTCGTCACCGAGAACTGCATCAACTGCAAGCACACCGACTGTGTCGAGGTGTGCCCGGTGGACTGTTTCCACGAGGGTCCGAACTTCCTGGTGATCGACCCGGACGAATGCATCGACTGCACGCTGTGCGTGGAGGAATGCCCGGTCGGCGCGATCTTCCCCGAGCTCGATGTGCCGGCGGGGCAGGAGGTGTTCCTCTCGATCAACGCCGAACTGGCCAAGGAGTGGCCGGTGCTGACCAGCAAGATTCCGTCGATGGAAGACGCCGCGAAGTGGGACGGCGTACCGGACAAGCTGCCGCTGCTGCAGCGCTGACACGAAAAAGCCCGCATCGCGCGGGCTTTTCGTTTGAGCGGTGCGGCCACGGATGGCCGCCCGCTTGATTCTCGCGATCAGCGATGATCGCAAAGGTTCGGCATTACTTCGCCACCACCCGCACCATCTCCAGGCAC
>Ga0207707_10005524_pt1 | contig 11054 bp, 14 predicted proteins | sample KBSC83BmetaG_FD_184336 | JGI IMG/M metagenome (GOLD analysis project Ga0207707, IMG submission 184336) | Corn rhizosphere microbial communities from Kellogg Biological Station, Michigan, USA - KBS C8-3B metaG (SPAdes) (version 2) | ecosystem: Host-associated > Plants > Roots > Rhizosphere ... | reverse complement strand
TCATTCTTTGGAACGATCGCCAGTTTGCCGCGAGGCGTCCATACCAGAACTGTTGAGCCCTTGGGGCTCTTGAATTTTTGAGTCACGTGAACTTTTCTCCCTGTTGAAGATATGGAAGCCCCTATAGCGATGACCTCCCGTTCGCCATAAAAGCACTCGCTACAGTATGTGTCAACCAATCACCGATACACGGGACGTCGTGAGCGTGTACGAGATACTGCGCGATATATCGCGGATGAGCCAGAGGAAAGCGAAGAGGACCGCGAGGCAGAGCGCCTGGACGATGAGGCGCGTGTCGACGAACGCCGTGAAGAAGAACTGGATATCGGCGAGGACGTTCCCATGGGGCGCATTCTGGAACACGCGCGCGACCCACACTTCCCTGCCCACGCCGTAGAGTGCGAGTACGAAAAGCACGAGCGCGAGCGCTGCGTTAGAAAGCAGGGGGCGTATCATGCGCGCAGTCTGCACGCGGCGCATGACGGTAGTCTCGATATTAGAAATGTTATTCATATTTTTGTGAGTCGTATATTTTCTTGAAATCCTTCTTCGCACGGTGGACCCGCGTCTTCACAGCAGATACGGATGAGCCTTCTATCGCGGCGATTTCTTCTTGGCTCTTCCCCTCAATAAATTGTAACCGCAGTACCCGCGCCGCGGTTTCAGGCAGCTTCGCGAGCGCGACCACCACCTCGTTCCGTATGGACAGGTCCTCGAGGAAATCCGCGGTGTCCGGAATACGCTCGTAGGTCTCGGTCTCCAAGGGCGCCATCCTTTTGCGCCCTTGCGAGAGCTTCTTGTAGCGGGTGAACGCGAGCCGGGTGAGGATGGCGTAGCCCCAGGAAGAGAAACTCGCGCCCGCCTGGGGCTCGTAGCGGTCGGCATATATATAGATACGGGTGAAGGTGTCCTGGACCACTTCTTCAGCGTCTTCCTCGCTGTAGAGGATGGACTTGGCCTTACGCATGAAGGGCGCTTCGTAACGGCGCACCAGGATGCGGAAGTAGTCGGGTTCACCCTGAGCCGCCCGAAGGACCTCCTCATCCGAGGCGGTCTCGAGTTCTGCCCATTTGTTTACATGGTCCCCCACGTCCTGTATCATACTCCGGTCAGCGCGATATCGCCTTACGGCGTATTTTTTATAACTCTCGCGCCTAATCCAAGGTTCCATATGGCCGTACTTGCCTACAACGAAATCGTCCCGAAGACCGTGATCGAATACGAGAACGCCCCGTACGAGGTGCTCTCTTCGCATGTGTTCCGCATGCAGATGCGCAAACCGGTGAACCAGACCAAGCTCAGGAACGTGATCACCGGCCGCGTGATCGAGATCTCCTTCCACCAGAGCGAGACCGTGCAGGAAGCAGACCTCACCGACATCGACGCCAACTATCTCTACACCAACCGCGGCGAATCGTGGTTCGCTGAGGAAGGTAACCCGAAGAATCGCTTCTCCTTCCCCGAGGAAGCGGTGCACGACAAAGTGCAGTGGCTCGTGCAGAACGACTCCGTCGAGGTGATGGTGTACAAGGACAAGCCGGTCACCGTGAAGATCCCTATCAAGGTGGAACTGAAGGTAAAGGAAGCGGCTCCGGCGGTGAAAGGCGACACCGTTTCCGGCGGCTCCAAGCAAGTCGTACTTGAATCGGGCGCGACCATCAACACGCCACTCTTCATCAACCAGGGCGATGTGCTGCGCGTGAACACTGAGGAAGGCGTCTACGTCGAGCGCGTCAGCAAGGCGTAATCTCCACTACAAAAAGAAAAGCCCCGCGGATGCGGGGCTTTTCTTTTGACCCCCTGGCTTACGCCGTGAGGTACGGGAGGAGCGCCATGTAGCGCGCGTGCTTGATCGCAAGTGCGATCTCGCGCTGACGGTCGAGCGATACGCCGGTGCGCTTCTTGGAGAGCATCTTTGCGTGCGGGTCCGTGAAAAGCTTCAGGTACGCGATGTCCTTGTAGTCTACGTACTTCTTGTGCTCGATTTCTTCGCGTTCTGCCTGGTATGCCATAGTCGCTTACTTATACACTAATCTTTATTAAAAAGGAATATCCTCTGGATTGATCTCCTCGTCCGGGTACTGGATGCTCTCGCCGCCAGCCGGTGCGCCGCCGAAGTCGTCTGCAGGCGCTGCGGACTCGCGCGGTGCGCGTGAAGCACCACCCTCACCTGCTCCACCGCGGCCACCGTCAGCGCCGAACTGGAAGTTCTCCACGATGATTTCCGTGCGGTAGTTCTTCTTGCCCTCTGCTTCCCACGAGCGGGTCTGGAGGCGACCCTCGATGAAGAGCGGGCGGCCCTTCTTCACGTACTGAGCGATAACTTCCGCCGTGCGGCCGAACGCAACCACGTTGTGGTATTCGGTCTGCTCCTGCTTCTGGCCGTTCTTGTCCTTGTACGTGCGGTTGGTCGCGATGGCGAAGTTCGCCACCTGCTGGCCGGACGGCAGCGCTTTCACTTCCGGGTCGCGGGTGAGATTTCCGTAGAGGGTTACTTTGTTGAGGTACATGTCTCTAGGGTAGCACAGCGCTGTGCCTTAGGCAGAAGCTCCTTCGAGCGCTGCATCGAGCTCGGAATCAGATACCTGGTCGCCCGTGGACTTCTCCGGTGCCTGCTCGCGGAGTTCGCGCATCTCTGCCGAGTACTTGGCGAGGTCCTTCGTGGTCTTGATGTCGAGGAAGCGGATGATGCGCTTCTCTTCCTTAGCAGCCTCGGTCACAGCGTCGTGGCCCTTGCCGTCTGCCTCATAGGCGATCCAGGCGAAGAAGGAGGTGTCGAAGTCGCGGCGGCCCGTGGTCTCCGTGCGGGAGATGGTGTAGGCGAGCTGGAACTTCTCCGGCTCCCCTGCGGCGATGATGGAACCGCTCGCATTTGCAACTTCCTTGAGCGCCTCGTATGCGCGCTTCGCGTCGCTCTCAGAGAGCTCCGGGTCGAGGTGGAAGGAGAGTTCGTAGACGCGCGCCTCGGCAGAATCGCCTTCAGCGTCGTCGATGAGCACCTCTTCCGAGTCGTTTTTCCTTGCCATAGTAGGGGCATCCTACCACGCAGCTTCACCGAGTGCAAAGAGGTGCTCGGCGTTCTCAAGGGTCGCTTTCCGGACCGTTTCTGGGTCCTCGCCCCGTATCTGGGCCATTTTCTGGACTATCTCGGGAATGGACATGGGGTCGTTCCTCTGCCCCCGCCTCGAAGCCGGTGCTACATAGGGGCTGTCGGTCTCGGTGAGGAGCCTGGCGAGCGGAGCCTGGCGGATGACCTCGTCGTAGTCGCGAGTGAAGGTGACCACGGCGGTATAGGACACGGTGAAGTCGAGCGCGAATGCGCGCTCGGCCGTGGGCGTGTCCCCCACGAAGAAATGGAGGTCGCCGCGGAGCTGTGGAAACTCTTTCTTCGCTTCCTCCACGATATCGAGCGCGTCTTTATACGCATCGACCGTCCCCTTGCTCGGGCGCGCGTGCACTATCAAAGGTCGCTTGGTCGAGCCCGCGAGATTCACATGCCGGCGGAAAAGTTCCTTCTGCTTCTCTTTCACCTCATCCGTGACCTCGGTCGGGCGGAAGTAGTCGAGCCCGCACTCGCCCACCGCGACGACCTTGGGGTACATCATCAGGTTGCGGTACAGGTGCTCATCGAATTCTTCCGCATGGTTGTCGTTCGGGTGCTGGCCCACAGCGGCCCAGAATCCTTCGCGGTTCTGCACGAACTCCGCTGCGGCTTTGCTCGAAGCGGCATCGCAGCCTACTACCAGACCGCCGATTTCAGCGGCCTGCATACCAGCCGCTATCTCCTCTCGGTCAGCATCAAAAGCATCGAACTGCACGTGGCAGTGCGCATCGAAATATTTCATACTTAGGCAGCCTTCTTGTCTTCTGCCGACTTCTCCATGCGCGCGCGTAGCCCTGCGAGTGTGTCCGTTATCTCCTTGAGTTTGCGTTCGTCGTGAATAGTGCCATTCCCCGATTCCTGGTGCGCCCTAATTTCTTGATGCAAAAGCTCTAGCTCTTCCGCTTGCTCGCGCGGGTCGGCTTCCTTATGCTGCGCCCTCCTGCCGAAAAGTGAGTCGAGTGCTCCCATGCGCCTATTCTACCCCAACCGCGGGAAAAGGTTCTCGGGCTTGGTGTTCGTGGCGACCGCAGCGAGTATCGCAGTCGAGGTCGCGGGCATGAGGGGCGCAAGGTGTACCGCGACCTTCGCGATATGGCGCGTCAGTTTCTCGAGGTCGACGATCGCTTCTGCTTTTGTCTCTTCGTTCTTCACTTTCTTATAGGGCTCTTTCTCGGTCATGTACGCGTCACCCTTGGCCACGTGTTCCCATACGAGGTCCATCGCTTCGTTGAAGCGGAATGCATTTATCCGCTCGGTGAACGCGTCTTCGAGCGCCTGGTCTTCTCCGGAAAGCGTGACCGGCCCTGCAAGGTGTTCCTCTGCAAGCTTCATGACGCGTGCCACCAGGTTGCCGAGTCCGTTCACCAAGTTCGCTGTATACCACTCATCGAGACGCTCCCACGTGACGTCGGAGTCTTCGGTGGGGTGCACGTGGCGGAGCATGACGTAGCGCGTCGCATCAGTGCCGTACTTCTTCACGAGGTCGTACGGATTTATCACATTGCCGAGCGACTTGCTCATACGCTGCCCGCCGGAGTTTATGAAGCCGTGGTAGAACACCTGGTGCGTCGGCGCGATGCTGGCCGACTTGAGCATGGCCTGCCACATGATGGACTGGAATCGCACCTGGTCCTTCCCCGCGAGCTGGAGCGGCTGCCCTTCCTGCCAGAAGGTGTTGAACTTGCCCTCACTATCCTCCGGCCAGCCGAGCGTGGAAATGTAATTGGTCAGCGCGTCGAACCACACATACATCACCTGGGAATCATCACCTGGTACCGGCACGCCCCACGAGAGCCTCGCCTTCTCGCGCGAGATACTGAAGTCCTCGAGCCCAGAGCGCACGAAGTTGAGCGCTTCTTGCCTGCGCCACTCGGGGATGACGGCGTCTGTGCGCGAGAGGTACTCCTCAAGGTACGCCTGGTACTTCGAGAGCCTGAAGAAGTAATTCTCTTCGGTAATAGTCTCGAGGGTGAGCGAGGGATGGAGCTCACACTTGCCGTCTATGATCTCCTTCTCGGTCTTGAATGCTTCGCAACCTACGCAGTAGAGGCCGGTGTACGACTTCTTATAGATATCTCCTGCGGCGTCGCAGCGCTTCCACATCTCCTCGGCAGCCCGCATGTGCGCCGGGTCGGTCGTGCGGATGAATGCGTCCGGCGAAAGATTGAGTGCGTCGATGAGGTTCTTGAATTCTGCCGCGTAGTGGTCCACGTATTCCTGCACGCCCTGCCCCGCTTTCTCTGCGGCCTGGAGTATTTTCTGTCCGTGCTCGTCGGTGCCCATATTGAAAAAGACGGACTCGCCTTGCGCGCGCCACGCTCGTGCGAGCGCGTCTGCCTGCACGAATTCGAGCGCATTACCGATGTGCGGGTCGGCGTTTACGTATGGAAGTGTGGTAGTGAGGTAGCGATTCATTACGCGTCGGCCTTACTTCTGGTGGAGCGCCGACTTCTTCTGGTAGAAATCGGAGAAGAATTCCTGCGCGGCGGCGGCGATAGGCACCGAGAGGAGTACGCCGAGGAATCCCGCGATTTCTCCTCCCGCGATGATGGCGATGAGCACGAGGAGCGGCGGGATGCCGATCACTTTCTTCACGATGAGCGGGTAGATGAGGTTGGTCTCGAACTGGTTCACGATGACGTAGAGGCCCGCGACGATGAACGCGAGCGCGATGCCACCCGTGGAGTAGGCCACAACCACCGCGGCAGTGCCGGCGACGAGCGAACCGAAGATAGGCACAATTTCCGCCATCGCGGTGAAGATGCCGAGGAGAAGCGCGTATGGCACGCCCATGATGAAAAGGCCGAGCGATACTAGGACGCCCACGATGACGGACAGGAGAATCTGTCCCTGCATCCAGAGGCCTATTTTCACCTTGGCGCGCTGCCAGAGGTCCACGACGTACTCTTCTTGCTTGGCTGGAGTGATGAGGCGCAGGAAGTCATCGACGCCGGTCTCCTGGAGCGCGAAGTAGAACGAGAGCACTATTACGAGGAAGAGCGAGAAGATGCCACCGAAGAATGTAGCGATGAGCCGTATTGCGCCCTCGGAGCCCGTGGTGAACGCCGCCTGGAACGTGGAGAGTGACGAGAGGAGCGACTGGGACTGCGACTGCGAAGCGAGTTGGCCGGCAGCATCTGCCGCGCCCGAGATGGACGTCGGGAGGTTGAGCGTGTTGAGATACTGCGGAACCGACGCGAAGAACTGCTGCGCGTCCGCGATGATGGGCGGGAAGAAGAAGTAGATCATCGCGAAGAGACTCCCGAACACCACGACGTACATGAGCAGCACTGCGAAGAAGCGCGGGAGGCCGCGACGCTTGATGAATATGACGCCCGGCTCGATGGCAGACGCTATGACGATGGCGGTGAGGATGAGGAGCAGGAGGTCGCGGAGCAGCCAGCACACGTACGCAGTAGCGCCGATGATGATGGCCTTCACTATGGTGCCCGGGGTGATGGAGACGTTTACCTGCTTGTCCATGGGGCAATACTAGCATATTGGCCCTCTCTCAGGGTTACGGGTGGAGGAGGTAGATGGCGCCGAGGGAGAGGAGGATGCCGAGCGCCTCGGTCGAGGTGATGGGCTCCTTGAAATAGAGCCAGCTCACGAAGACGAGCGTGATGATGTTGAATATCACGAGGAGCGCGGAGGCCACGGCGATATTCTCGAAGCGATACGTGCGCACGAGGAAAATGAGCCCGACGAGGTAGAGCGCGAGGCCGAAGACATAGATGGCCCAGGGGGTATTGTTCGCCCACTGCTTGAACACGATGTCCCCCGCCGTGAGGAAAAGCCCGCCGACAAATAGGATGAGGTAGGTGCTCATGCGAGCGCGTCGGTGATGCGCTTTTTGACATCATTCATAGAGAGGCGCTCCTGCTCGCCCGTGTCGCGGTGGCGCAGCGTGACGGTGTCTTTGAGTTCCGGTGTCTCACCGAGCGTATCGAAGTCGATGGTGATACAGAACGGCGTACCTATCTCATCCTGGCGGCGGTAGCGCTTGCCGATGTTGCCGTTATCGTCCCAGGCGATCTGCGGGACGACCTTCTTCAGATCCTGGTAGACCTCGCGCGCTTTCGCGACGAGCTCGGGCTTATTTTTGAGGAGAGGCGACACGCACGCCTTCACCGGCGCGATCTTTGGCGAGAACGCAAGGTAGGTACGCGTCTCTCCGCCGAGGTCGTCCTCGCGGTACGCATCGAGCATGAAGGCAAGGAACATACGCCCCATGCCCACCGACGTCTCCAAGATCCATGGGATGTACTTCTCTCCCGTTTCAGGATCGGTGTAGTTCAGATCTACGCCCGAGAACTTCATGTGCTGAGTAAGGTCATAGTCGGTGCGGTCGTGCACGCCCTCGACTTCGTCGAAGCCCCACGGGAACTTGTATTCGATGTCCCACGCGTCCTTCGCATAGAACACGAGGCGGTCGTGCTGCTTCCAGTGGAGGTTCTCCTCGCGGATGCCGAGCGAGAGGTACCAGTTCCAGCGGTCCTGTTTAATTTTCTCGAAAGCTTCTTTATTCTCGTTCGGTTTTATGAAAAGCTGCGTGTCGGCCTGCTCGAACTCGCGTGTGCGGAACAGGAAGTTGCGCGGAGAAATCTCATTCCTGAACGCCTTCCCTATCTGAGCGACGCCGAACGGAATCTTGGGGCTCATCGAGTCCACGATATTCTTGTAGTCCAAATAGATTCCCTGGCACGCTTCTCCCGGGAGGTACACAGGCTCAGCGCCTTCGGAAGTGAAGTCGCCGAGGTTCGATTTCACAAGCAGGTTGAACGAACGCGCTGCGGTGAAATCCTTCTTGCCGCAGACCGGGCACGCGATCTCCGCGCGATGCACATCGAACAGTGCATTCAGTTCCTCCTCCGACATCTTCTCGTCTGCGGCGACGCCGATATTGCCGAGCTCCTTGTCGACGCGGATGCGCGCGTGGCAATTGCGGCACTCGGCGAGCGGGTCGGAGAATCCGGCGGTGTGGCCCGACGCCTCCCACACGCGGGGATTCTTGAACATCCCTGAATCGAGACCGAAGAAATTTTCTTTCTGATACACGTTCGCGTCCCACCACGCTTTCTTGAGATTGTTCAGAAGCTCCACGCCGCGCGGCCCGAAGTCATAGATGCCAGCGAGGCCGCCGTATATCTCGCTACCAGGAAATACGAAGCCGCGCCTTTTCGCGAGCGAGACTATCTTTTCCATCGAGGAGGTGTCAGCCATACGTTCTCTTTATCACACCCTACTGCACGATGCCATCCGACTGCGTGTATGCAGGGTCGTTCGGCGCCTGCGTGGAGAGGCTGCCGGCGGTGGCCGAGACGCCGGTCTGCGTGAAGCGGTCGGTACCGGTGAGGTTCTGATTGCCGACGAGCGGCGGGCTCGAATTCTCCTGCGAGCTGCTCGGGAGGAATGATATCTGGAACGCCGCCTGGCTCGACGCCCCGGAAGCGAGGTCGCCCACGGTCCACTGCACGGTGCGGGTCGAGTCGTTATACGTGATGCTGCCAGTCGGATTCGTGAGGCCGGTGAAGCTCACGTACGACGGGAGCGTCATGCGCACGACGTTCCCTGCGGTCGCGTTCACCCCGTTGTGCACGGCGAGCTGGACCGTGTAGGTGGTCGCACTCCCCGGCACCGGCGGCCAGGGTCCTGAGTTGGTGAACGGACCGACAGTGCGCACGATGCTCGAAGAGAGGTTGAGCCCGCTCGCGATCTTGAGCACATCGGTCACGGTCGACGTGAGGCTGCCCGAGACTCCGGTCTCGTCCACGCGCGTGCCCTGCGCAGAGACCGTGAGCGTAACCGAGGGACTATGGATCTGCGCGAGCTGGTCTGCAGACTTCACCGTGAAGCTGAACGTACCGGAACCGGTCGCACCCGGCGCGAGGTTCTGTAGTCCGCCATTGGTCGTCGGGTCGAACGTGATGGTGCCGTTACTCGACTGGTAGAACCCATTCTGCACCGTGACGCTCCTCGGGTCGTACCCGCCGCCCGAGAACGCGACCACGATCTTGCCGTTCAAGACGGGCGTCGCGAGCTTGTTGGTCCAGTTGAGCGTGCCCTGCACCTGCTCTCCCGCCGTCACGGTAGGCGAAGCCGCTGTGCTGCCATTGAGCGCAAGCGTGATGTTGAGGAACGGTTGCGCGATAGCGATGTCGGACTCTGCACTGCCATACGTGATGCCGAGCGCGCCGTTGGTGCTGCTTGCGGTCGAGCCGACATTCCAGTGGAAAACGCGCGTATCGGTGTCCGTGCCCGAGAGTGTGCCGCTTATCGTTATTTTCTGCTGTTGCCCCGGGGCGAGCGTCCCGATAGCGAAGAGACCGTTCGTCGAGGGGATAGACGTCGAGGAGACGGTGAAGCCGAACGGATACGTCGCGGAAAGCGCGATGTTGGACAGGGGCTTCGGTGCATTGCTGCGCACGAGAAGCGATATGGAGAATTGCTGGCCCGACGTTATCTGCGAGACCGCGGTCGCCGTGATGGAAACCGGAGACGTCGTGAGCGTGACGGTGTAATCCTGTTCCTTCACGAACACGGCGTTGCTGTTCGCCGTCTTGTACTCGACCTTCACCGGGATAGTAATCTGCTGATTCTCAGAACCGAAGAGCACGGCGTGCACGTTCTTCGTGACCGCTGCGCCCGCGGGAAGGTCTCCCAGGTCTTCTACGTCTTCCGTGTAGTCCTTGGTGACGTCGTCAGCTGAGCGCGTGCCCGGCGGGAAGTCCGCAGTCAGCTGCGTGCCGGTGATGGCGACGGGGTTGTGGTTCTCGACCGTCACGAGGAGCGAGAGCGTGTCTCCGCTCGCGATGGCGGAAGATCCGTCCTGCGTGATGGAGATGCGGATGTTGTTGGTGGAGACACTGTTACCGCCGAAGTAGAGAAAGTATGCGGCGATGGCGCCCGCGAGTACGAAAAAGATACCGGCAGAAATAAGGAAGCGCACGGCGAGCGGGAGCTTCTGGCGGCGCTCCACGATGATGGGGCCTTGCGCCGGAGGCGCATCCCAGCCGCGCGGCACCGCAGCAGCAGCCGGGCGCAGGCTCGAACGCTGGATACCATTCCCCTCTTGCGCGCCTGGTCGGTAGAGGCGCGAATTGAGGCGATCGAGTGCGTCGTTTTCCTCGGGAGGCATGGTGCTGATTATACCGCAGGAATCCTAGAGCCCGGATGCCTCGATGCCGCGATTGATGCGGGTGATGTATGCGGTGCGCTCGCCGAGGGCGCGGGCGATCGCATCTGCAGAAAACGCATCGCCCTTTTCTCCCGGTAGCTCCCCCGCGTCGAGGCCGAGCGCGGAAAGGATGTTGAGCGCAGCGAGCGTCTCGAGCGCATCGTGCTCGTTCTCCGGCCGCGCGGTTAGCGCCGTAAGGTATGCGAGGAATATCTCGAAGATCACGGGGTCGGGCGACTCGCCGTGGACCAAACGCAGCAAGAGCGTCGCCACGCGCGCTGCGCGTACTCGTGCCGCGCGGGAGAGCTCGGTGAACCAGTTATGCTCGAGCACTGCGCCCGACACGCGCCACCCATCCTTCCCTGCTACGAGCACCACGTCCGACTCTGCGAATGTGGGGAGCGACGCCGCGAGCTTCGCGCCCGGCATACGCACGCCCTGCGCGCGTGCGCGCACGAGCCCCACGTCGCGGGTGAGGAGGGTGAGAAGCGCACTCGCTTCCGCTATCGGTGTCCTCGCGAGTACGAGCGCCTGCGTCGGATATTTATGCCGCATCGAGGTTAAAGTGCACGGTGCCGGTAGAGGTCTCTGCGGAATATGCGCCGTCGTCTGCCATAACTACGGTGCGCTTGTCTTTGGGTGAGAGGCCGAGCGTCTTGCGTGCTTCCGCGACCGCGCGCAACACCGCGCGCTCATCGCCCTCCTTCACGAGTTCCGGTGTGAGTACCAGGTCGAGAGAAAGCTCGGACGCATTCGGAATAATCTTCTTTACGT
>Ga0207707_10005523_pt1 | contig 11054 bp, 7 predicted proteins | sample KBSC83BmetaG_FD_184336 | JGI IMG/M metagenome (GOLD analysis project Ga0207707, IMG submission 184336) | Corn rhizosphere microbial communities from Kellogg Biological Station, Michigan, USA - KBS C8-3B metaG (SPAdes) (version 2) | ecosystem: Host-associated > Plants > Roots > Rhizosphere ... | reverse complement strand
CGCAGTTTTTTCGAACCTTCTTTCTCCAGCACAACCTTGAGCGATTCAGCACCAACCTCTACCAGCACTCACAGCCGTTCTGGTATTACGTCCCGGTTTTTCTGGTTTCTGTTGTGCCTTGGACCATCTTCACAGTTGCCGCTGTTTGGGAATCGCTGCGTAAAGGATGGAAACACGTTCGCGCTGGCAGCCCGGAATCGGACGATCAGCCGCAACAGGACTGGCTGGCACAATTTCTTTTGTTGTGGATTCTGGTGCCGATCGTGTTTTTCAGCATCTCGCGGTCCAAGCTGCCTGGATATATCTTGCCCGCAATTCCTTCGGCCGCGTTGCTGACCGGAGCCTATCTGCATGGTCTGCGCCAGACTGGCCGCATCAAGCTGCTGCTGCATTCGCTCATTTGCGGCGTGTTGCTGGGTGGTGCGCTCCTGGCGCCCTGGCTCATGCTGAAAGTCCACCTGACCCAGCCCGCATGGATTTGGGCGGCCGGGGTAACTGCCATCATGGCCTCGGTAGTGCTTCTTCTGGTGCGCTACCGGGGACTGAACATGCTGCATTTCATTACTCTCGTTCCGGTCGTTCTGGCTTTGGCATTTCTCCTGCGCTTTGTACCGGAAAACGCGAATCCTGTGAATGGTTCTGTCATCGATATAACGCAGTCGGCGCGTTCTGTTGATCTTGACCTGCGCCAACTCGGTGTGGAATCCGGATCGATTGCCATTTTCAACGTTCCCCACCAACGTGAGCTCGAATACGGGCTCAATTTTTATCGCAACCAGCCGATTCATTTGTATGTGCGAGACCCTATTCCCGACGGAAGTCACGTGGTTATCGCGCGCGAGGGCGACGAGGAGGCTGTCCAGAGCAGCGTGGGTGCGAGGAAAATTACGCCCATTGGTCACTTCCTCCCGCAACGTTTGCAGTTCTTCCGGGTATCCAATAGTAAGTAGGGCAGTTACGTTGCTGGTTCCTACTGGCTTGGTACCTCTGATTTGAAGAAGATTTGCGCGAAATCCAGAGCACGGCTAGACTCATAACTCGCCACCTCTGCCGGATGGAATTTGTCCCGCCGAGGGCTCATGATCCGTACTGACTCAGGGGAGCCGAACGCTTTTCCTCCGAGCCGTCACTTGGCGGATCTCAGGCAGAGAAGAAGTAGATATGGGCCTCCACACCCCGATTGACGCACCACGGACACATCCTCCTTTTGGCGTGGAAATCCTCGATTTGAGGCATTTCAATTCTCAACACCTGCGCCCTTTGCTGGAGCAGGAGACGCGCCTCTGGGCCGAACTGATGTCGTGGGATTACCGCTCCTCGGCTGAGATGATCCTCCGATATGTGGACTCGAAAATTCTTCCCGGCTACGCCGCGGTTGAGAATGGCCACCTGGGGGGATACGCGTTTTTTGTGTACGAAGGCAGTAAAGGCGTAATTGGTGACCTTTTTGCCGACCACTCCCTGCATCTCCCGGGAGAGACCATTGAGCACCGGTTATCGATGCACGTGATCGAGACGTTGCAGCGCTCGCCCGGCGTGCATCGTATTGAAGCACAGTTATTGCCGCACGACTCCGGGGTTCTTGCCGGGCCCTTCCTGGCGGAAGGCTTCCGCCAGCATCCTCGCCTTTTCATGATGCTGCCCCTGGCCCATATGACGAGGCCGCAAATTACCCAAACATCGGAGATCGAGTTTCGCCGCTGGACGGAGGCGGATTTCCAGCCCGCTGCAGCCGTGATTACCACGTCTTATCGCAATCACATTGACTCTGAGATTAACGATCAGTACCGCAGTTTGAACGGCTCGCTCCGCTTCCTCAACAACATCGTGCGCTTTCCCGGCTGCGGTATTTTCGATCCCCATGCTTCTTTTGTTGCCATGCATCGCCTCACGCGTTCCATTGCTGGCCTTCTGCTCTGCTCGCGGGTGCGGGAAGACGTGGGTCACATCACACAGGTCTGCGTTCTTCCCGAGCATCGCGGTAAACGCATCGGCGAGTCGCTGATTGGACTGTGTACCCAGGAACTGCGCAGCCGCAGTTTTTCCGCGCTGAGCCTCACGGTCACCGAGGCCAATTTCGGGGCAGTCGAACTATACCTCAAGCTGGGATTCGATACGCGCAGGAAGTTTGACGCTTTTGTCTGGGAAGGTTGAGGGCGAGAAACCCGAGAAGAACATGTCCGGCTTTAGGACGCTTGCGTGCAGCGGCGACGCGTAGCCTGGGATGGAATTTCCGTGCACAATCTGCCTGACCCCAAGACCATTTTGTGTTATCTTGATGAAGACAATCAATCTGGTCGTTCTATCCCGTAACGGCCCGTTGCACCACTCCTCAGTAGCTCAATGGCAGAGCATCCGGCTGTTAACCGGAGGGTTGTAGGTTCGAGTCCTACCTGAGGAGCCATTCTTTTCTTACGTGATCACTGTCGGGGCCGAGCGTTTGAGCTTGGTATTAGTCAACGATGCAACTCCTAATCCCTTGCTGAAGATCAATCTTGAAGCGCTTGAAGAGATTCCCCGGCGCAGCCTGCTGCAGCGCTGGACAAGAGCGCCATTGGTATATTGAAAGAAGGGAAAGAGGCAGAAGGCCCATGTTCGAGTTCCACGTTTCCCGGCAGGCGCGCGACCGCTATGGCTTTGACGACACGCTGTTCTCTTTGAGCGGCAACGTTATTTTTGCCAACCTGCAGGCCAGCCGTGCATTCGCCGACCGCATGAACCGCGTGCGCGATACCGCGCATCACCCAGAGCGGACGATTCATCCCGGGGCTCTCAACGCCATGGGACTGATTGATGAGGCGTTGCACGCGGTCATGGCGCAGTACCGACAACGTTATCCCAACGTGATGAATGAAGCGCTGGCATGGCTTGGAGCCCGGCTTGGGACAGACGGAGTGGAGAAAACACTGCACGCGTTTGTAGAGCATTTCCCGCCGGTATCGGTGTATCGGCATCACCAAACCGCGGCAGAGTGGCTGGAACAATCCATAGGTGGCGCATCGCACCGGACGATTGCTCTTGAAGAGCTGCTCATGTTATGGCTGGAAAACCAGAATCCTGCCTTCCAGCCCTTCAAAGAGTTGTTTGATGACGAGCCGCTGGCCCGCGGTACGCCTTACCGTCAACTTACAGGAGCGGTGCGCGATTTCTTTGCTGCGCAACCTGCATTGGGCGCGAAAAACCAGAGCCTGATTGATATGTTGCGAGCCCCGGCGCTGGCCTCGCCGGATTCGCTCGAGGGGCAGATTGCTTTTATTCGTGAGCAGTGGACCCCATTACTTGGCGAGCTATTTCGCAAGTTGCTGATTGCCATCGACATTCTTAAGGAGGAGGAGATGGCGGTCTGGATGCGCTTCCATCCTCCAGCACAGCACTTTGGTGGCGCGCAGACATGGGGCGACTCCAGCGCGGCGGCTGTCCCGCATTTCACGCCTGGTGAGTACGAATATGAACGCTTCAGCCCCGATCAGGACTGGATGCCTCGCACCGTCATGATGGCCAAAAGCGTGTACGTGTGGTTGCATCAGCTTTCCGTCTCCTATAAACGGGACATCCGGCGGCTGGACCAGGTACCGGACGAAGAGCTCGAGCTTCTGGCGCGACGCGGCTTCAATGGACTGTGGCTGATCGGATTATGGGAACGCAGCCGGGCTTCGCAAAAAATCAAGCAAATGTGCGGCAATCCTGAAGCCGCCGCTTCAGCTTATTCACTGCTCGATTACAACATTGCCGAGGACCTTGGCGGGAATGGAGCGTACCAGAACCTGCGCGAGCGCGCAGCGACGCGCGGCATTCGCCTGGCCAGTGACATGGTACCGAATCATATGGGCATCGATTCCCGCTGGGTCATAGAGCACCCTGACTGGTTCATCTCGCTGCCTTACAGTCCTTTTCCCGCCTACAGCTTCAACGGGCCGGACGTCTCGCAGGACGGGCGCGTGGAGATCAAGATTGAAGATCATTACTTCGACCGTACGGATGCCGCCGTGGTTTTTCGTCGCGTGGACCGCTGGACGGGAGACACTCGCTACGTCTATCACGGAAATGATGGCACCAGCTTTCCCTGGAATGACACGGCGCAGCTTAATTACCTGAAGCCGGAAGTGCGGGAGGCGGTGATCCAGACCATTCTGCACGTCGCGCGCATGTTCCCGATCATCCGCTTTGACGCGGCTATGACGCTGACCAAGCGTCATTATCAGCGACTCTGGTTTCCGGAGCCCGGAACCGGAGGCGCCATTCCATCCCGGGCTGAGCACGGGCTGACGAAAGCTGAATTTGACGCCGCCATGCCCAACGAGTTCTGGCGCGAAGTGGTGGACCGCGTGGCCGCGGAAGCGCCGAACACACTGCTTTTAGCCGAGGCTTTCTGGCTGATGGAAGGTTACTTTGTGCGCACGCTCGGTATGCACCGCGTTTATAACAGCGCGTTCATGAACATGCTGCGCGATGAAGAGAATGCCAATTATCGCAACGTGATCAAGAACACGCTGGCATTTGATGCTGAGGTGCTCAAGCGCTATGTCAATTTCATGAACAACCCTGACGAGCGCACCGCTGTGGATCAGTTCGGTAAAGGCGACAAGTACTTTGGCGTGTGCACGCTAATGGCCACACTGCCCGGTCTGCCTATGTTCGGTCATGGGCAGATTGAAGGCTTCACTGAGCGCTACGGCATGGAATATCGCCGTGCTTATTACGATGAGCGACCGGATAACTGGCTGGTCGCGCGTCATGAGCGCCAGATATCGCCGCTGCTGCACCGTCGGCACGTCTTTGCGGAGGTCCGCGACTTTTTGCTGTACGACTTTTATAGCGATCATGGGCACGTGAATGAGGATGTCTTCGCGTACTCAAACCGGAGTGGTGATGAGCGCGCCCTGGTGGTGTTCAACAATCGGTATGCGAGCACGCGCGGCTGGATAAGGAATTCCTGCGCGTACGCGGAAAAAACGACCGCTGGCAACAAACATTTGCGGCAACGAACCTTAGGAGAGAGCTTTGCGGTCTCGCGCGATGGAGCGATGTTTGCCGCTTGCCGTGATGCGGTGAGCGGAATGGAGTATCTCTACCGATCCCGCGACCTGGCGGAACGTGGGCTGAACCTTGAGTTGCACGCGTACCAGTGCCAGGTTTTCCTGGAGTGGCGCGACCTCCGTGAGGATGAAGCGCATCCGTGGGGGCTGCTTTGCGACGAGCTTGACGGGCGCGGAGTGAGCAGCCTGGAAGATGCATTGTTTGCGCTGCGGCTGCGGCCTGTGCACGCCGGATTGCGCGCGGTTACGGGAGAGGATGTTGCGCAGCAGCTTGCGAGCATGTCGTGCCTTGGTGATGGGCCGGTGAGATCAAGCGGAATCACTGCGACACTGGATCTTCTTGAGCGACGTGTAGCCGATTTGCTCGAAAGCGCGCAAATGTATTTCGGAAGCGCGGCAGCGCAACTCACAGGATTGCAGCCGCCCGCGGATTGGCACCCGCATCGGCGCGTATCGCAGAAGGCCATGCTTGAGCGCATTCGCGCCGCGCTCTCGCTGAGCGCCCTGAATCGCAAAGCGGGCGTGAAATGGGCCGCCGAACTCAAGGCGGTCTTGCCGGTAGGGAAACCCGGGGCCGATTCGGAAGGCGTCTGGAGCGCGGTTCTGGGATGGTGCGCGGTGGAAGCGCTGGGCTGCCTGCTGGATCCCAGACATCGTGACTTGGCCGCCGCGCGAATCTTTGATGCGCTCCGGCTGCGCGAGCCCCTGGCGGAAGCGATAGCCACCGCAGACGCGGAGAGTTTTGCCGGGGAGGAAAAGTGGAGAGCTGTGGCGCGCCTCAGGGCCAGCTTTGCCCACTCATCTCGCTCCAGCGCGCCCTATAGTTGGCTGCACGATCCTGACGTCGCGTGGGTGATGGGTGTACACCAGTATGAAGAAGCGAGCTACATCGTGAAGGAGCAGTTTGAGAGACTCCTGGGCTGGATGGCGTTTCGCGGCATGCTGGATGCCGCCGGTGAGCAGCCTCTCGATCCTGAAAAGATAGCCGTCATTGCCGAAGAGATTCAGGCGCGCGCGTCAGCGATGGAAAAAGCCGGGTACCGCGTGGAAGCTTTGGAAGATTCGGATACCCTCGACGTGGTGCACGAATCCGAGCACAAGAAGCCGGAAAAGATTCAGGAGTAAAAATCAGGTTTGTGAGCTTCCAATTCTCCCCGCGCCTTTTCTGAAAGGTTTCCGCCGCAGATGATAATTGCCACGGTTTTGCCGTGGTATCGTTCGGCCTCTTTCTGGAATACCGCAACAGCAACTCCGGCAGCGCCTTCGATCAGCCACCCCTTCCTCTCTTGCAGCAGACGCATGGAAGCGAAAATCTCGTCTTCGCTCGCCAATACGGAGTGATCAATGACGCGACGGCAAACGTCGAGAGTTACTGAATCCGGCTCCAATCCTCCTGACGTGCTTTCCGAGATGGTCGGTTCTTCTTGAATGTCGAGAATTCGTCCAGTTTTGATTGATTCATATAGCACGGGAGAATTGAGGGGCCAGCAGCCGATGATTTCAGTATCCGGTGAGGCTGACTTGAGATACGTCCCAATGCCTCCGATCAGGCCACCGCCTCCCACGGCAACAAACACGGCGTCCACATGGCCCGTTTGCTGGAGGAGTTCCACCGCGATGGTGCCTTGGCCGGCCATTACATCGATATCGTTATAAGGAGAGATGAACACCCGGCCTGATTGCTCCGCAGCCGCCCGCGCCTCGAGTTCAGCTTCCAGCGGATCTTGCCCGACGCGATGAATCTTGGCTCCGAGTTGCTCAATCTTTCGCGCCTTGTCCGCGGAGACGTGCTCTGATACATAAACCTCAGCGGCGATGCCGGCCCGCTTTGCGGCAGCGGCGACTCCCAGGCCGTGATTCCCGTTGGAAGCAGCAACCACTCCGGCCTGGGCCTGCGCGGTTGAGAGCGAGAGTATTTTATTGGTCGCTCCGCGCAGCTTGAACGACCCGGTCTCCTGCAGATTCTCCATTTTGCAGAGGACCTTTGCAGATGACGCCGGGAAAATTGCTGAGACATCTTCGAGCGGAGTCTCCCTGATGGCGCCCCGAATCCGGCTGAATGCATGCTCGACGACAGACGCATCCAGTTGAGCTTTTGTTGATAACGGTTGCTGAGCTGCGCGATCCATAACACTGTTATTGTGCCATTTCTTCTATTGCATCCAACAAATCAGGAGGACGATTTGGCCGCAATTTTCGCAAATCGAGTTGAGTCTTCAGCCGTTCTCGCGGATAATTTATCGGTTCTGATCGGGAGCCTTTGCTGCTACCCGAAGCTGTTCGAAGTGGGAAACGGAGGGAACGGTGCCTCTTTCCTGGTTTGATCGCGTGTTGTTTTCTGGTGTGCAGAGAGCCGCCGGCCCGGCGCCGGTTCGGCTCGCGATGGGAACGCCTGACTACAGCCTCACCACCATGCCCTCAGAGGTACCCACGGTCTGGATCAAGGACCGGGCTGCTCTCAGGGCATTGGCGAGAAATCCGCAAATCAATTTCGGCGACCTCTATAGCGAGGGCGCAATTGAAGTTGAAGGCAATCTGGTCGATTTGATTGAGCGGCTGTACAAGGTCCCAGTTTCGTTTTCCGCGCGCATATATTCGAAGTGGCTGAGCTGGCTGGAATCGAACTCACTTCGCGGTTCTCGCGACAACATCCACCACCACTACGACATTTCGAACGATTTCTACAAGCTTTGGCTCGATCCGCAGATGGTTTACACTTGCGCGTATTTTCCCGAGCCAGAGGCGAGTCTTGAAGAAGCGCAGCGCGCCAAAATGGACCACGTGTGCAGAAAGGTTTGGCTGCGGCCAGGAGAAACGGTTGTGGAGGCAGGCTGCGGATGGGGCGCTTTGGCGCTGCATATGGCCGGCCAGTACGGAGTGAAGGTGAAGGCCTTCAACATCTCCAGCGAGCAGATCGCATATGCGCGCGAGCGGGCAAAGCGCGTGGGACTGGCGTCTCGTGTTGAGTTCATCCAGGATGACTACCGCAACATCAGTGGACGTTTTGATGCCTTTGTGTCTGTCGGAATGCTGGAGCATGTTGGGAAGAAACACTACACTGAAATGGCAGGCGTGATCGGCCGCACCATTGGCGACTGGGGTCGGGGTTTGCTGCATTTCATCGGGCGCAGCCGCTCGCAAAGCATGAATCCCTGGATCCGGCGCAGGATTTTTCCTGGCGCTTACCCGCCTGCGCTTCGCGAGGTGATGGAATTTCTTGAGCCTCATCAATTCAGCGTTCTGGATGTAGAAAACCTGCGCCAGCATTATGCCCGCACCTGTGAGTGCTGGCTTAAGGCATTTGAGCAGCAGTTTGAGATCGTGAAGGCGCAATTGGGCAGCCGTTTCGCCCGAATGTGGCGCTTATATCTTGCGGGTTCAACAGCCGCTTTTCGCGTGGGCAGCCTGCAATTGTTTCAGGTGGTATTCGCGGGTAGAGAATGCGCATCGCAACCATGGAACCGCTCATATCTGTATCAGCCGCGCGGAGAAGGTGAGGAGCAGGAATGCGCTCGTGCGATGTCCTGATCGTCGGCGGAGGACCCGCGGGATCATCCTGCGCCTGGGGGCTGCGCGATTGTGGGCTCGATGTGGTGGTGCTGGATAAGTCTTCGTTTCCTCGAGACAAGATTTGCGGCGGCTGGATCACGCCTTTCGTTCTGCAGGCCTTGCAAATCGATGCGGCGGAGTACGGGCGCGGCCGCATCTGCCAACCTATATCGGCATTTCGCGTGAGCTGCCTGGGACAGCGGGAAGCGCATATCAGCTACGACGAACCGGTCAGCTACGGCATCCGGCGGCGTGAGTTTGATGAGTACCTTTTAAGACGCTGCAGCGCCGACGTGCGCGAGAATGTTCCCATCAAGAGCATCGAACGGAGCGCCGCTAACTGGATCATCAATGGCGAGTTTAAGGCGCGTCTCCTGATCGGCGCAGGTGGACACTTCTGCCCCGTAGCTCGTGTCGTGGGCGGCAAGCGTTCCGAGGCCCCGGTCGTGGCCCAGGAAGTCGAATTCCTCATGGATGAGAGTGAGACCGCGGCATGCCACGTTTCGGCCGAAACACCGGAGTTGTTCTTTTGCCGCGATCTTCAGGGGTACGGCTGGTGCTTTCGGAAAGGCAATTATCTGAACGTGGGCCTCGGTCGGCTCGACCAGCATAAGCTCAGTGAACACGTGAACGAATTTGCGGAGTTCCTGCGCGCCAGTGGCAGGATGGGTTTCAATTTAGCGCGCCGCTTTGCAGGGCACGCCTACCTACTGTACGGGTATTCACCACGCAAAGTATTCGATGACGGACTCTTGCTCATCGGTGATTCCGCCGGGCTGGCATATGCGCAGAGTGGCGAAGGGATTCGCCCCGCGGTGGAATCGGGATTAATGGCAGCGCAGGTCGTGCGGGCAGCGCCGGGCGACTATTCAGCCGCCCGGCTCAGCGCGTACTCCGGCCTGCTGCGGCAGCGGTTCGGGACCACCAGTCCTCCTGAACGCATGGCAAGCTATCTGCCGCACGGACTGCGGAATTTCCTCGCCAGAGCTCTTCTCAAAAGTGAGCGGTTCTGCCGCACCATGGTCGTGGAGAACTGGTTCCTGCGAATGAATGATGGCCCTCTGCCACATTTAACTTCGCTCGCCGGTGAGCAGTCTGTCCCCGTGGCGGTCTGAACCCATACTCACTTCTGTTGTATTGACCTGAGGTATTCCGTCAGGTTCTTCAGCCGAACGTTGCCGTAATCGCGGTCGTTTTCCACCTGATGAAAGATTGGTCCCCAAACGGGCATTTCGCGTGAGCCGTGGACCGACAGGACTTCATCGCCGGAGATTAGATTGCGGACCCGGTCCGCTGGGAAAAGACCGCCGTTACGTCGAGCGATCGTGGTCAGGTCAGGCACCGAATCTCTGAGGGCCGACGCCACGGGACCGTCGCCTTTTGCATCAGTCCCATGACAAGGCGCACAGTGAGCCCGGTAGAGATCGGGGTCCTTTCAGCGAAGTAATGAGGTGCACACTCTGTTCGTCGTTTTCTTTTTGTGCTTGTGCGACATCGTGGTGTGATGCCGCTCCACGAAGCAGAATCCAGGCGACCAAAATGGCAAATCCGAAGAAGCCGTACCAGTGCATCTGCGTTTTCATAGGAAGGCTCCCGTATGCATTTAATGCTCCTACAGGCTAGTTCTTCACACTGTGACCGGAATCACCGAAGGAAGACTCAAAACTGGAGCACCGCCGCGCCCCGGATTCCATCGTGCTTAAGAGCGTTGAGAGCCTGGTTGGCCTGGGCGAAGGGGAAGATCTGCACTTCAGTGTGGATCGGGATTTCTGCTGCAAGGCGGAGAAAGTCGCGGCCGTCGTCACGGGTATTATTGGCCACCGTCTTGATTGATCGCTCGCGGTAGAGCAGCGAATAGTCAAAACCGGGAATGGGAGTCATGTAGATTCCTCCCAGAACCAGCGAGCCTCCTTTTCGTAACGCCCGGAGCGCTGGTGGAACCAACTCGCCCGCGGGAGCGAAGATGATGGAGGCGTCAAGCTTCTCCGGAGGCTCCTCAATCGTGCCGCCTGTCCAAACCGCGCCCAGTTCGGCAGCCAGCGCGCGATGTTTTTCTTCACGGGTGCAGACGAACACCTTTGCGCCCCAATGTTTCGCCACCTGGATACAAACGTGCCCGGCGGCGCCGAAGCCATAAATCCCCAAATTGAAGCCGTCCGGATTGCCCCGCGCCTCAATGCCGGTGAGCCGAAGCGAGCGAAAGCCGATGATTCCCGCACAGAGCAGCGGCGCAGCCTGAAGATCGCCGAACGCCTCCGGCAACGGATAGACAAAATCCTGGTGCGCGACAATGAATTCAGCAAATCCGCCGTCGTGCGTGTAGCCGGTGAACTCGGGAAAGTCGCAGAGGTTCTCGCGACCGCTGCGGCAATAGAGGCAATGTCCACACGTCTTGTAAAGCCACGCAATCCCGACTCTCGTTCCCACGTTGTGCCGGGTGGCCTCGGGTCCGAGCGCCTCAATGACTCC
>Ga0207707_10005516_pt1 | contig 11062 bp, 9 predicted proteins | sample KBSC83BmetaG_FD_184336 | JGI IMG/M metagenome (GOLD analysis project Ga0207707, IMG submission 184336) | Corn rhizosphere microbial communities from Kellogg Biological Station, Michigan, USA - KBS C8-3B metaG (SPAdes) (version 2) | ecosystem: Host-associated > Plants > Roots > Rhizosphere ... | reverse complement strand
GGGCCGAAGGAAAAATGTCCGCCCTACGAGTTCTATCGCTTCCAGCGCCACACGCCGAAGTCGCGCTGGCTGATGGCCCAGCGGGTTTTTCACGGCCTTGATCCGATCACACCCGAATTAAAGGAAGTCATCTACGCCTGCACCAACTGTCTGATGTGCCAGGAACTCTGCGGCGTGCGCGACGACGGCTACGGTCCCTGGGATATTACCGTTGCTATGCGCGAAGAGATCACCCAAAGGGAAGGCCCCATCGAGGCGCACCGATCGATTTACGACGGCTTGGCGCAGCACGACAATCCCTGGGCGCAGCCGCCAGCGGCGCGCGGCACATGGATGGACGGATTGAATCTCAAAAAACTCGGCGAGTCGCGCGCCACCACTTTGCTTTTTGCCGGCTGCTCGGCGGACCGAGCGAGCGGCCGGAGCGGCGCGCGGGCGCTCGCCGCGATCATGCAGAAAGCCAACGAAGATTTCGCCGTGCTTGGCGGCGAGGAAAAGTGCTGCGGCCTTTACGCCTTCGATCTCGGCTTTCGCCGCGAGTATGAGCGTTTGAAAGAAACCAACCGGGGGACGATTGCCGCCGCCGGCATCACCAAAGTCGTGGTCGCCTGCGGTAGCTGTCAGCGCATCTGGCGCGAGTACGGCAAAGAGGGCGCCGGTTTCGCGGCGCTGCACGGCGTCGAGCACGTGGCGCAACTGCTCGATGCGGGAAAGCTCCGCTTCACCAGATCGGTCAATAAGAAAATCACTTACCACGATTCCTGCCATCTAGGACGCGGCTGCGGCGTTTACGAAGCGCCGCGAAAGATTTTACGCGCGATTCCTGGTCTTCAATTGATCGAGATGGAGCGCAATCGCCGCTGGAGCTGGTGCTGCGGCGGTGGCGGCGGTGTGCCCGAAGCCGATCCCGAGCTGGCGCGATGGAGCGGTGCCGATCGTTTGCGCGAGGCGGCGGCGACCGGCGCAGAGCTTGCGCTCACCTCCAGCGCGCTTTGCCAGCGCTCCTTCGCCGATGTCACAGAACCGGCGCTTCCCACCCAGGACCTGCTCGACTTCGTCTGCCAGGCGCTCTGATGCTCAAAGAAGCTCACTTCACGCCGCAGCGCATGCTGTCCATGCTCGGTCTCAAGGCGAATTCGCTGGGGCCGCATGCGCTCATTCCCGGTCCCCGCGAGCGCAGTGAAGCGATCTTGCAGTTATTGGAAAATCCGCAAAAGAACTTCACGTTTCTCGACTACGAGATGCATACGGGAATGCTCGACGGCAAGCCGGTCACCGTCGGCAACGGCGGACGCTATGCGCCGGACACGGCGATCACGACGGAAATTCTCTGCGGCGCCGGCGCGGAGAATCTGATCCGCGTGGGAAGCTGCGGCTCGCTTCAGGACGACGTGAAGATCGGCGACCTGGTGATCGTCACCGGCGCGCTGCGCGGCGACGGCACATCGCGCTACTACGTCGCCGAGAATTTTTCCACGGTAGCCCATCCCCAGATAGTTCAGGCGCTGCAGAAGGCCGCCGACCATTTAAACGTGCGCTATCATCTCGGCTGGATCTTTACGACCGACGCGCTGTTTCAGGAGACTCCCGAGCTGATTCAGCAACTGAACCAGCAGAAAATTTCGAGCATCGACATGGTGACTTCGACGTTTCTCACCGTGGCGCAGGTGCGCGGCAAAAAGGCCGGCGCGGTGCTGGCGGTTTCGGACGAGTGTCTTTACGGCAAATTCGGTTTTCGCGAACCGCGCTTTTTCGAGGCCGAGAAAAAGACCATCGAAGTGACGCGCGCCGCGCTCAAATTCCTTTAACAATATCCCAGCGCACAGAGCGCAACCGAATGGAAAAAAGATTAACCGCAAAGAGCGCAAAGGCGGAGGCGCAGCATGCTGCGCCTCCGCGGCTCTAACATGAACGGGGTGCAGAGTCCGCTGTTCGAACCGGTGCTGTGGAACGGCGATGGATTCAAAATCCTCGACGAACTGCAGGTGCCGGAGCGGCTCGAATACATCGCGGTCAGCGAAGTCGACCAGGCGCTCGAGGCTGTGCGCTCGATGAAGACCCGGGCTTTCGGCCAGGTGCTGGTGTTTCTCTACGCCGGCGCGCTGTTGGCGGAGCGCCATCCAAACGACGATGCGGCAGCGCTGCGCGTGCGCATCGCGGCGATGACCGGACAGTTCTGCGATGCCCGGCCGACCTTCGATTTTCGCGGTCTCGAAACGTTCTTTGGTGAATGGCTGGGCCGATTGCCGAGCGGTGCCGCGGCCGGCCAAGCGATCGCCGAGCAGGCGCGCCAGTTCGCCCGACAGATCATCCGCGCGCGTCTGGCACGCGCGCGCCGCGCGGCGGTCGCGCTGCCGAATCCCGCGCGCGTGTTGACCCATTGCAACGTCAGCGGCGAGTTGGTCGCGGTTGCGCAGTCGTGCCGCGAGTTGGGCAAGGAATTCTCGGTGATCGCAACCGAGACGCGGCCCTACCTACAGGGCGCGCGTCTGACCGCCTGGGAGCTTGCGGAAGCAGGCGTTTCCGTTGCCTTGATTCCGGATTGCGCCGTGACACAAGTACTGGCGCGCGGCGAAGCCAATGCGGTGATCGTCGGCGCCGACCGAGTGGCGCAAAACGGCGACATCATCAACAAAGTCGGAACCTACCCGTTGGCGTTGATGGCGCGCGAGTATAGTGTGCCGTTTTATGCGCTGGTGCAGGATCCGCGCTCGCTCCAGTCCGGCGACGGCGTCGAAATCGAAGAGCGCCCCGCGGACGAGTTATTGAAGTTTCGCGGCGAGGCGATTGCCGGGGATGCCAAAATCGGCGCGCGCTATCCATCCTTCGACGTCACTCCCGGTGCCTTGATCCGTTATTTGATTGGCTTCGACGACCTCTACACGCCGGAGAGTTTTCGGCGCAAGTATCAAGCAAAGCCGGCGGCACGGGCTGCTGAAAAGAAAGCGGCGGCCAAATATCTGCTGATCTATGGCGCGCCGCCGCCGAGCCAGCACGCTTTTTTGCTGAGCGCGCTCAAAGCGGAGAAGGCGACTGGACTGCTCGTGCCGGAGATGCGCCCCGAGCTCTGGGGCGCGCGAAAAGTCGCGCGCGAGCTGTCCGCGCGCCAGGCGCCGGTGACATTGATCTCGGACAACACGATGGGAACGCTCTTCGCGCGCGGCGAGATTCTCAAGCTCTATCTTTTCTGCGAACGCATGAGCGAAGCGGGGCCGGTGGGGATTTGCGGGTCGCTTCTGGCTGCGCAATTGGCGCGGCTCCACGGCGTACCTGTGGAACTTTTTGACGGCGCCGGCTCGAGTGATGCGTCGCTCGACAAAGACGTGGCAACGTTCATGGGCACCCGAATCTGCCCGAGCGGCGTGACCGTGCCCGCAGTCGAACCCGAAATCGTTCCCTGGTCGCTGTTTCGTTCTGGCCCATGAATAAAATCGAGAGCGCCATCATTCGCTGCGGCAAGCTTCTTTTCGAGCGCCGGCTCATCAGCGGCTGGGGCGGCAACCTGAGCTGCCGCACCGGCCAAAAGGGATTTCTGATCACCGGGCAGCACGCACCGCTGGGATTTCTCTCGTCCAAGGATCTGGTGGCGATGGATTCGGACGGGAAACCCTTGCGAAAAAATCAGCGCGCATCCAGCGAAACGCCGATGCACATGGCGGTGTATGCCGGCACCGAGGCGCAGGCGATCGTGCACGTCCATCCGCCGATGGTGCTGGCGTTTTCCCTGTCGCACGAAAGTTTCGCGCCACTCAGCTACGAGGAGAAGTACACGATCGGCGACGTGCCGATCATTCCGCAGGACACACCGACGGTAACCCGGCCCGAAAGAGTCGTCGAAGAGCTCAAATACCATCCGGTCGTCATCATCAAAGGCCATGGCACCGTGGCGATCGGCAAGGATTTTCAGGAAGCGTTTCTGTTTACTGATCTGCTGGAGGAAGCCGTGCACTGCCAGTTTTTCCGCGAGCGAATCGGCGGCGATTCGGCGCGTGAAGTCAACGTAGAAAAAGTCTCCCCACCTGCATTTTCCGAAAAAAATTATGAGTTGTTTTCCCACGAGCACATGCAGGCGCTGGTGGATCGTGCCAATCAGGACGAACAGTTTCGCACCGACGGCGCTGCCACCCAGCTCACCACGTCGCTGACGCTGGCGCTCGACGAGGGTGAGAAAACCTGGACGGTCAGGTTTGTCGATGGCACGATCACCGACCTTGGCGCAGGCGACGGCGGCGAGTTTTTGATCAGCGGCAAAGCCGAATGGTGGAACGCGGTTTTTAACCGGCGCATCGACGCCTTCTTAGCCACCCAGCAGGGAAAGCTGAAACTCCAGCGCGGCGAGCTGGCGCAATTATCGCGCTGGTACAAACCGTTTCAGAGGGCATTTGCGCTATGGCAAACGATACCGGTGCAGTAGGTTTTTTTGCCGCCGAAGTATTGGCCGAAACTGCGGCGCGCCAGACACAAAAGGCCGCGGTGATCTCCAAAGAGGAGCAACTCACCTTCGGTGAGTTGAACAGCCAGGCATTGGCCTTGGCTTCTCATTTACAAGCCGAAGGTATCCGCCAAGGTGATCGGGTCGGTCTTCTTCTGCCCAACTCCACGGCGATACCGCTCAGCTATTTCGCGACGCAGAAAATCGGCGCGGTGACCGTCATCCTCGATGCGCGTCTCAAGGGCAAAGAGCTGCAGGGGGTTTTGAACGACGCCGATCTGAGCTTGCTGATTGTTCACAGCCAGCTTTTTGCCGAAGTCGAAGAGGTTTTCAAAAGCTGCGCGCCAATCCCCGTCTGGATCGTCGGTGGCGAAGGCGAGCGTAGCTTCGAAAAGCGTCGCGCGGTGACGGCCGCTGCGGTGTCGACGCCGAATTTGAAAGGCGACGACGACGCCTTGATCCTCTATACATCGGGCACCACCGGCGAACCCAAGGGCGTGGTGCTGAGCTATCGCAATTTGCTGCAATACCCGCGCGTGATGCGCGAGTTCGCCATCACCGGTGCCACGACCATTCGCGGCTGCATTTTGCCCATGTCGCATATCGTCGGACCAGTGGTCTGTAATGAGTTGGCCGAGCGCGGCTTGATCTTCGATCAGATCAATCCGGTCACGTTGCTCGAAGGCATTCAAAAATATCGAGTCAATGTTTTCGAGAGCGTGCCGATCGTTTTTCAGCTTCTTCTCGGAGTCAAAAACCTCTCGAGCTACGACACCAGCAGCGTGAAGATTGCCGCGATGATGGGCACGAGCATTCCACTGCCGCTGCTGAGGGCTTTTCAGGCAGCGCAGCCGCACATCAAAGTCATCCAAGGATATGGGCTGACCGAGACTTCGCCGCTGATCACTCTCGTCGAGCCGCGGCTGGCGGAAGCGAAGATCGGCAGCATCGGCCGCGCCGTGCCGGGGGTCGAAATCAAGATCGTCGATGACAATGGCCGCGAGCGGGGTGTGGACGATCCGGGGGAGATTATCACCCGCGGGCCACACATGATGAAGGGGTATTTTCGCCGGCCCGACGCCACGGCGCAGCGAATTCGCGATGGCTGGCTCTATACCGGCGACGTGGGCAAGAGCAGCGCCGACGGCTACTACTATCATCTCGGCCGGGCCGACGACATGATCATCACCGGCGGGCTCAACGTTTATCCCGCCGAGGTGGAAAATCTGATTTATACGTTTCCGGGCGTGCAGGAAAATATTGTGTTCGCCATTCCCGACAGCAAACGCGGCCAAGTGATCGGGGCTGCGATCGTGGCGCGTCCGGACGCCCAGCTCAACGAAAAGGAGCTGCTGGCGTTTTTGCGCGCCAACCTGGCCAACTTCAAAGTGCCGGACAAAATCGTTGTGCGTGACTCCCTGCCGCGTACCTCCTCCGGCAAGACCATCCGCGACGCAGAGATTCTGCTCGCCCCTTGACGGCTTCGATCATGACGACGACCGATGGCGAGGAGTTGATCGCGACGATCGAGAACGCGGCGGGTCTCATCCTTGGGGTCAGCGAGAATCGCAACTGGATCGAAGTTTTCTTCGAAGGCGACGCGATGCACACGCGGACCATCGACTTGCCGGCCGGGCGTATGTTCGACCTGTATGTCGAAGCAATTCCCCACAAGACCACCGTGTACGAGCATCCGCGCACTATGATTTTCTTCGCCGGTCCGTGCGATCTGCGGATCACCCGAGACGGTGATCACGTCATCGTGAGCGGTGACGCAACACACCAAAATTTCGCCTGAATTCTCTCGAAGCTGGGCAATTCCTGAAACGCGGTAAATATCGGCTCCTTCTTGCCGATAGAGTCTTCATGAGGATTGAACCGCCACGCGCGAGCGGTCCGGGCGTTCAAGAAACTCGGAAGTCCCCCGCGGTCGCCGCCAAACGAGTGCCCGAGAACGAAGCACGGCTTCGTGCCGCGAACGCCGCTCCGGCGATCCTCCAACCCGGTCAGGAACTTGAGGCGGTGGTCGTTGAAGAGTTGGCCGACGGCCGCCTCGTGCTCGACATCGGCGGCGGTTTGCTCGAAGCCAACGATCCCGGTTCGCTGGCGGTCGGCCAGCGGCTGCGGCTGCAGGTAGATCTTACCGAACCCCAGGTGTTGCTCCACATTGTCGAGCAGGATTTGCCGCTCCGCGGCGAGATCGCGCGGCTGCTGCGCCAGCGCTTGCCGGTGGAAGGACAGGAGCCGCTTGCCGCGCTGGAAAATCTATTGGCGTCCGCCGAGGCCCTCGAGCCAAATTCTCCGCCACCGGCGTGGCTGGAGAAGCTCAAGTTGTTTTTGACCCGGCTGATCAACGCCAAGGAGGCGATGACACCGGAACGATTGCATGAACTCGTGCGCGACGGCGGTCTGCACTACGAAATGAAACTCAGTCGCGGCGCGGCGATCAAGGACGCTCAGCTCATGGAAATCGCCGAAGGCGATCTGAAGGGGCTTTTGTTGGGCGCGCTCGAAGAACTGACTGCCGCCGGCGCCGGCGAGCCCAGCCGCGCAGTCGCGGGCCAGCTCTATCATCTCGAAGGACAACAAGCCGCGAATTTGCTCGCGCAAATCGATGGCCGCGCCTTTCAGTTTCACGTGCCGCTCTTCACCGGCGCAGGTTTTACCGATGTTGCCGTTTCCATCGAGCGCGACAGCGGCGGCCGAGGCGAACGCGACAAAAAGGGCGCCGGCGAATACGCCGTCCTTTTCGCGCTCGAGCTGGAAGAATTCGGCTGCCTGCGGATCGATGCGCGTGTACGCGGAAATTTCCTGACGGCGGTTTTCTATGCCGAGAAAGAATATTCTTTGAAGCAGCTTCGACTCGAGCTGCCGCGCCTCGAGGAATCGCTTCAGGCGTTGGGCTTCTCGCGGGTGGCGCTCGGCGCGCGCGCTCTTCGCGAGATCCGCCGCGATCAGGAACTGAGATTCACCGCGCTTGCCCTCGGCATGCCCGCCGACGCCGGGCTTCTCAATGTAAAAGTATGAATCAGGATCAACCAAGACAAGCGGTGGCGCTACGTTATGCGCCCAAGCAGGAAAACGCGCCCAGGGTCGTCGCCAAGGGCCGCGGCTACCTGGCGGATAAGATCCTCGAATTGGCACGACTCCACAATATTCCCGTTCGACACGACAAAAAGCTCTTGCAGATCCTTTCGCGCCTTGACCTCGAAGAGGAAATTCCCCCCGAAGTCTATCGAGCAGTGGCGGAAATTCTCGCATTCATCTATCGGCTTAGCTCACGGCCGCTGCGCGGTTGAGGTTGCCGTTACCCACGAATTTCATTCTTGACGCTAAATAGATACTTTGTGAAAGTTGATCCGGCAGGGCACTCAAATTGAGTTGCGTTGGAGATGTGAAGTTTCGTGCATGCGCCACAACTCCGCGACGAACCCTCCCGTAAATGACAGGTATTTCCTCTGAGTCCCATGCCATCGCGCGCCCTTTGGCTCTGGTTCTGCGGTGGCGCGCCAAAGTCTTGAATTAGTTCGCCTACTGTTGTGTAGTGCCGCCGCGAATGCGGCATAATAGTGGCGCGCTCACACTCCGAGTCGACGAGATAGAATTTCAAGCTGACAGGCACGAGTCATGTCGCAACCGGGTCTTACTCTTTCGCAGCAGCAGGCTATCCGGGCGAAATGTGTTCACCCCTCGGGAACGTTCATTGAGTTTCCGAGAGACGCCCTCGAGCAGTCGATCCCGCAAAGATTCGAGGAGATTGCGCGCCACTATCCCAATTGCATTGCGGTGAAAGACAAGCAGTGCTTGCTGAGCTACGATGAGTTGGACGCGAGGGCGAATCGCGTGGCGCGTGCTGTGCTAGACAGGTTCGGTGACGCCAACGAGCCGGCGGCAATTCTCGTCCGACACGGCGCGGTGACATTGATCGCGGTCCTCGGATTGCTCAAGGCCAACAAAATCTACGTGCCGCTCGATTCTTCCTACCCGCTGGCGCGACTCCGCTACATGCTCGCCGACGCCGGAGCCTGTCTGATCCTAGCTGATGGCGAGCATCACGCACTCGCCGAGGAGATCGCTGGCCAAAACTGCGTCGTCGTCGATTACGAAGAACTTGCGCGCGACGGGCCCACGCGCGCGTCCGGCATCTCCGTGACCGCCGATTCGCTGGCCTACATTCTTTACACCTCTGGCAGCACCGGCCAGCCTAAAGGCGTGATGGAAAACCATCGGAACGTCCTGCACGGGACTTTGAGATTCACCAACGGACTTCATTTGTGCGCCGATGATCGCCTCCCCTTAACCCAGTCGTTCAGTTCGAGCGCGTCAGTGCGGCGCATCTTTCCGGCGCTCCTGAACGGCGCCACCCTGTTTCCGTTCAACGTCAAGACGGATGGAATGCCGGCTCTTTTCGATCTTGTAGCCAAAGAGCAAATTACAGTTTTCAGCACCGGGCGTCTGCGCGACTTGGTGCGAGCGATCCAGCCCAGCCACGACTTCGGCAGTCTGCGACTGGTGTCCATGGGTGGAGAAATCGTGCACCGAAGTGAGGTCGAGGCCTACCGCAAAATATTTCCGGCTCACTGTATCATCGGCGTTTGGCTGTCGGCCACGGAGACCGGCAATGTAACGCAATTTTTGATCGACCGAGAGACTGAGTTCTCCGGCGAGATCGTCCCCATCGGCTACCCGGCCGAAGACATGGAAATCATTTTGCGAGATGAAATGGGAACCGCAATTGTCGAGGGCGGCACCGGAGAAATCGCGGTCCGAAGTCATTACCTTTCGCCCGGCTACTGGCGCCGGCCCGATTTGACCGAGGAAAGATTTCTGGTCGATCCTGCCGATCCTATCAATCGCGTATACCTTAGCGGCGATCTCGGCCGCGTCGATGCCGAAGGCTGTCTGATCCACTGTGGGCGCAAAGACGACCAAGTCAAGATTCGCGGCCATCGGGTCGAGGTCACAGAAACCGAAGCGGCGTTGCGCCGGCTGCCGAGCGTGAAGAAAGCGTTCGTTGCCGTGCGCACAAGAAAATCTTCGGAGCGGGCGCTGACTGCTTACGTGGTGCCCGCCGCGGCGCCAGCGCCGACGGCCGCGCATCTGCGAAACGCGTTGGCCAAAACTTTGCCCGACTTCATGATTCCGTCGGTTTTTATCATGCTCGATCAGCTGCCGCTCACGCCCACAGGCAAGGTCGATCGCAAAGCGCTGCCCGAGCCCGACGGCACACGGCCGGAATCGGAGATTGCGTTTGCCGAGCCGCAAAACGCGCTGGAAGCACAATTGGCCCGAATCTGGGCCGACATTCTTGGCCTTGATCGAGTCGGCGTCAACGACAATTTTTTCGATCTCGGCGGTCATTCGCTGGCGGCCATGCGCATTGTGTCGCGGGTGACCGACCGGTTCAATCTAAAAATGTCAACGCAATTGTTATTTCAGTCGCCGACTGTCCGCGCGATGGCTGCGGTGATCGCCGGACATCAGGGCGAAGCTGCAATGGAGCAAAGGGGCGACGCTTCATCGGGCAAGTGGATCTTTTAGTCCACCGCCTGCAGCGCGGCTTGATGTGCTCGCCCCACGTTGGTCCTATCGCACGACATGAATGTAGCTGACCACGAGATTCACGTCTGGGTTGCGGCAACAAGGGAAAGGGACGATTTTCGGCAATCCTGTTATCCTATGCTCTCGGCAGCGGAACAGGAGCGCGCTCGAAGATTCAAATTCGAGAAGGACGAAAAGCTCTTTACGATCGCTCACGCGGCGCTGCGCTCGATTCTGGCGCGCTACCTAAGCGTCTCTCCAACCAAGATTGAATTCATTATCGATCCCCAAGGCAAGCCGCGGTTGGCCGCGGCCTCGGGTGAAAGCCTTCGGTTCAACATTTCTCATTCGGGAGAACTTGCGGTTATCGCGGTCGCTTCGCGCGAATTGGGTGTCGATGTCGAGTGCATCAAGGAGAATTTTGGCTTCGAAGAGGTCGCCGAGCATTTTTTCACGGCGCGCGAGGTCGCTGCCCTGCGCGCGCTGCCGAGCCATTTACAGCGGCGGGCGTTTTATCAGTGCTGGACCTGCAAGGAAGCGTTTCTCAAAGCCAAGGGCACGGGTCTCTCTGGAGAGTTAGACGAGGTGCAAATCGTCCTGGATGGCGAATCCGCACGCATCGATGCGAACGTGCCGGGCTGGTCGTTAAAGGAAATCGATGTCCGCGACGGTTATGCCGCAGCGGTGGTGAGTGCGGGGGAGCCGGCCGAGGTGCGGATCTATCGATGGGCGCCATGACTTCTAGGGCGCTTCTTCGAAGCGGGCACAGGTTGGGAAGAAATCGTAGGCGAGCCGGCCTTTTTCACCGCGGCGATTTTGAACAAGATGCAAGGTGATCGCCTGATTCGGCTCCGTCAGTTTCTTGCTCCGCTCCGCATCGCTTTCCATAACTAGAACCACGTCAGGATTGGCGACTTTCTCGCTCCAAGCCTGCGCGGCTGTTTTGCCGCTTTCGAGATGGGGCCAAACTGCAAGCACGGGCAGGCCGAGGCGCACGGCGAGCTGTTGCAGCTCTTCGGTGATGCGCGGCAATCGCGCATCCAATGTTTGATCGGCGGGACCGAGTCGCTGGCAGTCGTCGATCACCGT
>Ga0207707_10005515_pt1 | contig 11063 bp, 5 predicted proteins | sample KBSC83BmetaG_FD_184336 | JGI IMG/M metagenome (GOLD analysis project Ga0207707, IMG submission 184336) | Corn rhizosphere microbial communities from Kellogg Biological Station, Michigan, USA - KBS C8-3B metaG (SPAdes) (version 2) | ecosystem: Host-associated > Plants > Roots > Rhizosphere ... | reverse complement strand
CCTCCGGCAGCACCGGCACGAACGCCACCAACTTCCGCATCAACGGCGGCCAGGGTTTGGGCGCCGACATTCTGATTGACGGCGCTCAAACGCGGCGCGGAGAAAACGGAACGTTCTTCTCCGAAGTCGCCCCTGGTCCAGACGCGTTTCAGGAATTCACGCTCTCAACGAGCAGCTACTCCGCGGAGTTTGGCAACTCTTCGGGTGGCGTCGTCAACTTCACAATCAAGACCGGCAGCAACGACTTCCACGGCGAAGCTTATCTTTTCCACATCAACGACGCGCTGAACGCGAACATCGATCGCAACCGCATCCTCGGTCTCGATAAGCCGCTGGATCGTCAGTTCGATTATGGTTTCAGTGTTGGCGGCCCGATTTACCTGCCGCGATTCGGTGAAGGTGGACCACTTGTCTGGAGCGGCAAGAACAAGACGTTCTTTTTTTTCAACTACGGCGGCTATCGTACGTCGCAATCCGAAACGGTTCAGATTACGGTTCCAACGTTAAGGATGCGCCAGGGAGATTTCGGCGAACTGTTGACCGATCCGTACGTGCTTAACTTCTTCGGCGGTCCGGTCCAGATCTTCGATCCGGCTCAACCTGCGGGATCACGCACGCCGATTCCCGGTAATCGTCTGGATCAGTATCTTGGCGGCGCTCGCATATCCGCAATCGGCAGAAATTTTCTCGATCTGTTTCCCCTGCCGACGCAGGGCGGTGTGTTTCGCAACTTCACCGCTAATAGCAACGCGACCGCAAAGACGAACTACTACGTAACCAAGATCACGCATAACCTGACCGACCGGCAGACGCTCAACTTCAGTTACACATTTCGAAAACTGCCCAGCATCAAAGGTGGCTTCCCACGTTTCCCAGAGCCTTTCGTGGCGCAGGGAGTTTGGAACCAGATCTTCAAGTCGTACTACGCGCGTCTGCAACACGACTGGACGTTGACGCCGGCTTTCATCAACCACTTCAACGCTGGTTTCTCGCGTTCCGACGTTCAAAACCGCAACTTCTCGCGCGGCATTCCGGTGAGCTCGCTCGGACTGAATCCGAACGCAACGCAGAATTTCGGTCTGCCGCTAATCGGATTTCCTGGCTATGGTGATGCAGTCACTTCCCTCGACCCAAGAGCGCTCCAGCCCGGTGGTTCGACGTTCTTCGACAACAGAGTTCGCGACAATTCGGAACACTTGAGTGACGTGGCAACCTTGCTCAAGGGCCGCCACACAATGAAATTCGGCGGCGAAGTGCGCATACAGCAACTGAACAACGCCGCGCACTTTGACATCGGCGGCAACTTCAACTTCCGCAGCAACCAGACAGCCAACACAAACGACTTCAATCAGGGTTGGCCCATCGCGAGCCTGATCACCGGCAGACCCGAGTTTTCATTCAACAGCAACCAGACGATCGATCCCGCGCTGCGATTCTTCTCGAATGCTTTCTTCGCACAGGATGACATCAAGGTCACGCCAAAACTTACCGTCAACCTTGGCATCAGGTACGACTACGGCCGTCCTCGAGAAGAGGCGCGCGGTTTCCTGCGCGGCTTCGATCCCGATACACCGAACCCCGCGGCGGGTGGAAGGCGCGGAGCCATCGTCGGAGCAATCGGACAAGGGGGATTGCAAGCCGCAAACTTCGGACTCGTGAAACCGAATCGGGACAACATTGGACCACGCGTCGGCTTCGCTTACTCGATAAACGAGAAGACCGTCGTTCGTGGCGGGTACGGAATCTACTACGCTCCTGTCATCTATAACGACTTCGGCAACACTGGCTTTCTTGGTTACAGTCCTGGTTCCGTCAACATTAACGGCGGTCTCGACGCGTTTATCACGCTCGAGAACTATCCGCACGTACCGCCGGCCGACCCGAACGATCAGGCAGTGGGCCAACTCGACCGCACCGATCTCGATTACTTCGATAAGAATTTCAAGACGGGTCGCACGGTGCAGTACAGTCTCGACATACAGCGTCAACTGCCGTATCAGTTCGCAGTTCAAGTCAGCTACATCGGCAGCAAAGGTACGCGCCTGCGCTCAAACTTCGATCCCATCAACAAGATCCCACTCAACGCGCTGAAGCTCGGTTTACCGCTACTGCAAAAACAACTCTCGGCGGTGACGCCACTCGAGCGCGCCTTCGCTGCGAGTGTCGGAGTTCCATTGGCGGCAACTCCTGATGCTGTGTATCCGGGCTTCAGCACTCAGGGCGGAGCGTTCGCGGGCACAGTAGCACAATCACTACGGCCGTTCCCGCAGTACGGCATCATCAACAACCGCCTCGAAAGTCAGGGGCAGAGTTTGTACAACGCAGGTAAAGTCGATCTGACGCGGCGCTTCGCGAATGGAATACAGGCAGGACTGTCGTACACGTTCGCCAAGTTGATCACGGATGCAGGTGAAGACATCTTCGGTGACTCGCCGTTGAATGGAGTTATCCAGAATCCGTTCGACCGCAGACCGCTGCGTTCCGTGTCGCCGAATATTCCTCCGCACTCGCTTGTCTTCAACTACATCATCGAGTTGCCGTTTGGAAAAGGTAGGCGATACCTGAATCGCGGTGGTTTCGTTGATCGTCTCGTTGGTGGCTTCCAGGTGACGGGAATTCATCGCTATCGAAGCGGCCCTGCGTTGACGCCGTTTCTCGCCGGTGGTCAACGAGACTTCCTTCAGCTAGCCGGTTATCTCGGCAACTTGCGACCCAACATCACGGGACAGCCGTTTTATACCGACATTCCTGCGGGCGGCACGGAGTATCGTTATCTGAATCCGGCAGCTTTTTCACGGCCGCTGGATTACCGCAATGCGCCTCCCTTCTCTCTCGACGGCGGCGTGACCGTGAATCCGGCGTACATTGCTTATTATTCCGATCCGAATCGATTCTTCGGCAACGCCGCGCCAACTTACGGCGACCTGCGAGCGCAACCGTTCTTCACCGAGGATTTCAGCCTTATGAAGAAGACGAAAGTTACTGAAACGAGTTACTTTGAAATACGCGCCGAGTTCTTTAATCTTTTCAATCGCGGGCGCTTCGGACTCGCGAACGTCAACGTTGACGACATCAACTTCGGCATTTCTGCACGCAACGCCGACATCTTCCAGCCGCGTCGCATTCAGGTAGGCGGGAGGTTCGTCTTCTAAGTTTGGCCACAAAAAGGCACAAAAGGCACAAATGATCAAAATGGCCAGCAATATAATTTTGTGCTTTATGTGCCTTTTTGTGGCAAGTATTCCGGCTCGGGCTCAACAGGCTAAGCAACTCGTTGATGATGGTGTCGCTGCGTTTGATCGTGGTGACACCAGCGCAGCACGTGATGCATTCGAGAAAGCACTCACTGTCAAGAAAGATGAAGTCACTGCGCACACGTATCTCGGCATCATCGCGGACCGAGCCGGTGATCTGAAAGAAGCCGAGCGACATTTCGCGGCGGCCGTAAAAGCCGAACCGAATCAGGCATCGGTGAGAAACAATTACGGCGCGATCCTGATGCGCACCGGAAGAGCGAGTCTCGCCGCTGTTGAATTCGAGAAGTCACTCAAGCTCGATCCCGATCAGCCGAATGCGCTGGTTAATCTCGCGCAGATCCGATTTGCGGGTGACGATCTGCACGGGTCCGCCGAGTTGTTCAAGCGTGCTCTTGCGATCAAGCAGGACGTCGAAGTCGCTCGCGCGCTTACCGCAATCTCGCTACGTCTCAAGGACTATGCCGCAGCATCAACTTATTACCAGAACTACGCCGCCGCTCTTGCCGCTGAAACCGGAACGCCGGCCCACGCTGCCGCTGCGCGCGCGGAGCTCGGCGCGGCACTCTTCGAAGCGGGACTGTTGAAGGAAGCTGAAGCGGAGTTGACTGCTGCCGTCAATCTCAATCCCACTGACACTGACTCGGTCGTGCGGCTGGCACGCGTTTACCTCGCGCGCAAAGAAATACCTGCCGCCGGTCGCACCCTCGAAGCATCAGTCGCGCGCGGCAACGATCCGGGTCCTGTTTACGCTCTGCTCGCAGACGTCTACGAGCAAAGCGGTCACGTCGAAAATGCGATCCCGGCGATGCGTCTGGCTATCCAACGCGATCCACAGTCTGAGAAGTATCGTTTCGAGTACGCAGTTTTGTTGACGAACTCAAACGCGCCGGGCGCCGCGGTTATCCGGCTTGAAGAGTCGCTCCAGACATTTCCTTCGTCGTCACGTCTGTGGTTCGCACTCGGATTTGCGAATTTCAAGCTCGACAAAAATGAAGAGGCTGAGCGGGCGTTGCGGAAAGCAATCGAGCTCGATCCGAAATTTGCGCCTGCGTTCGCGTATCTCGGATTGATTCGAGCAAAAACCGGCGCGTACGGCGAAGCGATTTCGCTCTACGAAAGTGCTTTGCGCGCCGATCCGAAACTCGCTGTGGTCCATCACCTGATCGCCGATTCGATGCTGAAGCAGAACGGTGACGTGCGCGCCATCGAGACACATCTGCGGCAAGCCGTCGAGATGGATCCGACCTTCACGCCGGCGCGTTTGTCACTCGGCAAGCTCTTCATGCGCGCGCAGCGATGGACCGACGCAGTCACAGAACTCGAGCAGGTTGTTAAGCTCGATCCGAGCGTGCCCGAAGCGTATTACCAACTCGGCCTCGCATACGGTCGCCTCAAACGAACGGCAGACGCGCAATCCGCGATGGCGACGTTCAAACGCCTGAGTGACGCCGAGAAAAAACGCGAGGACGAGGATCTGCGCGAGGTCGTTAAGAGATTAAGCAACGTGAAATTCTAGCCGCAGATGACGCGGATAACGCAGATTATTTAGAAAAATAAAATCTGCGTAATCTGCGGCTAAAAAAGAGGACTGAATTGAAAAGACGAGAATTTCTACGTGGGGCGGCGGCCATTAGCGCCGGAATTCTGGTGGAACGTGCGGGTGGTCTGGCCCACTCGTCGCTAGCTGCCGATTCGCGCATCGAGGTCCTGCTTGGCGAAGAGATCGGCACGATCAGCCCAACCATCTACGGCCACTTTGCCGAACATCTCGGCGGCGTGGTCTATGACGGCATCTGGGTCGGCGAAAAATCGCGTGTTCCAAACACCGGCGGCATTCGCACCGCGCTCGTCGATGCACTGAAGCAAATCAAAGCTCCCGTCATACGTTGGCCCGGCGGCTGCTTCGCCGACAGCTACGACTGGCGCGACGCCATTGGACCACGCGCGCAACGTCCGCGTCGCACAAACTTCTGGGCCGACGCGCAGGAGTGGCCCAGGAGCGTGGCTGATGGTCCATGGAAGTTTGAACCAAACCACTTCGGCACCAACGAATTCCTGCGCTTCTGCCAGCTAGCAGGCGCCGAAGGTTATCTCGCTGCAAATGTGCGTGGACTCGGCGCGCAGCAGTTTTACGAATGGATCGAATACTGCAACTCACCCGCCGGCTCAACCACCGCCGCCGAGCGCCGTGCGAGCGGTGAAATGCCGAGCCGCGATCCGTTCCGCGTGCGCTTCTGGGGCGTGGGCAACGAAACGTGGGGTTGCGGCGGAAACCTCACGCCCGAAGAATATTCAGCAGAATACCGGCGCTTCACTGCCGCCGTTCCTCGTTACGGAGTGAACCTGAGCTTCGTCGCTTCCGGCGCAAACGTCGACGACTACAACTGGACGCGCGGGTTCTTTTCGAAGATCGCCGAGAAAAATCGCGGCATTTTTAATGACATCTTCGGCTGGGGCCTGCATCACTACGCGTGGAACCTCGGTTTTGGCAAAACCAACGACTGGTTCGCAGCAAAAGGCGATGCGCTGAAGTTCAACGACGCTGAATATTACGAACTCCTGCGCGAAGCCGACCGCATGGAATCTTTCATCAACCAGCATTGGACCATCATGGGTGAATACGATAGACAACACCGCGTCAAGCTCGTGGTCGATGAATGGGGAGCGTGGTACAAACCCGGAACTGAAGTCGATCCGACACACCTCCTGGGCCAACAATCGACGATGCGCGACGCGGTGCTCGCCGGGCTCACGCTCGACACGTTCAATCGTCACGCAGACAAAGTCGCGATGGCGAACGTCGCACAACTCATTAATTGCCTGCACTCATTGTTCCTGGCCCATGAAGATAAGTTCATCGTGACGCCGACGTTCCACGTGTTCGAGATGTTCATGCCACACATGGGCGGCCGCGCTGTGCGAGCGGTGTTCAGCGCGCCGGAAGTGCGATACACGCGTGTTGATAAACCGGCGGAATTCTGGGGACTGTCAGGCTCCGCATCGATTAACGGCAAGCAACTGACCTTGACAGTCACGAACCCTCATCTCAGCGAGCAACGCGAAACAGAGATTGCTGTACGCGGCGCGCGCGCTTCCGCAGCTCAGGCGCGCGTGCTGTCGATGACCGACGTTCACGCGCACAACACGTTTGAGAATCCGAACGTCGTCCACCCGCACGACGAGCAGGCGACGGTTGCTGCGGGAGTTGTTTCCTTTCGCTTCGCGCCGGCCTCTGTGACGCGTTTGCAGATCTCGCTCGACTGAAAAGTTATGTACTGGGAAGAGCGTTGGCATCCATTACGCGAGGAGTGGGTAATCGTTGCCGCTCACAGGCAAAACCGTCCGTGGAGCGGCGAGACGATCGAACACAACGAAGAGCCGTTACCCGAATATGTGCCCGACTGCTACTTGTGTCCCGGCAACCTGCGCGTCAGTGGTGCGCGAAACGACAACTACACCAGCACGTTTGTCTTTGATAACGATCATCCATGCGTCGGCTTCGACGCGCCGCAAACTCTGCAACAGCCGCCCGGCATTTATCTCAATCGACCGGCAACGGGAATCGCACGCGTAGTCTGTTACAGTCCGAATCACAGTCTCGCCCTCGCGGAGCTCGAGCCACTTGCGATCGAAAACCTGCTCGGCGTGTGGCAAGAACAATATCGCGAGCTCAGTGCACTCGAAGAGATCAAGCACGTGCTGATCTTTGAGAATAAAGGCGAAGCAGTTGGCGTTTCGAATCCGCATCCGCACAACCAGATTTATGCGACAAACTTCGTCTTCAAGACAATTGAGACGGAAGCGCGCGCGAGTCAACGCCACTTCGCCGACACCGGACGCGTTCTTTTTCAGGATGTGATTCGCGCGGAAAAAGAAGACGGTCGCCGCATCATCTGTGAGAACGAGACGGCGACCGCTTTCATTCCTTACTTTGCGCGCTACGCGTATGAAGTGTTCATCGCGCCGAAGAAGACTCACGCCAGTATCGCCGCGCTCGCACCAAACGAGCGACGCGATTTCGCAGCGCTGCTGAAACAGGTGCTCGTCAAGTTTGACAATCTGTGGCAAATGCCTTTTCCATACGTGATGCCGCTGCACCAGGCGCCTACTGACGGCGGCGACTACTCGAGTTTTCATTTTCACATCGAATTTCATCCGCCGTTGCGTCGTCCGAACCTTCTGAAGTACCTCGCGGGACCGGAAATCGGTGGTGGCAATTTCCTTTCCGACACCGCGCCGGAAGAGAAAGCCGCCGAGCTGCGAGCACAGTCGGATGTGCACTACAAACACGGCTTCTAGCCTTCGGGAGGATCATCAGACATGAAAAAATCCGTGTTATCTGTGGGTAGAGTTCTCTTGCTTCTGTTGCTCGTGGTCGCGTCGATCGCGGCGCAAGAGAAGTGGTCAGATCAGCAGGCGCGCGACTGGTACGCCAAACAGCCATGGCTCGTCGGGGCGAATTACAATCCTGCGAGCGCGATCAATCAACTCGAGATGTGGCAGGCGAACTCGTTCGATCCGAAGCGAATCGATCTCGAGCTCGGTTGGGCGGAAGGTCTCGGCATGAACACGATGCGCGTCTTTCTTCACGACCTGCTCTGGCAACAGGACCCGGAAGGCTTCAAGCGTCGCTTGGATCAGTTTCTCACCATCGCCGCGAAACACAAGATCAGACCGATGTTCGTGCTCTTCGACTCCGTGTGGGATCCTGATGCGAAGCTCGGAAAACAGCGCGAGCCGCGCCCGGGCGTACACAACTCCGGCTGGGTGCAGAGTCCGAACCGCACGACGCTCCAGGACCCGTCGCAGTATCCGCATCTCGAATCGTACGTGAAAGGCGTTGTCGGCGCGTTCGCTCGCGATCAGCGCATTCTCGCGTGGGACGTCTGGAACGAGCCTGACAATGAAAATTTCGGCAGTTATCACGAACTCGAACCGAAGAACAAACTCGAGCTCGTCACCGCGCTCTTGCCGAAGGCGTTCGCATGGGCGCGTGAAGCGAAGGCCGAGCAGCCGCTGACTTCCGGCGTCTGGAAAGGCGATTGGTCCACGCCGGAAAAGATGACCGCGATGGATCGTCTCCAGATCGATCTGTCAGACGTGATCACATTTCACAACTACGACTCGCCAACGGAGTTTGAAAAACGGATCAACTGGCTCACGCGCTACAACCGTCCGCTGATCTGCACGGAGTACATGGCGCGTGGAAACGGCAGTTTCTTTTTCGGCTCGATGCCGGTCGGCAAGGTACACAACGTTGGCATGATCAACTGGGGATTCGTGCAGGGTAAGACGCAAACAAACTTGCCGTGGGATTCGTGGCAGCGTCCTTACATCGATCGCGAACCGGCCGTGTGGTTCCACGAAGTCTTTCGCAACGACGGCACGCCGTACATGGTCGAAGAAGTCGAGTTCATCCGCCGCATGACCGGTAAAACAAGAGCACGTGCGGCACATTAACCGCAGATTACGCAGATAAAACATGAAGTTGAAACTGAGATTCTTCGCATTCCTGCTCTTGTTCGCAGTTGTTCAGGCGCAGGACATCACCGTGCAGGTGAATAAACCGGGCGCCGCGATTCCGAAAACGCTCTTCGGTCTTTTCTTCGAGGACATCAACTTCGGCGCGGACGGCGGTCTCTATCCTGAACGCGTCAAGAACCGCTCGTTCGAGTTTCCCAATCCGATGACGGGCTGGAAGCAGTTGGACCGCGGCGACGGCAAGGGCCAACTCTACGTCTACGATCACGGCTCAGTGAACGACACGCCAAACTCGCACTACCTCCGCATCAAGTCAACGGGCAACGGCAACGGCTTTGGTGTTTCGAACGAGGGCTTTCGCGGCATCGGCGTTCAGAAGGGTGCTGAGTACAGGTTTTCGATCAGCGCGCGACGAGTCGATGGTTCGCCCGCGGCTCTGCGTATAGAAGTCGAAGACGGTGAACATGTGATCGGTGAGACACAAGTCACTGGCTTCACGAACGTGTGGAAGACTTACACCGCAACCTTGCAACCCACTGACACGAGCAGCAAAGCACGCTTGAACATTCTGCTGCAAGGCAACGGCGCAGTCGATATAGATCTCGTGTCGCTCTATCCAAAAGACACATGGCAGAACCGGCCAAACGGTTTGCGCAGCGACCTCGTCAAGCTGCTGAAAGACATGAAGCCTGGCTTTCTGCGTTTTCCGGGCGGATGCATCGTCGAAGGCAGATACCTGGACCAGCGTTACCAGTGGAAGACCACGATCGGGGATCTCGACGAACGCAAGCTCATCATCAATCGCTGGAACACCGAGTTCAACTGGCGTGCGACGCCTGATTACTATCAATCGTTCGGTCTCGGTTACTACGAATATTTCCTGTTAAGCGAAGACATCGGCGCGGAGCCGTTGCCGATTCTCAACTGCGGCATGGCGTGCCAGTTCAACTCAGGCGAACTCGCGCCGCTCGAAGATATCGATAACTACATCCAGGACGCGATCGATCTGATTGAATTCGCGAACGCGCCGGTCAACACGAAGTGGGGACGCAAGCGCGCCGAGATAGGCCATCCGAAGCCGTTCAACCTCAAGATGATTGGCGTCGGCAATGAACAGTGGGGACCGCAGTACGTCGAACGCTACGAGATATTCGCGAAAGTTCTCAAGCAGAAGTATCCGAACATTTCGCTCGTCACGAGCGCGGGACCCTCGCCCGATGGCGAGCGCTTCGAGTTCCTGTGGCGGAAGATGCGCGAACTGAAAGCCGACCTGATCGACGAACACTACTACATGGCGCCGCAGTGGTTCCGCGAGAACTCCGGACGCTACGACAACTATCCGCGCACCGGTCCGAAGGTTTTCGCAGGTGAATACGCAGCGCAGAGCGTTGGCATCGCAAGTCCGGATAATCGTAACAACTGGGAGTGCGCGTTGTCGGAAGCCGCGTTCATCACGGGGCTCGAGCGTAATTCGGATGTCGTGCGGATGTCGTCGTATGCGCCGCTCTTCGGGCATGTGGATGCGTGGCAATGGACGCCAAACATGATCTGGTTTGACAACCTGCGTTCGTACGGCACGCCGAACTACTACGTGCAAAAGATGTTCAGCGTAAACAAGGGCACGCGCGAGTTGCCGGTGCTGCTCGATGGATCACCGAAGAATGGACACGGCGAACTGTACGCGAGCGCGTCCGTGGACGAAGCCGCGGGTGAAGTGATCGTGAAGTTAGTCAACACCGGGTCTGCGGAGAAGCAAGCACGTATCACACTCGACGGCGCGCGACGTGTTGGACCAGGCGGGAAAGCATTCGTGTTGCAGAGTGAAGACTTGAAAGCAGAGAACAGTTTGGACCATCCGACAAAGGTCGCGCCGGTCGAGAAGCAGTTGCAGGTTGCGGGGAGTGAGTTTTCATATTCGCTTCTTCCGCGTTCGTTCACGGTGTTGCGAATTCCTGCGAGGTGATTGTTATCCGTAAAAAGAGTTCTCTTTCGTTTTTGTGCGTCGTGGTTCTGCTCGCGACGCAAGTCGCTGCGCAGACGGCTTCGATCACCGTTGATACTCGCAAAGTTGAAAACCGCATCAGTCCCCTCCTCTACGGACAGTTCATGGAGTTTATGTTTGAGGGCATCAAGGGTGGTTTGCACGCCGAACTCATTCGCAATCGCAGTTTCGAAGAAGCTCCGAACGTTGTCGGTCTATCGCGCAACTGGGATCGCTATCCCGACGATCGGAACGACGATTACGGACTCTCCTTCGCGTGGGACGACCAATCGTACCCACCGCGGCGAAAGGAACACTCGCTGCGCGTCAGAGCAGGCGATGGC
>Ga0207707_10005514_pt1 | contig 11064 bp, 10 predicted proteins | sample KBSC83BmetaG_FD_184336 | JGI IMG/M metagenome (GOLD analysis project Ga0207707, IMG submission 184336) | Corn rhizosphere microbial communities from Kellogg Biological Station, Michigan, USA - KBS C8-3B metaG (SPAdes) (version 2) | ecosystem: Host-associated > Plants > Roots > Rhizosphere ... | reverse complement strand
CGAGAGTTTTCCGACCGGGATACCCATGCCATGGGCGCCGAGGTCGCCAAGGCCCAGAATACGTTCGCCATCGGTCATGACGATCAGCTTGGTGCGATAGGGCCAGTTGCTCAGAATCTCGGCAATCCGGCCACGGTCATTGTAGGAAATGAACAGACCGCGCGGCCGCTGGAAGATGAGGCCGTATTTCTGGCACGCAAGACCGACGGTCGGCGTATAGATCAGCGGCTGGATTTCATCGATGTGGTCGCAGACGACGCGGAAGAACAACGCCTCGTTGCGGTCGTGCAGGGAGTTCAGCGCGACATATTTTTCGAGATCGCTCGGCAGCGTCCGCAAATTGGTGAGCACGCGTTCGACCTGCGCCTGCATCGACAGCACAGCCGCCGGCAGGAAGCCGCGCAGTCCCAGCGCCTCGCGCTCTTCTTCGGTAAAGGCGGTACCCTTGTTGAGCAGGGGATCGCGCAATAGAGCCAAACCATGGGGTGAATAGGCGGGCGTCGAGCGTGCGCTCATCCGGTCGGGTTTCATCACAGCGTTTCCCAATGTCGTTTCTCGTTTTTGTCGCGTATGCCTTTTGCGGCATAACAAGGTCATATTACCAGAGAAACTTGATGCCGCAGCGCACCAATGATGCCGCGTCTTCTTCAAATCGCGCGGAAGAAGACTTGAGGCAAGCAGGACTGACGCCGTCCGCACGCTGCTGGGCGTAGGGCCGCAGCTCATCGAATGGTTGGAGCTGTGTCAGCCAACGAGAAACGATGCCAGCAGCGCGATGACCGCGACCGACATGATGCCGGTGCCGACCCAACCCAGCGCGACCAGCCAGGTTCTCGCCTTGAATCGTCCCATCAACCGCGAATTGGAGACGATCACCATCATCATCGCCATGATCGGGACGGCGACAATGCCATTGAGCACCGCGCTCCACACCAGCATATGAATGGCGTCGATCCCGGTGAAGCCGAGCGCGAATCCGATCACGGTCGCCGCGGCGATGATGCTGTAGAAGCCGACGGCATCCGGCGCCTTGGCTTCCAGCGTCGCATGCCATCCGAAAACTTCGGAGACGCCATAGGCGGCGGAGCCGGCGAGCACCGGGATCGCCAAAAGGCCGGTGCCGATGATGCCGAGTGCAAAAAGGGCAAATGTTGCATCGCCGGCCAGCGGGCGCAGTGCTTCGGCGGCTTGGGTCGCCGAATTGATATTGGTGATGCCGTTCGCATTGAGGACGGATGCGGTCGTCAGGATGATGAAGAACGCGATAGCGTTCGAGAACATCATCCCGACCGTGGTGTCGATCTTGATGCGGTCGAGCTCGGGGACTCCGCCTCTGGAGAGCTCGCGAAGCGGGCGATGCGTCCTCCCCTGGTGCATCTCCTCGACTTCCTGCGAGGCCTGCCAGAAAAACAGATACGGGCTGATGGTGGTGCCGAGCACGGCGACCACCATCAGGAAGTAATCGGCATTGATGTGCGCCTTCGGCCAGACCGCTGCCAGCAGCGCAGTGCCCCATGGAATCTTCACCGTGAAGGCGGTCGCAACATAGGCGAACAGCGCAAGCGTCAGAAATTTCAGGACCGGTGCGTAGCGGCGATAGGGGACGAACACCTGCAGCAGGGTCGAGGTAGCGGCAAAAATCAGCGCGTGCTCATGGTTGAGGCCGCCGATGACGAGCGACAGCGCTTCCGCCATCGCGGCGATGTCGGCGGCGATGTTGAAGGTATTCGCGATGACCAGAAGAGATACCAATGCCAGCACCAGCCAGTGCGGCGCCACCTCCATCACATTGGCGGCGAGACCCTTGCCGGTCACCCTTCCGATCAGGGCACTCACGAGCTGAATCGCGATCATGAAGGGGATGGTGAGAAAGACCGTCCACAGAAGCCCGTATCCGAATTGCGCGCCGGCCTGGGAATAGGTCGCAATGCCGGATGGATCGTCGTCAGCCGCACCGGTGACGAGGCCCGGGCCGAGCAAGCGAAACAGCATCATTCGAGGCTTTTTGGCCGCGGGGCGCTTGGTGTCGGTCATCAGGTGCCTCGCGGTCGGAGCTGCTGTCTCTGGCGTTGGTTGGCTCCATCAAAGCGCCTTTGGAACGAAAGTTCCAGCGTTGGGAACGCGACGGCACTTCCGGCCAGAGAAAAACCCGCGCCTGACCGCGGACGCGGGCTTCTCGTATTGCCCAACAGCAGGGAGGCGCTAGAGCGGGATGACTTTTCTTCGAATCGTCATCCCGTTCTAGCTTTTTGTTTGAGCATGATGTTTTCGGAAAACCACTACACACTTTTCCGGATCATGCTCTAGACGCTCGTCCTGGCCGCATGCTCGACAACCCCGTAGGTGATGCCGAGCAGGATTCCAAAACCCATTTCGAAGCCGGGGCAGGCGTGGATCGGATGCGGGCTCTTGCTTCTATCGCCGCCGAACACAGGACAGATATCGTCGCTGCCGGTGCGCAGATCCGACTGCGTCGCCTGCACGATGCTGAGATAGATCTTGTCACCGGCCTTTACCTGCACCGGGTCCCTGGTGCCGAGCGTGTGGTCCTTCTTTGCGGTACGCCAGATGAAGTCGGGTGTCGGCTGCATCTGCATGGCCTGCCGCAACGGCGTTTCGACGACATCATGCGCCTTGGCGAAGTCGTCGGTTTGCCTGTTGGTCTTGAGTTGCGCCTGTAGCGCCATCAGCGTTGCCGTACGCTGCCAGGATTTGACTGCGCCGATCAGGTTTCCATTGATGGTCGGCAATGCGCCCGTCATCACACCGATGATGGTCCGCGCCAGCAGGTCATTGTCCTTGGGATCGGGGAATTGCTCGAACAGGGCGCGGGTCAACGGCGCGGCCGGAAGCTGCCCGGAGGCACGCTTGTCGGCCACGTACTTCCCGACCGATTGCCTCAGGATCTGCCCGGTGCGCTGGCCGATGAAACTCAGGAAAGGATCGGGATCCGGATGGAAGATGTAGGCGGAGGGGAAGGTATAGTCCGCCGGGCAAACCCCGGGCGGCATCAGGTTCGTCAGGCTGAATCCGCCGGCCTTTACGTAAGTGCCGTCGGGGATATCGAAGTAGTGACTGCAGACCCTTGCCAGCACGATATCGGAAAGTGCCAGGATATCGACGATGCCGCCGGGCGCTGGCACGGTCGGAATCGCCGTCCTCGTTTCCTTCAAGGTGACCTCGAAGGCGTCTCGCCGGGTGACTTTTCCGATCGCGGCATTTGTCGGCGTCGCTTCCTTCTCATATTCCGGGCTCCAATCCATGCCGAGAAAGATCGCCCCGAAGCTCTGCTCCATCCGCTCCTGATAGCCGGCGTTGGTATAATTGTCGTCTGCGTTGAGCAGGACTTGCAGATAGAGCTCCTTGCTTGTGACGATCACGCCCTCGGAGGTTCGTGCCACGCCGCCTTCGGGGTTGACCCTTGTGGCCGCCACGGCCTGCGCGTGCTTGTCCGTGAGATGATCGAGCACAAGGCCCCACATCGCGCTGAGCCCGCCGGCGCCCGATCTCTTTCCATTATCCGCTGACATCAAATTCTCCTGTCGGATCATTGCAATAATATTCGCGCTTTTGTCGTGCCGATTGTGACATCTTGAGCAGGCGGGTATCGCTTATTTCGTTTTTCGAATTTGTCGTTTCCAAAATCATGCAGGATTGCGGCAGGCGACTGCCACGCGGAACGGGGCTGGCGGCATCCATCTTGCAATCTAAGATTGATATTTGCAATGCCCATTCCGGCAGCAGATGGATCGCCAGGCTTTCACGCCAGCGCGTCAAGCAGAGCTCGCGCGTTGCGGACATCGGGCGAGGTTGCGCCGCCCTCGACCGCCGACAGGATTGGCTCCAGCAGCGCGCGCAGATCGTTGTTGGATTTTCCATCGCGCCAGAGCCGGGCGAGATCGTTGGCTGCCCTGAGTTCGAGCAGGCGGCCTTGCTGGCTGCGCGCGACCTCGATCGCCTTTCTGAAGCATGCCTCGGCGTGGGGTCGATCAGGCTCTGGCTGCATCAGCGCAAGCTGCCCGCTCAATCGATGCAACTCGGCGAGCCAAAAGCGTTCGCCGGACTGTGCGACAAAAGCGAAGCCTTGCGTCAGATCCGCCTCCGCCTGCTCCACGTCTCCCGCCTGCAACGCAACCTCGGCCAGGTGACACAGGATCATGGAGCTGCCGGTCGAGCCGCCGGCCAGCCGCATGTGATCGAATGTCGCACGAAGCGCAGCGATGCCAGCTCTGTTCGATTCGCGCATGGCGCCGGCGTAGGCGCAATGGAGGCTGGCGAGAACGTGGATTTGCGCTACCTGTTTTTCGGCGCAATAGGCGACGAGCTCCGTACTGTCGCGTTCCAGTGCCGCGAGGTCACGCAGTATCGCTTGCGGAAATGTAACGGCGCAGAATCGTGCGTTTGCGATCGTCGTTGCGTGGGTATGCGTCGAAATCTCGGCCTGCGCCTGTTCACTCACCTCGGCAGCGCTGTCGATGAGACCGAGCGACAAGCGTATCAATACCTCGAAGGCGAGCAGGGCCACGCTTGGATCCCATCCAAAGCGGTGGCTCAACGCGCGCTGGCGGGTCGGATCGCGGTATCGCTTGGCGCGCAGCAGGCTATCGAGCGCCAGACGGTTGTGCCCGGCATAAAACTGGTTGGTGGCAAGCATCCGGTAGGCAACCAGTCGGTAGGTCGGATCGTCCTGACGTTCGGCGACTTCGATGATCTGATGGGCGAAATCGAGTGCGGGCTGCATCTGGGCGCGGAGCGTTGCCACCGAGCAAAGTCCGAACAGAACGGAGACGCGCTGCAAATCCGTACCCACTCCGCGATCGAGCAGCCGTTTGGCGGCGCTCATCACCTCGAACGTCTCCGGCGCGGATATGCTTTTCAGGGGCACGAGTGCATAGGCGCGTGCCACGAGAAGAGACAGTTCGAGTGCGTCGCGCTCGCGTCCTTCGGCGACACCGGGGATTAGCGAAAGCCCGGTGCTGGCATGACGCTCGGCTTCCACCGGCGCAGATCGCGATAGCGCCAGTTCGGCGGCGCCGAGCCAGGCGGCCGCAGCCGGAGCGGCGAGACCCGCTTCGGTGAAGTGATGGGCGATGATGGCCGGCGGATATTCCTCGTCGGTGATATGCTCCTTCACCGCCCAGGCAATCTGGGCGTGGATGCCCTGCCGCCGGCTGCGAAGCAGCGACCCATAGGCAGCATCCTGGACCAGCGCGTGCTTGAAGACATAGCTCGCCTTGGGCGGCGTGCCGCGGCAGTGGATCAGTTCGGCTTCCATCAACTGGCGCAGGACACCGTCCAGCGCATCGCCCTTGATCGGCGAGATCGCCTCGAGCAGCGCGTGCGGAAACTCACGTCCGATCGCGGCGCCAATCTGGGCGGTTTCCTTGATCGGCGACAGGCGGTCAAGCCGCGCGGTCAGTGAATCGTGCAATGTCGAGGGAATCGCGAGCGGGGTGAGTGTGGAAGCCAGCACATAGCCATCGTCCTCCTCTCGCAACAATTCCGATTCCAGCACGCTTTTGGTCAACTCCTCCATGAACAGCGGCACGCCGTCGGTCTTGGCCACGATCTGGTCGAGGATGGCCGCGGGCAGTTTCTTGCCCGCGGTCACGCCATCGACCACCGTCAACGCCTGGTCGCGGCTGAGGCGATTGAGTGACAGGGAAGTCGCGTGGGGCCGGTCGGTCCAGGGCGGCGAAAACTCCGGCCGGAACGTGATCACGAGCAGCATCGGCAAATGCCGCACCTGCTCCACGACGCGATTGGTCAGGTCGAGCGTCGTCGGATCGATCCAGTGCGCATCCTCGAGAAACATCAGGATCGGCGCCTGTCTTGCGATCCCGATTGTCATCGCGATCATGGAAGTCAGGGTTCGCTCCTTTAGCTCGGGCGGCGGCATGTCGAGCGGGGGATAGCGGCTGCCGGTCGGGATGCCGAGCAGGGCAGCCAAGGCGGGTGCAACCTCGCCCTGCGCCGATCCCGTTGCTTCGACCATCTTCTCCAGCTTGTCGAGCCTGATATCGGCGGGCTCGCCGTTGACGAAGCCTGCCGCCTGCCAGATCTGGCCGATCACGGGATAGAAGGCGTCGTTGATGTGATGCGGCGAGCATTGATAGCGCATGACGATGTGACGCTCGCCCGCGATCCGCTCGCGCAGTGTTGCCAGGATGCGCGACTTGCCGATACCGGCCTCGCCCGATATCAGCACGACCTGGCCTTCGCCGTTTACAGCGCGGCGCCAGCGTTCGATCAGAAGCGCGATTTCGGTGTCGCGGCCGACCAAGGGGGTGAGTGCCTCGGTGCGCGCCGCGTCGAAACGGCTGACGATTTCCTGCTCGCGCAGGACAAGCCAGGCCGTGACCGGCGATCTGAACCCCTTGACCGTCTGCGGTCCCAACGCTTTCAACTCGAACCGCTCGCCGAGGAGGCGCCGGGTCGTCTCCGAGACCATGATGGTACCCGGTTCAGTTAATGATCGCAGCCGTGCCGCAAGATTTGCGGTATCTCCGACGACGCCTCGCTCGCGGGCCTCGCCTTCGCCGATCAGTTCGCCGACCACCACGAGGCCGCTCGAGACGCCGATACGTACGGCGAGCTGCACCGCATGCTTGCGCCCAAGCGCGGCAACGGCATCCAGCAGCGCAAGGCCGGCGCGCACCGCGCGTTCGGCGTCGTCCTCGTGCGCGCGGGGATAGCCGAAATAGATGGTGGCGCCGTCGCCCACCCATTTGGCAACGTGGCCGTCAAAGCGTGTCACCGCAGCCGCGATTGCGCTCTGGGAGGCCCGGAGCAGGTCGGCCATGTCTTCCGGATCGAACTCGGCCGTCAGGGCGGTCAGGCCGACCAGGTCGCAGAACATGACCGTCATGTGTCGCCGCTCGGCGCCCCCCCGCAGGGCGGGTTGGCCCGCCGCCGGCTGGACTGCGATCGCTGCCTGAGCGGCAAGCTCGCGGATGGCGCGCAGCATTCTCAACCGGTGTCCGAGCGGAACACCGATATCCCTGAGCACTCGCTCGTTCAGTTCCGGAAGAGTGTCGGCTTCGATCTTATTTTCGCGAAATGCGGTTGCGTATTGACCGAGGCCGAGACCGCACAGCCACGTCCCGACATCCATCTATGCCAGTCTCCCTCCCGCACGGAACCAATGATGGGCCGTGGGAACCGTCCTGTCCAGAACTGTGAGAGGACCGGAACGTCCGGTCAATCCGACGCCGGCGGCGCCAGGTTGACACGTCGGGCAAATCAGCGGCATACCGGCAGCATCGGAGCAAGCGTCGAAAGCCCGCGCCAAACAGTCGCGGGCTTTTGCTTGAGCGGGCTACTTCATGCTGACGAATGTGGCCCATACGGCCGCAAGGCCGGCGCCAGTCAGGACGTAATGCGGGCTGTCGCAAAACATGCCGCCGTAACGGCACATCTCGACGCCAACCGAGCCGATTTCGTGATGGCCCGCGGCATAGAACAGCCCCGACAGGACAACCAAAATACCGGCGACCACATACATCGTCGATCTCCTTGCCATCCATTGGCCGATCGCGCCCGATTTGAAATCCGGTCTTGAGCCGTCGGGCAAATCAGGCGGATATCGGCATCATCGAGAAAATGATGCAGGCCGCGCCGGACGGCGGGCTTCCTCGTTTGTACCGCAAGGCGATTGTGATTCGCCGAAATTTATCTGTCACATTTTGATCAAATTTGACACGTCGGGCAAGCCCCTGCGCACCGCACCGAACACGGAGTTGCTGGCCGGCACCATCATCCAGGGCACGCCCTATGTGGCAACCTACAACAACAGCGACGGCGCATTCTACCTGCAGGGCTTTTACGGCAATCCCTACAATATTCCCCTTGGGGCAGGCCTCGACTATTGGGGACCGACGACGCCGAACAGCAGCTTCGTATTTCCGACCGGGCAGGCGATCTCGCGGACCACCTATGCCGCGTTGTTTTCGCTCTTCGGGACGACGTATGGCGGCGGAGATGGTTCCACAACGTTCAATCTTCCGGACAAGACCGGACGCGTGTCGGCGATGAAAGAAGCAAGCAGTTCACGGCTAACCTTGACCTATTTCGGCGGTAATTCCGCGAACCTCGGTGCTACAGGGGGCGGGGAAAGTATTGCTCTGTCGCTGGCGCAACTGCCGACGGGCATCACTTCGAGCGGCAGCAACTCAATCACTGTGACTTCGAATGTCGCGGGCATTCTGTCTGGTGGCTCATTCCAACAATTCGTCGGCGGCAGTGTCAACAGTATTCAGAATGGCACAATCGGAGCAGTGACCTCAACCGGGGTTAACTCGATCTCTGTCACGTCGAACAACACCGGCGGCAATGCTCACCGGACGGTCCCACCGACCATAATCTGCAATTATATTATTCGCATTCTTTAGTTGCGTGCGGCCATGTAGAGGAGAACGGAAGCCCGTCGTCCGATGCCCAAAAATAAAGGTTGTGGCGATCTGGATATATCGTTTCGAAGACCTTCACGTTCTTGAAGTGAGGAGTAAAAAAGCGAGCCAAATCCTCCTTCGACTTAAACTCATATTCATGATGAGGCAGCATTTTTCGGCCATCAGCTCGCTCAACAATCGTGTGGCCAGAAAGTATGCCGCTCGCGGTTAGCCTGAGCTTGATATGAGCCATAAGGGCAGCGATCTCGTCTTCTGTGAAGTGTTCGATAGCGGTATCCCAGATGATATTGTCAAAAGTACCCTCAGGCATTTGCGTTCTAATATCCGCAATCTGATATGCTACGTTCGGGGCTCGAAAGTTTTTGCGAGCGTATGAGATGGCCTTTGGGTCGAAGTCTACACTCAGCACCGAAGCCGCCCTCGCGCTGTAAAAATGATGAGCATTGAAGCCATCTCCGCAGCAGAGCTCCAAGACGCGGCAATCGGAGCTCATGGCAAGTAACGAAAAGGCCCCCCGCTCGACGAAATGTGGGATCCTGGTGGCACTCCACGACCAGTACAGTCCGATCTTGTGCTCAAAAAATTCCGGCAGCGGTAGAATGCCCCATTGTGCGAGGCAAAGACGGCGATACGCTGAGGCCGCCCACCACTCGGCAATTCGGCCCTCGACCGAAAATAACCACTCCAGAAATGGTTTCGCGAAGGTAAGTCGCTTTCGCCAGCCTCTTAAGCGCGCGAGGCGCTCTTCCTGCATGCCGGCCTCAGCAAAAATACTCATCGTAGTTACCCTCAAGCCGTTGATAGGTCACTGTTGCGGTAGGTAGATCATCACTAATCCACAACCCACACATGCGCAACCTGCCCGAATCGAGAAGGGCCATTTGTAAATGGGGCGCGGACTAAACCACAATCCGCGACAGGCCGCCTTTAGGCGGCTTTTTCTTTTTTTGGAGCATCCATGACCGATCTCGTGGCGCTTAGGGCAGCGAACGAAGCACGCTGGGCTAATGCCAAGGTAACAGGCAACTTCGCGGCGGTCGCAAGGCGTTTGGCGGCGCCGGCGGCCAGGTCGCGTTATCTCGCTGTGTCGGATTCGACCGGCGTCCCCTGGGCTGCCATCGCCGTCATCCACGAGCGCGAGTGTTCTCAAGACTGGGGCGGGTCGCTGGCGCAAGGGGATCCCTGGAACCGGGTTTCGGTTCACGTACCGGCCGGACGCGGTCCGTTCAATTCCTGGGAGGAAGCGGCAATCGATGCGCTCGCGCATTGCGCACCCTATGCCGCTCGCAACAGGGACTGGAGCATCGGTGGAACGCTGACCAAGCTCGAGGAATATAACGGGCTCGGCTATGCCGCTCGCCGGCAGCCGTCGCCTTATATCTGGTCCGGCACGGATCAATATCGATCCGGAAAGTACATCCGCGATGGCGTCTATGATCCGAACGCGGTCGACAATCAGCCCGGTTGTGCCGGCCTGCTGCTTGCGATGATGGCGCTCGATCCCGGCATCCAATTCGACAAGAAATCGATTGCGGCGCGGCCTGCGACGGCAGGACCTGCTCCGCCACCTCCTTTGGAATCGCCGCCTCCCTCCATCACAAATCCAGTGAAGGGGTCAATCGGCGCTTTCGTTGCCTCTGTCCTCGCAGCCCTGTTCAAAAGGAAATGAACCATGTGGACTTTTTTAGACGTTTTCATCTTCGCTGCCGGCTTCGCGACCTGCTGGTTTGCGAAGGACAAGATCACGCAGTTACTGACCGGAACGGACGCTTTCGTCCGTTCGCTGGAAGCCAAGGTCGCGGCACTGAAAGCGGTCCTGTGATGTTCGCCAGGGTCAAGGCATTCTGTCTTCACTCGCTCACGATCGCGTGGGGGCTATCTTCTCGCAATCGCCGGCGGCGCAATGTCCATGATCGACAGCATTGGAGATGCACTCGGAGATCCCGGCCTTAAAGATCAGGTTAGTGCCGCGATCGGAGACGCGAGGATCACCGGCCGCGTTCTGCTGGCCATTTCCATCGTTACCATCCTGGCGCGACTGAGGTCGCTCAAGAAAGCGGGCTGAGATGTGGATGACCATCCTGAGTTTCCTGGGCGGCCCCGTGATCAAGGGGCTGATCGAAGCGTACCAGGCCAAGCTCAAGGCAGGAAACGTTGATAGCAAGATCGCGGCCGACCTAGCGGCGACCGAGATCGCGGCTCAGACCGCCGAAGCGCAAACCCGGGCGCAGCTCAAGATCGCGGAGATCGGCCACCCCTGGGAACCGGAAAAGCTGGCTTTCTATATCGTGCTGGGATTTTTCGCGAAGTGCGTCGTGTGGGACACAATTCTGGGGCTTGGCACGACGCCGCCGCTCAAGGGTGACGTCAGCGTGTGGGCGGGGCTCGTGATGTCTTTCTATTTCGGAAAACGGACGTTCGAGAACGTAGCGAGAATAATCAAGCGATGAGCGTGCTTCATGACGAGGATATCAGGGCGATTGTCGTCGAGACGCTTGCCGAGCGACAAAGACAACATCGCGAGGATATCGATGCGATCGTCTTGAAAGCGATCGCGACCACTCTCGCTTCATTCGGCATTGAAGAAGAAGATCGAAAGGAGCTTCGCGCAGATTTCCAGCATCTAAGGCGTTGGCGCAAGAGCGTCGAGCAG
>Ga0207707_10005513_pt1 | contig 11064 bp, 8 predicted proteins | sample KBSC83BmetaG_FD_184336 | JGI IMG/M metagenome (GOLD analysis project Ga0207707, IMG submission 184336) | Corn rhizosphere microbial communities from Kellogg Biological Station, Michigan, USA - KBS C8-3B metaG (SPAdes) (version 2) | ecosystem: Host-associated > Plants > Roots > Rhizosphere ... | reverse complement strand
TGGTGCGGCATCTCGATCGCCGCTCCGACCACGTGGAACTCGCCCAGGCAGTGAGGTAAGTCATGCGCTCCATCCGTGTCCGCCTCGCCATTCTCGTCTCGCTGACCGCGGCCGCCGTCGCCGTCGCCGTCGTCGGGGCACAGACGTCATCGCAGAACGACTCTTCCCAGAACGACGACGGCTTTCGTTTCAAGAGCGGCGTCGAGTTGGTCAACGTCACGGCGACGGTGAGCGACGACAATGGCCATTTCGTGTCAGGCCTCACGAAGAACGATTTCACGGTGTTGGAGGACGGGGAGCCGCAGGAAATCGCGCAGTTCAGCAACGAACGGGTGCCCGTGAGCCTCGGTATCCTGCTGGATACCAGCGGCAGCATGACGCCGGAGAAGATGTCCGCGGCGCGCAATGCGATCGATCGTTTCATCTACGAGTTGCTCAGCCAAGACGACGAGCTGTTCTTCATGCAGTTTGCGAGCGTGCCGGATCTGGTCCAGGGGTGGACCTTTGATCGCCGGGCGATCAGCCGCGCCGTCGGGCAGGTGAGCGCCTCGGGTGGAACGGCGCTGTATGACGCCATCGCGCAGGCGCTGCCAATCGCCGCCGACGGCAGGAACCAGAAGAAGGCCATCCTCGTGATCTCCGACGGCAACGACACCAACAGCCGCACCTCCGTGAGCCAGCTGCGGAACATGATCCGCGAGAGCGAAGTGATGGTCTATGCGCTCGGTGTGGACGGCAACGATGCGCAGACGTACACGCCGCCGCCGCGTCAGCCGAGTGGACCGCGCTTTCCGATTCCGATTCCGCGTGGCGGCCGCGGCCGGTGGCCCGGATTTCCGTTGGCACCGCAAATCGGCTTTCCGCCGATCGGGGGCGTGTGGGGACGCGCCGCTGGCAACGAGCACGTCAATGAAAGCGCGCTGCGCGCAATCACCGACGACACTGGAGGACGGACGGAGATCGTCCGCGGCTTTGGCGACTTGGGCGCAGCGACACAGCACCTGGCAGATGAACTAAGCCTGCAGTACTACATCGGCTACAACAACGGCGGGAAGAAAGACGGGAAGTGGCACTCCATCAAGTTAGAGGTCACGAACCGCCACTACACCGTCCGCGCGCGCAAGGGATACGTCGCGTCCTAGGGAGCACTGTCGCGGGCCGGTGCAGGAGCGCTGCCGTTGCGCCGTGCGTGCACCGACCCGAAGCCGACCATCAATTCATCGGCACAAACTTCTGGATGCGCTTCCCGTCCTCGACCTCGCCCGTGTAGACGTTTCCTTTCGAATCGACCGCGACCGCATCAATCCAGTGCAGCTGCCCGGCGTACCGACCGTTGCCGCCGAACGAGCCGGCGAGCGTCCCGTCGGTGCGGTTGTAGATCCACACCGTGTTGTTGGTACCGTCGGCAACAAACACGTAGCGCTGCTGCGGATCGGCAGACAACGCAAGGTGATAGACCGTTCCGCACGGCGCCGCAGTTGTGCTCCATGGACCGCCGCAGTTCGGCCCGCGTGACTGCGTTGATGGATGGACGAACCACTGGCGGACGAACGTGCCCTGTTTCGTGAACACCTGTACCCGGTCGCTTCCGCGCTCGCAGACGTAGACCAGGCCGTCGCGTGAGAAATGGACGCAGTGAAGCGCCGGCGCGAACGGCATCTGGTCTGGCGGCGGACCAGAGATGGGATAGTCGGGCGTCGGGCTGTTATCGACCTCGTTCAGTGGCATCCCATGCCCGCCCCATCCGCGTTTGAATGCGCCGGTATCCATGTCGTAGACGAGGATCCGCTTGTTGAGGAAGCCGTCGGCGATGAAGATCTCGCGCGCGTCCTCGTCCAACTCGAAGGAGCCGATTCCCGGCGGAAAGATCGCTGTCTGCTGGTTGTCCTGTTTCACCTGATCGGCGGGCACTTTCGGACCGCGATGGCCGAAATCGCGCACGAACTTGCCGTCTCTCGTGAACTCGATGATGCTGTCACCGGGCGTCGTGCCGGAGAGATAGACGTTCTTCTGGCGATCGACGGCAATCGTCTGCAACCGTCCCGGCCATCCGGGGTGATAGCCGGGGCCGCCCCAGGCATTCACCACGTTCCCGTCCGGATCGAATTCCAGCACCTCCGGGCCGAGGACGCAGCACTCGCCGCGCGGCGGACTGGTTGCGGCCGTCAGTTCATCGGGTCGGGCATCCACACGACGATTGATCATCCAGACGTGATCGTCGCGATCGATGTAGATGTCGACGATCTGCTGCATGCTCCATTTGTTGGGCAGCGGTTTCGGCCAGAAAGGATCCACGCGGTATCGAGGCGGGCCCGCCGCGCGCTGTGCCCCAAGCATCCCGCCATAGATCGCGACGGCGGCTACCACGAGCAGCGGCGCCGCAATGAGAGCGCTCATCCTGTGTCGCATGGCGACCTTATACACGAGATGTCCGCTCCCAAGGACGTGAATTGCAAACCGTGTGAATTCAGGCCATTCCCTGAGGATTTCGAGCTGGCAAACCCCTTGCCTCGACAGAGAGTGCCAACGCTTTTGTCGAGGAGGTTCGGAAATGTTCGCCAGGTTTATCGCCCCTCTCCTGGTGGTGCTTGCGGTGAGCGCGCCGGCAGGGGCCGCCGATCGCAAGGATCTGCAGGTCGCCCGCGACGTCTCGAAACAGGTGCTGACCTATCCGCAGTTCTCGATTTTCGACTCGGTCCACATGCAAGTGGACAACGGCCTGGTGACGCTCACCGGAAAAGTCACGATGCCGTACAAGAAGAACGACTTGGAGAAACGTGTCGCGAAGATCGACGGTGTGCACCAGGTCGTGAATCGAATCGCGGTGCTGCCGGTGTCGAGTTTTGACGACGAGCTGAGATTCCGGATTGCGCGAGCGATCTACGGGAACTCGAACTTCTGGAATTACGGGTCGATGGCCAACCCGCCGATCCACATCGTCGTCGAGAACGGTCACGTGACCCTCGACGGCGTCGTGAACAGCAACACCGACCGGATGCTCGCCAGGTCGATTGCGAGCTCGTTCGGCGCGTTTTCGGTGACCAACGACTTGAAGACGGACGCCGAGGTACAGCAGGAACTGGAGCGGCTCTGATTAGGCGGTTCGGGGGTTCGCAGGTTCGCGGGTTCGATTAGATCGCGAACCCTCGGACCCCGAACCATCGAACCTCAAAAGTTCGCCAACTCCTCCGACCGCCCCTTCCGGGCAACCCACCAGATGATGAGCGCGAGCGTCGCAAACGCGGCGACGATCGTCGAGCCGAACAACAGAAGCGTGCGCGCCAGAATCGACTGCGTTTCCATCTGTACGTCGATGTCGATCGGCACCCCGCGCATGCGGTCGGCCAGTGACTGCTCCCACTCGAGGATGTTGCCGCGTTCGGTACGGTGCGATGGCGCGTTGTGATAGGCGATTTTGCTCGGCAGGTGCATGCGGAATGCGACGAGCTCGGTTCCGTCCCAGCCGACGTTGGTGACGGCCGTCGCGGTCGGCGACCCGACCAGCTGTTTGAATTCGAAGGTGTCGCCTTCGCGGCCGAAGCGATATGTAGACCACGCAAACGGGGCCAGCCGCTGCAGTGAGCGGACATCCGCGACATCCATGCTCACGTGCACGAACCGCCGGCCGTAGCGCCGCGAAGAGCTGAGCGCAGTGACCGTCACACCCGGACCGTCGAAGAACGCGCGTATGCGCTCTCGCTCGAAGCGGCTGCGCGGACTGGTGTTGAGAGCTGCGCCGCGCAGCGCCACCAGGGCCGGCACCGACGCGTTGACGTTAAGCGTCGCCGAGCCATCGAGCGCAAGGTAGAGCTCTTCTTCGTATTCGTACTGTCGCTTGCCGAGGCCTCCGGCGCAGGCGGACAGCAAGACGGCGGCAACAGCCAGAACGGGAACCCACGACCGCATGTCTTCGAATGATATCCTCGTCGAAGGGGCGTCTTCCGGCCCTCTTCTGACCCCGCCATGTCCCGCCCAACGCTCTTCCTCATCGATGGCAGCTCGCAGATGTACCGTGCGTATCACGCGTTCCGCGGCAAGGGACTGTCCAACCAGGAAGGACACACGACGCACGCTGTGTACGTGTTCGTGACGATGCTGCGCAAGCTGATTGCCGATCACCATCCGGCGTACATGGCCGCGTCGTTCGACCTTGCAGGACCTACCTTCCGAGACCAGATTGCCGACGACTACAAGGCGAACCGCGCCGCGATGCCTGACGATCTGGCGGAGCAAATCAACTGGGTGCATCAGGCGTGCGAGGCGCTTGGCGTGCCCATCGTTACCGCACCCGGATATGAAGCGGATGATGTCATCGGGACGCTGGCGCAGCGGGCTGTCGGCGAAGGCTTCGAAGTGGCGATTGTGTCCATCGACAAGGATTTCTTCCAGCTCGTTCGTGACGGCGTTCGCGTCTACGATCCGCGTGAAGACGGCGCGTGGTTCGACGCCGACGGGGTGCTGGGGAAATTCGGCGTTCAGCCCTCGCAGGTCACCGACGTGCTCGCCCTCGTCGGCGACACCAGCGATAACGTCGCGGGAGTTCCCGGGATCGGCAAGAAGGGCGCTATCGACCTCGTCACGCAGTACGGCGGTCTCGACGCGCTGCTCGCGCGCTCCGGCGAGTTGAAGCCCAAACAGCGCGAGGCGCTTTCGACGTATAAGGCGGCGGCGCTGCAAAGTCGCGAGCTGGTGACGATCAAGACCGACGTGCCGGTGGAGATCAACTTCGAGGACCTCAAGTATCGAGGTGCGTCGCGGGAGCGTTGTTACGAGCTTTTTTCGAGGCTCGCGTTCCGGACACTGGTCAACGAATACGCCCCCACCGCGGAGAACATCCAGAAGGAATACGCGCTGCTGCGCACGCCCGGCGAGGTCGATGCTCTGGTTGCCACGCTGCGTGATGCGGGCGAGTTCTCGCTGCGCGTCGTTCCCAGCGAACCTTCCGCCATGCGCGCTGGGATTGTCGGCCTCGCCTTTTCAATGCGCGACCGAGAAGCCCAATACATTCCGATCGGGCATGCCGCCGAGTCGGGTGAGAACGACCTGCTGGCGCGTGCGAACGCACCAGAGCAGCTCGACGCTCAGATGGTGCTCGACACGCTGCGCCCGATTCTCGAAGACGCCTCGCTTCGCAAGGTCGGCCACGACCTGAAGTTCGACATGATTGTTCTCGGCCGCCATGGCATCGCGCTCGCCGGCCTGGCGTTCGACTCGATGCTCGCCAGCTACCTGCTCGACGCAACGCGGCCCGGGCACCCGCTCGAAGAGTCCTCGCTGGAACACCTCGGCTACAAGGCGTTAACAGAGGAAGACGTGTGCGGTCGCGGCGCGAAGGCGCTTCCCTTCGCGCGCGTCGCGCCAGAGTCGTTGCTGACGTTCGCAGGCGAGCGCGCGGATCTCGCGCGGCAACTCTCCAATCGCCTGGCGCCGCTGCTCGTCACGGATCATCTCGAGCAGGTCTATCGCGATCTCGAGATGCCGCTCGTTCCGGTGCTGGCCGACATCGAACGCGCCGGCATCCGCATCGACGGTCCTGCGCTGGCAGCACAGTCGCAGCACATCGAACAGCAGCTGGCGGAGTACAACGGACGGATCTGGGCAATCGCGGGCGAGCAGTTCAACATCAATTCTCCGAGACAACTTGGTGAGATTCTGTTCGACAAGCTCAAGCTGCCCGTGTTGAAGAAAACGGGCACGACGCGCTCTGCATCCACGGCAGTGGAGGTGCTGGAGGAGCTGGCGCTCACCCACGATCTGCCGCGGCTCATTCTCGAGTGGCGCGGTCTGCAAAAGCTGAAAAGCACCTACATCGACGCGCTCCCGCTGCTCGTGCATCCTGAAACCGGACGCGTTCACACGTGCTTCAACCAGGCGGTCGCGGCGACGGGACGGTTGAGCAGCTCCGATCCGAATCTGCAGAACATCCCGATTCGGACGGAACTTGGCCGCGAAATCCGTCGCGCCTTTGTCGCCGCGCCGGGCAACGTCCTCATCTCCGCGGACTACTCGCAGATCGAGTTACGCGTACTCGCGCACCTGGCAGGCGAAACGGCGCTCATGGACGCCTTCCGCGCCGGCGAAGACATCCACGATCGCACGGCACTGAAGGTGTTCGGCGCCAACAGCACCCTGGACAAGTACGAGCTGCGCCGCCGCGCCAAGATCATCAACTACGCGCTGCTGTACGGAAAAACGTCGTTCACGCTCGCCAAGGACATCGGCGTCAGCAAGGAGGACGCGCAAGCGTTCATCGACGCGTACTTCGCCGGCTTCCCGCGCGTTCGAGGATTCATCGACGAGACGCTCGACCGAGCGAGAGCCTCAGGAGTCGTCACGACCATGTTCGGCCGGCGACGTCTCGTGCCGGAGTTGAACAGCCGGAACGGGCAAATCCGGGCGGCCGCGGAGCGCGTGACCGTCAACATGCCAATCCAGGGCACGGCCGCCGACATCCTGAAGCGCGCCATGATCGATCTGCACGCCGCGCTCGCGCGCCAACGGATGAAGACGCGCATGATCCTCACCGTGCATGACGAGCTGTTGTTCGAGGGGCCAAAGGAAGAGGCGGACGCCGCGGCCGCGCTCGTGCGCGACAAGATGGAGCATGCGGTGGCACTCGCGGTTCCGTTGGATGTCGACGTGGGGGTTGCGGACAACTGGCGGGATGCGAAGCCGTAGATCTACTTCCACTGCTCCTTGATCTGGTTCCACTCGTTACGCATCGCCTCGACGGCCTCGGGCTGGTCGCTATGGCGGGCGCGTTCCGGGATAATCGCATCCGTCACCAGGCGATCGATGTCGCTGCGTAATTGCGGCGCCGCCGGACTGAGCGCCGCGCGGACCCATGCGGCGACCGCCGCGTCCCACGCCGCATCGACATCACCAGCGGTGCGCGCGGCGACCGCGCGCCAGTAGTTCGCCGCCGCGCTGCCAGGATCGCGGCGAAGCTCCTCCTCCATGCGATCCGCAATCTGCGCCGCCAGCCGTGCGCGGCGATCGGGCGGCGCCGCTTGCGCCTCGCGATCGAGCGCCGTGGCCCACCAGTCGAGCAGCAGAAGATGATCGCGGTCCGGCAGTGCCGCGCCATCTTCGAGCGCCGTATCGAACAGCTCCGCCGCCGCGCCGAACATGTCGGTGTAGTAGAGGGACTGACCGAGGCCGACGAGCAGGTCCACCTGATCGCGCGGCGGCAGCGCCGCGGCGTGCACCGCAGTCAACGCCGCGCGCGCGGCAGTCAGATCCATGACGTCGCCGCCGTGGCGATACCGTTCAAGGTGTGCGCGGGCCTCGACGAGCGCCGCGGCATCCGCCGTTGCCGGCTGCATGCGCGCGATGACCGCTGCGGCGATGGCGCCATCGTAGTCGGCGGCGTTGTACAGCATGCGTGCCTGCGCGAGCGGTGACGGCTCCGCCGCGTATGCGGTGCCGCCGCAGATCATCCCGAGCGCGAAAGCCGCCGCCACCAGTCGCATCGCCTCATCCTAGCGCCCGCAGACGCTTTGTTACAATGCGCTCAGATGACCGTCCCGGTGGTCGTGCCGCGTGCGGAGCACGCCATTTCGCGCAAGGACATCGACCCCGACGCGCTGAAAGTTCTTTACCGGCTGCACCAGAGCCAGTACGTCGCCTACCTCGTCGGCGGCAGCGTGCGCGACCTGCTGCTCGGCCGCCGCCCCAAGGATTTCGACATCGGCACAAACGCGCACCCATATCAGGTGAAACGGCTGTTCAGGAACTGCTGGATCATCGGGCGTCGTTTCCGGCTTGCGCACGTCCGGTTCGGCCCGAAGACGATCGAGGTGGCCACCTTCCGCCGTCAGCTGACCGCCGCGGAGCTCGCCGCCCCCGAAGAGCCCGGCGAAGGCATCGTCGTCGACGAGCTGGGCGACATCGATCGGATGATTCATCGCGACAACACGTTCGGCACGCCGGAAGAAGATGCGTTCCGCCGCGACTTCACGATCAACGCGCTGTTTTACGACATCGCTGACTTTTCAATCATCGACTACGCGGGAGGCCTGCGCGATTTGGAGGCACGGCTCGTGCGGTGCATCGGCGATCCGGTCGAACGTTTTCAGGAAGATCCGGTCCGGATGATTCGAGCGGTCTCGATGGCGTCACGTCTCGACTTCACGATCGATGCCCCGATCGACGCGGCGATTGCCGCGCACCGCGCCGAACTGGCACGCAGCGCCCCGGCGCGCCTGGTCGAGGAAATCTACAAGCTGCTGCGGGCGGGAGCGGCAGAACAAGCGTTCCGGATGCTGGCTGAGCGCCGGCTGCTCGAGCCGATTGCGCCGGAACTGCAGGCGCGCGCGGGTGATCCCCTGTGGCGCTCGCTCGCGGCCCTCGATGCGTATCGGCGGCAGTTCGAAGACACGCCCGACACGTTGACGAACGCGGTGCTCCTGGGAACGTTGCTCGTGCCGCTAGCGTTCGATCTGAAGCCGCCGCCCGTCGTCCTCGACGCGAAGGGCCGGCCGAAGAAGGAACCGGCGCTCGCGCTCGGCCTGTTGCCACTGGCGCGGCGCGATGTGGATCGCCTCCGGCAGATACTTGCGCTGCAGCGGCGGCTGACGGATCTGCACCTGACGCCGCGCGCACGGCGCGCGCTGATGCACCGCGGCCCGTTCCGTGAAGCGTTGACGTGGATGGAAGTTCACGGCCACGCCCCCGAGGCGCTGGAGCACTGGCGGGGCTTCATCGAGGCCGCCAAGACGTTCGTACCTGGCGAGCAGGAAACACCCGCCCCGTCCCACGCCCGACGCAGGAGACGGCGACGCCGGCGCCGCCTGCCGCCTGCTGCGACCTAGCCGTGTTTGCGTTCGAATTCGCGCATGAATGAGACGAGCGCGTCGATGCCTTCCTCTGGAAACGCGTTGTAGATCGACGCCCGCATTCCGCCGACCGAACGATGGCCCTTTAGGCCGTCGAATCCCGCTGCGGCGGCTTCCTTGACGAACAGTTTCTCGAGCTCCTCAGTCGGCAGACGAAACGTCACGTTCATCAGCGATCGGTCCTGCCTTCGAGCGGTGCCGCGGTAGAAACCTGTGCGGTCGATTTCCGCGTACAACTTCGCGGCCTTGCGCTGGTTCACCTTGGCGATCGCGTCGAGGCCTCCTTGCGACCGCAGCCACTTCATTGTGAGCCCGAGGATGTAGATGCCGAACGTGTTCGGCGTGTTGTACATCGAGTCGTTGTCGGCCTGCACCTTGTAGTTCAGCATCGTCGGCAGCGTATCCGCTGAGCGCGCGAGCAAGTCCTCACGAACAATCACCAGCGTCACACCCGAAGGACCAAGGTTCTTCTGCGCGCCGGCGTAGATGAGTGCATGCCGCGCGACATCGATTGGCCCGCTGAACATCTCCGACGAGGTGTCGCTGACAAGCGGGGCATCGCCCACGTCCGGAAGCGATTTCCACTGGGTGCCTTCGATAGTGTTATTGCTCGTCATGTGGACGTAGGCCGCGCCGGTGGTGAGCCGGATCTCTCCCGGATCCGGAAGGCGCGAATAGTTCTCGGCCTTCGTGCTCGCGGCAACGTTGACCTTGCCGACCTTCTTCGCCTCTTTCACCGCCTTGTCGGCCCACGATCCGCTGTCGATGTAATCGGCCGTCTGCCCCGCCCCGAGGAGGTTCATCGGCACCATCGAAAACTGCAGGCTCGCGCCACCCTGCAACATCAGAATCTTGTAGTGCGCGGGGATGGCGGCGAGGGCACGGATGTTATCCTGCGCCGTGTGCAGAAACTCTTCGAACGTTTTCGAGCGATGGCTGATTTCCATCACCGACATTCCCACGCCCGGGAGCGCGACGAGGTCGCGCTGCGCCTCTTCGAGCACCGGAAGGGGAAGGACCGCCGGACCGGCGGAGAAGTTGAATACGCGTGTCGCTGTCGGCATTAAGCCACTCCTGTATACCCAAGATCCAAGATCCAAATTCCAAGCAACAGTTCGATCTTGGAACTTGGAGCTTCACACTCTGTTATTTAAGACCTGACCTGCGCCTGTCACCCGATACCTGACACCTCACCAGGATCCGTCTAGATCTTAACGACATACAAACTCAAAATGTCGTGATTGCCCGCCGCGATTGTCCGCAGCAGAGCCGGCGGTGGTTCCACATCGAGACTGATGCGTGCGACCGCGGCTTCGGCTCCCTCAAAGACGACATTTTCCGTTTCCTGAACGTTCAAATTCCCCGTGCGAAGGTGATCGAAGACGTGCGCCAGCACTCCCGGGCGGTCGCGGTGCCGCACGACGAGCCTATGCGTCGCTGGCGTCTTGATGGCCAGGTTGACCACGTTCGGCACATGGCCGGTCTCTTTGTAGACGATGACGATGCGCGCGGCTTCAGCGGCAATCGCCTCTTGTGCCTGGCTGGTAGATGCGCCGATGTGATGCGTGCCGATCACGTTTGGAAGATCGACAAGAGGATCAGCAAACGAACCGGTTGCCGCGGGGGGCTCGTGGGTGAACACGTCGAGACCCGCACGGATGCCACGCTGGCGCACGGCATTGGCAAGAGCGGCGGCGTCCACGACCTCCGCACGGGACGTGTTAATGAAACAGGCACCACGCTTCAGTTTGCTGAGAATGGCGGCTCCCACGAAGTTGCGCGTCGCGTCGGCGAGCGCGAGGTGCACGCTGAGCACGTCAGCGCGCTCGGCAACCTGTTCGGGCGACCGAAGCACAACGACCGAAGGATCCGAGACGAGAGTCTGGGGATCGGCGGCCGTCTCGAATCGACGGCTCCAGACCACCACGGGCATTCCAAATGCGACGGCGCGACGCGCGACCTCCTGGCCGATGTTGCCGTACCCGAGAATGCCGAGCGTGCGCCCGTATAAGCCGCTGGCCTTCGAATACTCCTTCTTGTTCCATTTGCCGGCTCGAAGATCGGTCGTGTTCTCGACAATGCGCCGATCGAGCGCCAGGATCAACGCAAACGTGAGCTCCGCCACGGCGATCGAGTTCTTTCCGGGACAGTTCGACACGTAGATGCCGCGGCGAGAGGCCGCGTTGACGTCGATCGTGTTGACCCCCGCCCCGGCGCGAATGACCAG
>Ga0207707_10005511_pt1 | contig 11066 bp, 11 predicted proteins | sample KBSC83BmetaG_FD_184336 | JGI IMG/M metagenome (GOLD analysis project Ga0207707, IMG submission 184336) | Corn rhizosphere microbial communities from Kellogg Biological Station, Michigan, USA - KBS C8-3B metaG (SPAdes) (version 2) | ecosystem: Host-associated > Plants > Roots > Rhizosphere ... | reverse complement strand
GGACATCAGCGAATAGTCACACATACTCTCCCTCCCTCGGGTGTTGCGCAACTTTGTGAGTTCGCCTCACCAAAACAGAGACAGTGCGATTCTAAATCTCGCATCACACCACGTCAAGCTTGGGGGCAGCTTTCTTGGCGACTTTATTTCACCCAGTTTCAGTAGATTATCGAGGAGCAAGAGGCTGCCTGATCTTGCACAAATGTGCGTTAACAGACGTTTGGGCTATCCCCTTTTCTTGGAGGCGTCCAGCGCGAACACAAAACAAGAGGCGTAAGCTTTGGGCTCCAACATGTGATATGACTGCCTGCCTGCTGACGCGAGCGCTGACTGGGCTGGATCAGGTGACGAGAGCGTAGCCGGCACCGAGTAGAACGGCAAGCGCGGCGCAGCCGATGATAATGCCCCATAGTCGGCCGGTGCGCTTTTCAGAACTGCTGTCTCAATGACGAGTGCTCCTCATTTTTGAGCGAGGGGCATTGCGATCTGTTAGCAGCAGCCGGGGCATGTCATGGGCGGCAGCCGAACTGCTGATTCGATAGCGCAGGCGCGTGCGCGCCAGGTGCTTCCCACCTTTTTGACGCTAAACACCGATGACACCAGTTACGGTGCCGGCTACTTTTCTGCGGAGCTCGGGCCCTTCAATATCCCCAGCCTCAGCGGCATGGGAATGGACAGCGGGGATCCTCCCGATGACCCCGATCGCTTCCGCAGGCGCTACGATTTGCTTGGAAATCTGCAGGCCGCAACCACCCTCACCGGCCGAGATGACCAGGTTGTCCCCCGAACAAATCCGAACCCGTAAGAGAGCCTCCGGGTGCGGGTCACGGTGGCCGTACGAGAGGATCGGCATACGTGTCCTCTCACGCGACCCGGACCTAGGGGTCTTTCAGCACTTGTTTGAGCAATCGGTTGATAGCATCAACCTTTGCGGTATTGGGGCGGACGGTCAGATCGAATGCCCGCGCTTGCCGTCCTTTTGCCAGATGATGAGCGTGGTCTCTCCTCGCGCTTTCGCGTTCACTAACACCTCGCGTGGCGTCACCGCGAGCGCCTCTGCTATCTTGGCGTTGCCGATGGAGACACGCACGATGGGTGTTGGGCTGTCGATGATTAACGACTTGCCCGACGTCACAACTAGGCTTTGATCTTCGGATGCAGGAGCTTCTTGGTGGGGCTTGGATGGCGATTGTCCTTCGGCGATCTCGGCAAAGTAGCGTTATTCAACGCGAACTGAGTTGTCCGGGGGCGTCGTCTTCTTCTCACCGGAGCCGCCCGAGAGGCGTTTCGTCACACACTCTTCGGGGACCCGAACAAATCTCCCCGCCCTGTGGTTAACTGCCCTTGCTGCATCCCTGTCCTGCGAACGGAACGTGCGCGTCCGTCCAGCCGTTAACGAGCGGGTGGCCTGCCGAAATCTTCGGGGGACCCGAACAAATCGGCCCACCCTGTGGTTAACTCCGCTTATCTGCTCGATATTTTCCAGTAAGTTCCCGGTTGCCGGGCGGCAGGTGCACAGCGGCCGCATCTGCCCAAGCTGGCATTCAATGACGACCGTGCGGAAATTGTTCGCGCAGGTCTTACGCACCAAGAAGCCGGCATCCTAACGATTTTCATGGCGCTTGTCATGCCGACTTGTTAGAACGGATCAGGGTGTGCGATGGCGCAAGGGTAAACGGATAGGGAAATCGTTCAATGTTGTCATTTCGCAATTACGGGGATTCAGGATCAGTCGTCATTCTCCTGCATGCGGGACCGGGCTCTGGAACCTCTTCGCCTTGACCGGATCCGCTCCTCGCTATTCCTACCAGCACGGCACCCAGATTCGCGCTCGCCAGCGCCCAGCCGCCGTTACGATAGTCAACCCCTGCACTAAGTTCCGTGGTGTATCCGAACGGCTCGCCCAGCTCCACCTGGAATGGCTGCGTGGTGAATATCTGATCTACCGGGCATCAGTGGCATCCGGATGCGTCAATCGCGAACGGCTCCGAATCGGTCCCGGAGCTAAACGTAAACGAGCGACTCACTCCCGTACCGTCCTTTACTATCACGCCGCTAACCTCAAACGACATGATGGCAAGGCCAATACCGTCGCCGGGCAGTATCGCCGTGCCCGCGCTCTTGGCGTAGGTCATTATGGTCAGGGGGAGAGGTATCCGTCAACGCTGTGCATCGAAAAACTGACATGCGAGCCAGCAGCGGATGCGGAGCCATTGGACCCGACCCCTCCCAGGAGGTCACTGAAGCACGCGGCATCAACTGATACCAGACCACCGGTTGCGGACTCCTCGGTTTGCGTGGGGCAATCCCCGGAAGTGATGGAGACGGAAGTAAACGAACCGGCGTGCAGGAGGGTAGAAGCAGCAAGGATCAGGAGGGTTCGCATGGCAGGAGACCTACGAAGATGCGGTCGCGATCCCGTAGAAGAATTCGCAGTCAACCATATATTGCGGATCTGGTTTGGCACTACGCTCGTGCCAATTACTACAAACGAGTCACTCGAAAAGCACTAATGCCTTAATTTCACGTACGCTGGCGGTTCATTTCCATCACAAAGCGCATGGACAACTGGTGATTGGAAAACTAACAACTCATTTACGGACATTTTCTCGGTCTGTGCGACACCTGGCTCGCCTTTGTCTCCACCTCCCAGTAGTTATAAACTCAACGGCACTAGCAAGGTTTTCAATGAGACCGAAAAATTCTGAGTAGGTTCTCCATACCAGTTCAATCGAGTGTGTGTCCAACGAAGAGTTGTGACTCTGTACACGGACCACGGTACAATTTCACCGTAACATATACCCATTACGAACAAGTCGGACTGCAACGTAATTAATCAAAAGAGAATGTGAAACTCATGTGGAATACTAATGCTCTTCATAGAATCAGCCGAGGTGTCTTATCGTTGTTTCCGGCGATGTTGATCCAGGCGAGCCGGCGTAACGGACGTGGCATCTTGGTTCGATCACAACGCGCGTTGAAGCCGCTGACAGTGTCTCCTTTGATGTCGACGTGCAGAGAGTGCTGGAGGGTCGAACCTTGCCCCCCAGTGGTACACGTGGCCTATGCATAGACCCGAAAGGGTATTGTTTTTCCTAATGCTGCCGCGAACGTCACGGCGGACTTTGTCGGTATTTGAGCTTTAAATTGCCAATTAGTTGTGATGTTATTGTGCGGATTTAGAGGTAACTACGCCTTGTTCGTACTCAGACACCCCGTAACTGCACATAGGTGACCGGATGTTCGCTTTTGTACGCGAGGGCGGAGTGGTCTATTGACCTTACTATGCCGTTGCCGTTATATTCGAATAACTCCGCTGGATTGCCAATTAGTTGTGACATATTGTGCGGATTGAGTGGTAACTACGCCTTGTTTGTACTCAGACACCCCGGAACTGAACATAAGTGACCATTACTTGTCTGATTGCGCACGCGTGAACTATTCAGTTCACGTCAGCGGCGCTAGGGTCTCATCTTAATCCTAATCCTTACCCACTGGATGTGGGTCCGAGGGGGTACCCTTATGCGCCATTGGTACGCCTTACAAGTACGGTCGAAGTACGAATGTCCAGTCGCAAACGCCCTGACATCGAAGGGGATCGACACGTTCCTGCCGGTTTACCAGGTTCAAAGGCGATGGAAAGACCGGCTTCGCGAATCAGAACAGCCACTGTTTCCTTGCTATCTGTTCTGCCGTTTTGACGTTTCCAGCAGGCTCCCGATTCTGGTAACCCCAGGAGTGCGGGCAATCATCAGCTTCGGCGGCGGCCCAGCCAGAATTGACGACAAAGAAATGGAAGCAATTCAGGCGATTGCCCGATCTCATCTCCGGGCCGAACCATGGCCTTATCTCCACGTAGGCGACCAGGTCAGAATCGAGAAAGGTCCGCTCGCCGGCTTGACGGGGGTGCTAATACGTGTCAAATCCTCGTTTCGCCTCGTGGTCTCCATCAGTCTCATACAAAGATCGATTGCGGCGGAAATCGAGGTGGATATGATTGGCCGTCCGCCCAGCCATAATGAGAACACGCGAGAAGCCCGGGGTACCGTGTCGGTGGCCGGGACGCTGTGTCATAGCTGCGTGTACAAAGCTCTGTAGACCACTTAGTATCGCCGGTATATTCGGCAATTAGTGCGCCGAGTACCATGCGAGCAATAGCTTATGGGGGAATACGATGAGCCCGGTCATGCAATATTCCCGGTCGGGAAACATTCCTGCCGGCATTTTTCTATCCGTGATCTCGGCGTGGAGCCTCGCGGCCCAGCAAAGTTTGCCCACACCAGGTGGGTCGTCGGCTTCGGCGTTGACTCCGCCGGGCCTGCCGGCCGGCAATGCTCCTTCGCCAAGGGATTATGTGCTGGGACCTGACGACCAGATCTCGATCTGGGTTGCGGACGCAGCCGATATCTCCGGTAAAGCCATGAATATAGATCCCGGCGGGGATATTACGCTGCCGCTGGTGGGCAGCGTGCGGGCTGCCGGACTCACCACCCACGAGCTCGAAACAGAACTTCGCGCGAGATTTAAGGAATACTACGTGAGCCCGCAGGTGGTCGTATCCATCACCGAGTTTCGAAGCCAGCCGGTTTCGGTAATCGGCGCAGTCAACGCTCCTGGCGTTCACCAGTTACGAGGTCGCAAAACCCTGGTCGAGGTATTCTCGATGGCCGGCGGTGTCCGCAACGACGCGGGTTACACGGTTAAGATCACCCGAAGCCTCGAATGGGGACGCATTCCTCTGCCAGGTGCAAAGGACGATCCCTCCGGCCGGTACAGCGTTGCCGAGTTACAGATTAAGGACATGATGGCGGCCACCAACCCTGAGGGCAACATTCTGATCCAGCCGCATGACGTCATTTCGGTGCCCCGTGGCGAACTGGTGTATGTGATCGGAGAGGTCGGGAGGGCAGGCGGATTTGTGCTGACGGAACGTGAAACGATGTCCGTACTGCAGGCACTGGCGCTCGCGGGTGGCCTCGGGCCACAGGCAGCCGGGCAGAATGCTCGGATTCTCCGCGACAAGGAACGCGGCGCGCCGAGAATCGAGATTCCTGTCAATGTAAAGCAAATCCTCACAGGCAAAGCCAAAGACATTCAACTGAATTCGGAGGACATCCTGTTCATTCCAAATAATGTGCCGAGGAAAGTCTCCATACGGATAGCCGAATCGGTGCTTCAAACGGCCACGGGCGTGGCGATATTCAGGAGCGGTCGATAGCATGCGCAGGCAACGGGGTCTCTCGAAAGGTCGCATTGCGGAGTTGCTTCAAACGGCTGGAATCGTCCGCCGTGCCAACCGGCTCCAAGGGCCGGCTGAAAAACCTTGTGATCGTTCCAAGGCCGGGTTGTCATCCGCGGGCAGTCCGATTGAGGGGACGGGTTGATCCCAATCCCGCTCTCAGCGTGAGCCGTCGCGGACGGCTGTAAAGCCAGAGGGAAGAAACTGCAATGCCTGAAGAGTGGTCCAACAACGATCTGCCGCGGCGACGCCAACTCGTGACACTGCCGGTGTACCGGGATTTGCAATCCAAGGGAGATTTCGAAGCTGGTTCCAAGGCGTCGGGCCCCGAGGGATCGCTCAATTACCTAAGCCTTTTACTGCAGCACAAGTGGACAATTGCCGGCTTCATCCTTCTTAGCGCGTTCGCGGGGCTTGCAATCACCCTCATTCAGACGCCAATCTACGAAGCCCGCGTTTCCATGGAAGTGCAGAAGTTCAACCAGGAGTTTCTCGATGTAGGCAAGGTCGATCCGACTGCCGTGAACTACGAAGCGGACTCCTACTTGCAAACTCAGATGAAAATGATTCAGAGCGATGGGTTGCTCGATCGCGTGGCGGCTCGTGTTCCTTTTAGAGGTCCTGACGCCAACACGCCGGAGCCTGTGCACTCATCATGGATACGAACCCTGCTTCGCCTTCCGGAAATCAAGTCCCAAACCCCCAGGCAGAAGGCACTGAGTCTGGCGATCAGCAGCCTGCGAATCAGGGGATCAGGGATGACACGATTGATTGAGGTCTATTGCGACGCTACCGACCCTCAGTTCGCCGCCGACTTCTGCAATACTCTGGCCACGGAGTTCCTGCAGCAGAGCCTGGAGGTGCGATGGAATTCCGCGCTGCGCGTCACGAACTGGCTCACCGAGCAGCTTGCCGGCCTCAAAGACGCCCTTCAGCTATCAGAAGCGCGCTTGAATGAGTTCACTCGTTCCACAGGCGTGGTGTCGGCCGCCGATAAAGACAACGTTGCGGCGCAGCAGCTCGCTCAAGTTCGAGAAGAGATGTTTCGCTCGCAGGCCGATCGGGTAACCAAGCAATCGAAGTATGAGCTTGCCGCAACCAACCCTGCGGACACCCTGCCCGAAGTCCTCGACGACCCCAGTCTGCGGGACTACCAAATGCGGTTCGTGGACCTGCGCCGGCAGTACGCTGAACTCTCGTCCGTACTCACGTCGAACCACCCCCAAGTGAAGCGCATCGAAGCCCAGATCAATGAGCTCAACGCCGGTCTCGAACATCGTCGCAGCAATATCATCAACCGCGTTCACAATGAGTACAAAACCGCGCGCCTCCGGGAATCCCTGCTTCAGGAAGCGTACCGAGCTCAGTTAAAGGTTGTGGCGGACCAGGCGAGCAAGAATATGCAGTTCAGCGCGCTCAGACGAGACGTCGATTCCACGCGCGAGTTGTATGAGTCCATGCTCCGCCGCTTCAAGGAGGCCGGAATTGCGTCCGCCATGCGAGTGAGCAATATTCGTGTAGTCGATTCGGCGAAGCCTCCGGAGTTGCCCCACCGGCCAAACCGCAAGTTGAACCTAGCCCTCGGCCTTGCCGGCGGACTCTTTCTTGGAATCGCGTTCCTTTTCGTACGAGAAGGTCTCGATTCAAGCCTCAAGAACCCAGGGGATGCGAAGTTCTACCTGCGCGTGCCGGAGCTGGGGCTCATCCCTTCGGCGAGAGTGGATCCTGCGCATCGCGTGATCATTAAGATTCCCATTCCTTTTCGCGCAATGAGACTCCGCCGGCGCCTACCCGTACGGCCGGTTCCCGCTGACCCAGGCATAACACGGCGTGAGTTGCCGCCGCGGGTGGAATTGGCGGCTTGGCAGAACCGGCACTCCTTCACCGCGGAATCTTACCGGTCTGCGCTTACCTCTGTCGTCTTCTGGGGCGAGCGGGAAAACGGCAAGCGCCCAGGCGTGATTCTGGTGACGAGTCCCGGGCCGCAGGAAGGGAAGACCACAACGCTCACCAACCTGGGAATCAGCCTCGCCGAAATCTTATGCGAGTCGAACCGGCGCGTCCTGCTGATCGATGGGGACTTGCGCAGACCCAGTCTTCATAAGATTTTCGATCTCCCAGCGACCCAAGGACTATGTGACCTGCTGCGGGACGGGACCGCCCCGGAAGACTGCAGGATCGAAGACTGCGTGCATCAATCCGAGGTCCCTGGTCTCTGGGTTCTTCCCAGCGGAATGGCCCGCGGGCCTGTGACGATTCTCATCCATTCGCCGAGGCTGCCCAGGTTTCTCGACCGATTCCGCCGCGAATTCAACACCATCTTGATGGATGCGCCTCCCATGGCGTCACTTTCGGATGCCCGTGTGCTGGCTCGCTGGACCGACGCGGTCCTTCTTGTCGTTCGCGCCGGCCGCACCCACAGGGACCTGGCAATGGTTGCGTGCGAGCAGCTGAAGGACGACGGCGCGCCGCTGCTCGGAACCATTCTCAACGATTGGAATCCCAAGAAGGCCGGCGCATCGCAGGCCCGCGCGAAAGAATATGTTTCCTCCTATACGCGTTATTACCGCAGCCAGACGCAAGACTAACCGTCTCTAGGCCCTGGAACCAGGAGGTTCGATAACATGCGGCTGCTCGTAACTGGCCATCTCGGTTATATCGGCACGGCAATCGTCCCCATGTTTGTCGCGGCTGGCCACGAGGTGGTCGGATTAGACGCGAACTTTTTTGAAAACTGCACCCTTGGGCCTGAGCCAGGACTTGTCCCCGGGATCAGAAGGGACGTTCGCGACGTCGACCCGGGAGACCTTCAAGGATTCGATGCCGTATTGCATCTTGCGGCGTTATCTAACGATCCCTTGGGTGAAATGAATCCCGGCGTCACTTACGACATCAACCACAAAGCTGCCGTCAGGCTGGCTAAGATGGCGAAGGCGGCCGGCGTTAAACGGTTCCTGTTCTCTTCATCCTGCGCCATTTACGGAGCGGCTGGCGACGAAATGCTGGATGAGAACGCGACGTTCAATCCCGTGACCGCGTATGGCCGGTCAAAAGTGCTCGTGGAGCGTGATCTTGCCGGCCTGGCGGATGCGCGGTTCGCGCCCACCTGTCTTCGGAACGCCACGGCGTACGGCTTTTCACCTCGCCTGAGACTGGACATCGTGCTCAACGACCTGGTAGCGGCGGCGTTCACCACGGGGTGCATCTTGATGCGGAGTGACGGGACGCCGTGGCGACCCATCGTGCACGTCGAGGACATCGGACGGGCGGTGCTCGCGGTCCTTCGTGCGCCCGCTGAAGCAGTGTGCAACGAAGCCTTCAACGTTGGCGTCGACGAAGATAATCACCAGATCCACGATCTCGCCGAGATGACGAGAGGAATCGTTCCGGGGTCCCGGATCGCGTACGCCCCGGGCGCGGGACCGGATAAGCGATGCTACCGCGTCAGCTTCAAGAAACTGCGTACCAGGCTTCCGGACTTCAGACCCGAATGGACCGCAAGCCGCGGGGCGCAGCAGTTATACGGTGCCTTCCGCCGCTTCCGCCTCACAGCTGACGATTATTCGGGACCTCGATTTCGCAGGCTGACATGGATGCGCGACATGCTCAATGCGGGCGCGCTCGATTCCAGCATGCGATGGGCTGCCCAAACCGCTTCGGAAAGGGCCGGGATCGCCGGCCACGGCGCCAGTTGAGGCCCTGAGAACAAGTTCTGAGGAAGTTACTTTGACTGATCACCGCTCCGATTATGTGGACCCCCCAGGCGGATACACGTTGAGCGCCCAGGCGCCGAGCGCTGTGCTGGCCGGCTCTGGTTCCATGACCTGCCGGTTCTGCGGCCATGTTGCGACGGATACGTTTGTCGATCTCGGTACGACTCCGCTGTGCGAGAGCTATCTCCGCCCGGAAGACCTGGTCCGAGCCGAGCCAACCTATCCGCTTCACACATTCGTCTGTGCGAATTGCTTCCTGGTTCAGGTAGCCGAGCTCGTTAACCCTGGTGGCATCTTCAGCGATTATGCTTACTTCTCGTCCTACTCCGACTCCTGGCTCGAACATGCGCGCCGCTATGTCGAAGAGATGACTGCGCGCTTCGGGCTCAGCCCGACCGACAGTATCGTTGAAATCGGCAGCAACGATGGATATCTCCTCCAGTATTTCGTCCGCAAGGGAATGCAAGTTCTCGGCATCGATCCTGCCGCCAACGTGGCCAAGGTTGCGATCTCGAGGGGAGTGCCAACCCTCGTTGCCTTTTTTGGCGAACAGTTGGCGATCGATCTTGTCGCGTCCCGGCGAAAACCACATCTTCTGCTCGGCGCCAACGTGCTAGCCCAGGTCCCCGACCTGAACGACTTCGTACGTGGCCTGAAGATCCTTTTGGAAAAAGACGGCATCATCACGATGGAGTTCCCCCATCTGATGAAACTCGTCGAACAGTGCCAGTTCGATACGATTTACCATGAGCATTTTTCCTACTTTTCCTTTGTAACCGCGGAGCGCATTTTTTCCTCCCACGGCCTGACGATCTTCGATGTCGAGGAGTTACCCACCCATGGTGGCTCGCTACGCATTTACGTCCGGCATTCCACCGAGCCTTCGAAAGCTGTCGGACCCCACGTTGACGAAATGCGCGAGCGGGAGATAGCAGCCGGGCTGGAAACCCTGCAATATTACGGCGGCTTCGAAGCACAGGTAAAGGATACAAAACGCGTGCTGGTGGAATGCCTCACCGATGTCAAGCGCGCGGGAAAACGGATCGCCGCGTATGGCGCGCCGGGAAAAGGAAATACACTGCTGAATTACTGCGGGATTCGCGACGACGTCATCGACTATGCGGTAGACCGCAATCCTTTCAAGCAAGGAAAGTATACGCCCGGTACACGAATTCCGATACTACCACCGGAAACGATTTCCCGAACGAAACCGGACTTCCTTCTGGTCCTGCCGTGGAATCTTCAAGGGGAAATCATGGAGCAAATGCGCTACGTCCGGGAGTGGGGCTGTCGCTTTATCATCCCCATACCATCGGCGCGCATCTGCTGAAAGCAACCCGAACCACGCTGAAGGCGCCAACGATGCTTTTTGCACAGAGCACGGCAGTGGTGACAGGGGCCGGCAGCGGAATCGGACGAGCGATCGCGATTGCGCTCGGTCGCGAAGGCTCCACACTGTGTCTCGTGGGAAGACGGCCGCAAGCGTTAGAGGCCGTCGCGGGCTGTGTCCGCAACATGGGGGGGCGGGCTATCTGCTTGCCCGCGGATTTGGCTTCAGACTCCGACATTCAGGCGCTGGCAACGCAGGTTCGGACGGAATTGCGCCAACTCGACATCCTGGTGCATTCTGCCGCGATCTACAGGTCGGGCCCGGTTTCCGCGGCGCCGCTGGATGACTTCGACGTACAGTACCGAACTAACCTCCGTGGACCGTATGCGTTGACCCAGGCGCTGCTCCCCATTTTGCGGCAGAGTTGCGGCCAGGTCGTCTTCATCAACTCCAGCGCAGGGCTGTCCGCTAAAGCCGGGTGCAGTCAGTACGGGGCGACCAAGAATGGCTTGAGGGCGATTGCGGATAGCCTGCGCGAAGAGGTGAACGGCAACGGCGTCCGGGTCCTTAGCCTCTTCGCAGGCCGGACCGCCACTGCGATGCAGGAGGCGATTCGGATGCAAGAAGGCCAGGTGTATCGGGCGGAGCTTTTGATCCAACCCGAGGACGTGGCCGCGATGTTGATAGCCGCTATGGCCTTGCCGCGTTCTGCGGAGGTAACCGAAATCCGCATTCGGCCGATGACAAAGAATTGATCGGGTGGGCCGAAAAGGTTGCGATCCTC
>Ga0207707_10005507_pt1 | contig 11067 bp, 7 predicted proteins | sample KBSC83BmetaG_FD_184336 | JGI IMG/M metagenome (GOLD analysis project Ga0207707, IMG submission 184336) | Corn rhizosphere microbial communities from Kellogg Biological Station, Michigan, USA - KBS C8-3B metaG (SPAdes) (version 2) | ecosystem: Host-associated > Plants > Roots > Rhizosphere ... | reverse complement strand
CGCCGGCAGGGCTGCCGCGATTCCCAGTCCCGCGATGAAGTCACGCCGCTTCATTGCACCCCCGAGGGTCATGGGAGGGATTTTATCACACACTACAGCACCCCGAGCGAGGCCAGATATGCCGGAGGCGGACAGTAAAATGTCGGCTTGGGGTCAAACTCAGAAGTCGGACTGCACAATCGCCATGTCCGCTTCCCCCCGTTAGCGACCAGACAGCGGACATCGCCAAAGCGCTTAGGGTGCAATAGCCAACGGGTCGCGCGAATGCGCGCCCGATGATAAACTCTGCGTATTGCGCCGACTGGCAAGCAATAAATTGGCGGAATACGCTGCGCTATTCCGCCCTACGAGCTACGCGCTGCGGCCTTGATGCTTCGCGTGCCACTTCGGGCCGGGCCCTCGCATGTAATGAAGCTCGGGCCGATAGCGATTGCCGGCTGTTTTGATCAACCTGTGCCACCTGGTCATGATCGCATTCAGGCGGTGACGAAGCGGCGTCGATGATGACGGCTTGATCGACATGACGCCCCTCAATGCGGCTTGCCGAGCATGGAGGCGAAGGGCACGGCAAGAATCTCTTCGCCGAGATCGTCGTCGACGTGCAGAACCCAACCACGCCAGTCTTCCGCGTTGGGCGTCATGATGAGCGACCGCACGAAGACGGTGGCGCGCTCATGCGCCTCAGCCAGGCCGCGCACCGCGGCGCCGCGCCGATCGACAAACATTCCTTCGGGATGGGAGTAATGGAAATAGACCTGAGCCATGTTCGGCCGCCTTTTGTGAAAAGCGAAGTGCAGGCCCTGATGGATAGCAGCGGGAGGGGCGGCGGAAAATCCGGTCGATCCCGGCCGGAAAACTACGGAGAATAGGAACAATTTTAGGGTTTTCGACGGCGCGTGGGGCGGAATGGGGGAGCGTATTGCACCGGGGTCGCGGGCCGCGGATTACGCTGCGCTATTCCGCCTTACGAGCTGGAACAGACCTTCATGCTCGAGGGATCGCTTGAGGATGCCCGAGGGGCGCTGCGGGCGCGGGCGACTTCGTGTGGCGGCCGGGCGGCAACATCCATATCGCGCATGCGCCTCATGGCGCGACGTTCATTTCGGTGTTCAACCGGCCGAACCGGTTTTTCGATGGGACGAAGTTTTTTACGGCGGCGGGGGAAGCCAGGTAGGGCGTAGGGCGCAATCGCGGAGCGTATTGCGCCGAGCTGGCAATGGCGGCGAATTACTTTCCTATAATCCGCAAATTGCATTCAGGCCAAGTGAATCCGAAAGCGGCAGGCACCGCAATCTTCGTACCTTCAAATCGCGCGCGACCGCGGAAAGCGCGAACGCGGCGTGCAGTATTTCAAGCCGCTAGGCGCCGATGAGGCGATTATGGCGTTATTGGTTTCTCGGTCACCGGATCAATCGAGGCTGTCACTTCCGCCGAGAGCCGTGACGACCATGGACACCAAAAGCTCCTTGGCAACGTCGATCCGCCGATCTCGTCGAGGTGTTCTTCCACATAGGTAACGTTGGCGTCGCAAACCTCAATCTGCATCTCGAAAAAGCCGATAGTCTCTGGTTGAAGATGAAACGACCATTCCGGATTATATGGCGCTTTCTGTTGGATGATTGTGCCTTGTACGTGAATCTTGTCTCCGCCCTGGGTCAATATCGATCGGGCTTCTTTGATTTTTTGGTCATCAGTTAGCTTGAAGACAAATCGCGTCAAGGCTCCGCTGGGCGCGGTCTGCTCAAATACGAAGTAACCCACCATGTTGCACCATTCGTCGGTTGCGACGCCTTTGTAAACGGACACTACAGTTTCAAGATTGCACGGAATAGCGTATACTCTCAACCCTTGGTTGAAATAAGCGTAACGCGAACGGCGCAATAGCGAAGCGTATTGCGCCGTGTTCGCGATGGCGGCAGAATACGCTGCGCTATTCCGCCCTACGAGCTCTGACGATGCTCTCGATCGCGCTGCGGGCTATCGCCCACGCCAGAGTGGAGGCAAAGACATTTTTCGATCCAAGTAAGTATCCAAGAGCGAGTAATGAAACACTGCAATTCTTTGGCGCCAAAAGTACTCGGTATCCGACGGGCTCAGCGCAAAATTTGTCAGGACGCATCGTGTCTTGCGGGATGTTTTCTCGACGGCGGCGGTCGCTCGGCCTAGTGATCGTTCAGAAGATGAAAAGCCGATTACGATGGTCCTCCCCTTAGCAAATTCTCCGTGGACAACGGCCTCGGCTTCGCGAATGATCGAAAATTTCCGAGAATGTAATAGCTCAAGACAAAACTCACGATGTCGGCTTTCGGTTTGTCCGACGGGCCGTATTCCGAATCCCAGAAGTGTTACGGCTGCTCTTGGATTACTCGAAACAATTGACATCGTTTCATTGAGAGTTGCGTCAGCTGCTTTATCCAAAAATGAGAGAATGTGACCATTATCTACAATGTGCGGTGGGGCAACGACCAATAAGCGTCTACCGTGATGCAGCGGAAGACGCTCATTCAATGCACTCGCGATCGCTTCTTGCAATATTTGTTCTGGGGCGGTGCCCTTCGTACCAAGCGCGCGTCCTACTAGACCAAATCCATCTCGAGGAAATATCGCAAAGAATTCCATTGGTGTGTTTGGTGCTCCGGAAGCCCAGACCACCTGCATTATTCCATCAACGCAAGCTCTAACGTACTTCACCGCGCGGCTCGATGCCGCAAGTCGAGGAGCCGCTCCGGTGGGCCTCTGCAACACATGGTTTCCAACAATAAAGACGTAATCAAATATCGGGCGAAGCGAGTTTAGATGATCTATTAAGCTTAGCTTGCGCCCTGTCACGCTAGTACCGAAAGTGATAGGTAGCGTGACAATTGCAATCTTGACGGTCTCGTCCGTTAAGCTCTTGGCGTATTTGAGTGCTCTTTCGACTATGTCGTTGCCAGTGTTCATAACGCAAAATGTTACGAACGGCCTTTCAGCCGCTGGACTGGCGCTTTTGCTGACCCAAGGTGGGAGGAGACGCCGAACCCGGCTATAGGAAGGGCTATTCTTGGCGGCCGCGTCTCCGATGCCCGTAAAGGGCATTAGCTCACCGTATGGTTCATCAAAAGTGGATTCGGGACTTGAGGGGCGCCCTCCTAGGTCAGTGCCTTGGAGGGCATAAGAAGTAAGTCCAAACGCACTTCCAACGGCGAGCGTATCCGTTAGTTCGATTAATGTTGACCCTACGAAGTCATGCACCCTCGGTGGAAGCTCCAATAAGATTGTTTTTCCCGTGCCTATTAGTCGAACGCTGTCCAGTTCGGAACGAAGGTGTTTTGGAAGGTTTCGTGCCAAGTCTTTCTTTGCCAGTGGCAGCAAGACGCTGCAATCGCGCCAAATAGCTGCCGCAAGCTTTGACCGGCTCTGTATTAGTTCATAAGCCTTGGACAGAGCGCTGGCGTACGCGCTGGAGAGGTTGCAGAATTTGGCTATCTGGCCTTCGATCAGTGGAAAGCTGGTGAATTCGCCTTCAAGGAGCCTACCTTGCAATTCCTTCCTCAGAGTAACAGCATTTGCGAGGCTAATCTCGCCGTTCAGAGACCTGAATCCCCAAACCGCCTGGTCGCCCACGTTCAATTCGAGTTCGAAAGACGTGTCTTCATAAGCATTTCCCACGTCCACTTCGAAAAATGAGGCGATTCGATTCTCGACATCTATTTCTTGAATGAGAGAGTGATTGCTGCCTGGGCGATCAACCAGGACTGGAACGACAAACGATGGGACGTCCTTTGCAATAATTAGGCATCCATCAAGGTGAGGCATTGCCTGATCTCACTTCATTAGACCTGACCTTCGATAGTACTCAAAACAAAGATCAAAAATTTTAGTCACGTACTCCGATGGTCTTTGTAGATCGACCTGAGGATATGGCAAAGCTTCAATCCTCGATGCGGCCAGTTTTGATTCAATCAAGGGGCTGCTGCACAGTGTGTCGGGGAGAACGACCGCATCGACGGCCCCGTCGATCATCAATGGCCCTTCGAATTGCAGCTCTATGCCTGAGACTCGATTGTCCATGGTGTTGCTGAGGCGCTGGCTAATGAGAGCCATATAGCTTCTCGCTTCCAATTCCGAGGCGTCGAGAGTTGTCGATGGCGCTGCGCGCGCACGCAAATACGCTTCAGTCGTTTCAAAGAAGAGTGAAATAACTCGACCAGGAGTATCGATGTCTGGTTCAAGACCAAAATCGCCGAGTTTCATATCCTTGTGAAACGCATCTGCGTAGAGGTCCTTGTGGAATCCTCCGCTGTCGAAGGGAAATATTCTCTTGATCGGAGTAACTGCGGTATTCCGAAAGAGCAGACAGACTGGAAGATAGTGATCTAGCGCGGTCGCGCCTTCGTTCGCATTGACGCGGTACGATGGACGTCCATAGAAGAAATAAAGTAGCGGCTCTCCGCTGAATACGTCGCATTCGCGAGGCTCCAAACGTCCGTCCTCCAGAACGTTTGTAAGTCGGTAGACATCTGTGGTGTGCACGAGCGGTAGAAGCGGCCGCGCAGAAGGCTGCCTGTGAATGAGGTTTCGCAATCGCCGGCGCGACATGGCCTACCTATTTCATACAAGATGAGGCCGGAGCTACTCCGGCCTCAGAATCGTTCTCCCGGCGGTGGTCAGCGTTCAAAGCTCACGAACACCCCGTCGTGGCCCCGCAGGTATCGCACTTCATGCAGGTGCCGTTTCGCACCAGGGTGAAGTTGCCGCATTCGCCGCACATCTCGCCCTCATAGCCTTTGGCCTTGGCTTCGGCGCGGCGTTCGGCTTTTGAGGGTGCCGCTTGTTGCGCCGCGCCCGCCTTGCTCCACTGCAGCGCCTCCAGCTTTTCGGTCGGCGACAGATCGTGCTGGGATTCCTGCTTCAGCGCGACTGCGCCTTCGACGGCGTCGGCGGCGCGCGGGCCGTGCTGGGACATCGAGGTGACGTTACTGGGTCCGCGGGCGTCGGCCTGCGGCTCGCTGCTGCTGCGCATCACCACGAGATTGTCGGTGCGCGAGCGGGTCAGGCCCTTCGACAGATATTTGTTGTTGGGCTGCTCCGGCGCCTTGCCTTCCTCGACGCCCCGGCCCATCGCATCGAAATTGGACTCGGAGGGGTCGACATGGGCGAGGTCGAAGCGGCCCATGTAGCTGACCGCGAGTTCGCGGAACACATAGTCGAGGATCGAGGTCGCGTATTTGATGCTGTCGTTGCCCTGCACCGGCCCTGCGGGCTCGAAGCGGGTGAAGGTGAAGGCGTCGACATATTCCTCCAGCGGCACGCCGTATTGCAGGCCGAGCGAGACCGCGATGGCAAAATTGTTGATGAAGGAGCGCAACGCCGCGCCTTCCTTGTGCATGTCGATGAAGATCTCGCCGATCCGGCCGTCGTCATATTCGCCGGTGCGCAAGTAAACCTTGTGCCCGCCGACCACGGCCTTTTGCGTATAGCCCTTGCGGCGATCCGGCATTTTTTCGCGTTCGCGCATGACGACGATGCGCTCGACCAGGCGCTCCACCACCTTCTCCGAAAGCTGCGCGGTGCGCGCCGCCATCGGCTTGTCGTAGAACGCCTCGACGGCATCGTCTTCCTCGTCGTCGTCGCTGATCAGCTGCGAATTCAGCGGCTGCGACAGCTTCGAGCCGTCGCGGTAGAGCGCGTTGGCCTTCAAGGCGAGCTTCCAGGAGAGGAGATAAGCAGACTTGCAATCCTCCACCGTGGCGTCGTTCGGCATATTGATGGTTTTACTGATCGCCCCCGAGATGAACGGCTGCGACGCCGCCATCATGCGGATGTGGCTTTCCACCGAGAGATAGCGCTTGCCGATCTTGCCGCAGGGATTGGCGCAATCGAACACGCTGTAGTGCTCGGCCTTCAAATGCGGCGCGCCTTCCACCGTCATCGCGCCGCAGATGTGCACATTGGCGGCCTCGATCTCGCGCCTGGAGAAACCGACCGCGGTAAGCAGGTCGAAGTTCGGCGCGGCAATGGCTTCCGGCTCGATCTTCAGGGTATCGCGCAGGAAATCCTCGCCAAAGGTCCATTTGTTGAAGGCAAACTTGATGTCGAATGCCGTGGGGAGCGCGGCTTCGACCTTTGCAAGAGCTTCGTCCGTAAAACCCTTGGCTTTCAAGGTGGAAACATTGATGGCGGGCGCGTTACTGAGCGAGCCATGGCCGACGGCATAGGCCTCGATCTCCGCGATATCGCTTTCGCGGTAGCCGAGCGCGCGCAGCGCCTCGGGGACGGCGCGGTTGATGATCTTCCAGTAGCCGCCGCCGGCGAGCTTCTTGAATTTCACCATCGCGAAATCGGGCTCGATGCCGGTGGTGTCGCAATCCATCACGAGGCCGATGGTGCCGGTCGGCGCCACCACGGTCACTTGCGCGTTGCGGTAGCCATGGAGTTCGCCGAGCTCGAGCGCCTGGTCCCAGGCGGCCTTGGCGCGCTCGACGATCTCGGTCTGCGGCACGCTGGCATAATCCAGCGGCACCGGATTGACGGCCAGCGCTTCATAGCCCCTGGATTCGCCATGCGCGGCGCGGCGGTGGTTGCGGATCACCCGCAGCATGTGCGCGGAATTCTTCTTGTAGCCGGGGAAGGGGCCGAGCTCCTTCGCCATCTCCGCCGAGGTGGCGTAGCTGATGCCGGTCATGATCGCGGTAAGCGCGCCGCACAGCGCGCGGCCTTCCTTGGAGTCGTAGGAGAGACCCATGGTCATCAAGAGACCGCCGATGTTGGCAAAGCCGAGCCCCAGCGTGCGGAATTCGTAGGACAGTTCCGCGATCGCCTTGGAGGGAAACTGCGCCATCATCACGGAGATTTCGAGCACGATGGTCCAGAGCCGGCAGAGGTGCTCGTAGGCGTCAACGTCGAAGTGCCCCCTCCCTGACCCTCCCCCGCCTGCGGGGGAGGGATGGGTGGGGGTGTAGAAAGTTATCAGGTTCGCCGACGCCAGGTTGCAGGCGGTGTCGTCGAGGAACATGTATTCCGAGCACGGATTGGAGGCGCGGATGTCGCCCGACGCCTTGCAGGTGTGCCAGTCGTTCATGGTGGTGTTGAAGTGCAGGCCGGGATCGGCCGAGGCCCAGGCGGCGTGGCCGATTTTTTCCCAGAGGTCGCGCGCCTTCAGCGTTTTTGTGATCTTCTTGTTGGTGCGGCCGATCAGATTCCAATCACCATCGGTCTCGACCGCGCGCAAAAAGTCGTCCTTCAGCGATACCGAATTGTTGGAGTTCTGGCCTGATACCGTGAGGTAGGCTTCCGAATCCCAATCGGTGTCGTAGACCGGGAAATCGATGTCCTTGTAGCCCTGGCGGGCAAACTGGATCACGCGCTTGATCATGCCGTCGGCGACCATGGCGCGGCGCGCCAGCTTGATCTCGCGGCGCAGCGCCGGGTTCTTCTCGGGATCAAAACAGTCGTCGCCGCTACCTTCGCAGTTGACGCAGGCCTTCAGCACCGCCTTGAGGTGGCGTTGATTGAGCCTGGAGCCGGTCACCAGCGCTGCGACCTTCTGCTCCTCCTTCACCTTCCAGTCGATATAGGTCTCGATATCAGGGTGATCGGCGTCGACCACCACCATCTTGGCGGCGCGGCGCGTGGTGCCGCCGGACTTGATGGCGCCCGCCGCGCGGTCGCCGATCTTGAGGAAGCTCATCAGGCCCGAGGAGCGGCCGCCGCCGGAAAGCTTTTCGCCTTCGCCGCGCAGCCGTGAAAAGTTGGAGCCGGTGCCGGAGCCGTATTTGAACAGGCGGGCCTCGCGCACCCACAGGTCCATGATGCCGCCCTCGTTGACGAGGTCGTCCTCGATGCCCTGGATGAAGCAGGCGTGCGGCTGCGGATGCTCGTAGGCGGATTTCGATTTGGTCAGCTTGCCGGTCTTCCAGTCCACGTAATAGTGGCCCTGGCCGGGTCCATCGACGCCGTAGGCCCAATGCAGCCCGGTGTTGAACCATTGCGGCGAATTCGGCGCCACCATCTGTTTGGCGAGCATGTAGCGCAGCTCGTCGTTGAAGGCGCGCGCGTCTTCTTCCGATGTGAAGTAGCCGCCCTTCCAGCCCCAATAGGTCCAGCAGCCGGCCAGCCGGTCGAACACCTGCTTGGCTGAGAGTTCGCTGACGAAGCGCTCGGATTCGGGCAAGTCGGCGAGCGCCGCGGTGTCGGGCACCGAGCGCCACAGCCATGACGGCACGGTCTCTTCCTCAACCTTCTTCAGACGAGCGGCGACGCCAGCTTTGCGGAAATACTTCTGCGCCAGCACGTCGGAGGCGACCTGCGACCAGAATTCCGGCACCTCGACGTTTTCGAGCCGAAATACCACCGAGCCATCAGGGTTGCGGATCTCAGATGTCGTAAATCTGAAATCAATGCCAGCGTAGGGTGACTGGCCTGCCGTGGTGTTGCGTCGTTCGATTCGCATCGTCGTGCCCCTTTTTTTGACCGGACCGCGTTGCACCGCGGCGCCGGCTGTTGTTCCCTTGAGCGAACTTTTAGTCCGCAAGCTCTACCGGTGGACCCGGCCCTGTTTCTCTCTCGCCAGCCCGACACAGGTGCCGTTACGCACCCGCGTGAAGTTGCCGCCTTCAACGCCCCAACTCTCAAACCCCAGGCCGTTTTTGGCCCGTTTTTAGCGCCCCGAACGCCCCCAAATTCAGAACAAAAAAACCCATCACCCGTTGCCCCGAGCGGCGGACGGAGTGGTCAATCTGGAACCCTTCTGGAGGCGACCGGCGGGACCCAAACACACTCGCGCCGAACAAGATCAAAGCTAGGACAACTCCGTTGCGCCCGTCAAGCACTAGTACGAGTTCCTGAATCAAATACTAAATATGGTGGAAATCTGGGAAAAACAGGGGTCGCCCGACATCCCCAGTGCTGCCAAGTATCAGTGAGTCCTCAGGGATTCCCAAGCGAAAAAAATTGTTAGCGGCGCGCCGATTTGAGCTTCGCCCCGCTGTTCACAGGGCAACTATTTATTCCTCTTCAGGGGTTGCCTCGGCGAGACTCACGTGAAGCTACGGGGGTGTCCGGGCTGGCATGCCCGGCTATCGATGGTCTGGCGCTGAGATAACCGCCATGGTGCCACCTGATTCCACCGGTCCACCCACCTCATGACCAACACAAAGCCGCCCGCCGCGCGTGCGCACATCACGCCTGCGGGACTCATGTTCCTCGCCATCACCTCGGTCGGCTGGGGATTTAACTGGCCCGTCACCAAGTACCTCCTGAGCGAACTGCCGCCGCTGACCATGCGCGGCACGACCGGCGTGATCGGCGCAAGCCTGCTGGCGGGGCTGGCGATCATCAGCGGCCAAAGCCTGCGCGTCCCCAGCGAACTCTGGCCGCGGCTGGTGCTGGCGGCCTTCCTCAACGTCGCCTGCTGGATGACGCTGATGGGATTGGCATTGCTGTGGCTGCCGGCCGGCGAGGCGGCGCTGATCGCCTACACCATGCCGGTATGGGCCTTGCTCCTGGCGTGGCCGATTCTCGGCGAGCGGCCGAACCGGCTACGCGTCATTTCGATTGTCATGGCGTTTGCGGGTCTCGCGGCCATCATGGGCGGCAACGGCTTTGCGGCGAGCGCTGCGAAGATGCCGGGAATCATCATGGCGCTCGGCGGCGCCGTCGGCTTTGCGGTCGGCACCGTCCTCGCCAAGAAGCTGCCGCTCAGCCTGCCGCCGCTGTCAGCCGCGGCCTGGCAGATCGGAATCGGATGCCTGCCGGTGGCGATCGTCGGCCTGCTGGTCGAAAAGGCCGACGTGCTGGCGTTATCCAATCTCGGCTGGATCCTGATCGTCTACTCGACCGTGATCCAGTTCTGCGTCGCCTATGTCAGCTGGTTCGCGGCGTTGGCCCGCCTGCCGGCCTCGGTTGCGGCGATCGGCACCATGGCGGTGCCGGTGATCGGCGTGGTGGCGTCGGCGGTGGCGCTGCACGAGCCGCTCGGCGCCGGCCAGATCACCGCACTTGTCTTTACGCTCGCCGGCGTGGTGCTGGCGACGCGATCCTGATTTATGACGATGCCGTCGTTGCACTCGGCCTGGTCAGACATTCGTTGAGGGCGGCGAGCAGCACTTTCGGCGTGAAAGGCTTCCGCAAACAGAAGGTTGCACCGAGTTCGAGAGCCATTTTGTGAAAATCGGGCGAGGGCGGCTCGATATCCGCAAAGGCATAGCCCGACATGGCGACAAGGGGAGTCTGCGGCGCACGTTCGTGGAACGCCCGGATCGACTCAAAACCGCGCATGTGCGGCATGAAGATATCGACGAGCATCACGTCGAATGCTGACGCTTCAAGCGCACGAATGCCCTCTTCACCGCCGTTGGCGACGGTGACGTCGAAACCCTGGTGTTGCAGACAGACCTCAATGGCCTCGCAAACCATTGGGTCGTCATCGACCACGAGAATACGCGCCATGACGTAACCCCGGAAAAAGGACGGCGCGGGGAGAATGCGCCGCCCTCGAATGATCTCAAACGCAGTTACGGACAGGGGTGCCGCAGACCATCATAGCCGAGATAGGTTCCCGACGCCGGATCGTAGGATCGGTAGGTCTGCATGCAGTAAGCGACGTCATCACCGCCGACGGGAGCCGGGGCCGCCGCAACGACGCTGTCATCGTAGTACTGGTCATCGTAGTAGCCCGGCGCGTAATAACCCGGCCCGCCGTAGTAGCCGTAGCTGGACGCGATCGCGCCGCCGACCACCGCACCGGCCACCGCGCCGGGGATAAAGCCGCCGCCACCGCGGCGATAGCCGCCACCGTAGCCGCCGCGATATCCGCCGCTGCGACCACTGAAACTAGCTGCGGGAGCGCTACCGCCGCCGACCACCGCACCGGCAACCGGTGCGCTGCCACCGGCGCGGAAGCCGCCGTCTCGGCCACTGAAGCTAGCCGCGGGAGCGCCACCGCCGCCGCCGGCACGGAAACCGCCGCCGCCCATTCGTGCGGCCGGAGCGCCGCCTCCGCCGCCTCTTGGTGAGGCGCTCACCTTGCCGCCCGGAGTTTGCGCGAAACTCGCGGTCGGCGCCATCACCGGCACGACCAGCGCCATT
>Ga0207707_10005503_pt1 | contig 11068 bp, 8 predicted proteins | sample KBSC83BmetaG_FD_184336 | JGI IMG/M metagenome (GOLD analysis project Ga0207707, IMG submission 184336) | Corn rhizosphere microbial communities from Kellogg Biological Station, Michigan, USA - KBS C8-3B metaG (SPAdes) (version 2) | ecosystem: Host-associated > Plants > Roots > Rhizosphere ... | reverse complement strand
AAGTGTGCGGTTGATCGATCGCGCGACCTCGGTCGAGCCGGTGAAGACGACGCCGGCGATGTCAGCATGCGCGACCAGCGCCGCGCCGATATGGCCGTCACCGGGCAGCAGATGCAGCGCCGGCGCCGGCACCCCGGCCTCATGCAGCAATCGGATGGCCTCCGCCGCGATCAACGGCGTTTGTTCGGCGGGTTTTGCCACCACCGCATTTCCGGCCATCAGCGCGGCCGTCACTTGGCCGGTGAAGATCGCCAGCGGAAAATTCCATGGCGATATCGCGATGAACACGCCGCGGCCGCGAAGCTGGAGCCTATTGCTCTCGCCGGTCGGCCCCGGCATGGCTTCGCCCTCGCCGAACAGTTTCTTGCCTTGTGCGGCGTAGTAGCGGCAGAAATCAACGGCTTCGCGAACTTCCGACACCGCGTCCTCGAGCGTCTTGCCGCCCTCGCGCTGCAAAAGCGCGATGAAATGCGCACGCCGTTGCTCCAGCAAGCCGGCGGCCTGCTCCAGGATTTCCGCGCGCCTCTCGGCTGGCGTCCTGCTCCAGGTCAAAAATCCCTCGCGGGCGGCGGCAACGGCCTCGTTCGCGTGCGCCGGCGTCGCATCGGTGACGCTTCCGATGATTGTTGCCTGGTCGATCGGGCTGACGACCTGTCGCGCCGCGCCTGCTCTCGTTTGACCGTTGATCACAGGCGCTGCCGCCACATCAACGGTTTCCGCCGCGATCTCGGCAAGCAGTCCACTCAACGCCGCGCGCTCGCCGAATTCGATGCCGAGCGAATTCCGCCGTTGTGGTCGGTAGAGATCGCGCGGCAGGCTGATGTTCGGATGCCGTGCGTTGGCGGCGACGCCGATGACATCGACCGGGCGACGCAGCAGCGTTGCGACCGGCACGGCATCATCGGCGGCAACCGCCACGAATGACGAATTGGCGCCATTCTCCAAGAGGCGCCGCACCAGATAGGCCAGCAGATCGCGATGACTGCCGACCGGCGCATAGGTCCGATAGGCCAACCCACGGCGATCCCGGGTCAGTTGCGCGTACAGCGCTTCGCCCATGCCGTGCAGGCGCTGAAATTCGAATCCAGTTTCGTCTTCTGCAAGCTCGAGGACGGTCGCGACCGTCAGCGCATTGTGAGTTGCGAATTGCGGGAAGAGGCGAGGCCGCAGCGCCAGTAGTCTTTTTGCGCAGGCAATGTAGTTGAGGTCGGTCATCGCCTTGCGGGTAAATACCGGATAGTCGTCGAGGCCGCGCTCCTGCGCCCGTTTGATTTCGCTGTCCCAGTAGGCGCCTTTGACAAGCCGCACCATCATCCGCCGGCCCAGTCTTTTCGCGAGCTCGGCGGTGTAGCCGATCACGGCTTCGGCACGCTTTTGGTAGGCCTGGATCGCAAGCCCGAAGCCGTCCCAGCCTTTGAGCGAAGCATCACTGAGCGCGGCCGCGATCACGTCGAGCGACAGTTCCAGCCGGTCCGCTTCCTCGGCATCGACCGTGAAATTCAGATCATAGGCCTTGGCCCGGCGCGCGAGATCGATCAGCCGCGGAACCAGCTCCGTCATCACCCGCCGATGGCTGAGCGCCTCGAAGCGCGGATGCAGCGCGGAGAGTTTCACGGAGATGCCGGGCCGGTCGGGGAGGGGGTTGTTACCGGCGGTGCGGCCGATGGCTTCGATGGCGCTGGCGTAGGAATTGAAATAACGCTCCGCATCGGCGGCGGTGCGCGCGCCTTCGCCGAGCATGTCGAAGGAATAGCGCGCCGTTCCCGCTGCATGAGGTCCCGCGCGTGCGAGCGCGGATTCGATGGTCTCGCCAAGCACGAAGTGACTCCCCATCAGCCGCATCGCCTGCCTCGTGGCGGCGCGCACTGCCGGAACGCCGAGCCGCTTGGCGAGCCGTCCGATCGTGCCGTCAGGGGTTTCGCCGGGTTGAATCACGCGCGCCGACATCCCCAGCGCCCATGCCGACGCATTGACCAGGAACGCGGTGGATTTCGTCTCGTGGTGCACGAAGTCGCCCTGGCCGAGCTTGTCCTCGATGAACTGGTCGGCGGTGCGCGCGTCGGGCACCCGCAGCAAGGCTTCCGCGAGCACCATCAGCGCGAGGCCCTCTTTGGTGGAGAGCGCGAACTCGCGAAGCATGTCCTCGACGCCGCCGAGCCGGTCGTCGCTGGCTCTGATCGCATCGATCAGGCGCGTCGCGGTGCGATCGATCCGCGCGTCCTGCGACGCGCTCAAGCCTGCGGCTTCGAGCAGCCGTGCCGCAATGACGCCATCGTCCGGCGCATAGTTCGCCGTGAATAGCGGAAAGAGTGGGGGATCGGAGTTCATGGCGCGCTTCAGGTTCCGGTGCGCTATCATGCCGCCGGTCTTGGCATCGCGAAACCGCTGCGATAGTTTTCGCGAGATTTTTTTGGCTCGAAATATGGCGACCGATGGGGCTGACGGACAGGCGTGAACGATCTGGCGGGCGCGGCAAAACCCTGGCGTTTTGCGGTTTTGCCACGACCCTGTCGGGATTGATCCCGATGGCCGCTCCGATGCCGGCGCGCGCGGTCGAATTGAGCGCGCCGGTCGCGGCGCTGTACACCACGGTATCTATTTTCCCGCCCTCGGCGAAATCCATGACGGTTTGCTACGGATTCGTCTGCAGGCGCCGCGAGGTGCTCGATTTCACCCCCGGCGACCGCAACGCCCTGACGCAGATCCTGGCGGCAGGCCGCGCGTCGGCTGCGGCCGAACGGGCGGCGGTGCAGAAAGCCGTCGTCTGGTTCGATCGCCGCATGGGGCCGGTGATCGGCACCAACAAACGCGTCGCCAAGGCTGACTTCCGCTACTTCGACGACAAGCACAATTATGACTGCTGGGACACCACCCGCAACACCACCAGCCTGCTGCTGGTGCTGCAGCAATGGGGCCTGCTGAGATATCATGTGGTGGGCGACCCGCATTATCGCGGCAATGCGCTGGTATTGCAGACGCCGCACAACACGGCAGTGCTGGTCGAGCGCGCGACCAAGGTCGAATGGGTCGTCGACATGTGGCCGCGCGGCTATTTGCAGCCACCGGATGTCATGACGGTCGGAAAATGGGTCACGGAGGATTGAACCCAGCGTGTTCCACGCCGGTTCGAATGCGTGCAAGAAAGCGTGCAAGAGTGGTGCCCACTCCTGCCGAATGCACTCAGTCTTTTTTTGTTGAGATTTTCTCGGTAGCCCCACTCCCGGATTGCATCCGAGAGTGCGCTGTTACTGACCGCGCGCTTAGCGTCAAACCTTGAGGTTTTCGGCCGAAGTCTTGCCGCGATTGGCAACCTCTTCGTATTCGACCGTCTGTCCTTCGTTGAGCGAGGAAAGACCAGCTTTCTCAACCGCCGAAATATGAACGAAAACGTCCTTGCCGCCACTTGAAGGCTGGATGAACCCAAAACCCTTGGTCGCGTTGAACCACTTCACAGTACCTTTAGCCATCACGTCGTCTCCGCAGGATCAAAAAATAATAACGAACCGCCGGTCCCCGCAAAACCGGGCATGCCCGACCGGCGCACGATACGCGGTATGGGGCACGCTTGATAGCTTAAACGACATCGGGATTTGCGCGGAAAACGCCATTATCGCAGCGCATTTGCCCTTTTTGCCTATTTCGCGATCATTTGAGGTGGCGAAACGATGGCAACCGCGGCCGGTTCCAATTTATTCCCAATTTACTTAAAGGGGGGAGCACCGGCGTCCCCCGTCACGCCGATGCGCGCCGGGTTTCCGCCAGGACACGAATTTCAGTAGGTCGCGGCGAGATAGTCGACGATCTTGCCGACGTCGGCATCCTCGATCGGCGCGCCATAGACCTTGATCATCTTCGTCACTTCGGCCTGCCAGAAGTCCTTCTTCAGCCCGCGCGGCTGGGTATTGATATAGTCGGCGGAGTGACAGGCCGTGCAATTGTTCTGCACCACATCGAGATTGGGTCCCGGCTTGAACGCAGCGGTCTCGTCCGGGAGCGTGTAGGTAACCGGAGCCGCGTTTGCCGAACCGAAAGCCAGGCCTGCGATGGCGGCAGCAGCGAGGAGCAGCGAACGTGTCATGACTGGTCTCCTCATGCCGCGGTGACGCGAACGGTTTCGACGACGTTGCGCATATAGCCCGCCGGATTCCATAACGGCTCGTTCGGCTGCGTGTCGCCGGCATTGTTGGTCGCGCGAACCTTGAGCTCATGGCTGCCTGCCGCGAGCTTGACCGGCAGCTTCCATTCGCGGAACGAATATTTCCCGAGGTCCTTGCCGAGTTTGGCCGGGATCCAGGTCTTTCCGCCATCGAGCGAGACCGCGACTTCCTTGATGCCCTTGCCGCCGTCGAAAGCTATTCCCTTCAGCGTCGTTGCGCCCGGCTTCAGTTTCGCGCCATCGGCCACATTGGTGATGAAGGAGCGGACCTTGTAGCGGTTGATCGGGATCGTCGCCTTGGGCGCGGTGCCCGGCTCGACGCATCCGCAGGGCGTGTCCGGAATCCGATAGGCTGACTTCATCCAGAAACCGTCGAAGATGTTGTCGATGACAGTGATTTCGTTCAGGTGTTTCACCCAATAGGTGCCGTAATAACCGGGCACGACCAGACGAAGCGGGAAGCCGTTGAGGATCGGCAAGTACTCGCCGTTCATGCCGTAGGCCAGCATCACCTCGCCGTCGCGGGCGTGGTCGATATCGAGCGCCTTGACGAAATCCGGCGTCTTGTCGCTGACCGGTCCGTCCATTCCGTTGAAGGTGACCTGCTTTGTGCCCTGCTGCACGCCGGCCTTGTCGAGCACGGTTTTCAGCGGCACGCCGCGCCAGCGCGCATTGCCCATCGCGCCGTTGCCCGATTGGCCGCCGGCAACCCGGGGATTGGAAAATCCGCGGCTGTTGCCCGAGCATTGGTTGACGGCAACAAGTTCGACCGCGGGAAGCGACTTTATTTCCTTCAGGGATAGCTTGAGGGGACGATCGACCTTGCCCTTGATCTCGAGGGTGAATTTATCCGGATCGATGCCGAGCGGTATATCCGCCAGATGATAGCGGACGAAAAAAGCATTGTTTGGCGTAATCGCGCCATCGTTGAAGACGGAAAATGGCGTCTCGAGTTGCGGCGGCCGGCTGGTCTGTCCGATCATCGGCCGCTTCTGCGGATATTTCACCAGCGGCCGTTCGCCGTTGTCGAAGGGCAGCGTCACCGTGTCGAGCGCGAACGCCCTCGACGACCCGAAACCTGCTGCAAGCGCCGCCATTCCAGCGCGCTTCATGATCTCCCGTCTGTCGAGCATAGCGCTTCCTCCCAGGCTTGTCTGTCTCGGCTGATCGCCGCCACTGACGTAATGGTGCGATAGTCGCACCGGCAGCTGCCAAGTCAACTCGTGCTTTCGCAGTGTGGGTCAGCGGCTTGCGATGTAACAATGCTGCGAGCCGATCTGAACGCGCCGGATCGTCAAACCGGCCGGCAACGACAAACCCCGGCAGCAACCTGGCGACCGGGGCTTTTCGAAGTGAGAGAACCGAGTTTCGGATCAGTATTCGCAGACGTTGACAACGCGCAGGCGATAGCCGAACGGCGTCGGAACGCGGCGCGTCACATAGCATCCGTCGTCGCCATAGCCGCTACCGATAAAGCCGATGCCGAAGCCGTGGCCGAAGTGGTGATGATGATAGCCCCAGCCGCCACCCCATCCGCCGCCCCACGGGCCCGCGGAAGCGGCGGTGGGAGCCAGCGCCATCGCGCCGAGGGTAGCTGCGGCAACAAGTCCAAGAGTAAGTTTACGTAACATGGTCGTTCTCCTCAAAATGAGCGCACACGGCGCGGGTTGATCGTTTCAGTCTTGCCCATCGCACATCAGTCGCATCCTCGCGGAGCGGGGTTCGAGAAATCTGCCTATGGTTCGAAGACAATTTTCTGAACGGATGTTCAGGTGCGTGAAACATCGCATATCGAAGTAACGCGCTGTTAAGCCGCGACCGCATCCACCTCGTTCACCAGCGCCGATAACGCCTTCGCGTCGGTGACGGAGCGGACCATCATCGGCTCAGTGCGTCCGCGGATCACGACTTCCTGCTGCGGCAAACTATCGGCCGGCAGGCCCGCGGTGATGCGGATTTCCTCCGAAACGATCGCTTCGCATGCGAGGGTCTTGGTCATGTCCTGCAGCCTTGCCGTGACATTGACCGCGTCTCCGAGCGCGGTGAATACCATGTGGTCGCGGTAGCCGATGTCGCCGATGATCACTTCGCCGCCGTGAATGCCGATGCCGAACTGGATCGGCTCACGCAGGTCATGCTTGAGAAATTGATTCAGCTCCTCGACGTTGGCGGCAATCATGGCCGCCGCCCTGAGCGCCTGGCGGCAGGCGGTTTGCGGGCCGGTGGCGAGCCCGAACAGTGCCAATTCTCCGTCGCCGACGAACTGGTTCGGTTGACCGCCGCATTCGGTCACCGCCTGCGACACCGCGCCCAAAAAGCGGTTGACGATGAAAACCGTGTCGAACGGCAACCGCTTTTCCGCAAGCCTGGTCGAGCCGCGCATGTCCACGAACATGCTGACCAGATAGCGCTCCTCACCGATGCGGGAGGGACTTGAGGTCCGCAGGCTGGCTGCCGTGATCTGCGGCAGGAATATCTGGAAGAACGAGAGATCGCTCTCGGGCCTGAGCTGGCAGGCAAGCCGGATCGCCGGATCGGCGCCGGCGCCGACGCGGTTGAGCACGAACGCCTCGCGCTGGGACGGCTCCGGCAGCGAGCTGCAATCTCCGATCACGCGGATGCGGCAGGTGGAGCAGCGGGCGCGGCCGCCGCACACGCTCGCATGCGGGACATTATTGCGCAGGCTCGCCTCGAGCACGCTCAGGCCCTTGGGCACCCGCACCGTTCTGCCATTGCCATAGGACAGGGTGATCATGCCGCCGCGGCGCTCGTTGAGGGTGCGCACGCCCCTTGCCAGCAACACCAATCCCAGCAGGCCGAGATAGCCGATCAGGAAATAATCCTCGAGGCGGTCCAGTACGGCCTGCTGGGCGGCCGTGCCGACCAGGCGCGGCGAGAGATTCTCCGCCCTCCATTCGGCGCTGTCGCTGTCAAGGACGCTTCGTCCGCCCTGATAGAGGCCCAGCATGGCCAGCGTCGGAACCAGCACCGCCGCCGCAAGCAGAAATGGCGCCGCGTGCTGGTAGAACGCTTTCATCCGGAGCCAGAAATAAAGCCCGATGCAGCCATGGAGCCAGGCGATGGTCATGACCGCGAGCATCAGCCACATCTTGTACGGCCACACCACCAGGTACGCAAAAAGCACCTGCGGGTAGAGCTTTTCGTGTCCGAAAAGAGTATGGCCGAGCCGCACGCCGGCAAGGTGGGTGAAGATGAGCGCCGGAATGCTCAAGCCGAGCACGAGCTGGAGCGGCTCGATCGCCTTCCAGCGAAATTGCCGGCGCTGGTAGAGCGCCCAGATCCCGAGACCGGCGTGGACCAGCGCCGCGGTATAAAACGCGATTGCGACCGGGAGAAATTGCCAGAACGCCACGTGGTAGTAGACGCCGCTGGCAAGGGCATCCATCGAGATATTGCCGAGCGCGTGGTTGAGAAAATGGCTGACCAGATAGGCAAACAGCACCAACCCGCAGGCGAGGCGGATCTGCCGGACGCCGATGCCGCGGATGAATCTTTCGATCCTTTCCTGAGAAAGCGAGGCCATGCGGTCCAGTCGAATGCTCATCAACAATAGACCTGTCATAGCAGAGTTTAATTCCGTCCGCGACGAGTCGTCCCGGCGAACGCCGAGACCCATACCGCGAGGTGCTGCTTTTGGGCACCCCGGGCTGACACCTTCTGCAACAAGCAAACCCTGCGGCTATGGGTCCCGCTTTCGCGGGGACGACCAATTGAGGCTGTCTCACGTTGACACCTCATGAGGAGTCGGGGAGAAAGCATCGTGACGATTGCCCCGCCCGATAGTAGCCAAACGAAACCGGACAGTTCTGCCTTTCGGCAATGGCTTGCCGTTGCCGCGTTGATCGCCGCGCTGACGGCGCTGCGGGTGATTTACGCAAGCCAGATCGATCTGCGTACCGATGAGGCCTATTACTGGACCTGGTCGAAGGAGAACGTGCTTTGCTTCCTCGATCATCCGCCGATGATTGCCTGGTTTATCCGCTTCGGCACCGCTGTTTTCGGCGACACTAATCTCGGCGTCAGGTTTGCCGGCATCGTTGCGATGCTGGTCACGCAACTGCTGCTCGCCGATATCGTCCGGCGCGTGACGCATGACGTCCGCGCGGTGGTGCTTGCCGTGCTGATGCCGGAAGCGGCCATTTATTACGGGCTACTGATGGCCAAGGTCTCGCCCGACGTGGCGTTGATCCCGTTTGCTGTCGCGATGGTGTGGGCGCTGATCCGGCTCAACGAGAGCGGCGATGCGCGCTGGTGGCTCGCCGCCGGCGTGTTCGCAGGACTGGCGCTGCTGTCGAAATTTACCGCCGTGATGCTGGTTCCGGCGGTAGCGGCCTTTATGCTGGTGCCGGACTGGCGCCGGCGCTGGCTGCTCAGCCCGTATCCGTGGGGGGCGGCGCTGATCGCGGTTTTTTTGTTCCTGCCGGTGTTGATCTGGAATGCCGGGCATGACTGGGCGTCGTTCAGATTCCAGTTCGTGCGTGCCACCGCGACCCATGAATTGTCGTTGCGCACCGTCGGCGATTTCTTCGGCCTGCAGTTCGGGCTGGTCGGCTTCATCCTGCTGCCGGTGGTTCTGTCGGGCGTGGGGATGACGGCGTGGCGGGGATACCGCCGAGGCGACGCCGTGGCCATTCTGCTTTCGACCGCCGTGATCGTTCCCTTCGCTTATTTTTTCTGGAAATCACTGACGCTGCGGATCGGCGATACCTGGCCGATGTTCATGTGGCCGATCGGATTTGCCGCAGCCGCCATCAACATCGCGTTGCTGCCGCGGGAAGGTTTTCCCGCATGGATGATCAGATCGACCGTCTCATGGGCCAAAGCTGCGATTGCCTCCGGCATCGTCATCGTGGTTGTGGTGTTTGTCTATTATGTCATCAGCCCCTGGAATTTCATCGGCAAGGCCGATCCGATTGGCGGCGAGGCGGGTTACCAGGAGGTCGTGGATCACGCGCAGGCCGAGTTGCAGAAGACCGGCGCGACATGGATCGCAACCACGGACTACCGGACCTACGCCATGCTGCGCTGGTATTTCAAGGACCGCGTGCCGGTGATCCAGATCAACGAGCGCGGGCGGTTTTTGGGCTTTCGCGATCCCGGCATGAGTTTGGTCCGAGGCCACACCGGTCTCTATGTCGGACGCGAGCCCGACAATGCCAGTCCGCTGTGGGCGTCCACGACAGCTATCAGGGAGCCGCTCGAGCGGGTGGAGCGAAGCTGGCGCGGAATCGTGATGGATACCTACGCGCTGGAAAAACTGACCGGCTGGACGCCGGAGCTTTCCCCGCCGCCGGATTCGCCGCTCTATCGCTGGCGCGTATTGGCGGGCGATGTTCAGCCGCCATGGCACGGCGATAAAAGCGGCTTTGCCGTTGCGGCCTTGACCGAAGATCAGGATGCCCAACCATGCCACGGAGAAATCTAGAATGTTGCTTCGGATTGCCGCATTGGCGCTGTCGTTTTGCGCGATCGCGCCGCCAGTTTCGGCCGCCGATTACCCCGATCACGCGATAAAAATAATCGTGCCGTTTGCCGCCGGTGGCGGCACCGACGTGCTGGCGCGCATCATCGCACAAAACCTCAACAGCAAATGGGGTCAGCCGGTTGTCGTCGAAAACCAACCGGGCGCATCCGGCGCGATCGGCACCCGGGCGGTGATGAAAGCGCCGCCCGATGGCTACACGTTGCTGATGGCATCGACCGGCGCGCTGATGGCGGTGTCGAGTGGCGCCGACGCAGACGGTGCCTTCGATGTCAACAAGGTCCTCTCGCCGATCGTTGTCGCCGCGGCGCCGCCCTATCTGCTCGTTGTCAGCCCGACATTGCCGGTCAATTCGACGGCCGATTTAGTTCGGCTGGCGAAGGAAAAGCCGGAAGGTCTGACGTTTGGATCATCAGGCGTCGGCGCGGCGTCGCATCTTTCGGGGTTATTGTTCGGCAGCGCCACCGGGATCAAGCTGCTGCACATTCCCTACAAGGGGACCGGTCCCGCCGTGACCGATCTGCTCGGCGGGCGCATCGACATGATGTTTGCGCCCGGACCGGTGGTGCAGCAGTTCGTCGCGTCGGGCCAGCTTAAAGCGCTGGGCGTCACCGACATCCAGCGATCCCGGTTCTATCCTGATATCCCGGCCGTCGCCGAAGCCGTGCCCGGTTACGAATCGGTCGGCTGGTTCGGTCTGCTGGCGCCGCCACAGACGCCGCCCGAGATCGTCAGGCAGATCAACGAGGTCATCGTCGCGGCGATGGGGACGCCGGAGTTTCGCGACCATCTGGCGACGCTCGGCGCCGAGCCGAAGCCACAAACGCCGGAGGAATTCGGCCGCTACATCAATGCCGACGTCGCCAAATGGAGCAAGCTTGTGAAAGACAACGACGTGCAATTGCCGGGAGGAAAGTAAATATGCGTCTTGCAACCTTTGCCGGTCAATCGGCGAGGCCACGCTTCGGAATCGTGCGCGGCGATCAGGTCGTCGATGTCGAAGCGGCCGCGAATGCGCTGCATCGGCCGGTCCCGGCCACCACGGTCAAGATTGCGCTGACCAGCGGCGCGCAGACGATCGCGGCCCTGGAGGATATTGCGGGTGCAGCCGAGCGCGCAAATCTGCTTTGCCCCATTGCCGGTCTAAAGTTCCTGCCGCCAATTCCGGACCCCTCGAAATTCTTCTGCGTCGGCAAGAACAACAAGAAGCATCGCGAGGAACTTGCCGCCAACAAGATGCTGACCGAAGTCCCGAACGAGCCGACCGGGTTCATCAAGCTGGTCTCCACGATGTCGGGCGATGGCGACGAGGTGGTCAAACCGGATGACATTACCACGCTCGATTACGAGCCGGAGCTTTGTTACGTCGTCGGCAAGCGCGCCCATCGTGTCCGCAAGGCGGATGCGAT
>Ga0207707_10005502_pt1 | contig 11068 bp, 7 predicted proteins | sample KBSC83BmetaG_FD_184336 | JGI IMG/M metagenome (GOLD analysis project Ga0207707, IMG submission 184336) | Corn rhizosphere microbial communities from Kellogg Biological Station, Michigan, USA - KBS C8-3B metaG (SPAdes) (version 2) | ecosystem: Host-associated > Plants > Roots > Rhizosphere ... | reverse complement strand
CTGTCGAGCTCGATGCCGGCCCATTGCAAGCCCTCGAGAACGCGCGCGCGCACGACCGGCACGTGCTCCCCGACACCGCCACCGAAGGCGATGCCGTCGCATCCTCCCAGAACCGCAAGGTAGCTGCCAATGTATTTGCGGGCACGATAACAGTAGAGATCAACGGCGAAGTGCGCGCCCGGGTCCGTACTGGAGGTCAGGGCGCTCAGGTCGCTGGAGCCTCCCGACAGTCCGGCCAAGCCGCTTTCCCGATTGAGCCGCTCGAGGATCTCATCGGCCGACGCGGAGAGACGGCGCTGGAGGTAGGGAACGACCGCCGGATCGATGTCACCGGACCTCGTCGCCATCACCAGGCCCTCCAACGGCGAGAAGCCCATCGACGTGTCGACGGGACGGCCCGAAGAGATCGCGGCGATGGAGCAGCCGCCGCCGAGCTGCAAGGTGATCAGGCGACCGCCGCCCGGCAACTCCGGGTGGAGGCGTTGCCACCTGTGCAGCATGGCCTCGTGCGCGAGGCCGTGAAATCCGTAGCGGCGCACACCGTGGTCGGTCCCAATACGGCGCGCGACTGCGTATTCGCGAGCGACGCGAGGAAGATCCGCAAAGAACGCGGTGTCGAAAGCACCGACCTGCACGACCTCGGGGCCGCAGACTTTCAGAGCTGCTTCGATCCAGCTCACCGCTGTCGGATTGTGCAGCGGCGCGAGCTCCGAGAGCTCGCCGATCCCGGCCAACACGGTGGCGTCGATCCGGGTCGGACCTGTGAAGCGATCCCCGCCGTGCACCACTCGATGGGCGACGGCGTTGGGTCGAACCTTCGACACAAAGCTGCTCAGAATCTGCGTCTTTTCGGCAGTCGTCCCGGTGTAGCGCTCTTTCGCGATGCGCTTCGGGTCGCCGCGGCGAGGCATTTCGTAGGCGCCAAGCTTTACGGAAGTACTGCCGCTATTGACGGTTACGACGGTCGTGGTCATATGAGTGCAGTCACCGCATGGAATGCTTCGTGCTGGTCACAACGCTTCTGGAACCCGAAAGGTCTGCAATGCCGCTCTCAGCGGATGAGTTGCGCCGAATTCACGCTTGGTGGCGGGCTGCGAATTATCTGTCCGTAGGACAGATCTATCTGCTCGATAACGCACTGCTCAAGCAGCCGCTGTCGCTGGAGCACATCAAGCCGCGTCTCCTGGGCCACTGGGGGACCACTCCCGGATTGAATTTCATCTGCGCGCATCTGAACCGCGTGATCATTAACCGCGACCTCGACGTTCTGCTGGTCATCGGCCCCGGGCACGGCGGCCCCGCTGCCGTCGCCAACGCCTGGCTGGAAGGCAGCTACAGCGAGCTGTATCCCAACGTCGGCCAGGACCTTGCGGGCCTGCAGCGCCTGTTCAAGCAATTTTCGTTTCCCGGCGGGATCCCCAGTCACTGCGCCCCTGACGTCCCCGGCTCCATCAACGAGGGAGGCGAGCTGGGCTACTCCCTGGCGCACGCCTTCGGAGCCGCGTTCGACAATCCCGACCTGGTGGTCGCCTGCGTCGTCGGCGACGGTGAGGCCGAGACCGGTCCGCTGGCGACGGCCTGGCATTCGAACAAGTTCCTCGATCCGGCGGCCGATGGGGCCGTGCTGCCCATTCTCCACCTCAACGGCTACAAGATCGCGAATCCCACCGTGCTCGCCCGCATTCCGCGAGAGGAGCTGGAGAGCCTGCTGCGAGGCTACGGGTGGGAGCCTCATTTTGTCGCCGGCGACCAGCCCGAGCCCATGCACACCGCGATGGCGGCGACCCTCGATCGCGTTCTCGATGAAATCGCTGCGATCCGGAGGGAGGCGCGCACGCAGCGGCGAGGAATTACCCGCCCGCGCTGGCCGCTGATCGTATTGCAGAGTCCCAAAGGGTGGACGGGCCCGCGGGAGGTGGATGGCAAGCGCATCGAAGGAACCTGGCGGGCGCACCAGGTGCCGCTCGCGGAGCTGGCGACCAAGCCAGCCCACTTGCGCATGCTGGAAGAATGGATGCGCAGCTATCGGCCTGAGGAGCTGTTCGAGGAGAGCGGCGCGCCGCGGCCGCTGCTGCAGAAACTGGTCCCTCCGGGTACGCGCCGGATGGGGTCGAATCCGCACGCCAACGGCGGCTTACTGCTGCGCGATCTGGTCCTTCCCGATCATCGTAAGTATGCAGTCGAAGTGGCCAGCCCGGGCGCGACGACCGCGGAGAGCACCCGGGTGCTGGGGCGGTTTCTGCGCGACATTTTCTCGCTCAATGCGGACGCTCGTAACTTCAGGATGTTTGGGCCGGATGAGACGTCCTCGAACCGGCTGGACGCCGTGTTTGAAGCCACGGCCCGCACCTGGGTCGCCCCGACCGAGCCCGACGACCCGGAGTTGCGACCCGACGGTCGAGTCATGGAGGTGCTGTCCGAGCACCAGTGCCAGGGGTGGCTGGAGGGCTATCTGCTGAGCGGCCGTCACGGCCTGTTCTCGTGCTACGAGGCCTTCATCCACATCGTCGACTCGATGTTCAACCAACACGCCAAGTGGCTCGAGGAAGCCAATCGCATTGCCTGGCGGCGCCCGGTCGCCTCGCTCAACATTCTGCTCACCTCGCACGTCTGGCGTCAGGATCACAACGGCTTCTCGCACCAGGATCCCGGATTCATCGACCTCGTCGTCAACAAGAAGGCGGATGTCGTGCGTGTCTATCTGCCGCCGGATGCCAACACCCTGCTGTGCGTGGCGCGCCAGTGCCTGGCCAGCCGCAACCTGGTGAATGTCATCGTTGCCGGCAAGCAGCCCGCTCCGCAGTGGCTCGGGATCGAGGCGGCCGTCAATCATTGCGAAGCGGGCATCGGCATTTTCGACTGGGCGAGCAGCGACGAGGGAGGCGAGCCGGATGTGGTGATGGCTTGTGCGGGCGACGTTCCCACGATGGAGATCCTGGCGGCCGTCAGCCTGTTGCGCGTGCACCTGCCGGATCTGAAGGTCCGAGTCGTGAACGTCGTCGACCTCATGACTCTCCAGCCGCACGATGAGCACCCGCACGGCTGCACGGACAGCGAGTTCGATGCGCTGTTCACGGAGGACAAGCCCGTGATCTTTGCGTATCACGGGTATCCGTGGCTCATCCATCGCCTCACGTATCGCCGGACCAATCATGACAACCTGCACGTCCGGGGCTACAAGGAGGAGGGCACGACCACCACACCGTTCGACATGGTCGTGCGCAACGATCTCGATCGCTTTCATCTGGTCATGGACGTCATCGATCGAGTTCCGGAGCTCCGGTCGAGGGCTGCACACGTGCGCCAGCTCATGCGCGACAAGCGCACGGAGCACCGCGAATACGTCACTCGCAACGGCGAGGACCTGCCGGAAGTCCGCGACTGGGTGTGGAATGACGAATCGCGTGCGTTGTGAACTCAGTGGACGGAGAATCATCGTTTAAGACCTCGCACAGAGTGCCTCGCCATGCCCAATAACCCCCTTCTCGACTTGCGCAAGCTCGGCCAGAGTGTCTGGCTGGACGATCTCGGGCGAAAGATCCTGAGCGACGGCAGCCTGGCCCGCCTCATCAAGGACGATGGCCTCGGCGGGGTGACGTCCAACCCCTCCATCTTCGCCAACTCCATGACGAAGGACCCGCAATACGCTGCGGCGGTCCAGCAGCGCCTGGCGACGGCCACTACGAGCATGGCGCTGTACGAGTCGCTCGCGATCGAAGACGTCCAGGCGGCAGCAGACCTGTTTGGGAATCTCTATCGAGAGAGCTCGCGAGCCGACGGCTTCGTGAGCCTCGAGGTTTCACCGCATATCGCCTATGACAGCGCGGCGAGCATCGCGGAGGGCAAGCGGCTGTGGGGACGCCTCGAGCGCCCCAACGCGATGATCAAAATCCCGGGCACGCAGCCCGGACTGACCGCCATCCGCGAGCTGCTGGCCGCGGGTATCAATGTGAATATCACGCTGCTGTTCTCTCCGGATCGGTATCGGGCGGTGGCCGAGGCTTTCCTGGATGGCCTCGAGTCGCGGCTCGCTGCGGGCAAGCCCATCGATCACGTATCCAGCGTCGCGAGCTTCTTCCTGAGCCGGATCGACACGCTGGTCGACAAGCAACTCGACGCGCTGACCGCCAAGGGCCAGACCGCCGCGAAGACATTGCGCGGCAAGGCCGCGCTCGCCAATGCGGCGTGCGCTTACTCGATCTTCACCGAGATTACGGCCTCTCGCCGCTGGGAGGCCCTGGCTGCGCGGGGTGCCCGTCCACAGCGGCTTCTGTGGGCCTCGACGTCAGCCAAAGATCCGAGCTACAGCCCGGTCAAATACGTCGAGGACCTGATCGCGTCCGACACGATCAACACGATGCCGCACCAGACTATCGATGCCTATCGGCGTGTCGGGCACCCGGAGCCCCGCTTGGAGCGGCATATGGGGGACGCTGCGGATGCCCGGGAGAGCTTCGAGCGCCTGGGGGTGGATCTGGATGCCGCGGCGGAGACGCTCGAGCGCGAGGGAGTCGCTAAATTCATCGAGCCCTTCGACCAGCTGCAGGGCTGGCTTGAGGAGAAGCGGAAGAATCGCTAGTGTCTTGGACAGCTACCGCGGCTGGACGAAATCCTATGGATGTCGAAGCCGTTCGCAGGCGTTTGCTGTCGCGTCGGGAAGAGTTGCGCTCACGCGCGAGTCGGGCGAATGCGGATCTGCGCCACGAGTCGGATCCGCTCAGCTCGGACTCCGCGGAGCAGGTGACGCAGCGAGAGACCGACGACGTGCTGGGGGCCATCTCCCAGTCCGCCCGCGAGGAGCTCGGTCAGCTGGATGCTGCGCTGCGACGGCTTTCCGCCGGACGCTATACGAGCTGCGCCGTGTGCGGCGAATCGATCGAAGAGGAGCGGCTCTCCGCAGTTCCATACACCGATCGCTGCCGTGCATGTGCTGAAGGCGCTGCGTCCGCACACATACGACGGCGTTGAGTCGGCGCCTCACATTCCAACTCCTCGGCGCCTCTCGGGCGCGGGTCCGACAGCAGGGTCACGCGAGCCTCGTCCGGGTGCGCAGCACCGGCTGTGGTGCCCTCAGGCACGCGCATCCCGGCGTCGATGACAACCCGTCGCAACTGGCAATGAGCTCCAATCCGGGCCCCGGGTAACACCACGCAGTCCTCGATGAGCGTCGCATCGTCGATGAGCACGTTGCTCGAGAGCACGCAGTTGCTGACCGTTGCGCCTCGCACCACCACCCCTCCAGCGAGCAGAGAATTGCTGACATTCCCGCTGCGCTCCCGCTTGCCGAGCAGCCGGGCGGGCGGCAACGGTGCGTGGGAGGTGATGACGGGCCACGTCGAATCGAACAGGTCGATGGCGGGTGGGTCGGATAGCAACTCCATGTGAGCGCTCCAGTAAGCTTCGACCGTCCCGACGTCCCTCCAGTAACGCGCCTGCCCTGTCGAGTCTACGAAGGCGTGGGCAGCTACGCGGCCCTCGCACACGGCTGCGGGCAGAATGTCGCGACCAAAGTCGTGCGCTGAGAGCTCGAGCGTCGCATCGCGCGTCAAGCTCTGTATCAGATAGTCGGTGTTGAATACGTAGATACCCATGGAGCCGAGCACCGACTGCCTGCCGGTCGCGAAGTCGAGGAGAGTCTCGATGCGCGGCTTCTCGATGAAGCTGAAGACCCGACCGCTCGCGTCGGCTTTCAGAATTCCGAACGCATTGGCCTCGCGAATGGGAATCGGCACGCAGCCGACGGTGACCTCGGCTCCGCTCTCGGCGTGACGGTCGAGCAGATCGCGGTAGTCCATTTTGTAAATGTGATCTCCCGCGAGCACGAGCGTGTAAATTGGTTGCTGCGCGCGCAGCAGATCGAGATTTTGATACACCGCATCAGCGGTGCCCTGGTACCACGAGCGGTGAAGGCGTTGCTGTGCGGGCAATATCTCGACGAACTCGCCCAGCGAGCGCGGAAGAAAGCTCCATCCATCGGCGAGATGACTGATGAGCGACTGCGCTTTGTATTGTGTGAGCACGCCGATGCGTCGCACATCGGAGTTCACGCAGTTGGATAGCGTGAAATCGATGTTACGAAAGTGGCCACCGAAGGGGAGCGCGGGTTTGCAGTGCGACCGGGTGAGATCACCCAGCCGTGTGCCGTTACCGCCAGCGAGAATGAGTGCGAACGTGTTGCGAGAAAGCACGACCCACCCCGACGTATTTATTGGTCGGCGCGAGATTGCAAGAATCGTTCCTATCGCAACGGCGTCGCAGCCGATTCCGGGGGTGGCGAGAACTCGCGGGCCTGCGACTTGAGCCACTCGCGCAGCGCAACCACCTTGGGAAGCGATGCGTAGGTTTCGGGACAGACGAAGTAGTGGCCCCACTGAGAGGGCACGACACGCCGGCTCGCGAGCGCCACGCGACCCGATTGCAACTCGCCTGCGGCAATGCTCCAACGCAGCACGGCGAATCCCAGTCCCTCGGCGACCGCGGACAGCAATGTAGCTGAGTCATCGATGAAGGCCCGCTGTCGATGGGGACGGGCTGTTCCGCCAGTGGCGAACCAAGTCGTCCACTCTATCTCGTCCCCGTGCAGGAGCGGGTACTTCGTCGTATCGCCTTTGTCCGGCAGGGGACCGTACTTGCTCAACACGGCGGGGGAGGCCACGGCAACGAGCCACTCTGCCAGCAATTTCTCCCAGTACAGCCCTTCGTAGTTGCCGCCCCCGAAGCGCAGCGCCAGGTGAAAGTCCGAACGTGTGAAGTCCACGAGCTCCGGCGAAGTGTGCAGGCGCAGCTCGATATCCGGATGCCGTGCGTGCAGGTCCGCAAGGCGCGGTGTCAGCCATTTCTGCAGGAAGGAGTTGGTCGTCGTGACGTTGAGCGAGCCGGTGTGCCGATCCTGTTTGAGTCCGTGCAGTGCCGTTTCGAGCTGCTCGAGTCCGCGGCGTACACCCGGCAGCAGACGCGCTCCTTCCGGCGTGAGCTGGACATTGCGTCCGCTGCGGCGGAACAGCGGCGTCTGCAGGTAGTCCTCCAGCGTCTTGATCTGCTGGCTGACCGCGGCCGGGGTGACGTGGAGGGCTTCCGCGGCTTCCCCGAAATTCAGTCGCTCGGCAACGGCCTCGAACACCCGAAGCGCGTTCAGGGGCAGGCGATCGTAGGCAGCGCTCACGTGTGGCTCGACTTTCTCTGGAGGCGGAAGCGCATTGTCCGTGCGTTCTGGCGTAGATTCCATGTATGAGCGATTCAGGTCGAGCCTCCGGGGTCATCACGATCACCACCGACTTCGGGCACAAGGGGCCCTTCGTCGGGGTCATGAAGGGCGTCATCCTCACGCGGTTCGCGGAAGCGCGGATTGTCGACCTCACCCATGAGATCGTCGTCCACTGGCCTGCCGAGGCCGGGTTCTGGCTGTCGCGGTCCTTCGGTTACTTTCCAGCCGGCACGGTACACGTGGCGGTCGTCGACCCGGGCGTCGGAACTTCCCGGGACATCGTGGCGGTGGCGGCTCAGGGGCACCTGTTCCTGGCGCCCGATAACGGCTTGCTCGCGCCGATCCTGGTTCGGTATCCCGATGCGGCCATCGTGCGACTGGAGACCTCCCGGCTGAGCGCCCTGGGTGTGAGCCAGCCGAGCGCCACCTTCCATGGCCGGGACATCTTTGCGCCCGTGGCCGCGGAGCTGGCCGCCGGCCGCCGGCGGATAGGGGACCTCGGGGAGCGCGTAGAGGGGCTCATTCCTGCCTGGGTCGACGAGCCTTCAGTCGAGCCCTCCGGGGTCTCCGGCGTCGTGATCACCATCGATCACTTCGGCAACCTCATCACCAATATCGACGGGAAGCTGCTCGAAAGGCTGGCGAACCCGCAGATCCGGGCCGGAAACCACGTTTTCCCTCTGCGGCGCACTTACGGAGACGTCCAGCCGGGGGATTATCTGGCGCTGATCAACTCCTTTGGGGTGCTGGAGATCGCCCGGGCGGAGCAAAGCGCCTCCGAGGGGCTGGGCTTGAACCGGGGAGCCCCGGTGACGGTTCGGGACGTTCCCCCCGGCGCTCCAACCCGGCGGTGAGGCCCGTCGCCCCGGGAAGCAAGCCCGTTTGCCGCAAATGGAGTTGATCGTAGGCGCGGATCGGATATAGTTCGCAGCCTTGTCACTAGCGCTTCAAGCGCGTTAGTGCTTGAAAAACTTAGGTTTTTACTGGATCTTGCGGGCCTCGAGCAATGTCGGAACGAGACAACGAGAGCTTCGATTTGGACGAAGATTTTCTAAGCGGGCCCACCGAAGACGGCACGGACTACGACCGGATGCTGGACCGGGTGGACAAACGCGTGCGCAATCAGGGCAAGCGGGGCAAGGCTGCGTGGAGCAAGCTGGAAGAAGTCCTCGCGGATAAGAAACTCGAGAAGGACCTGCGGGATTTCGACGAAGAGCTCTGACCGCTCACACCCGTCGGGGACCGACTCTCCCACAACATCGTTCTGAAGGCTCTGCCTCGAGCATCGACATCGCTGCGGGCTCGAGCGCTGCGAGGAAGACAGTGACGCGCATCCCCTCTGCGTGGATCGTTCTGAAATTCGGCGGCACCAGCGTCTCTTCGCTTACCAACTGGCTGAACATCGCGAAGGTCGCGGCAGCACGCCGCGCCGCTGGCGCGCGGGTGCTCATCGTGCACTCGGCGGTCACCGGGATCACAGACCGCTTGGAGAAACTGCTGGATGCCGCGGTCGGTCCGGCCCAGAACGAGGAGCTGCGCCTGATCGAGGAACGCCACAAAGACCTGGCGACCGAGCTCGGCGTGCCACTCGGCGAGGATCTCGAGCAGCACTTTGCCGAGCTTCGTCAGATCGCCGCCGGCGCGGCGTTGATCGGTGAGGTGAGCGATCGCACTCGCGCTCGCGTCATGTCGACCGGTGAGCTGATGGCGACGCTGCTCGGAGTTAGATTCCTGCGCGCACAGGGTCTGGAAGCCGACTGGGCCGACGCGCGCACGATGTTGAAAGCGGAGGATCGGCGCAGCGCTTCGGCGAAGGCGAGCGTGCTCTCGGCCACCTGCAATTTCGCGCCCGATGCCCAGCTGGAGGAGCGTCTGTCGCATCTGGCACCTGTCGTGATCACGCAGGGGTTCATCGCGAGCGATGACGAAGGCAACACCGTCCTGTTGGGACGCGGAGGTTCGGATACCTCGGCGGCCTATCTGGCGGCGAAGCTGCGAGCCCAGCGCCTGGAGATCTGGACCGACGTACCCGGCATGTTCAGCGCCAATCCGCGCACCACGCCCACTGCGCGTCTGTTGCGGTCGCTGCATTACGACGAGGCGCAGGAGATCGCCACCAGCGGCGCCAAGGTTCTGCATCCCCGGTGCATCCTCCCGGTGCGGCAATACGGGATTCCGCTTCACGTGTATGCCACCCAGGTTCCCGACATGGAGGGCACGATCCTCAGTGCGGAAGGGCTGGATGGCGCCGGTCAGGTCAAGGCGGTCTGCACCAAGAAGGGCATCACCCTGGTCTCCCTGGAGAGTCCCGGGATGTGGCACCAGGTGGGCTTTCTCGCCGACGCGTTTCAAATTTTCAAGGCGCACGGGATGTCCGTGGATCTCGTGTCGACCTCGGAGACCAACGTCACGGTGTCCCTCGACCCGGCCGCCAACAGCCTGGATCGAACGCTGCTCGGGGATCTCGTTGGGGAGTTGTCGCGGCTGTGCCGCGTGCAGCTGATCGGGCCGTGCGCTTCCGTGAGCCTCGTAGGGCGCAATATCCGCGCCATCCTCCATCAGCTCGGGGATGCTTTCGAGTTCTTCGAGGAGCAGAAGATCTATCTGGTGAGCCAGGCGGCGAACGACTTGAATTTCACCTTCGTCGTGGATGAGAGCCAGGGCAATCGGCTGGTCGATCAGCTGCACGAGCTGCTGATCCGGCCCGTGCCCGGAGACCGCGTGCTGGGACCTACCTGGCAGCAGCTGTTTGCAAAGGCGGCGGAGGCGACCGTCCAGGGCAAAGCGTGGTGGCGCGAGAAACAGGCGCACTTGCTCGCAGCTCTCGGCGACCGCAACGCCGCTTACGTGTACGACCGCGATTCGATTCGCGGAGCAGCGCGAGCTCTGCGTTTGCTCGGCTCGGTCGATCGCGTGCACTACGCGATGAAAGCCAACCCTCACCCGGAAGTGTTGCGCGCTGTGCACGCGGAGGGAATCGATATCGAGTGCGTATCGCGCGCGGAGGTCGAGCGAGCCGTGCAGACTCTGCCGGGCTTGGACGCAAGGCGCATTCTATTCACGCCCAACTTTGCTCCACGGGATGAATACGCCTGGGCCCTCGAGCAGGGCGTACGCTTGACCGTCGACAACACCTATGCGATGGCTTCGTGGCCGGAGCTGTTTCGCGACCGCGAAATCTTCGTGCGGATCGATCCGGGACACGGCCGAGGGCATCATCATCACGTGCGCACCGCCGGAACCCATTCCAAGTTCGGGGTTCCCACGGGCGAGCTGAAACAATTCGCGCAGCATGCGGCCCGGGCCGGCGCTCGGATCGTGGGCTTGCAGGCGCATGTCGGGAGTGGAATTTTCGACGTGACGAACTGGGAGCACCAGGCGAGGACGCTGGCCTCCCTCGCGCACCAGTTTCCAGACGTGCGGGTGATCGACGTCGGCGGCGGCCTCGGGGTGCCGGAACGCGCAGAGCAGCCGGGCGTGGACCTGGGGAGGCTGGATACGCTGTTGCAGGCGGTACGTGCCGAGTATCCCGGGTTGGAGTTCTGGATGGAGCCTGGCCGCTATCTCGTGGCAGCCTCGGGAGCGCTCCTGGCGCGCGTCACGCAGCTGAAGACCAAAGGCGAGGTGCGCTACGTCGGTGTGGCGACGGGAATGAACTCTCTCATCCGTCCGGCGCTCTATGGTTCATATCATGAGATTGTGAACCTCACCCGGATGGACGATGCGCCGACAGAGCTGGTGAACGTGGTGGGACCGATCTGCGAGAGCGCGGATGTCCTCGGGCACGACAGGCTGTTACCGCCGACGCGCGAAGGGGATGTCCTGTTGATCGCGAATGCCGGTGCCTACGGTCGCGCGATGAGC
>Ga0207707_10005500_pt1 | contig 11076 bp, 8 predicted proteins | sample KBSC83BmetaG_FD_184336 | JGI IMG/M metagenome (GOLD analysis project Ga0207707, IMG submission 184336) | Corn rhizosphere microbial communities from Kellogg Biological Station, Michigan, USA - KBS C8-3B metaG (SPAdes) (version 2) | ecosystem: Host-associated > Plants > Roots > Rhizosphere ... | reverse complement strand
CATACCCCTTCCACATCCAGAAGCCGGAAAGGATGATTACGGGAAGAAAGATAAATTTTGTGACCCAGGCCGCCCTTGGGATGGAGGCGACCGGGCCATAAAAATATCCGATCAGGGGAATGCTTAAAATAATATGCATCCAGCGGATGATCTTGCGTTCTGTACTGGCTTTCATGGCAGAAAATTACAGTCTTAAGGAATTTGCTTTTGCTGAATCCGGGTACTGTCGCAGGAATTCCAATGATTCCTGCCATGGAAACGTCCGTGCCCGAAATAGGAACGCATGAATAAACCATTGACGGCAATAAAAAGCACAATGATCAGTATTGCTGCAATTTTTGTAATAACCCTTAGAGAGGGTTTTTTTGAAAAGCCGCCGAAAACATAACCGATTATGAATACCATGCTGGCTGCAAAAAGTATTCGGATGATAATAATGGGTACCATGATCTTAGATTTAATTATTAAGAATTACTTTGTCTGGCTGGCCGGTTTCCTGTGACTGCCGGACGCAACCTTTGTCTTTTCTGAGCTATTCAAATTCATTTTACAGTGTAAAACTACCCACCGGTTTATGTTTAAATGGAGTAGAATAGACCAGGGATTGAATTGTATATACAAAGGGCGGAATCACGTATACCGGACGAGTCACGGCATGTCATAAAAGAACAGCAGTGTATCACATGCGAACAATAACCCAAACCTGCAAATTGTTTAATTATTTGATTATCAATTCCTTTACAAACTGGCACTTTTCTTCGTTCTGAAATAGCGAAAGCCGGTTTCCCAGTTTAATTAACCATATGATTAAAAGTTATTTTAAAACTGCCGTTCGTTTTTTACTAAAAAACAGAACGTTCAGCCTGATCAACATCATCGGGCTGGCCATCGGAACGCTTTGTTGTTTATATATTCTGCTGTATGTGCAGGATCAGTATAGTTATGATCAGCACAGCGGACAGTCGAAGCATATCTATCGCATAACTTCCATCCTGGAATCAAAAGGCGACAAGCATGTGATGGCATCTGCTTCTCCGCCCATTGCGCCGGCCATGAAAGCCGATTTTCCGGAGGTAGAACAGTTTACACGCGCCATCCCTTTCCTGGGTGTGAGTGAACACCTGCTGAGCTATAAGGAGAAATCCTTTTATGAGAGAGATGCCCTGTTGGTGGATTCTACCTTCTTCGATGTATTCACTTATCATTTTACGGCAGGCAGTAGCGCACATGTATTCAGGAAGGCCAATACCATTGTATTATTACAATCGCTGGCGCAAAAGCTTTTTGCCAGTGAAGACCCCATTGGCAAAGTGATCACCATAAACAACGCCTGGGGTAAACATGATTTTGAAGTAACCGGGGTAGTGGATGAAAGCCTGGGTAAATCCAGCCTGCAGGCAAATATGTTTGTTAAAATGAATCCCGGCGGTTATGGCGATGATTTTCTGACGAACCATACCTGGTCCGGAAACAATTTTACTTATTCCTTTATTAAATTAAAGGCCGGCGCCAACCCTGTAGCGCTCGAAAAAAAATTACCGGCCTTTCTTAATAAATATGGTGAAGAGGAATTGCGCACGGTGGGCATGAAAAAATCACTCCATCTTCAACCCATTGCTCAAATCCATACTACGGCAGGATATGATGCGGAAGCCGGAAAAACGGTCAGTAGCACCTTTCTGCATCTGCTGATCCTGATTGCGCTCCTTATCCAGGTGATCGCGTGCATCAATTTCATGAATCTTTCTACCGCCAGGGCATCCAGGAGAGCGAAGGAAGTTGGTATCCGTAAAGTAGCGGGTGCGGGCCGAAAAAGTTTAATCGGACAGTTCCTCGGCGAATCTTTCTTACTGGTTCTGTTAAGCGTGCTGATTGCTGTGCCCCTCCTGGTCTGGACAATGCCCTTCCTCAACCGGATCACACAGACGGATATACATCTGTCGCTCCTGACTAACGGAAATTTGTGGCTGCTGCTGGCATCCATCGTCCTGATCACCGGGATTGCCGCGGGCAGTTACCCGGCCTTTTATCTTTCCGCATTCCAAACCATAAAAGTGATCAAGGGGAATTTCACAAACCATATTTCAGCAACCGTCATTCGCCGCTCACTGGTCGTATTCCAGTTTGTGCTTTCCATTATGCTGATCACTTCAATTATCATCATATACAGCCAGCTGGAGTTCATCAAACATAAGGACCTGGGTTTTGAGCAAAATCAGCAACTCATTTTCAGTTTCCATACCGATGATACCAAAAGTAAAATGGCTGCTTTTGAATCGGATCTGCTGAAGCTACCGGAAGTAAAGACGGCAAGTAAAGCAAATAATTTTCCCGGGGCGGGGTCCTACAACGACTGGCAGGTCTACCTGGCTGGCGGGAATCTGGCCACGGCAACGGATCAGCAGAACATTTCTTCCGACGAGAATATTGTAAAGGCGCTGGGCGTTACATTAATCAGCGGGAGGGATTTCCATCTGCATGATTCGGCTGCAGCCATTATTAACGAAACGCTCATGAAGCGCCTCGGCCTGAAGCCGGAGACCGCGCCAGGTACCCCCTTATTTGCAGGCGGCAACCGGACCTATCGTATCGCGGGCGTAATGAAGGATTTTAATTACCGCTCCCTCCGTGATGTGGTTTATCCATTCATGTTCATTTATGATCCGGGCCGCGATGATATCAATCATTTAATTGTAAATATCAGTAGCGGCAATTACCAGGCGCTGTTGGGAAAAATGGGAAAGATCTGGCATAAAAACCTGCCGTCCACGCCGTTTGTCTACACATTCCTGGATGAACAGGTACAGAAACAATATGAAACGGAGATCAGCATGTCCCGCATCATCAATTCCTTTACGCTGATGGCGATCCTGATTTCCTGCCTGGGACTGTTCGGGCTGGCCACATTCAGCGCCGAGCAGCGGAATAAGGAAATCGGCGTCAGGAAGGTATTAGGCGCCAGCGTGCCGGGTATTGTTAAATTACTTTCAACAGATTTCTTAAAACTGGTCTTCATTGCTTTCCTCATTGCCACACCCGTTTCCTGGTGGGCGATGCAGCAGTGGTTACAAAGATTTGCCTACCGGGTTCCGGTCAGCTGGTGGATGTTTGCATTGGCGGGCCTGCTGGCGGTTTTCATTGCTTTGTTCACGATCAGCTTTCAGGCGATCAGGGCAGCGGTGGCGAATCCGGTGAAGAGCTTGCGGAGTGAATAGCAAGATTATGAGTCGTGGATGGTATATGGTGGATGGTGGATGGGCCATCCACGAAAAAAAATTCTGTACTTCTTTGTTTTGTTTTTAAAACCTCTTAAAATGAAACTCCCATATCTCGCCATCGCCCTCATTACGTTGTTCGCCTTTCCGCGTGCCGTGTTCTGCCAAAACACGGAAAAAGTCATTTATGATGAGAAAGACAGCACGAATGGTTATTACCTGGCGATGCCTCCGCGGTCAGGGAATATACAGGGCGTTCAGGTCTTATTCTTAAGTTTTAATACTCCGGAATATATTTTACCGGAAACCCGGTTGCCGAATGTTGCGTATGCAAATGATATCCTTACCATCATTGCCTCCCTGGATACTTCATTATTTGCCGATGACGCGCTGATTGCCCGCATCAGTAAAATCCTGAATCATGTCGTGAAACGGTTTTCAGCGGATACTTCGAAATTCGCGCTGGGAGGTTACGAATATGCCGGAAATATCGCATTACGGTATACAGAACTTTGTTATGAGCACCCGGAAGAATTTTCTGTTCATCCCAAAGCGGTATTTGCCATTGACTGCCCGGTTGACCTGGTGGAATTAATGCATTGGTGCGAGAGGGAAATAAAGAAGAATTATTTCGGCGGAAATGTGGGGGATGCGAAATATATTTCCAATGCACTGACCCGGGAGCTGGGCGATCTTTCTTCCAATCGGGAAAAATATATCCGGGCGTCTCCATTCTATAAAGATGGGCAGCATCCGGGAAATGAACAATACCTGAAGGATGTTCCGGTACGTCTCTACTATGATACCGATATTGGCTGGGAGCTTGAGACCCGGAGAAACAGTTATTATGATACTTATATTCCGGATGGTTCCGAATTGATTAACCGCCTATTGCTCTCGGGGAATAAGAAAGCGGAATTTATATCCTCAAAACTGCCCGGCATGCGAAGCAACGGTCTCAGGAATCCGCATTCCTGGTCGATTGTGGATGAGACCGAATGCATAGAATGGCTCAAACAAAAACTCGACATATTTGATCCGAGAACTTATTCTCCCGCTTACTATTTATCATTGCCTGGAGGCTGGGGCGTGGAACAATTCCGGCTTCCGCCGGATTTTGCCCGGGAGCTGCCGTACAAAGGAATTCAGGACGTTCGGTTTGCTCCGGGATGGGGCGACGCGAAAAGTGAAGAGTACTGGGCCTATGCTTATCTCCTGTGGCTGGAGGCAAAACCTCTCATCAATGCACAAGCCCTGCAGGAAAACCTGAAAGCTTATTTCGGCGGTCTGGTAGCCAGGAATATTCCGGTTCGGAAAATACCGGCCAACAAACTGGTACCCACTGTAACCGCCATTAAAAAAATAAAAACATCAGACGGCGATACGGAGACTTTCAGTGGTACCGTGAGCATGCTCGATTATATGAGCCAGACCCCAATGGTTTTAAATACCGTCATTCACGAAAAAAAATCTCCGGAAACGGATCATACGGCTTTATTTTTCGAGTTTTCTCCCAAACCGGCCACCCATGCCATCTGGACGGAACTGAACAAATTATGGACGGAGTTTAGGATTAAGCAGTGATGAGAGACCAAAGTCCCATCCACCATTCACCTTTCGTACCTTTGCCCCATGAAGTTCCAGATCGGCGATAAGGTAACCGTGTTGCATTCCAATGAAGAGGCGGAAGTAGTGGAGATGATCAATGATAAAATGGTGATGGTGGACGTGCGGGGTGTGAAATTCCCGGCATATATCGATCAGCTGGATTTCCCCTATTTCAGAAGATTTACAGAGAAGAAAAGTATTCCTGAGAAAAAAGAGAAAAGGTTTGTGGACCAGGTTCCGGCAGACAGAACGCCGACAAAAAATAATCCGCTGGATGGCGTTTGGCTCAGCTTCCTTCCGGTTTCGGATACGGATGAGTTTGGAGACGAAGTAGTGGAAAGCCTGAAGATTCACCTGATCAATCATTCCGCCAATGCCCTGCATTTTCATTACCGGCTCTCGTATTTCGGGAAAATGGATTTTGAACTGGAGAATGAAGTGGCGCCGGGAAAGGATTTTTACCTGCACGACATGTCCTTCGCCACATTGAACGATAGTCCCTCGTTCGATCTGGACTTTAGTCTGGTCACAGCCGATAAAAGAAAAGCGCCACATTACGAACGTTCACTCAAGCTAAAACCCAAACAGGTTTTTATGCGCATTGAAGAGATCCGCAGAAAGGGGGGCGCCAGCTTCACTTATAAACTTTTTGATGTTTATCCGGATAAGGCGCCGGAGGAAGATAAACCGGATTTTCAGACGCTTGGGAAGAAGGGGTATAAAATTTATGAAGCATCCCAAAGCCGGCAACATCTGGAACCGGCGAAATACGAGGTGGATCTGCACATTGAAAAACTCACGGATTCCTGGAGCCATCTGAATAATTTTGAAAAGCTGACCCTGCAACTCAATACTTTCGGAAAATACCTGGATCTCGCCATTGCGCACCACCAGCACAATCTCATCGTCATTCACGGGGTAGGCACAGGCAAACTGAAAGACGAGATCCACGAGATCCTGAAAACACGCCGGGAAGTGCGCTCCTTTATCAATCAGTACGATCCAAGATACGGATACGGCGCTACGGAGATATTTCTCTGAGCTTTTCAGAATCACCTACAATTGATCATGCCTGCCCGCCGCGCCCGGCATATGCAGGTATTCCTTTTCTCATAAATCGCAAAATAAGCATTAAATAATGGGTAATTTTTCTTATTTTGTGGTTCGAAGGCGAAATAAGATCATTTGATTGATCTTATTTCGCCTTCGAAGGTCTAAATAAGGAAAAAAATGCTTCAGGAAGTGGCTATTTCGCAAGTTTTGGACCGCATCCGGTTCGAAAATATGTGGTGGAACAATGGAAAAATTGATCCGTTTTACGATCAGATGCCACGACGCGCTTATTTTGAACCATTTGCCCAGCTTTACCGGGAAATGGAGAAAGTGAATCGTGCGTTGTTACTGATGGGCCCCCGCCGCGTAGGGAAGTCTGTTATGCTCTACCATTTAGTGGAACAATTAATCAGGAGCGGAGTGCCCGCCCGGCGAATTCTTTTTATTACAGTAGAGAACCCGATTTATATTAATATGTCGCTTGAACAATTATTTGCAAGGGGGAGAGAAGCGGCTGGCCCGAAAAATGATTTAAAGGGATGGCATGTGATTTTTGATGAGATCCAATACCTGAAGAACTGGGAGGTTCATCTCAAAAGCTTAGTGGAGAGCTACCGGCACACCCATTTTATCGCATCTGGCTCCGCCGCCGCGGCCCTGAAATACAAAAGCATGGAAAGCGGGGCTGGCCGGTTCACGGATTTTCATCTGCCTCCCCTTACGTTCATGGAATTCATTAATATGCAGGGATTGCAACGCCTGGTGAAGCCCATTTCCCTTCCCTGGGGCACAAAGTCAGCTCCTTTTTATGAGGCCGTTGATCTTAAACAGCTCAACAGACATTTTCTGGATTACATCAATTTCGGCGGTTACCCGGAAGCTATTTTCTCCGAATCCGTCAGGCAAAACCCGGAACGGTTCATCCGGCAGGACGTGGTCGATAAAGTATTACTGAGGGACCTGCCCAGCCTGTATGGCATCCACGACGTACAGGAGTTGAATGCCCTTTTTACGACCATCGCCTATAATACGGCAAGGGAGTTTTCGCTGGAGACCCTGAGCAAACAATCAGGCACTCAAAAGAATACCATCAAAAAATATCTCGAATATCTGGAATCTGCATTCCTCATTAAATCGGTACGAAGGCTGGATCAAAGCGGTAGGCGGTTTCAACGGGATAATTTTTTCAAGGTTTATCTTACAAATCCTTCGCTTCGCGCTGCCTTGTTTTCTCCCCTGCAGGCAACGGATGAGGGGATGGGTGAATTAACGGAAACAGCTATTTATGCGCAATGGTTGCACCGGGAAAAATTTACGCCCTGGTACGCCCGATGGTCCAAAGGAGAGGTGGATATGGTCGGCCTGGATTTGAAAAACCTAAAGCCAAACTGGGCGCTGGAGATTAAATGGTCGGACCGGTATGTTCAGTCACCTCACGAATTAAAAAGCCTGCTCAGGTTTTGTAAAGAAAATAAACTAAGCCGGGGACTTGTTACGACGATCAATCATCAGACTAAATTATCCCGGGAAGGAATCGACTTATATTTTGTGCCGGCATCATCTTACGCCTATACGGTTTCAGCAAATACGCTGCAGCCGAACTAATCGGCACAGGAACCCGGCGCAACGGAGATATTTCTCTAATTTTGCGGAAAGCTACCGGCCGGGCCATCGCTCCGGCAACGGGGAGGAAAGTCCGGACAGCACAGGACAATGCACCGGTTAAGCGCCGGGGTCATCGTTGCAAGGGCTAATGATACAGAAAGTGCCACAGAAAATAACCGCTTGTTCGCCGACGCATCAGTCGGGTCCGCCTTCGCTGAAGCTTCGGCGGACGAGTAAGGGTGAAAACGCAGGGTAAGAGCCTGCGGCTGTATTCAGTAATGGATATGGCGGGTAAACCTTGTATGCTGTAATGCCATGTAGGTTTTGTTTCAACCGCCGTAGCTTTAGCGGAGGTGGTTTTCAACCATGAAGGTGGGACGAGGTCCGCCTTCGCTAAAGCTGCGGCGGACGAGGTGAGCGGTCCGTTCACATTGCTGCAAAGCATAACAAAACGGGTAGGCAGCAGGATCCGTTCAGTAATGAACGGGCAAGATAAATGATGGCAGAGAAACAGAATCCGGCTTATGAGCCGGTGGCTTTTTTTCGTATATAGTATTTAGTGGATAGTAGATAGTTGTGACGCTGCACATAAAGTCTATCTACTATCCACTATCCACTATCCACGTTTCTAAAACTTTCCGCCATTTTCCCCAGCAGATCCGTTGCAATCATTTTCTCCGCCAGCAGCAGCATGTTTTTATACGCTTTCGCGTGCGAGATGCCGTGGCCGATGATGACGGGTTTGTTGACGCCGAGCACGGGCGTTCCGCCGTAATCCTCGAAATTGAAACGGTCGAAGTATTCGTTTTTTATTTTCTGGCGGCCGATGACTTCGTGGAGCGATTCGGCGAGTTTGAGAATGATGTTGCCGGTGAATCCTTCGCAGACCATCACGTCGGCGCTGTCGTTGAAGATGTCGCGGCCTTCGATGTTCCCGATGAAATTGATCTGGGGGTTGACTTTGAGCAGGGGATAGGTGGCTTGGGCCAGCAGGTTGCCCTTGCCTTCTTCCTCGCCGATATTGATGAGCCCGACCCGCGGATTTTCAATTCCTAAGATATTTTTGGCATAGAGCGAACCGAGGATCGCAAACTGGTTGAGGTGTTCTGCCTTACAGTCGGCATTGGCGCCCACATCCAGCAGCAACCCGGTTCCGCCGTTTTCGCGGGGAACAATGGTGGCAATAGTGGGACGCTGAATGCCTTCGATGGGTTTTATTGTATAGAGCGAACCCACCAGCATGGCGCCGGTATTTCCGGCGCTGATGAATGCGTCTGCTTTTCCGGTAGAGAGTAGATGAAATCCGATGGCGATGGAAGAATTCTTTTTTTCCTTCAGCGCTTTAAGCGGATGTTCGTGCATGCCGATCACTTCAGCTGCGTGTACGACTTTATATGATTTAGCGGGAAGACTGTACTGGCCGGCGAGCGGGTTCAGCACCTGCTCATCGCCAATCAATAAAATAAATGCGGGGGAACTATGGTCAGACAAATAATCCCGGATTCCTTTCACCACTTCTTCCGGTGCAAAGTCTCCGCCCATCATATCAAATGCAATATTCATCCAGGTTTGATCTACATGAAAAAACTAAGAACCGCCCGGATAAAACGAATATTGATACAATCCAGTATTTTGTCCAGGCGTTATCGTCCGCAAAATAATTAAATATTAACGGATGAACCCTGAACTAAATGGGTGATTTTTCAACAACCACTTTCCCTTTGTAGAACAATTTCCCTTCGCTCACATGTGCGCGGTGGCGAACATGCAGTTCTCCCGTTGTACTGTCCTTACTCAGGGTAACTTTAGAAGCCTTGTAATGCGTTCTTCTCTTTGCGCTGCGTTGCTGCGAATGTCTCCGTTTGGGATTTGGCATGACTTATCAATTTATTAAACCTGATAACCTAATATTTATTCGGGTGTCCGGAATTTTTCCAATCCCTTCCACAGAGGATTTTCTTCTTTTCCTCCACCTGCATCCAGTTTTTTCAGCAGGGCCAGCACTTCCTTGTTGCAGTTTGGACCGCCGATCTCCTCTTCCTTACACATCCGCTGTACGGGAATGCTCAGGTTGATGAACTCATAGATCCAGTCTGCCAGGTGCAGGTGACTTTCCGTACGGGATATATAATACACGTCGGGATCCTCTTCTTCCTGGTTCATGATCTCCGGGTCCTCCACAAGCTTGACCAGCACATTGAATTCATCCCAGACTTCAAGGGGAAGGGGATTGCCGCAACGGTCGCAACTTACATCAACTTTCCCGGTTACTTCAAACCGGAGCATCATAAAGCCCTGGTTCTTTTCCAGGAATAACTTAACCTGCACGTCGCAGTTTTCGAAATCCTGCTGCTGGTATGCTTCAAAGAACCTGTCCGTGATCTGATACACAAACTCATGAACACCGGCTTTTAATCCTACAAACGCAATTTCGAATGCTCTGCGGCTGTTCATCAGCACCTTTTTTAAATAGTCGGCAAAGGTAGTGATTTACAGCTACATTAACCCTATCTTTTTTCGATTTTCAGCAGTTTTCCGCCCTTGTCGGTGGTCAGTTTCAGGAGATAAACTCCTCTTGCAAGAACAGAGAGTGAAATGGTTTGCTGAAAGCCTGAGGTTTCTTTCCGGAGCAGCAGTCGACCCGAAGCGTCAAAGATCTGAATATCACGGCACTCGGACGTGCTATTTATATTTAATATTCCGGAGGTTGGGTTCGGATACACGCTAACCTGCACCGGATCGGGATCAAAAAATACCTTCCTCAGCGGGGAATACAGACTGTCGCCATTCAGGAAAATCAGTTTCAGCCGGTAATAATTATTCCCTCCCTGCAATTGGGGATCGGTAAACTGATAAGCTGCGGTGGAGTCGGCGTGCGGATGGGCCGTTAGGGAACCGATGGGACTGAAGCCCGTGCTGTCGCCGCTCTTCTCAACTACGAAACGGGAACTTCCGGTTTCCTGCCAGCTGCTCCATTTCAGGATGGCCCCGTTTCCCTGCCGTTCCGCAGTAAAATCCTTTAGCCAGGCCGCCAGGGGATGATCCTGTTTTTGTCCTCCGGCATTGATCCAGCATTCTGAAAAACCATTTACCCGGGTTTCGGCATAATAACCATTATCATAGGGAATAACCTGAATATCCAGTTGAGGTCTGTTAAATAAGTACGTGCCTTTTAGGTTATTATGAAGGCTGCTATCTTCTTCGGAAACCATTGGACTGCTGTACCGGGTGATTCCGGAAGAATAGGCGTCCTCCGGTTTAGAGCATCCCGGGCAACCCGAGGCAAGGATCAGTTTATTCATTTCAGAATCGGTGAAATAGTACCTTACCGTTACGCCTGCCGCAGGCTGGATGGCCGGCCGGATCACCCAGTTCCGCCCGAGATAGTACTGGCCCGCAGTATCCCGGATGGCGCCGGAATCGGTAAATAAGGAAAGTTTTACATCGCCCAGGTTCTGACCATTCGGATTTATAGAAAGGATCCTTTTACCATTCTGATCAAAATCCGTCCAGCCGTTTCCATTCACAAACTGCGAAACCGTTGCGGTCAGACTGTCAGTAAACACAGGCACTTTATCGAAAATATGCACGTCGT
>Ga0207707_10005497_pt1 | contig 11077 bp, 10 predicted proteins | sample KBSC83BmetaG_FD_184336 | JGI IMG/M metagenome (GOLD analysis project Ga0207707, IMG submission 184336) | Corn rhizosphere microbial communities from Kellogg Biological Station, Michigan, USA - KBS C8-3B metaG (SPAdes) (version 2) | ecosystem: Host-associated > Plants > Roots > Rhizosphere ... | reverse complement strand
GCTGTCGCGCACCCAGAGCCGCCAGCCGCCGAGCTTCTCCCAGCCGACGCGGTTGATCGTGCCGCTCGCGACTGCGACGACTGGTGTGCCGAGCGGCGCGAAGATGTCGTCGCCGTGGTGCCAGTTGCCGGCGACGTCGCTCCGGTAACCGCCGTAGGTGTCGCCGTACACGGCCGGGCCCAACACCGGGAAGACGAGACGGCGGACCTCGAGCGGCGGCGTCACCTTCAGCGGCTCGTGTGTGGCCTTTCTGCGGTGACGGCGCACTCTGACCGCAGGCGCAGCCGCGACTGCGACGAGCACCCTCGTCCCTGCCGGAAGTCCCGCATGCGCGCGCGACAGCTGGATCACGAGCGCAGCGACTCCTTGATGTCCCGCTGTGATCTGGACTGCCGCGCGTGAACCGGCAACGACTGTCCCCCACGACTGCAGCCGCGAGCGGGCCGGCGTCGAGAGACCGACGCGCTTGCCGTCGATCACGACGCTGCCGGCGGTCGAGGTCGAGTTCCGGCCGACCGCAAGCTCGATCCGGGTTGCGGTGACGGCACCGCCGAACAACGAGAGCGACCGGATCTGCGCGTGCGCCGTGCCGCTTCGCTTCGTGCACGAGCCCTCTGCGAGCGAGACCATCGACGCGGTTGCGATCGACCCGGTCGCGGGATACACGAGCGTCGCAAGTCGAGCCGCCCGCATGCGTGTAGACGTCGCGGCGCCGATGACAACCGGCGCGCGGTTCGGTCTCGCAATGATGAGCGCGGCGACGGGGCACTGCGCTGCAGGAGCGAGCGGATACGAGGGCGCTGCGGCGACCTGCGGCGCAGCGGTCGTCGTTGGTGGTGGTGGTGCTGGAGCGGCGGCGGTCGTCGGTGCAGGTGCCGTTGTCGTCGGCGGGGGCGGCGCGGCCGTCGTGGTCGGTGCGGTGGTCGTGACGGTGGTCGTGACGGAGGTCGTGACGGGTGTCGGTGCGGTTGTCGTCGTCGGAACGGTCTCCGTCGTCGTCGAGGCCGTGGTCGTCGCCAGCGTGGTCGTCGTTGGCGTCGGATCGGCGAGCGCCGCCGCGACGCCGGACGCAAAGAGGAATGCCGCCGCGATGCCCGCTAGTCCCCGGCGCACCGGCATGGCTCGAAGTATGTCGAATCCGATTGCCCGCTAAACGCGTAGGCCCAGGCACAGATCTCGAGGAAAGGAGCATGCATTGCGAGGTCGCTGGATCCGCTGGGGATTGCCGCTTCTCCTGCTCGCGTTTGCCGGCGCAGGGGTGGCTATGGCCGCGAGTGCCTCTACGCACTCACAGGGCGGCACGGTCCGTGCGGTCAAGAGCAAGACCTACGGGATGATCCTCGTCGCCGCGAACGGCAAGACGCTGTACCGGTACACGCTCGACAGCAAGGGCATCAACCGTTGCACGAGCGACGCCACGTGCGCCAAGTACTGGCCGCAGTTGCTCATCAAGGCGACCGCCAAGCCGACCGCCGGCACAGGCGCCACCGCCGGGCTGCTCGGCACGATCAAAGCCGCGCATGGGATGCGCCAGGTCACCTACGCCGGCTTCCCGCTCTATTTCTTCGCCGGTGATAGTGCCTCCGGCCAGATCAAGGGCCAGGGCTTCGAGAAGCAGTGGTACGTCGTCAATCAAAAGGGCGCGTTCGTGAAGCACGCGGTGGCTGCAACGCCCGCGCCGACGAAGTCGACCAGCACATCCTCCGGCGGCGGCTGGGGCTAACTGGTACCACGAACGACGGCGGCGGTCACTCGGCCGCCGCCGCGTTCACTCGTCTCCCGACTCGGCGATCACGGTCTTGATGTCGACGATCGGCGTGCCGTCGATCGCCTCGAGCGCGGAGACGCGCAGGCGGGTCGGCGACTCGATCGCCATCACCGTGACGCGATGCAGGCCGATCGGGTTCGGGCGGTCGGAGGAGCGCGTCGCAAAGACGCCAGTCAACGGCGCGCTCGTGTCGTCGCGCGGATGCGTCTGAAGGGTGCTTCGATCGGCGAGGTGCAGCCACGTGAGCAGGATCAGGTCCTGCTCGGGTCGGACGCGATGCAGCGCGGGCGCGAATTCGGGCGCGAGCTCGAGCAACGCTTCCGGCGCTCCCTCATGCGCCTGTCTTGGCGCGTCCCGACGGTCGCGTAAGGGCGACCGGACGAAGCCGATCGGTCGCAGCGTGTAGGCGTCGTCGTCCATCGCGTCGCGGGGCTCAATTCTTAAGACGGGGATTATCCCCGAACATCTGTGTGCCGTCTGTCTGACGATTCGTCCACAGCCGTCGGGTGCGGGCACGGATTCTTCCTGCGGCCTTGTGGTGACTCTGTCTCGCCTAAGATCCGGCGCGGAGGCAGTCGTTCCCAGGGGGTCGTCGGGCAGGGTGGAGTTCCACATCCTCGGGCCGGTCGAGGTCGTCGTGGAAGGACGAGGGCTGGCGCTCGGTCCGCCAAAGCAGCGCGCCGTGCTCGTCGAGCTGCTTCGTGCACGCGGCGCAGTCGCGCGCGAGCGGTTGATCGCGTCGCTCTGGCGGGACGAGCCGCCGAAGAGCGCCGTCGGCAGCCTCCAGGTCTACGTCCACGGGTTGCGCCGCGCGCTCGGCGACGACCGGATCGAGACGGTCGGAGCGGCGTACCGTCTCCGGCTCGACGGCGACGACCGCGTCGACGCCGACGAGTTCTCCAGACTCGTCGACCGCGCCCGCAACGCAGTCACGTCAGCCCGCTTTGCGGATGCCGCGAACGACGTCATCGCCGCGCTCGAGCTCTGGCGCGGTGCTGCGCTCGCCGACGTCGCCGAGCTCGGCGAGCTTTCGACTTTCGCTCGGGAGCTCGACGAGCGCCGCGTGGAAGCGATCGAGCTGCGAAACGATGCGTGGCTCGAGCTCGGCCGGCACGATCTCGTTCTCGACGAGATCGATCGGCTCGTCGGCGCCGAGCCGTACCGCGAAGAGTTGCGGGCGCAGCAGATCCTCGCGCTCTATCGCGACGGCCGCCAGGCCGACGCGCTCGCCGCGTATCGAGCGACCCGCGACGCCTGGGACGAAGAGCTCGGGATCGAGCCGACGCCCGCGCTGCGCGAGCTCGAGCGTGCGGTCCTCCGCCACGACGACTCTCTCGCGGGGCCGAAGGCAGAGCAGCGAGCTGCGCGACCGCGGCTGCCGCAGCCACCGACGCCGCTGGTCGGCCGGCGCCTCGAGATCGCGAGCGTCGCGGCGCTGCTGCGCGGGCCGGCCCGCCTCGTCACGCTTGTAGGGCCGGGCGGGACGGGGAAGACGCGTGTGGCACTTGCGGTCGCCGCCGAGCTCGAGCTCGAGTTCGACGAGGGCGCGGTCTTCGTCGACCTCTCGCCGATCGACGATCCGGAGCTCCTCCTGCCGACGATCGCGGAAGCCCTGGGCGTGACGGCGGACACGGTTGGCGAGCATCTCGCGACGCGGAACCTCCTCCTTGTCCTGGACAACCTCGAGCAGATCGTCGAGGGCGCCGGCGACGTCGCGGCGCTCCTGAGCGGCGCGCCGCGCCTGCGTGTGCTCACGACGAGCAGGACGCCGCTGCGACTCGCGGCGGAGAACGAGTACACGGTGCAGCCGTTGCCCGTCCCGCGCCCCGGCGCGTCAGAGGCGGAGGTCGCGCAGACCGAAGCGGTGCAGCTCTTCATCGCCCGCGCACGGGCCGTCGGCATCGAGCTCGACGCGGGCGCTGAGATTGCCGCGCTCTGCCGCAGGCTCGACGGCTTGCCGCTCGCGCTCGAGCTCGCGGCGGCGCGGACGAAGCTGCTCGGGACGCAGGAGATCCTCGAGCGCATCGAACGCGACGTGTCGCTCCTGTCGACCTCCGTCCGCGATGTTCCGCGCCGGCAGGCGACATTGGCAGCCACGATCCACTGGAGCCTCGATCTGCTCGACGACGACGAGCGGCAGGCATTCGGCCGGCTCGGTGTCTTCGCCGGCGGCTTCACGGTCGACTCCGCCGCCCATGTCGGCGTGGATTTCGACGCCGTCGCGTCGCTCGTCGACAAGAGCCTGCTCCAGCGGCGGGAAGGTCGTTTCACCATGCTCGAGACCGTTCGTCCGTTTGCGGTCGAGCTGTTGAACGACGATGTACGCCGTGTACACGCCGCCTGGCTGACCGAGCTAGCCGAAGGGATCGAGAAGCAATTCGTCAGCAACGCCGACACTGCCGCGCTCCTTGACGAGCTCGAGGGGGAGCTCGACAACATCCGCACGGCGCTCGGTTGGGCGGTCGACGCACACGAGACCGAGCTCGCGCTACGACTGGTCTTGGCGACGCGCCCGGTGTGGGAGATTCGCGGTCGGCTGCGGGAGGGAGCCGGCTGGCTCGACCGCGTGCTCGAGGCAGCCGGCGACTCGCATGCGGAGCTCCGCGCGAAGGTGCATGGGTTCGCGGGGACTGCGGCGTTCCGGCGCGGCGCAGTCGACGCCGCCGACGCGCACTGGCGTACGACGCTCGCGCTCTACGAACAGCTCGGCGACCGCGAAGGCATCGCGCGCGGGCTCAGCGACGTCGGCACAGCTGCCGCCGCACGGGGCGAGTGGGAGCAGAGCCGCGAGCTGCTCGAGCAGGCGGCAGCCGCGTTTCGCGAGCTCGGCGAGCGCAAGCGGCTCGCAGTCGTGCTCGGGAACCTGGGCCACGTAGCAGGCAACGTCGGCGATTTCACAGCCGGCATCGCGCTCACGGTGGAGGCGCTCGAGCTCGAGCGGGAGCTCGGCGACGAGCAGCGCGAGACGGTTTCGCTCAACAACCTCGGCAGCTTCGCCGCGGAGATCGGCGAGCACGAGGAGGCGCGGCGCTGGCTCGGCGAGTGTGCGGATCTCGCGCTGCGAATCGGCTACCGCGAGGTGATCGCCCACGCGCTCGTCACGTACGCGCGGATTGCGTTGGCCGAGAGCGACCCGGCCGAGGCTGCGCGTTTCGCCACCGCCGCAGACGTCGTCTTCGGCGACATCGGCTCGGAGATGCCGGGCGTCGAGGGAGAGCGGTTCTCCGTCTTGAAGGATGAGGCGCGGGGATTGCTCGGGGACGAGGAGTACGCGCGGATCCGCACAGAGGTCGAGCAGGCTCCGGTCGAGGAGGCGCTGCTCAAGGCGGCCCCGTCGCCGAGCCCTTAAGCCTGTCCTTGGGGTCACGTTTAGGGCGATCCACGACGCGGTCGCGCGCCCTTGAGCCGCACCATCGTTGTTGTGATTCGCAAGACCGACACGATCATCGTCGGCGGAGGGCAGGCAGGCCTGTCGCTGAGCTACTTCATGACCCGACTGGGCCTCCGGCACGCGGTGCTCGAGCGCGATCGGGTAGGCGAACAGTGGCGCGGACGCTGGGACTCGCTGCACCTGCTGACGCCGAACTGGCTGAACCGGCTCCACGGCGCGAGGCCACATGCGAACGTGGAAGGCTTTCTGCCGGCACGCGACTTCTCGGCATACCTCCGTCGGTACGCAGGCTCGTTCGGCGCCCCACTCTATGAGCGGACGGGTGTTCGCGGCATCCGGCACAAGAAAGGCGTCTTCGAGGTCGAGACGGAGCGCGGCGGTTGGCGCGCGAACAACCTCGTCTTGGCGACCGGTTACGCGGCGGTGCCGCGCCTGCCCGCGGTGTCGGCATCTGCGCCGCGCGGGCTCACGCAGCTGCACTCGAGCGAGTACCGGAGCCCGGCCGCACTGCCCCCCGGCGGCATCCTCGTGGTCGGCGCGGGGCCGAGCGGGCAGCAGATCGCCGCCGAGCTACGGCGCGCGGGCCGGGACGTCGTGCTCGCAGTCGGGTCGCACACGCGGAGCCTTCGCCGGTACCGGGGGCGCGACATCTGGCACTGGCTGTACGCGATCGGCGACCTGCACCGGACCATCGACGAGGTCGACCGCGGACTGGTGAGACGGACGCCGAGCCTGGCCGTCAGCGGCGCCAACGGCGGTGAGCAGCTCGATCTCCATGTGCTCGCCGAGCTTGGTGTCAGAGTTACGGGGCGCCTCACCGGCTTCGACGGCACCACGGTGTCCTTCGCCGACGACCTCGACGAGTCGATCGTCGACGCCGAGCTCGGGATGCGGGCCACCCTCGATGCGATCGACGAGCACATCGCCGACGTCCATCCCGAGTGGCCGCACGCGGTCGAGCCCGCGGCCGAGGTCCTGATCCAGAGCCCGCCGACTGCGGTTGACCTGGCCGCGCGGCCGATCGGCACGGTGCTCTGGGCGACCGGTTACGGTCGCGACTACGGCTGGCTCGACGTGCCGCACGCGGTCGATCGCTCAGGCGAGATCCTCCAGCGCTACGGCGTCTCTCCGGTGCAAGGGCTCTACACGATCGGCCTGAACTTCCAGCGCTACCGCGCCTCGCACTTTATTGGCGGCGTCGGAGCCGATGCACTCATGCTTGCGCGCGAACTCGCCACGACGCGGCGCAGTCGAGTCCGGCTGCAGCCGCGCGGCGTGCCCCTCGGCTTCGCGCTCGCCGGAGCGTAGTCGCGATGATCGCGGGCCTCTTTCTCTGCCTCTTTCGCAGCGCACGCGCCAGCTACTAGGTCGTCCGGGACGTGCTCGTGCCGCTCGTCGCGGAGCCGGAGCTGCTCCGCGCGGGCGGCACGTAGGCCGACCAGATCAGCAGATCGTGGATGCGCACCTCGGTGAGGTCGTGGCTGCGCTGCGCGAGCGCGCGTCGCACTGCTCGCAACGCTGCTCGATTGCGGTCGAGGTCGCGCTTGTAGCCGCGAACGAGCCCGATCGCCCGCTCGCCAAACGGGGCTTCCGGACCGGGATCGTCGCCTTCGAGATACCGCTGCACGACGCTGTCGAGCATCGGGATGAGCGCCGGCCGCTTCGGGTGCAGGGCCTTCGTCATCTTGGCGAAGCCGACTCCGCGGATCTCCGCGAACGCATCGAAGAGCTGTCGCAGCGGTTCCCACGGCACCGCAGCTGCGGGCGCCGTCAGCGAGGCATCGGGAGCGATCTCCCGCAACGCTCGCTCGATCGCCCGCTTTCGCTCGAGCACGGCCGCGATCTCCGCTGCCGAGATGCGCGCGCCGCCGCTGTTTGCGCGCCTCAGGTCGCGCTCGCCGAACGACGCAGGCCCCCACGGGTCGCCGGTGTCGATGCGCCACGTCTCGAGGAAGCCCAGCATGACGCCCAGCGGATCCTCGACGACGACGCCGCCCCGCAGGCCGACCGGCCGGATCGAGCTCGCCGCCACCCGGCGACGGTACGTCACCGGGACTACTCGAGCGCGCTGAGATCGAGCTCGGCGACCCGCTTGGGGTCGACGAGGAAGTCGAGCTCCAGGATCTTCCCGTCCCTGATCGTGGCGGCGCAGATAGAGAACGGCTTCCCCCGGAGAAAGGCGACCATGCCCGCTGTGCCGTTGACGAGCGCGCGTCGCATCGTCAGGTCGACGCGAGACCACATCTGTGCCCGTTTGGCGACGGCCTCGGCACCCTGCACGTACGCCGAAAGGCCGGTGATCGCCCCGCCGTCCGAGCGAAGAACGACATCCGGGTCGAGCACCGCGACGAGGCCCTCGAAGTCGCCGTTGCGCGCCGCTGCGAGGAATGCGTCGACCACCTCCCATTGCGCCGGGAGGTCGGAGTCCTGAGTCGGCGCCGCGCCGCGGACGCGACGGCGCGCTCGGCTGGCGAGCTGGCGCGCCGCCTCGGGCGTGCGCTCGACGATCGGTGCGATGTCCTCGAACGGGACGGCGAACATGTCATGCAGGACGAAGGCGAGTCGCTCCGGCGGCGTCAGTGTTTCGAGCACGACGAGCAGCGCGAGTCCGACCGAGTCGGCGAGCAGCGCTTCGTGCTGGGGATCGACGCCGTCCGTGCTGTCGATGATCGGGTCAGGCAGGTGCGAGTCGAGCGGTTCTTCGCGTCGCGTCTTGCGCGCGCGGAGGATGTCGAGGGCGACACGGCCCACGACGGTGACGAGCCAGGCCTCGAGGTTGTCGATCTCGCCCGCGTTCGAGCGGCTGAGCCGGATCCAGGCCTCCTGGACGGCGTCGTCTGCCTCGCTCGTGGAGCCCAGCACCCGGTAGGCGACCGCCCGCAGCCGGGGCCGGTGCTCCTGGAATTGCTCTGCCAGCCAGTCGCGCTCGTTCATCGATCTTTAGACGCGCGGGAGGCCGTCAGTGTGACGTCACGTTTCCGCGTCGCGACCCGTCTACCCCGTAAAGCCGAAAACGAAAGGGGCAGACGATGCGTGTTTTCGTCGTAGGGGCGAGCGGCGCACTGGGCCGCCGGCTCGTTCCACAGCTGATCGAAGCAGGGCATGACGTGATCGGGACACACAACTCGCCGAGGAGCGCGGAGCTTCTGCGGACGCTCGGCGCCAGGCCCGTGCGGCTCGACCTGCTCGACGCGCGGGCCGTGCGCGGCGCTGTCACCGACAACGAGCCTGAGGCGATCGTCCATGAAGCGACGGCGCTCGCGGACGCGACCTGGGGCCGCAACTTCGACAAGGTCTTCACCGCGACGAATGCGCTGCGGACGAAAGGCACGGACGCGCTGCTCGCAGCCGCACGGGAGGTTGGTACGCGACGATTCGTTGCGCAGAGCTTCGCCTCGTACCGCTATGAGCGGAGCGGCGGCCCGGTCAAGACGGAGGACGATCCGCTCGACGCGAACCCGCCGGCCAACGCAAAGCAGTCGTTCGACGCGATGGCATATCTCGACCGGACGGTCGTCGGCGCGGGCGGCGTCATCCTGCGCTACGGGGCCTTCTACGGCGACGCGAACGACGGGCTGATCGAGCCGGTGCGTAAGCGGCAGTACCCGATCATCGGCGACGGGGGTGGCTACTCCTCCTGGATCCACCTCGAAGACGCCGCAGCGGCGACCGTGCTCGCCCTCGAGCACGAAGGGCCGGCGACCTACAACATCGTCGACGACGAGCCGGCGCCGGTGCGCGAGTGGCTGCCGGTGTTCGCAGAGGCGCTCGGCGCCGCGCCGCCGCGGCACTTCCCTGCGTGGCTTGCGCGGATCGTCGCGGGTGAGGCCGCGGTCGTGATGAGTACGGACGCCCGCGGCGCGTCCAACGCGAAGGCAAAGCGGGAGCTCGGGTGGTCGCCGCGCTACGCCAGCTGGCGTACGGGCTTTCCCGCCGTCTACGCGGCGGCCACTGCACCCGAGAGCGCTCGACGCGCTGCACCGATCATCCACTCGGCATGAACGTCCTCTGAGCGGGCGGGCTTACGGTCCGGAGGGCCGTGAGCCTGCATCCGCTTGCAGCCCGTTTGCCGCGCCCGGCGGCGGCCCGGCCGGCGTCGCGGTTCGGATGGCGCGTCGTCCTCGTCCAATGCTTGTCGAACGCGGTCGTGATCGGCGTCCTGATCGCGGTGCTCCCCGACTTCACGCTGCACACCCGGCATCCAGTGCTCGCGATGCTCTGGCTGTCGGCCCTTACCGTGACGGCCGCTCAGCGGGTGGCCGGAGCGTATGTCGCTAGGGTGGCTCCCGTCGTCGTGACCTCGTTCTCCACGAGCTGCAGCGGACGAAGAGCTCCGTCGTTGGGGAAGAGTCGCTTCCCGCCGCCGACGAGCAGCGGATCGATCATCAGGCGGAACTCGTCGACCAAGTCGAGCTCGATCAGCGACTGGGCGAGTGTCGCGCTGCCGATGAGGAGTAGGTCGTCGCCTTCCTCACGTTTCAACGCGGTGACGGCATCGGTGAGGTCTCCCTTCAGTAGCGTCGAGTTGTTCCACTCGAGCGGCTCCGACAGCGTCGTCGAGGCGACGTACTTCGGCTTTGCGTTCAGAGGCTCGGCGAGCGGTTGCTCCTCCTTGCTCGCGTTCGGCCAGTGGCGGGCGAAGCCCTCATAGGTGCGGCGACCAAGGACGAATCCACCTGCTGCGTTCAGATTCGACAGCACCCACTTCATCGAAGACTCGTCGAAGTACCGCAGGTGCCAGCCACCGTGCGCGAATCCGCCGCTCCGATCCTCATCCGGAGCGCCGGGCGCCTGGATCACGCCGTCGAAAGCCATCCATTCCTGGACGATCAACTTGCGCATGTGCGCCTCCCTTTCCTTCATCTCTCCCTACCAGAGGCGGGGGTTCGAAAACCGGGTTGAGGAGGTGGTCTGTGCGACTGAATACAGCGTCGAAACGAGCGCAGAGCTTCCCGGAAACGCTCGCCGCGTTGGCCGCGCGCGCTGAGGCAGCGTGAGTCGACACGCGACAGCCCCGCGGGCTGGACGAACAGGGCAAACGTCCGACGCAGATTGCGCTGGCAACCAGTCTCAGAAACCGGCCAGTGGGGGTTCGACTCCCTCCGTCCGCATCTCTATCCCCAAGACCAGCCGGCCCCGTCGCCGCGACCGACATGCGCGGGCGCGGCAAATAGCGAAGTCGCCCTCGCATCTCGCGAGCAGAAAAGCGCAGCGCCGGGAGAGAGCAGCGCCGCGCCAGCGGCGCAAGCCAACCCTGCAACGCGCGTTCACGGCGGTTCGAGTCCGCCCGGTGTCTCTACCGAGACAATGAGTACAAAAACTGAGGGGCCGCGGAAGCGGCCCCTCAGTCGTTTCGTCACCACTCCTGGCCGGCGACCTGATGGGTTGCGACGTTGAGGCGGTTCCAGACGTTGATGCCGGCGATCGCGAGGACGAGCCCGGCGAGCTCGGTCTCGTCGTAATGGCGGGCCGCCTCGTCCCAAATCTCGTCGGGAACCGGGTCCTCGCGGTCACTGATCCTCGTCGCCGCTTCGGTCAGCGCGAGCGCCGCGCGCTCGGCGTCGCTGAAGTAGGGCGCGTCACGCCACGCAGCAACCGCGAAGATGCGCTCGTCGGTCTCGCCGAGCTTGCGCGCGATGCGCGGGTGCTGGACGGCGCAGACGCCGCAGCCGTTGATCTGGCTTGCGCGCAGGGAGACCAGCTCGAGCAGCTTCGGCGAGATGCCGGTCGTCCTGATCGCCTTCGAAAGCGCCTGCAGCGCATCGAATGCGCCGGACACAACGAACGCCGGATGGTTCATCCGAGCTTCGAGCGTTGCGGTCTCGGTTTCCATTTGGTCCTCCTTGTCACATCGATGTGTCCGTAGGTCTACGGCTGAGACGCCACGGGACGATCGGATGTGACGCGATACCCGCCTG
>Ga0207707_10005496_pt1 | contig 11080 bp, 9 predicted proteins | sample KBSC83BmetaG_FD_184336 | JGI IMG/M metagenome (GOLD analysis project Ga0207707, IMG submission 184336) | Corn rhizosphere microbial communities from Kellogg Biological Station, Michigan, USA - KBS C8-3B metaG (SPAdes) (version 2) | ecosystem: Host-associated > Plants > Roots > Rhizosphere ... | reverse complement strand
GATTTCTGGAAGCGGCTCGAGCACGTGATGGGACGCATGAGCGCGAGCCGCGAGCCCGATCGTTCCTTCCACGAATTTCTCGCCACGTCGCCGGGCGGCCGGAAGTATGCGCGCGACCGCGCGCTCGCGCGCGAGTTCGTGGAGGGCTTTCACGCCGCCGACGCGCTGCGCATCAGCGAGCGCGCGCTCGCGAAGGGCGGTAGCCCGCACGGCGATCCGGCCGAGCAGCGCACCGGACGGCTGGTGGATGGATACGACCACGTGCCCGGCTGGCTCGCGCGCAAGCCGCACGATGCGGTGCGGCTCCGCACCGTCGTGCGTCGGATCGAGTGGGAGCCTGGCGCAGTGCACGCCGAAACGTCGCGGGGCAGCTACGCGGCGAAAGCGATCATCCTCACGCTCCCCATCGGCGTCCTGCAGTCGCGCCCCGGAGACGCCGGCGCCGTCGCCATCCATCCCGCGCTCTCGCGGCACGAGGAGGCGCTCTCGCTCCTCACGACGGGACCCGTGACGCGCATCGTGCTTCTCTTTCGCGAGGCGTTCTGGCGAAAGGGAAAGCTCGCCGAGATGAGCTTTCTTCAGGGCTCGGACCCCGACGTGCAGGTGTTCTGGACGCTCGCCCCGCAGCGCGCACCGATGCTCGTCTCGTGGTCCGGAGGACGGCGAGGAGCGGCGCTGTCGCTCCTGAGCAGAGACGAGCGCCGCGATCGCGCGATCGCCTCCGCCGCCCGACAGTTCGGCCTTCCACGCTCGCGCCTGGCATCGCTGCTCGTCGACTACTGGACTCACAACTGGGAAGACGACCCGTTCGCGCGCGGGGCGTACAGCTATCCCCTGGTGGGCGGCTCGAAGGCCGGAGCGTCGCTCGCACGCCCCGCCCAGGGGACGGTGTATTTCGCCGGCGAGGCCACCGTGGACGAGGCGGAGAGCGGCACCGTGCACGGCGCCATCCAGAGCGGCCAGCGAGCCGCCAAACAGCTGGCCCGGCGGCTCGGCGCCTCCAGGTGAAGCCCGCGGCGAAGCACGCCCTGCGCTGGTTCTTCTCCATCGCCATGCTCGCCGCGGTCGTGCTTTACGGACGCACGATCGACTGGGGCTCCGCATGGACGGCCATACGCTCCGCCAACTGGCTCACGCTCCTCATCGCCACTCTCGCCAACTTCGTCACGCTCGGCGCCAAGGCCGTGACGTGGTGGATATTTCTTCGCGCGGTTGGCGTTCCGTCGCTGTCGCTCGCCACCAAGGCCACGGTGGCGGGCGCGGGGCTCAACAACATTCTCATCGCCAACAGCGGCGACGCGGCGCGCGCCGTCTTCGTGACGCGCGCCTCCGGTGCGCCGAGCGCCGCCGTGCTCGCGGCGCTCGCGCTCGAGCGCCTGTTCGATCTCATCGGCTACATCGTGCTCATGGCCGGCGCCGCCTATCTGCTCCCGATGCCGCACGAGATCGAGCGCTGGCGTTTCGTCGCGGTCGGGGCCCTGCTCGGCGTCATCGTGTTGTTCGGCGTGCTGCTGCGCCGGGCACCGCGAATCATCGCGGCCACCGTGCATCCGCCGACGATGGTGGGGCGCGTGCGCACCTACCTCGACCGGTTCATGGAGAGCGTGCGCAGCATCCTCACGCTCGAGCGGATCGCGTTCGCGATGGCGCTCGCGATGCTGAACTGGGCGGCGCAGATCGCCACCTACCATCTCGTCGCCGTCGCGGCGCACTTCCCCATCAGCGTGGTCGGCAGCGTGACGACCCTCATCACGGCGAACGTCGGCTTCCTCGTGCGCGCGACGCCGGGGAACGTCGGCGTCTTCCAGATGGTGTACGGCGTGACCGCGCAGGCGCTGGGGCTGAGCCGCGACTCGGCGGTTGCCGTCGCCCTGCTCCTGCAGTTCATCCAGAACGTTCCGGTGACGCTGCTCGCCATCGCGATCGCGCCGGATCTCCTGCTGCACTGGCGGGAGCAGCGCGGCCGACTGCCGTCGGACGGCACGCACCATCGCCGGGCGACGGATGCGGAGCTGTGAACGGGAATCCACAGGGTACAAAAGCAACGCGGCGCGCCAGGAGGCGCGCCGCGTGCTTCGTACCTGCCTGAGGATGCAGCTTACCGCTGACCCGACATCGCGACGCCCGTCGCAGGCGCCTGCACGCTCTCGATCACGAACACCACACGTCGGTTCTGGTCCGCGCCCGGATCGTCCTTCTTGGCGTTCGGAACCACGAGGCGCGTCTTGCCATAGCCAACCGCGCGAATCTCTTCGGTCACGCCGGCGTTCGAGGCGAGATAGCCCTGCACCGCCGTCGCGCGACGCTTCGAGAGGTCGAGATTGTACTTCGTGCCGCCGGCCGGATCCGCAAAGCCCTCGACCGTGAGCACCGCGCCCGGATAATACTTGGACACGACCTTGCCGAACTGGTCGAGCGCCGCCTTGTCCTCGTCGCGAACCGTCGCGTCGTCGAACGCGAAGTGCACCGGGATGTCGAACTTCATGCCGTTCTCCATCGCCGTGATCTTGGCGCCGAACTCGGTGCGGAGGCTGTCGAGATCCTTCCGCAGCGACGCCACGTCCTGCGTCAGCGAGCTATCCGCCGACATACGCGCGGAGCGCTCCGCGCTCACGGCGGAATCGGTACGCGCATCCGCCCGCGCCTGCTCGGCGGCGATGTGCTCCCGCACGAAACCCTTGCTGGCGCATCCAGCCATGAGCGGCGCCGCGAGCGCAATTGCCGCAAACATCTTGAAATGATTGATCATATTTTCTCCATGTAGACGCCTTGACCGAATTCCGCCCCTGCTAGGCAACGATCTGTGCTAGAAACATGCCTCTGGGGAGCACTGTGACTCCCCTCACGGGCACCAATGCGAGGCCATCACATCGCTGGAGGCGGCTCGTCGAAAGACTCGGCGATGTGATCTGTATCCGGACTTTCGATGACTTCCAGCACCATCTCCCCACCCGGCAACAGGGCCTTCACCACGAACGACTGCCGGTGATGCGCACACGACCCGTGCGACTGTAGGGCGTTGATGTGACGACGTGTTGCGTAGCCGCAATTGTGCTCCCACGCGTAGTGCGGATATCGCCGCGCGAGACACGCCATCAGCCGGTCGCGCGTCACCTTGGCGACGATCGAGGCGCACGCGATGCTGAAGCATTTGTCGTCGCCATCGACGATGCCCTGGTGGGCGACGCCGAGCGTGCGGATCGGCCGGCCATCCACGAGCACGTGATCGGGCGACACGCGGAGCCGGCCCAGCGCGCGGCGCATGGCGAGGGCGCTCGCGTGGTAAATGTTGAGCCGGTCTATCTCCCGGGCGGACGCGGCACCGAGGCCGAGGCTCACGGCGCGCTCGACGATCTGGGTGACGAGGCGCTCTCGGGCGAGCGGGGTGAGGGCCTTGGAGTCGTCCACGCCGCGCAGGGCGCGCGAGTCGGGAGGCATGACGATGGCGCATGCGACGACGGGGCCCGCCAAGGAGCCCCGTCCGACCTCATCCACTCCGGCGATGAGCGCACCGCCGGTGCGGCGCAGCTCCCGCTCGATCGTCGTCCACCGCGTGCGCGACATCGGTCGCGGCCGGCGTGTCGAGCTACTCGGGCGTAGCGATCTGGATCTTGCGCTCCTTGATTCTCGCCGCCTTGCCGGTGGCGTTGCGCAGGTAGTAGAGCTTCGCGCGCCGCACGCGGCCGCGGCGAACCACGTGCACGTCGCCGAGCATGGGGCTGTGGAGCGGGAAAATCCGCTCGACACCGACGCCGTTGGAGATCTTGCGAACCGTGAACGTCTCGCTCACGCCGCTCCCCCGCTTGGCGATGCACACACCCTCGAACGCCTGGAGCCGCTCCTTCTCTCCCTCCTTCACGCGCACGTTCACGCGCAGCGTGTCGCCCGCGCGAAAGGGAGGAATGTCCGACCGGAGGAATTCCTTCTGGGTTTCGATGAAACATGCAGGGGGCGCTCGGGGCCGTGAAATGGCCCGGAAAAAGTGTCGTGGGAAGACTGGCAAGCTAATCAGATGCACGAGAGCGATCAATAGCCGAAGCCATTGACCGCTCTCGTGTAACGTCCCCCCGCGACGGTCCTCGGCGACTCCGCGCGAGGCCCGTCGCGATGCTCAGCTCATGGTACCGTGACCGACCTCGTGATCGATTTCGAGGCCGAGCTCTTGTCGACGATCGTCAGCGTGACGTTCACCGTCTTCGCTCCCGAGTACGTGTGGGTCCATGCCATCGTGTTGCCCGTGTAGCCGTCCCCGAACGCCCAGCGGTACGACGCGATCCCGTTCGACGCGACGGAGCCGCTCGCGTTGAAGGCGCAGCGGGAGCCGCTGCACGTGACCGTGAACTTGGGCGAGATGGTGCCACTCGTCGTAGGAGGAACGTACGTGGGCACCGTGCTCGTAGCGGAGCCGTACGCGCTCGCGGGCGTGATGCTCTTGCCGGCCGAGTACTTCTTGCCCGTGCCGGTGACGATGTCCAGCCGGAACGTGTAGCTCGTGGCCGTTCCGTACGTGTGCGTCCAGGTGCGTCCGGTGCCTTTGACTCCGTCTCCGAAGGTCCAGGCGTAGCTCGTGACGCCGCCCGTTGGGGCAGAGGCGCTCGCGTCGAAGCGGCACACGCGCGCGGAGCAGGAGTACGCGACGCCCGCACCACCAACCGGCGCGATCGTGGGCGGTGTGCTGGGCGCCGTAACAGTCGTCGTCGGCGTCGACGTGCTACCGATCCAGCTCGTGTAGAGCAGTTTGTTGGCGGAGCCGAGCAGGTTGCCGAGCAGGCTCGTGGTGGTGTTGCCCGTGAGCGCGCTCCGCACCGTGGCGGGCGACGCGGACGGGTGCCCGCCGAGGTAGAGTGCCGCGGCGCCAGCGGCGTACGGAGCCGCCATCGAGGTGCCGTTCCAGTTGGCGTACGACACGTCCGAGTAGTAATCGGCCGCGGGCACGCTCACCCCCGGCGCAAAGAGCGCGACGCACGACCCGTAGTTGGACCACGACGGGCGAAGATCGGCGATGTCCACCGCACCCACCGTGATCGCCGTCTTGACCTTGGCGGGCGACATGGTGCACGCATCGACGCCGCTGTTGCCCGCGGCGACGACGTACGTGACGCCTGCCTGAATCGACTTGGAGACCGCGCTATCGAGAATCGGCGCGGTACCGGCGCCAAGGCTCAGATTTGCGACGGCGGGTGAGCGGTGATGCGCCGTCACCCAGTCGACGCCCGCGAGAATCGTGGAGAGCGCCGTGCTGCCGCTGCACGGGAAGACGCGAACCGACCAAATCGTGGCGGCCTTCGCGACGCCGTACTTGCTGCCGGCGGCGACGCCCGCGACGCCAGTGCCATGGCCGTTGCAGTCCGACCCGTTTCCACCGAACGCGTCGAACGCGAAGTGCGCGCGGCCTCCGAACTCGGCGTGCGTGTATCGAATGCCGCCGTCGACGATGTAGATGTTCACGCCGGAGCCGGTGGCGCCGTAGGTGAAGGAGTTGTTGAGCGGCAGGCCGTGCTGGTCGAGGCGGTCGAGCGCCCAGCCCATTCCGGTCTCGCTCCCCATCTGCTTGACGATGCGATCCGGCTCGACGTGATCGACGTCAGGGTCGGCGCGGAGCTTATCGAGGTCGCCGGAATCCACGGCGGCGGCGAAGCCGTGCAGCGCGCTGCCGAACTTCTGGTCGAACGATACGCTGTGACGGAACGAAATTCGGTGGAGCAGGTTTTCCGGCGTCGCGCTGCCGGATCGCAGCACGACGATGTAGTGCCCCGGCCAGACGTCGGCGTTCGGCGAATTGGCGGCGATGTGGGGCGGGATCGATTTCGCGGGAGACGGCGCGGTTGCGTCGTTGCAGGCGGCGAGCGAGAGGATGCCAAGGCATCCGGCGAGGAGGCGTTTCATCGTGGGACTCCATGGGTACAGGGTCCGCGCGACAGCTCGACTGGCATGGCATCACGACGGATGCGTTAGCCTCGTGGCTTTGCGTCGCCGCCTTTCGACGGCTTTGCCCTCGTCACTAAACCATCGGCTCAGTAACCGTGCGACAACAAATTGTGGACACAAGGGCGAACGAATGCGGTAGCTCGGAAGAGAGCAACCGTAGGATCGTTCGTCGACCTGGGCTGGCGCCGAAATCTCCGGCGCACCTGTGTCGGCCCCAGGGTACTGCAGTGCAGAGCGAAAGACCAGAAGCGATAGCGGTGAAAATCGACCAACTGACTGAGCGGCCAGACAAGCAGTCCGCCCTCACTCAATCGGTGCGATCACACCCAAGACGGACGACCATACGCATGAGTAAAACCTCATCGAAACAGCTACGAAACGTTGCACGTGACGCCCCTCACGAACCCGTTTTTTCGCTCCCTTTTCGCGCCCTCGAAAGCCGCTCCGCCTCCGCCACGCGCCATGCCGCGATCTTCGCGTGGTCCCCCGACATCAGCACCTCCGGCACGCGCCGCCCGCGATACTCGGCCGGCCTCGTATAGCTCGGCGCACTCAGCTCGCTCCCGTCCCAGAACGAGTCCGTACGCGCGCTGTCCAGGTCCGACATCGCCCCGGGGAGCAGCCGCGCCGTCGCATCGACGATCGCGAGCGCCGCCACCTCCCCGCCGCTCAGCACGAAGTCGCCGATCGAGATCTCCTCGGTCGCCAAGTGGTCCGCGACGCGCTGGTCCACGTCCTTGTAATGCCCGCAGAGGATCGTGAGCTCGGAGCCCGCCGCGAAGCGCGCCGCGTCGCTCTGCGCGAACGGGCGCCCCCGCGCCGACACCAGCACGATCGGCGCGCGCGCGCCGAGCGAGTCGACGGCCTCGAAAAAGGGCTCGGGCTTCATCACCATCCCCGCCCCGCCGCCGAACGGATAGTCGTCCACCGTGCGATGCCGGTCGTGCGTGAAGTCGCGCAGGTCCACCACGCGGTACGACACGCTCCCCGCCGCCGCGGCGCGCGCGGGGATGCTGAGCGCGAGCGGGGCGGTGAAGAAGTCGGGGAAGATCGTGACGATCGTAACGCGAAGCATCAGTCGAGCAGCCCCGGAGGCGGGGCGAGCACCACCGTGCGCGCGCCGCGCTGCACCTCGTGAACGAACATCTCGTTGAACGGCACGAGGACGCTCCCCGACGGTCGCGCGACATCGAGCGCGAGGCCCTGCGGCAGCTCGAACACCTCGCTCACGGTGCCCACGAGCTCACCGGATTCGAGCACCACCCGCATCCCCGCGAGCTCGTGCACGTACACCTCGCCCTCGGCCGGCGGCTCGAGCTCCGAGGCCGGCGCGAAGACGTAGCGATTGGTCCACCGCGCCGCCTCGTCGCGGTCACTGATCCCCTCGAAGCGCACCACGAGCAGCCCATTGTTGTGCGGGCGCGACTCGGCAACCGTGAGCTCGAGCGGATCGGGGAGCGGCTCGCCCTGGGCGTCGCCCGCGAAAAGACGACGGCCGGCGGAGAAGACCTCCGCCGGCGCGTCGGTGATCGGTTCCACGAGCAGCTCGCCGCGAAGCCCGTGGGACCTGCGCAGACGCCCGACGATGACCAACTCGGGCGACGACACGCGGCTACTCGTTCGTCTCTTTCACCGCGACGGCGCCCGCGCTCCGCTTGGCCGACACGCGTGCGAAGTGGCGCGCCTTGAGCACGCCGGCGCGGCGCAGGAGCGAGCGCACCGTGTCCGTGGGCTGGGCGCCGACGTCCAGCCAGTAGTTGGCGCGCTCCTCGTTCACCTTGAGCCCGACGTTCGGCAGCCGGGGATTGTACTCGCCGATCAACTCGATGAACCGCCCGTCGCGCGGGCTCTGCGAATCGGCGATGACGATGCGATAGACGGGCAGCTTCTTTCGTCCAACGCGGCGCAGGCGAATCTTGACCATGGTTCGTACTCCCCAGCTGTGGTGACGTGGAGCGCGGGCTCATCGCGCGATCCGGAGTTTCCGGCGCGCACCCGGTGGTGCGAGAAACTTAGCTAGCGACCCATGCGCGGCGGCATCATCCCCGGAGGCATTCCCGGAAATCCCATCCGCCCGCCCTTCCCCATCTTCTTCATCATTTTCTGCATCTCGCGGAACTGTTCGAGCAGCCGGTTCACATCGCTCACGGGCCGCCCGCATCCCTTCGCGATCCGCGCGCGCCGGGAACCGTTCAGAATCTGCGGATGCTTGCGCTCCTCCACGGTCATCGACAGCACGATGGCCTCGACGTGCTTCATCCGCTTCGGATCCATGTTCGCCTGCTTGAGCATCTTCGCGTTCACGCCGGGGAGCATCTTGAGCACGCCCTCCAGCGGTCCGAGCTTCTGCATCTGGCGCATGCTGTTGAGGAAGTCCTCGAGATCGAGTCCCTCCCGCTTGACCTTCCGCTCGAGCTTCTTCGACTCCTCGGCGTCGAACGACTCCTGCGCCTTCTCGACGAGCGTGACGATGTCGCCCATCTGGAGAATCCGCCCCGCCATGCGCTCGGGGTGGAACTCCTCGAGCGCATCCACCTTCTCACCCACGCCGATGTACTTGATCGGCTTCTTCGTCACGCCGAAGATCGAGAGCGCCGCACCGCCGCGCGCGTCGCCGTCCATCTTCGTGAGCACCACGCCGGTGATGCCGAGCGCGTCGTCGAATCCCTTCGCGATCTTGACCGCGTCCTGCCCCGTCATGCCGTCGGCGACGAAGAGGATCTCGTCGGGCTTCACCGCATCCTTGAGCCGCCGCAGCTCGTTCATCATCTCGTCGTCGATCTGCAGCCGCCCCGCGGTGTCGACGATCACGACGCGGTCGCGTGCGCGGTGCGCCTCCTCGATGCCGTGCTTCGCGATCCGGACGACGTCCTTGCTGTCGCGCTCGACGTGCACGGGGATGTCGATCTGCTTCCCCAGCGTCTCGAGCTGATCGATCGCGGCCGGACGGTAGACATCTGCAGCCACGAGCCGCGTGGGCCGCCCCTCGGCCTTGAGCTTGCGTGCCAGTTTCGCGGCAGTGGTCGTCTTTCCAGAGCCCTGCAGCCCGACCATCAGCACGATGCCGGGCGGCACGGTGCCGATTCGCAGCCCCTCCCGGCGCTCACCCAGCATGGCGGCGAGCTCGTCGTGCACGATCTTGACGAGCTGCTGTCCCGGGGACACGCTGCGGAGGGTCGCGACACCGGCGGCCTTCTGCTCCACGCGCTCCAGGAACTCGCGCGTCAGCTGGAAGTTCACGTCGGCCTCGAGGAGGACGCGGCGCACCTCGCGCAGCCCTTCCTTGATGTCGGCTTCCGTGAGCACACCGCGCCCGCGAAGGCGCGTAAAAACGGCGTCGAGCTTTTCGCTCAGTTCATCGAACATAGCCTTTAAACATATGCGCGGTTAGTATTTAGGGCAATCCGAGCACCTCGTCACCCGCGCCGACTCCTCTCACCCCGCGTCCATGGCCCGCGCCCAGCGCAAGGAAGAGATCCTCAAGTCCGAGCTGCCGCCAACGCTTCCGTTGATGGCGCTCCGATCCACGATCGTCTACCCGCTCGGAACGATCGCGGTGCAGATGGGGGCCCCGGAGAACCTCGCGATCATCCGATCGCACGACGAGGCGGGGCTCATCGTCGGACTGGTGGTGGCCAGCGGCGATCACGACGAGGCGATCGACCCCAGCGCCTTCCTCGGCCGCGTGGGCGTGGCCGCCCGGGTGCACGAGCGCATCAACCTCCCCGGCGACACGGTGCAGATCACGCTGCAGGGGCTGCGGCGGATCATCATCGACGGTGTGGAGCAGCGCGACCCGTATCCGGTGGCCCGCGTGAAGCCGGCCGCCGAGATCCCGCTGGATCCGGTGCACGGCGAGGAGCTCATGGCGCGGCTGGTGAACGCCGCCGAGACGCTGGCCGAGCTGGTGGACCGCATCCCGGACGAGGTTCCGGCGATCCTCAAGATGAACATGTCGGACCCGGGGCGGTTCGCCGACCTGGCGGCCACGAACATGAACTTCCGCATCGCCGACAAGGACGAGGTGATCCAGCGGCTCGACATCGGCGAGCGCATTCGCTTCGTGCTCACGCGCCTCGAGCGCGAGGTGGGGCGCGCGCGCGTGATGGAGGACGTGAAGCGCCAGACCGAGGTGAAGATCGAGCAGCACCAGCGCGAGTTCTATCTGCGCCAGCAGCTCAAGGCCATCCTCGCGGAGCTCGGCGAGACCGATCCGGGCGAGAAGGAAGCGAACGATCTGATTCGGAAGATCGACGAGGCGAACCTCCCCGAGAAGGTGGCGCAGGAGGCGAAGCGCGAGACGGAGCGGATGCGCATGCTCTCCCCCGCCGCGAGCGAGTACCAGGTGATCCGCACGTATCTCGACTGGATCATCGCGCTGCCGTGGAACAAGCGGTCGGGCTCGGAGGCGATCGAGCTCGCGAAGGTGCAGGAGGCGCTCGACGTCCGCCACTACGGGCTGGGCGAGGCGAAGGAGCGCATTCTCGAATATCTCGCCGTGCGCAAGCTCCGCGGCGGCGTCACGCACGGGCCGATTCTCTGCTTCGTCGGACCACCGGGAACCGGCAAGACTTCGCTCGGTGAGGCGATCGCGACGTCGATCGGGCGCGAGTTCTACCGCATCTCCGTGGGCGGCGTGCGCGACGAGGCGGAGATTCGCGGCCATCGCCGCACGTACGTGGGCGCGATGCCGGGGCTGCTGCTCTCCGCGCTCAAGCGCGTGGGCGTGAAGGATCCGGTATTGCTCATCGATGAGATCGACAAGATGACGCACGGCGGCATGAGCGGCGATCCGACGGCGGCGATGCTCGAGGTGCTCGATCCCTCGCAGAATCATTCGTTCGTCGACCACTACCTGAACCTGCCGTTCGATCTCTCGAGCGCGTTGTTCATCTGCACCGCGAACAACCTGTTCGACATCCCGGCGCCGCTGCGCGACCGCATGGAGGTCATCCGCATCGCGGGCTACACGATCGAGGAGAAGGTGGAGATCGCGTGGCGATATCTGCTCCCCAAGCTGTTCGAGGAGAACGGCATCACGGACATGGACCTGCAGTTCACGGACGAGATGTTGAGCCTCATCTCGAGCGGCTATTCGCGCGAGGCGGGGCTGCGCGGATTCTCGCGCAACATCGAGGCGATCATGCTCAAG
>Ga0207707_10005494_pt1 | contig 11083 bp, 13 predicted proteins | sample KBSC83BmetaG_FD_184336 | JGI IMG/M metagenome (GOLD analysis project Ga0207707, IMG submission 184336) | Corn rhizosphere microbial communities from Kellogg Biological Station, Michigan, USA - KBS C8-3B metaG (SPAdes) (version 2) | ecosystem: Host-associated > Plants > Roots > Rhizosphere ... | reverse complement strand
CAAGGTGTTCGACCACGATCTTCTTAACCCGCTCGCCAATCTCACTCATCGTTCAACCTCGTGCTTGTTTCCTTGACCCGACCCCAGGACGATACGAGCCATCGTGGTCGTTAAACTTCCTTCGAAATCGCGCATAAACCTGATTTGGCCCCGTTACCAGCGTCCCGTTTTTCGAAGCCCGTGAACCATCGCGGCGGCAGGCCACAAGTACTTCGGTCATCGGCACTGGCCGGCGCGAGCCCGCCGGCTGACGGCACGCTCCGCCCCGCCAATATACAGGGTTTCCAAATCCTGCAATGGCGTTCTTTTCCCATCCAATCGGGGGGGTCGGTTATCATACTTCAAAAGCCTTGGCCATAAGTCCCGGATCACCCTCGGAAACGGCGTTTCGCCGCACATCGGGGCATTCAGACCGCCTCAGACCATGGCCATTCCGCCGTTGACGTGGATGGTCTGGCCGGTGACGTAGGCCGCTTCATTGGAGGCGAGATAGACCGCGGCGGCCGCGATATCTTCGGGCGTGCCGAGCCGGGCGGCCGGAACCTTGGTCAGGATGGTTTCGCGCTGCTTGTCGTTGAGCGCGTCCGTCATCGGCGTCTTGATGAATCCCGGCGCAATGCAATTGGCCGTCACGTTGCGCTTGGCGTATTCGGCGCCGATCGTCTTCATCAAACCGATCAGACCGGCCTTGGAGGCGGTATAGTTGGCCTGCCCGGGATTGCCGGTGACGCCGACCACCGAGGTGATCGCAATGATGCGGCCGAAGCGCTTGCGCATCATCAGCTTGGTGGCGGCGCGCGCCAGCCGGAAGGTCGCGGTCAGATTGACATTGATGACCTCGTCCCAATCCTCGTCGCGAAGCTGCACGAAGAGATTGTCGCGGGTGATGCCGGCATTGGCGACGAGGATGTCGACCTGTCCCATCGCCTGCTCGGCGGCCGGCACCAGCGCTTCCACGGCCGCGCTGTCGGAAAGGTTGCAGGGCAGCACATGCACGCGGTCACCCAGCTTGCCGGCAATTCCGTCCAGCACCTCGCGGCGCGTGCCCGAGATCGCGACGGTGGACCCCTGGGCATGCAGCGCCTGCGCGATCGCCCCGCCAATGCCGCCGGTCGCGCCCGTGACGAGTGCTTTCCTGCCAGTCAAATCGAACATCGAAATTCTCCTCACGCCGATTTCGCGGCTGCCAAAGCTTCCTTCGCCGCGGCGATATCGCCGGGACCGGCAACGGAAACGCCGACCGCGCCGTCGGCGATGCGCTTGACCAGCCCGCTCAACACCTTGCCGGCGCCGATCTCGAAGAACCGCGTCACGCCTTTGGACGCCATATAGGCCACCGACTCGCGCCAGCGCACCGTTCCCGTCACCTGCTCGATCAGGCGGCGGCGGATTTCGTCGGGGTCGGTGATCGCCGAGGCCAACACATTCGACACCAGCGGCGCCGCCGGCTTGTTGATGGTGACTTCCGAGAGCGCCTTCGCCATCGCATCCGCAGCGGGCTGCATCAGCCTGCAATGGAACGGCGCGGAGACCGGCAGCAGCATCGCGCGCTTGGCGCCCCTGGTCTTGGCGATCTCGACCGCACGGTCGACGGCCGCCTTGTCGCCGGAGACCACGACCTGACCGCCGCCATTATCATTCGCCGCCTGGCAGATCTGCCCCTGGGCGGCTTCGTTGGCGACCGCGACCGCGGCGTCATAGTCGAGCCCAAGAAGCGCCGCCATGGCGCCGGCGCCGACCGGCACCGCCTTCTGCATGGCAAGCCCGCGGGTGCGCAGGAGCCGCGCGGTGTCCGAAATACTCAGGCTTCCGGCCGCCGCCAGCGCCGAATATTCGCCGAGCGAATGGCCGGCAACAAAGGCCGCGTCCCGGCCGACCGAGAAGCCGGCCTCGCTCTCCAGCACGCGCAAGGTGGCGATCGAGACCGCCATCAGCGCCGGCTGGGCGTTTTCCGTGAGCTGCAGGGTTTCGGCAGGTCCTTCCCAGATGACCGTCGTCAGCTTGTCGGACAGCGCTGCATCGACCTCGTCGAACACGGCTTTGGCGACCGGGAAGGTGTCCGCCAGGGCCTTGCCCATGCCGACCGCCTGGGAACCCTGTCCCGGAAAAGTAAATGCTGCCGTCATCGGCGCTCCCCGACGTCCAAAATGCCCGAAGTTTGGGCCGTAAGACACCGCCGATGGCCGCGCTGTCAAGCCAAGGGGCGATCAAGGGGCGATTGAGGGGTCGTTTCCGCACAAAATCGGACGCATGGCGGGGCCGCTTTTCTTGCTCCTTTTCCTGCCCCCTTTTCCTGGCCCTATTGCCTTGCCAAGGGGCGGAAAATCCGTATAAAGCGCGCCATCCGTGGATCCCGGCCGGGAGCTGAACGGACGGTCTCAGCAATTCATTCCTTGAGTTGATGTGGCAGGGCCAGTCGGTCCGTCGTCCCGTGTTCCCGCCTTCTGAGCTTGAAACGAGTCCTTTCCGAAGGTCTCGAAGGGCTTGACGCCGGGAGCCGCGCCAACAGGAAAGGACTCTCATGCCTCTTTACGAGCATGTTTTTCTCGCGCGTCAGGACGCGAGCACTCAGCAGGTGGAAGAACTGACCACCCAGATGACCGGCATTGTCGAACAGGCCGGCGGCAAGGTCACCAAGACCGAGAACTGGGGCGTGCGTTCCCTCACCTACCGCATGAACAAGAATCGCAAGGCGCATTTCGTGCTGCTCAACATCGATGCGCCGTCCTCGGCGATATCGGAGATCGAGCGCCAGGAGCGCATCAGCGAAGACGTGATCCGTTATCTCAGCGTCCGCGTCGAGGAGCACGAGGAAGGCCCGTCGGCGATGATGCGCAAGGCCGACCGCGACCGTGAGCGTGACGATCGCGGCGGTGGTTTCCGCGGCGACCGTGAAGGCGGTGGCTTCCGCGGCGATCGTGAAGGCGGCGGCTTCCGTGGCGGAGATCGCGACGGCGGCGGCTTCCGTGGCGACCGCGGTCCGCGCCGTCCGCGCGAAGATGCCGAAACGCCGACGGCAGAGGGGTAAGAACCATGGCTGAAGCTGGTGCACGCCGTCCGTTCTTCCGCCGCCGCAAGAGCTGCCCGTTCACGGGCCCGAACGCGCCGAAGATCGACTACAAGGATTCCAAGCTGTTGATGCGTTACGTCTCCGAGCGCGGCAAGATCGTGCCGAGCCGCATCACGGCGGTCTCGGCCAAGAAGCAGCGTGAACTCGCCCGCGCCATCAAGCGCGCGCGGTTCCTCGGTCTCTTGCCCTACGTCATTCGCTAAGGACTGCTCCGGCCGGCGGCGTCGTGCCGCCGGCCGCTATCTTCATAAGGCTTCCGGGTCGTCCGGTCGCCGATGGTTGGGGCTCAAAGAGCCTCTAACCGCTCGAAAGGAGCGGGACAGCTGATGATCGCGATGGTTCTCATTGGGCTTGCCGCCGGCGCCGCTTCGGCGCTGATGTTCGCCTCGATCATATCGGGCGCGCTGATCTCGCTATTGCTGTTCTATCTGGCGCCGCTGCCCTTGATGGTGGCGGCGATCGGCTGGGGTCCGCTTGGCGCCGCGATCGGCGGCATCGCCGCGGCGTCCGGCCTCGGCGCCATCTTCGGCCTCAATTACTGCATCGCCTTTGCGGTCGCGGTTGCCCTGCCCGGCTGGTGGCTCGGCCATCTCGTGCTGCTCGGCCGTCCGCATGCAGGTGCGGCGTCCTCCGGCAATGGCGCGGCACCCGTCGCGCCCGATCTCGAATGGTATCCGGTCGGCCGCATCCTGTTCTGGCTCGCGGGCCTTGCGGCACTGACCACCTTTGCCGCGCTGCTCACGCTCGGCACCGACGCCGCAACGATCACGGACATGCTGCGGCGAGGCGTGACGCGCATCTTCAACCCGCCGAACGAACCTGCGCCCGCCGAGTTGGCGCAATGGGTCGATGCGATGGTGGCTCTCGCGCCGTTTGCCGCCGCATCCGTCGCGATGCCGACGCTGACCCTGAATCTCTGGCTTGCCGCCAGGATCGCGGCCACTTCAGGTCGCCTGCACCGCCCCTGGCCGGACCTGCGGGCCGCTTCCCTGCCGCCGGCGGCATTGGTGGTGCTCTGCGTCGCGGCCGCGCTTTGCTTTGCGGGCGGACTGCTTTCGATCCTCGCCCAGATCGTGACCTCGGCGCTGATGATGGCCTATGCCTTCACCGGCTTTGCCGTGCTGCATACGCTGACGCTCGCACTCAAGAACCGCACCTTCTGGCTCGGTTCGGCCTACGCGATCGTGGTGCTGTTCGTCTGGCCGGTGCTGGCCATGGTGGTGCTGGGCGTGGCCGACGCCGCGTTCGGCCTGCGCCGACGCTATCTGCGCTCGCGGCCACCGCCTTTGCCTGCCCCCTAAAATCAACTTTTCAAAACCACATCACACATAAGGAGAACGAATATGGAAGTCATTTTGCTGGAGCGTGTCGCCAAGCTCGGTCAGATGGGCGAAGTCGTCAAAGTCCGCGACGGTTTTGCGCGCAACTTCCTGCTGAAACGCAAGAAGGCGCTACGCGCCACCGCGGAGAACCGCGCGAAGTACGACGGCATGAAGGCCGAACTCGAGGCCAACAACCTCCAGGCCAAATCGGAAGCTTCCAAGGCCGCCGAGAAGATCAACGGCGTCGACATCGTCATCATCCGCCAGGCCTCGGAGACCGGCCAGTTGTTTGGCTCGGTCTCGGTGCGCGACATCGTGGTCGCGCTGGAAGCGGAAAAGGTCCACGTCGCCCGCCCGCAGGTCTGGCTCGACGCGCCGATCAAGACGATCGGCCAGCAGAAGGTGACCATCGCCGTGCATCCGGAGGTCGAGGCCGTCATCACCGTGACGGTTGCCCGCAGCGCGGACGAAGCCGAGCGCATCAAGCGCGGCGAGGACATCTCAACCCGTCAGGAAGACCAGGACGCCGCCGCCGAAGCACTCGCCGCGGCCGGCGAGTTCTTCGATCCGGAAGCCCAGCCCGACGAGCTCGAGCAGCCGGCACAGCCGGCGGAAGCTCCGGCCGAGAAGTAAGCGGTCTGCTTACGAAGCTTGCTGCAAGCCCGGCGTCCTACGCCGGGCTTGTTTCTTTCACGGGGATACGCTCCTGCAGCATCGCGATCGACGCCAGCGCGGTCGCGGTGTGCTTCTCCACGCCATCCGTCACCGAGAATACATCCGCGGCCACGACCGCGACCTGACGCCCGGGCTTGATGACGCGCGCACGGCAGATCAGGCGCTCGCCGGTCGCGGGCGATAGCAGGTTGAGCTTGTATTCCGCCGTCAGTGCCGGCTGGCCGCGCGAGGTCGCCGCCGCGATCGTGGTGGCATTGTCGACCAGGAAAGCAGTGACGGCGCCGTGGAAGAAGCCGTGCTGCTGCAACAGCTCGGGCCGGCGCTCGACCGCGATGGTGCAGGATCCGCGCGCGAGCTCGGAAAGTTCGGCGCCGACCAGCCGCATGAAGCCCTGGCGGCCGACATTCTCGCGAATGAGATGTTCGATCGCCTCGAAATCCGCGTCGCTTTCTGCGATCATGTCTTGTCTCCCGTCGCCTTGTCCGAAACCAGCGCGCGGATCGCGCACGCGACCAGTTGATCCGCCTGCAGCCTCGGATCGCTGCGATCGCGCCCCGACAGATAGGCGCGGCAGAAGATCTGCGCCGGCCCGATGATCTGGCTGGCGAAGACGGCCTGCGGAAGCGGCAGAAGTTCGCCGCTTGTGACCAGCGGCGCGCGCCAGCGCTCGATGCCTTCGGCGAAGCGCGCGTTCAGCGCGCGCTGGTTGTCGCGCAGCTCCTCGGTCCAGTCGCCGCGGGAAATCTCGAAAAGATAACGCGCCTCGCGCCTGTGATCGACAAGCCAGTTGAGATGCGCGCGGATCAGGCGGTCGATCCCGTCGCGCGCGTTCAGGCCGGGCACGACCTCGGCCAGGATCGCGGCATGATAGCGCTGCAGCGTTTCGAGGAAGAGCGTGGCGGCCAATTCCCTCTTCGACGCGAAGAAGTGAAAGAAGCTGCCGTTCGAGGCACGCGCCCGCGCGCGAATCGCGGCAACCGTCGCGCCTTCGAAACCATCGCGCTCGAACACCGCCAATCCCGCCGCCAGAAGCTCTTCGCGCAGCTGCGCAGCCATCGAAATCTCCGATATCGATCTAGATTAACACTCTAGAGCATTGCTCTAGTGACGGTCAAGGCGAGCCGTCGCTGGAGGTGCCCGGCCTGGGATGCGGCTATTGCGAGATCGGAGGAGCCGGAGGTCCGGCCGGCGGTACCGGCGGCTGTGGCGGCGCCGAAGCGGCCACAGGAGGCGGCGGTGGTGCAGGCGGCGAGGGGCTGGCCGGCAGCGGGACGGCCATTTCCGTATCCGGTGAGGAGGCTGCAGCCTGCACCGGCGCGGACGAAGCCGTCGGCGGCAAGGCAGACGGCGCGGTCGGGGCCGGAGCCGGGGCGGACGGCGCTACGGGCACGGCAGCGGTGGTCGGTGGCGCCGGGGTCACCGGCGGAACCGGATCGGGGCGGAGCACGCGGGTTTCCGCCGGCTGTTCGACGTTGGCGGATTGCGAGCGACCTTCCTCGGCCGGTTTGGCGGTGTCGGGCTTGCTCTCTTCCTTCGCTGCCGTCTCGTCCGGCTTGGTGTCAGATTTGGCCTCAGGTCTGGATTCCGGCTTGGGTGGCTCGACCGCCGCCGCCGGCTCTTCCTTCGGCAAGGTCTCGCCCGGCCGGCCGCGCTTGCTCAGCTTCTGCTTGGCATTCTTGCCACGATCGGCTTGTTCGGCGCCCCCGGGCTTTGCTTCTGCTACGGGCGCATTGGCCTCCTGCGGCCCCGCGCCAGGATGCAGCCGTCGGCCCCAGCGATCGAGCTGCTCGGATTGTCCCCCCTGCCTTGGTTCCGGCCTGCCTTCCTGCCTGGCTTCCTGCTGCTTCGCGCCCTCCTTGGCACCCTTGGCTCCCTTTGGCCCATCGCCGCCGATGCGGGTGTCGGTCGCACCATTGGAGATGAGATAGGAGGCGAGCGCGCCAGCCATGTTGGGGCTCGTGGTGTAGTGCTGGCGGAGGAAACTCGGCAGCGACGACGGCGGTACCGTCTTCAACAGGCCACGCGGACTCTTGTGGCAGGCATTGCAGGTGCCTGCGAAAAGCTGGGAAGGCGTCTTGCCGGCGTCAAGGTTTTCCTGCGCCAGCGCCGGCTTCGGTGCGAAGGAGCCGATTAGAAGCAGCACCGCCGCGAGACTGAGCGCTCGGCTCAACATTCCTGACTTTCCCCAGATATGGAAATGGCCCTCCAGCGCGATCTGGATTCTTCCCCCGACGCTGGCAGCGACACCTTTTAGCCGATTATCGCGCGAATGGAAGCGTGCGGACCGACGCAACTGCGTGAAAGCGAAAATTTGAAATATCTGCTTTGCCATCAAGGTGCTAGCGGCTGCAAAAACGCCGGTAACTTATGATCAAATCGAGGTGCATTGGAACCATTCTGTTCCTCGTGCGTCGAAAATGCGGGGGACCGGTTAGCCTTCGGCGCTCGCTGTTATGGACCGTCTGTTACGTCACTTCCTGCGTCAATTCATTCGCCGTGGTTCGATCACCTTCACCACCGCGAGTCGCGCCCGTTTCGCCTGCGGCGATGGAACCGGCACGCCGGTTGAAGCCCGGTTCCTCACGACGGCAGCCGAAATCCGGATCTTGCTGAACCCCGAGCTGGCGCTCGGCGAGACCTTCGTGGATGGCAGCTTCGTGATCGAGCGCGGTTCGATCGCTGATACGCTCGCCATTCTGATGGGCCAACCCGACGTCCTGCCCGGCTGGGCCAAGCCGCAATGGTGGGCGCGCTACCTCATCCGGCACATCCGTCAGCTCAATCTGCGCGGCCGCTCCCGCCACAACGTGGCGCATCATTATGACCTCGACGATCGCCTCTACGCGCTGTTCCTCGATGCCGACCGGCAATATAGCTGCGCCTATTTCGAGACGCCGGACACAAGCCTGGACGACGCCCAACTCGCCAAGAAGCGCCACCTGGCCGCCAAGCTCCTGGTCGGCCGCGGCCAGCGCACCCTCGACATCGGATCGGGCTGGGGCGGGCTTGGTCTTTACCTCGCAGAAATCGCCGGCGCCGACGTCACCGGTATCACGCTGTCGGAAGAGCAGTTGCGTGTGTCCAACGCCCGCGCTGCGGACAAACACCTGTCCGGCCCGGCCCGCTTCCTGCTGCAGGATTACCGCGACGTCGAAGGCCCCTTCGACCGCATTGTGTCGGTCGGCATGTTCGAGCATGTCGGTGTCGATTTCTACGAAACCTTCTTCCGCCGCTGCGCTGAACTCCTGACCGACGACGGCGTGATGCTGCTGCATTCGATCGGCCGCTCGGATGGGCCCGACGTCACCAATCCCTGGATCGTCAAATACATCTTCCCGGGCGGATATATCCCGGCCTTGTCGGAAGTGTTGCCGGCGATCGAGCGTTCAGGCCTGATCGCCTGCGACATCGAAATCCTCCGCCTGCATTATGCGGAGACATTGAAGGCCTGGCGCGAGCGCTTCCTTACGCAGCGCAAGGAGGCCGTGCGGCTCTATGACGAGCGCTTTGCGCGGATGTGGGAATTTTACCTCGCATGTTCCGAAATGGCGTTCCGCCAGCAAAACCTGATGAACTTCCAGATCCAGCTCACCCGGCGGCAGGGCGTCGTGCCGATGACGCGGGATTATATCGCGCGCGCTGAGGCCAAATTGCGCGCCATCGAGAACGGCCGGAAACCTTGGCTCAAGATCGCGGGCGGATAAGCGCCAAGGGAGCTAAGGAAAATCAGTGGCGTACGGCCGATGATGCGTAGCCATAGCGCGCCACCGGTTGCGCCAGTTGCGCGCGCAAGGCTTGCAGGATGGCGCTCTCGCAAGGCTGCGAGCGCACGTCAGGACGCGCGGCCTCTTCCATGGCGTCGATCAGCAGCGACAGCCACAGCCGGTCGCCGCTTCCGCTCTGCCATGTCGTGAGCCGCTGACCCATCTTCCGTCCTTGTTCCAGCCGAACTGCCGACCCTGCGGCAAACAATCTCGGCAAAATGTGAACTAACTCACAGAGCGTCTGGTTCCTTCAGCCTAAAAACCTGCCATGGACCGAAAAAAACATCCGTTTTCGTTCGACATCCAAGGCGACCTCAGGACCGACTACGTCCTGATCGCCACCGGGGTCGGCGCGGCCGTGCTTGCCCTCGCCTACCTGCTTCTGACCTGAGCCAGACGCACGACACCATTCCCTATGGTATGTGCGGCGCGGAACAAGGTTCAGTCTGTTCCCTGAATTTAATGAGGGTGCCAAACGCCGGCCGGATGTCGGCCGGATTTCGGCCGAAAGCCGTCAAGCCATTGACGGAGACCAGATTGAGATTCACACATCGGATTGTGTGAATCGGGCATAAGGCGTGTGAACGCTATCGCGCCGCCGCAGAGTGGCGCTTTATCGCCGCCCCCACCTCGCAAAAGACAGACCAAGGAGACCTGATCCAACCATGGCCGTCCCTGATTCCAACGTCCTCAAGCTCGCTCCCGACGCGACAACGCCTGCTTTTCGGAGTGCGCCGCACAATATCGAGGCGGAACAGAGTCTGTTAGGCGCGATCCTGGTCAATAATGACGCATTCTACCGGGTGTCGGACTTTCTCGAGGGCAAGCACTTCTACGAGCCGATCCATCAGACGATCTACGAGACTTCCTCGAGCCTGATTCGGATGGGCAAGATCGCCACTCCCGTCACGCTGAAGACCTTCCTGCCGGCGGATACCGACCTCGGCGGCATGACGGTCGGCCAATACCTCGCCCGCCTCGCCGCCGAAGCGACCACCATCATCAACGCGCAGGATTACGGCCGCACCATCTATGACCTTGCGCTGCGTCGCGACCTGATCGGCATCGGCGAGGACATGGTCAATGTCGCCTATGACGCGCCGGTGGATTTTCTGCCTCGGGCGCAGATCGAGGATGCCGAGCGAAGGCTGTACGAATTGGCCGAGACCGGCCGCTACGACGGCGGCTTCCAGCGCTTCTCGCAGGCGCTGACGGTTGCCGTCGACATGGCCGCAAAGGCCTTCCAGCGCGACGGAAAACTGTCGGGCATCGCCACCGGCCTGCGCGATCTCGACTCCAAGATGGGCGGCCTGCAGCCCTCCGACCTCATCATCGTCGCCGGCCGCCCCGGCATGGGCAAGACCTCGCTCGCCACCAATATCGCCTACAACATCGCCAGGGCCTACAAGAGCGAGCTGCAGGCGGACGGCACCACCAAGGCCGTCAATGGCGGCGCGGTCGGCTTCTTCTCCTGCGAAATGTCAGGGGAGCAGCTCGCCACGCGTATTCTGGCCGAGCGCACCGGAATCCCCTCAAGCTCGATCCGCCGCGGCGGCATCAGCGAGCTCGATTTCGAGAAGATCCGCGAATGCTCGATCGAGCTGCAATCGCTGCCGTTCTATGTCGACGAAACCGGCGGCCTGTCGATCTCGCAGCTCACCGCGCGCGCCCGGCGGCTCAAACGGCAAAAGGGCCTCGATCTCGTCGTGGTGGACTACATCCAGCTGTTGCAGGGTTCGGGCAAGCGCGGCAACGACAACCGCGTGCAGGAAGTCACCGAGATCACCACCAGCCTGAAGGCGCTGGCGAAAGAGCTCAACGTCCCGGTCGTCGCGCTGTCGCAGTTGTCGCGCCAGGTCGAGTCCCGCGACGACAAGCGCCCGCAACTGTCGGACCTGCGTGAATCCGGCTCGATCGAGCAGGACGCCGACGTCGTGCTGTTCGTGTTCCGAGAGGAATATTACCTCGCCAACAAGGAGCCGCGACCGGGCACGCCGGAACACGAAAAGTGGCAGATCGACATGAGCTTCGCGCATGGCAAGGCCGAAGTCATCATCGGCAAGCAGCGCCATGGCCCGACCGGCACGGTCGAGCTGCATTTCGAGGCGTCGGTGACGCGGTTCGGCGACCTCGCGCCGGACGGCCAGGTGCCGGATCGGCCTTATTGACAGGTTTGGCGCGGTTGAAGGAACGACGCCCGCCGCTTAAACTTGCGGCATGAACATCATTTCCGATCCCAACCCGTCGCTGGC
>Ga0207707_10005492_pt1 | contig 11083 bp, 10 predicted proteins | sample KBSC83BmetaG_FD_184336 | JGI IMG/M metagenome (GOLD analysis project Ga0207707, IMG submission 184336) | Corn rhizosphere microbial communities from Kellogg Biological Station, Michigan, USA - KBS C8-3B metaG (SPAdes) (version 2) | ecosystem: Host-associated > Plants > Roots > Rhizosphere ... | reverse complement strand
GGCGCCGGCAGCCTCCAGCATGGCCGCCATCGACCGCATCAGGCCGGGGCCCAGGACCAGCGCCATCAGCGGATCCCGCAGGCCGGCCCGCCGGATCGAGGCCAGTGCGGCACGATGAGGTTTCAGCGCATCGAAGCGCCGCATCAGCATGTCGAACAGCCGGTCGCGCACCGTCTCCTCCGGATCGTCCGCCACCGGCGTCGCCGTCAGCACCTCGCCGTCGATCCGCGCCATGAAGCCCGCCACGAGGGCCAGCTTGTCCGGATAGAGGCGATAGAGCTCGGCCTTGCCCAGCCCCGCCGCCGTGCCAACGTCGGCCAGGCTCACCTCGCCATAGCCGTGCTCGGCCACGAGGCCGAGAAACGTGTCGAGGATCTTGTCGCGCGAGTCGTCGCTCATCCCGGCTCCTCTATCCTGCGAGTTCCTTCGATCGCCGCGACGCCGCGGCCAGCGCCCTGTCGAACACCGGCTGGATGCCATCGCCCGCCATCAGCACCTTGAGCGCCTCCGCGGTGGTGCCGCCGGGGCTGGTCACGTTAACGCGCAACTGAGATGCGGGTTCGCTCGACTGGCGCAGCAATTCGCCGCTGCCCGCGACCGTCGCGCGCGCCAGCTGCATGGCCATCTCGGATGTGAGCCCGAGTTTCTCGCCCGCCGCCGCCATCGCCTCGACCAGCAGGAACACATAGGCCGGCCCGCTGCCCGACAAAGCCGTCACATGGTCGATCAGCCCCTCGTCGTCGACCCACAGCGACTGGCCGACGGCTTCGAGCAGTCCATGGCAGCGCCTCTTCTCCGCGTCAGACACGCCCGTCGACGCCGTCGACACGGTGATGCCCTGGCGCACCGCCGCCGGCGTGTTGGGCATGGCGCGCACGACCTTGGCGTTGGCGCCGAGATGGCCGGCGAAATATTTCAGCGTCTTGCCGGCGGCGATCGACAGGAATACCGAGCCCCCCTTGGATCCATCTCCGGCGAAGCGCCTGAGATCCGGCATCACCGCATCCATCGACTGCGGCTTGACCGCGAGCACGACGATCTCCGGCGTCTCGCTCATCTCGCTGGTGGCCGCGATGCCTTTCAGGCCGGGCTTCTTCGGCCGCAGCGCTTCCGCCGGTTCGGCCACGACGACGTCGGATGCGCTGAGCCCGCGCGCCAGCCAGCCGTCGAGCATGGCGCCGCCCATCTTGCCGCATCCGACCAGCAGGAGTTTGCCCATGATTGTTTCCTAACGTCCCTTGAACCTGGCCGGCCGCTTTTCGCGGAAGGCGGCCGAGCCTTCCTTGCGGTCCTCACTGTTGGCGATCTGCTCGAGCTTGAAGCGCTCGGGAATGAATCCCTCCGCCGGACCCTTCGGCAGGGTCTGGTTGGCGAAGTCGCGCAGGGTGCGGATGACCAGCGGCGCGGAGTTGGCGATCAGGCCCGCCATGCGCCGCGCCTCCTTGCGTTCCTCGCCCAGCGGCACGACCCTGTTCACGAAACCCACATCGTAGGCGCGCTTGGCCGAGATTTCCTCGCCCAGCAGCAGCAGCTCCATCGCGACCTTGTGCGGCATGCGCGAGACGATGCCCGGCATCAGCCCGCCGAACACACCGACCTTGGCCTCGGGGTACATGAACTTGGTGGTGTCGGCCGAGACCATGAGATCGCAGGTCATGACCAGGCAGATGCCGCCGCCAATGACCCAGCCCTGGGTCGCCGCGATCACCGGCTTGCTGAGCTTCCAGGAGACGTCGGGCACCGCCTTCCACATCGCGCCCGGCGGATTGGTGAGATCGGCGCCGACGCAGAACGCCGGCCCGTCGGCCTGCAGCACGGCCACATGGTCCTTGCCCGCCTCGAAGGCGCGGTAGGCGTCGTACAGCCCGTCGCACAGTTCCTGCGTCAAGGCGTTGCGCTTTTCGGGGCGCGCCATGGTGATGGTGGTAATGCCGTCGCTTGATTCGACTTTGACCAGGCTCACGATCGTCCTCCAACGTTCTTTGACCGGATCGTATCAGCCGCCCATACTTGTGGCATCAGGAGTCACCTCATGCAGACCCGCAATCCTTTCATCGACGACCTCACCAAGATGGCCAACGGCGCCGTGGGCGCGCTGACCGGCGTCAAGGGCGAAGTCGAGGCCCGCTTGCGCGACCAGATCGCCCGCATCCTCGACGGCATGGATATTCCGCGACGCGACGAGTTCGACGCCGTGAAGGCCATGGCCGCCAAGGCGCGCGAGGAGAACGAAGAGCTCAAGAAGCAGCTCGCCGAGCTCCAGGCAAAGCTCGCCGGGAAGTAGCCGGTGCGCGTAGGCGTCGAGGTCGGCGGCACCTTCACCGACCTGGTCGCGGTCGAGAGCGGCCGGATCGTCGTCACCAAGGTGCCGAGCACGCCCAGGAGCCCCGACGTCGGCGCCTTCGCCGCGCTGACCGCCTCGGGCATCGACCTCGCGACCATCGAGGACCTCGGCCACGGCTCGACCGTCGCCACCAACGCCGTGCTCGAGCGCAAGGGCGCGGCCGTTGCGTTCATCGCGACAGCGGGCTTCCGCGACCTGCTGTTCATGCAGCGTCACGACCGCCGCAACATCTACGACCTCTTCTACGCCAAGCCCGCGCCACCGGTGCGCCGCAAGGACTGCTTCGAGGCGACCGAACGGCTGGCCGCCGACGGCTCGGTGCAGACGCCGCTCGACGAGGCCAGGGTGCGCGCCGAGCTGCTGCCGGCACTGAAGGCCGGCGGCTATCGCGCGGTCGCGATCTGTCTTCTCAACGCCTACGCCAATCCCGCGCACGAGAAGAGACTGTCCGCCCTGATCGCCGACGCGCTGCCCGGCGTGCTGGTGACGGCGAGCCACCAGGTCGCGCGCGAGTTCCGCGAATTCGAGCGCGCGTCAACGACGCTGTTGTCGGCCTATGTGCAGCCGGTGATCGACGGCTACCTGCACCGCTTCGAAGGCAGGCTGGCCGACGCGGGCTTCACGGGCCGCTTCACGGTGATGCAGAGCAACGGCGGCCGCCTGCCGGCCGAGGCGATGCGCACCAGCGCCATCACCGCGCTCTACTCCGGGCCGGCGGCCGGCGTGGTCGGCGCCACGCGCCAGGCCGCGCGCTCGGGCTACAAGGACCTCATCACCTTCGACATGGGCGGCACCTCGACCGACGTTTGCCTGGTGCAGGACGGCCGGCCTTCGCTGGCTTCCGAGAGCGAAATCGACGGATTGCCGATCCGCACGCCGGTGCTCGACATCGTCTCGGTCGGCGCGGGCGGCGGCTCGATCGCCTGGGTCGACGACGGCGGCATGTTGAGGGTCGGTCCGCAGAGCGCCGGCGCCGATCCCGGACCCGCCTGCTACGGCAAGGGCGGCTCTGAGCCCGCCACCACCGATGCGCATGTCGTGATCGGCACGATCCGGCCGGCGGCGTTCCTGGGCGGCCGCATGACGCTCGACCCCGACGCGGCGAAGCGCTCGTTTACTGCCATCGCCCAGCGCTTCAAGCTCTCGCCCGAGCAGGCCGCCTCCTCCGCCCTGCAGCTCGCCGACGCCAACATCGTGCGCGCCATCCAGCTGGTCTCGACCGAGCGCGGCCGCGATCCGCGCGACTACGCGCTGGTGCCGTTCGGCGGCGCGGGTCCGCTGCATGCCGCGCGCATCGCCGAGGAACTCGGCATCTCGACCATCGTCGTGCCGCCCAACGCCGGCGTGATCTCGGCCTACGGGCTGGTCGCGTCGGACTACACCAAATTCGACGCCGTCACGCGCAAGATGAAGCTCGACGAGGCCGCGGCACGCACCGCAGGCGCCACCTTTGCCGAGATGCGGCAGCGGCTCGCCGCGCAGTTCACCGACATGAAGCTGCCGGGCGATCTGGTCTATACCCACACGCTCGACATGCGCTTCGTCGGCCAGGCCTTCGAGGTCGGCGTGGAAATTCCCGCCGATCGCCTCGACCGGCTCGACGCGGCCTACCTGTCGGAGCTGTTCGCCGACGCCCATCACCGCACCTTCATGCACGGTGCCACCCTCGACCGCCCGGTGGAGATCGTGACCCTGCGCGTCGGCGCGACCCTACCCATCGGCACCATTCCCAGGCTCGACCGCGAGAGACTGGCGGCCCGCGCCCCGGACCAGGCCAAAATCTTCCACGGCGAAGCCTGGCTCGACTGCGAACGCCACACGGCGGAAGCGTTGACCACCGGCCAGAAGATCGTCGGTCCCGCCGTGATCGAAGGCCACACGGCCACGACCTGGGTGGCGCCGGGCTGGACAGCCGAGCTCGATCCTGCCGACAATCTCATCCTGCGGAGAAGCGCATGAGCGAGTTGAACCCGATCGACTATGCCGTGATCAGCCAGGCGCTGATCGCCTCGGCGCGCGAGATGGGCGTGAAGCTGATCCGCTCGGCCTACTCGACCATCCTGCGCGAGGCGCGCGACGGCTCGGCCGGCCTGATGGACCGCAACGGCAACACCGTGGCCCAGGCCGAGCTGATCCCCATGCAGTTGGGGCCGATCGGCGAGACCCTGCGTGCGTGCCTCAAGCGCCATCCGGTCGACACGCTGAAGGAAGGCGACTTCCTGATCAACAACGACCCGTTCGAGGGCGGCCAGCACATCCCCGACGTCTTCATCTTCACGCCGATTTTCGTCGAGGGGCGCGTCGTCGGTTTCGGCGCCTCGGTCGCGCACCATCTCGATCTCGGCGGCGGCGCGCCCGGCCTCAACATCCATGCCAGCGACGTCTACCAGGAGGGGCTGCGCTTCCCGCCCAGCAAGTACGACTTCCAGCGCGACTGGAACGGCGGTTCGTTCGAGCGGCTGGTGACGGCCAACGTGCGCGTGCCCGACCTCACCATCGGCGACTTCAACGCGCAGTTCGCCGCCAACGCCATCGGCGTGATGCGGGTGAAGCAGCTCTGCGAGCGCTATGGCGCGGCCAAGGTCGAAGCGGCGATGCAGGAGATGCAGGACTATTCCGAGCGCCGCGTGCGCGCGGCCATTGCCAAAGCACCGAAAGGCACCTTCTACGGCGAGGATGCGATCGACGACGATGGCCTCACCGACGAACCGCTGGTCATCAAGGCCAAGGTCACGATCGCCGAGGACTCCGTCGAGATCGACTTCGAAGGCACCTGCGGGCAGGTCAAGCGCAACCTCAACTGTCCCTACTCGTCGACCTTGTCGGCAGCGTTGTCGTGCGTGAAATCGGTGCTGACCAGTCCCGACATTCCCTACAACGAGGGCATGGCGCGACCGGTGCACATCAAGGTGCCCTACGGCTCTCTGCTCAATCCGCGTCCCCCCGCGCCGGTGCGGGCGCGCATGATCCCGGCCTATCGCGTGTTCAACGCGGTGATGAAGGCACTGGCCCAGGCGCTGCCCGACCAGGTGATCGCCACCGGCTTCGACTGCACGACGGCGTTTTGCCTGAGCCGCCTCGGCGAGAAGGGTTACAGCGTCTATCTCGAGATCTTCGGCGGCGGCTACGGCGCCTCCAAAGGCGCCGACGGCTGCGACGCCGTCGACTCGCCGCTTTCCAATTGCTCCAACGCGCCTGTCGAATCGCTCGACATCGACTACGACTTCTTCCGCATCGTCGGCTACGAGCTGGCGCCCGACTCGTTCGGGCTGGGCGCCCGGCGCGGCGGCGCGGGCTTCACGCGGCGCTGCGAGATCCTGACCGACGACGTGCAGCTGGCGATCTACTCCGACCGCTTCAAGCTCGCCCCTGAAGGCCTGCTGGGCGGCGCGCCCGGCCAGCGCGGCTACTGCCGCATCTTCCGAGCGAACGGCACGGTCGAAGAACTGCGCAGCAAGGCCGCCGTCGATCTCGCCAAGGGCGACGTCGTCGAAATGTTCGTGGGCGGCGGCGCGGGCTTCGGCCGCATCGCCGAGCGCCCCGACACGATGATCGACCGCGATCTGGCCGACGGCCTCCTGACGCGCGATCCTCGCAACGCCCGGAAGCTGGCAGCGGAGTAAATTCTGCGGCGGCAGCACTGCCGTTAAACAAGCGGGAATTTAAGGGGAGCGGGCGCTGGACTTTTTTTCCGGAAGGGTCTTGCCTAGCTGAGGTTCTGAAGAGGAGCCAAAATGCCAGGTAGGCCAATGAAAAACAGATACGCCAGGCGTGCGCGGATTTCGGAGCCGTCAGTTGATGAGATCGCGAATTGTGATCGCCGCATGGCTTGCTTGCTTCATCCTGTCCGGCTCCACTCAGGCCTCCGCTCAGACGCCAACTACTGACAATCCAATACTGAAACTGACACTGATACAGTCAGCGCAGACAACGATTGGCCCGGTCGTCCGGTGCGTGATTGCGATGCTCCCTCAATACGGCCGATGGGCATGGCGCGGGCCATGTAAAGGTCAGGCTGCCACCGGTGATGGCATCATCGAATGGTACGAGGTCACGGTCTCTGCCGACGACGGCCAGTATCATTATCTCCACTATCGAGACGAGATTGTTGATTCGAGACAGGGGCGAACCATGAAGGATGGCGTAATGGTGCCTGTCCCCGAAGTCCTGGATCGGAAGGCCAGAGTGACAGCGGAATGCTTGACTGAAAAGACAGCAACTCTCTTTCGGACACGAGTGGATGCCGATAGAGATTTGGCGCTTCACGATTGGACGGTGGTTAACTACTTCGCGCGAAAGTACAGGCCAGGTCCGGCTCAATGCGGCTCCGATCCAGGGATCGAATTTGTTCTCACCGTAGATGGGCAAAAGGTAGTGGATTCATACGACGGCAGAAATCTTTGGCTGGAGGAGTACGCAAGAAAAGCAAATGTTGCGGCGCAGGCGGCCGTCAAATCTTTGGACGAGCAAGTAATGTCGCTCAAGCGAAACGCAAAGCGAGATGAATTTCGGGCGAACCACCAAGTCCAACGATGGACGAACGGTGAGCAGCTGAGTTCTCCGTCGTCTACCTATGACGGACAAATCGTCGGTCTCTTTGCCCAATATTTGGGAATGTCCGGTTTCGACAAAGGGGAATTCTTGGATGTCACCACCGATCGAGTCTTTGTCGTCTCAAAGCTGGCCGATGTTCCATTTGAAATAAATGACTACGTTGTGATCGCTGGCACAAAAATGGGCACCGCCCTTAGCAGAAATGCAAACGGGATCGGCCGCAGTGTGCCTCACTTGGAGTATGTGCATGGCTCTAGATGCGCGGCGACTAGATGCAAAGACTATCTCGAGTAAACTTGCAACACAGAGCAAGCGGAGGTCTCCGTAACCAGCGCTAGATCCTTCGCTGCGCTCAGGATGACAGGGGCTACCTAAAGCGCGCCCACCGACTTCAGGTAGAGGTCGCTTGCCTCTTTGGTCAGCGGCCCCGGCGTGCCGCCGGCAATCAGGCGGCCATCGATCTTCGTCACCGGCGTGACGCCGCCCAGGGTGCCGGTCACGAAGGCCTCGTCCGCCGAGTAGACCTGCGCCAGGGTGAAGTCGCATTCCTTCGCCACCTTGCCAGCGCCACGCCAGGCGTCGAGCACGTTCTGCTGGGTGATGCCCTTGAAACTGTAGAGGCTGGTCGAGGTCCAGATCTCGCCGCGGCGCACGATGAAGAAGTTGGTGGAGTTGCACGAGGCCACGAAGCCGCGCGGGTCGAGCATCAGCGCCTCGTCGGCGCCCGCCTTGATCGCCTGGATCAGCGCCTGGATGAGGGCGAGCCGCGAATGCGAGTTCAGGCGCAGGTCGAATTGGTCGGGGTTGGTCGTGCGGAAGGTCGAGGTGAAGAGCGTGTAGCCCTTCGCCTTGGCCTCGGGCAGCGGCGTCTTGTACTCGGCCACGATCACGATGGTGGCCTTGCCGATGGCAAAGCGCGGGTCCTGGTTGGGCGTCTTCTTGAGGCCTCGCGTCACCATCAGGCGGATATGCGCGCCGTCGACCATGCCGTTCCTGTCGAGCGTGTCCTGCACTGCCTGGATCACGCCGGCGCGCGAGAGGCCGATGTCGAGGTCGATCGTCCGCGCGCCCTCGAACAGCCGGTCCATATGGGCGTCGAGGCTGATCAGCCGGCCCTTGACCAGGCGCAGCCCCTCCCACACGCCGTCGCCCAGCGCGAAGCCCGAATCGAAGACCGAGACCACCGCCTTGTCGCGCGGGAAGAAGCCGCCGTTCACATAGACCAGCACCTGGTCGTTGCGCATGTCGGCCTTGTAGGCCTGGGCACTGGCTTGCTCGTTCGTCATGACGTTTCCCTAGAGGCTGAATTGCCTGTGGCTGGCGAGGAAGACGCGCGTGCGCTCCTTCCGCGGGTTCTTGAGGATCTCGTCGGGCGTGCCTTGCTCGTGGATCGTGCCGTCGGCCAGGAAGATCACGCGCGTGGCCACGTGATAGGCGAAGCCCAGCTCGTGCGTGACCAGCAGCATGGTGCGGCCTTCCTCGGCCAGCGAGCGGATGACGCCCAGCACCTCGCCCACGAGTTCGGGATCGAGCGCCGAGGTCGGCTCGTCGAACAGCAGCATCTCGGGGTCCATGGCGAGGGCGCGGGCGATGGCGACCCGCTGCTTCTGGCCGCCCGACAGATGCGCGGGGTACGTCCCGGCCTTGTCGGCGAGGCCGACCCGCGCCAGCTCCTTTTCGGCCCGGGCGCGTGCCGTGGCTTTCGATTGCCCGCGCACGGTGCACAGGCCCTCCATCACATTGCCGATCGCCGTCATGTGCGGGAAGAGATTGAACTGCTGGAACACCATGCCGACCCGTTGGCGCACCAGGGTGAGCTCGCTCTCGCGGCGCCCCACGGTCTTGCCGTCGAGCGTCACGGTGCCGGCGTCGGGCATCTCCATGAAGTTGAGGCAGCGCAGCAGCGTCGACTTGCCGGACCCCGAGGCGCCCAGGATGGCGATGCGCTCGCCCTGCGCCACGTCGAGATCGATGCCGCGCAGAACGTCGTTGCCGGCGAAGCGCTTGGTGAGGCCGCGGACGGTGAGCAGGCTCATTCGCCGCGTCCCAACCGGCGCTCCAGCATGTAGGTGAACTGCACCAGCGGCCAGAGGAAGACGAAGAAGATCACGGCCACCGCGGTATAGGCCTCGATCGGGTTGAAGTTCAGCGAGGCGATCAGCTTGCCCTGCTGCAGCAGCTCGACATAGGCGACGGCGGAGGCCAGCGTCGACATCTTGAAGATCTCGATGGCGCGGTTGGTGAGCGCGGGCAACATGCGCCGGATGGCCTGCGGCAGGACGATACGGCGCATCGCCTGGCCCCAGCCCATGCCGATCGCCCGCGCGCCGTCCCACTGGCCCCTGTCGATCGACTGGATGCCGCCGCGATAGATCTCGGCCGAGAAGGCAGCCGAGTTCAGGGAAATACCGAGCGCCGCCGCCGCCAGCGGGCTGATGGTGAAGGGCAGCAGGATCGGCAAGGCGAAGTAGAACCACAGGATCTGGACCAGCACCGGTGTGTTGCGGAAGAACTCGACGAACGCGGTCGCCGGCCAATAGAGCCACTTGTTGTGCGCGTAGCGGCCGAGCCCGATCACGAGGCCGAGGCTGAGGCCGCACACCAGGCAGATCGCGAAGATGCGCAGGGTGCCGGCGGCGCCCGCCAGCAGCGCGTCGGTGTTGTCGAAGACCGAGGCGAAGTCCCACTTCATCGGTGCGCCCTCATCAGTGCACCGTGCTTTCGCCGCTGACGGCGAGACGCCGTTCCAGTTGCCGCGCGAGGATGCTGACCGCGAAGATCACGACGAAGTAGATCAACGCGACGACCGTGAAGGTCTCGAGCGGCCGGAACGTCTTCTGCGCGATCTCGTTGGCCTGGAACAGCAGGTCGGCGTAGGCGATGGTGGCGACCAGGGTCGTGGTCTTCATCAGCTCGATCGAGCGCTCGAGAAAGGCCGGGATCATGCGCTTGATCGCCTGCGGCAGCACGATGCGCCGCATCGCCTGGGCGTGGGTCATGCCGATGGCGCGCGCGCCGTCCCACTGGCCGCGCTCGATCGACTGGATGCCGGCGCGGAACACCTCGGCGAAGAACGCGCCCGACTGGATCGAGAAGGTGACGACCGCCGCCAGGAACGGCGTCATCTCGATGCCCACGATCAGCGGCAGGGCAAAGAACATCCAGAAGAGCTGGACCAGCGGCGGCGTGGTGCGGAAGACCTCGATGACGAAGCCCGCCGGCAGGCTGAGCCATCGCCGATGCGACAGCCGCATCAGCGCGAACGCCAGGCCGAGCACGAGGCCGCAGCCCAGCGAGACGCCGGTGATCTTCAGCGTGTTCGCCAGGCCTTCGGCCAACAACGGCGCGTTGGCGACGACCGGCGTGAAGTCCCACTGGTACGTCATCGACGCGCGGCTAGAGCATTTCCTTCATGATCGGCGGCGCGAGCTTGGGATCGAGGCCGAACTCCCGGAGCGCCTGCTCGTACCACTTCTGCGTCTGGCCGCTCTTGTAGTACTCGACGAGCTGTTTATCGACCCAGGCGACGAACTCGGGATCGCCCTGGCGCAGTGCGACGCTCGACGGCTGCGACTGCGCCGGCGTGGGCACGACCAGCTTGCCCTTGCCGAGCTTCTGGCGCGCGGCCAGCAGCGGCGGATGGAACAGGCACACGGCGTCGACCCGGCCCGATTGGAACGCCGCGATCGCCGCGGCATTGTCGGGGAAGCGCTGGATGTCGGCCTTGGGCGTGTGCCCGGTGACGAACCTGTCCATCGACGAGGCCTGCGGCACGGCGATGCGCACGCCCGCCTTGTCGAGGTCTTCCCAGGTCTTCGCCTGCAGATCGTCCCTGGCCAGCACGGCCAGCGAATAATAGAGCAGCGGCGCCTCGGGGAAGGCGACCGCCTTCTTGCGCTCGGGCGTGGCGTCGATCGTGAACATGATGTCGATCTTGTCGCCCTGGAGCGCGGCGATCGAGTTGCCCCAGCTCACCTCGACCGTCTCCATCTTCACGCCGAGCTTGTCAGCCATCGCCTTGCCCATCGAGATGCCGAGCCCCGACGACCATTCGCCGGTCTTCGGGTCCTTGGAGAACCAGGGCGGCGCCTGCGTCACGCCCACGCGGAAGGTGCCGCGCTTTTTCGAGGCCTCGAGCGTGCCCTCGGCGCGAACGGCGAATGGCATGGCGAGCACGCCCGAGCC
>Ga0207707_10005490_pt1 | contig 11084 bp, 8 predicted proteins | sample KBSC83BmetaG_FD_184336 | JGI IMG/M metagenome (GOLD analysis project Ga0207707, IMG submission 184336) | Corn rhizosphere microbial communities from Kellogg Biological Station, Michigan, USA - KBS C8-3B metaG (SPAdes) (version 2) | ecosystem: Host-associated > Plants > Roots > Rhizosphere ... | reverse complement strand
CGCGTGGATTTCTCACCCTCCAGCTCCGCGGTATGCGTGTGCTCGGCCAGGGTCTGCTCGGCATCGTTCTGGCTGTCCGCCACCGGGGTATGCCCAAGCTCCTCGACCACCAGCACGGCAGTGTCATGGTCGATGCTCTGGTTGATGGTGGCCATCACGCCCATCTTGAACAGCGCCTTCACCACCTCCGAACCCTTGACCGCCATTTTCTGCGCCAATTCGGACACGGTATTCGTATCGGCTACCACCACCTCGCGCACCACCGGGGCGGTGGGCCGCGAAAACGCATGCGCGCCCGTGGCTGTACCGCTGCTGCCACGCGACGGCTCATGACTGCCCCGCAGCGTTTTGCCGCGCTTGCTGCCGGAAGAACGACGCGCCCGGTCGGCCTCGCTCAGATGCATCTGGCCACCGCCAAACCGCTTGCCGGCGTTGCCCCGTCCTTCCCTGCCGCCCTCACCGCGCTCGCGTTCACGGCTGCCATGCTTGGCCTTGCCATGACCGGTATCGGTCGCGGCACCGGGCGCCGCCGCGGTTCCCGGTCCTGCGGCCTTGGCCGCGGTGGTTTTGCCTGCGGCTGCCGACGTCGGCTTGGCCACTGGCTTGACCAGCTTTTCGCGCTTGTGCGGCGGCTGGATACGCGGAATGATCATGCCCAGCTCGCGCGGGTCGATGCGTTGCACCACGCCGTGCGGGTCACTGCTGGGGTGGGTGACGGGTTCCGGCTCGGGTGATGGCAACGGTTCGGCTGCCGGTACTGGCACCGATGCTGATGCAATCTCGACTGCCACCGGCGCAGCATCGGCTATCTTTGCCGCGTGCGACTTGCGGGTTGACTCCGCCTGCTCCTCATCCGCAGCTTGTTGTTGCGCTCGCGCTTCCTGCTCGCGGTGCTGTGCGGCGGCAACCCGTTCCTGTTCCTCACGCTCGCGTTGCAGGCGGGACTCTTCCAGCTTGCGTACCGCGTCTTCGCGCTCCGGTTCGGCGTTGGCTTCTTCGGCAATGACGCTGCGTTTGACGTAAGTGCGCTTGGCACGCACCTCGACATTGACCGTCTTGGCCGTACCGGCTGCACCGCGTGGGCCGGGCGTGGCGACCTTCAGCTCACCCACGGTACGCCGCCTGAGAGTGACGTGGCGCGGGGCGCTGTCCGCTGCCGGAGCCTCGTCGTCCCTGGCATTGCTGCGACGCAGGAAGCCGAGCAGCTTCACCTTTTCGGTGCTGCTGATCACTTGCTCCGGATCGGAGAATTTCATGCCGGCGGCACCAAGCTGCGTGAGCAGCTTGTCGCTGGACAAACCCATTTTCTGGGCGAGTTGTTTGATCGTGACGTCCGACATCGTGTTCTCTGCTCCGCCGTTCCCGCGCTTGTCTTGCGTGTGCAGCCCAGTATCGGCGCCGCCATCTCCATCCATCGTGAAAGGTCGCCAACCTTTCCCGGCGCACCCGTCCGGGGCGCCGCTGCCTGCCATCAGGCACCGCGCTCCAGACGCTCGATCATCGGCGCACGCGCCGTCATGATCAGTGCCGCGGCGCGTTCTTCATCCATGCCCTCGATATCGATCAAGTCGTCCACCGCCAGATCGGCCAGATCATCCACCGTGCAAACGCCACGTTCGGCCAGGGTTTGCGCCAACGCTTCATCCATGCCTGCCAACGCCAGCAAGTCGGCAGTCGGGTGCTGACCGGAAGCACCTTCTTCTTCAGCCAGGGCTTCAACCAGCAACGCATCGCGCGCACGTGCGCGCAGCTCCTCGACGATATCCTCGTCGAAGCCCTCCACCGCCAGCAATTCGGCGCTGGGCACGTAGGCAATTTCCTCGACGCTGGAAAAGCCTTCCTGTACAAGGATAACGGCAATCTCGTGGTCCACCTCAAGCTTGTCCATGAACAGCTGGCGCGCCGCCTCCTGTTCGGACTCGCTCTTGGCGGTAACTTGATCCTGCGTCATCACGTTGAGCTGCCAGCCGGTGAGCTTGCTGGCCAGTCGTACATTCTGGCCACCGCGACCAATCGCCTGGGACAACTTGTCCTCGGCCACGGCGATGTCCATCGAATGCTTTTCCTCATCCATGATGATGGACTGCACTTCGGCCGGCGCCATCGCGTTGATGACGAACTGGGCCTGGTTCTCATGCCACAGGATGATGTCCACGCGCTCGCCATTGAGGTCGTTGGACACCGCCTGCACCCGCGACCCGCGCATGCCGATGCACGCGCCAATGGGATCGGTGCGACTGTCATGCGCGATCACGGCGATCTTGGCGCGATCCCCCGGATCGCGGGCACAACCCTTGATCTCGACCAGGCCCTGACCCACCTCGGGTACCTCGAGCTTGAACAGCTCGATCATGAATTCCGGCGCCGCACGTGACACGAACAGCTGCGGGCCGCGCGGCTCCGAACGCACCTCATAGAGATAACCGCGCACGCGATCACCGACGCGTGCCGACTCTCGCGGAATCGTCTTGTCGCGCGGAATGAACGCCTCGGCATTGCTGCCCAGGTCGAGATACAGATTGCCGCGTTCGACACGCTTGACGATACCCGTCACGAGTTCGCCCACGCGATCGGCAAACGCATCCACCACCTGCTGCCGCTCGGCCTCACGCACCCGCTGCACGATCACCTGCTTGGCCGCTTGCGCGGCAATGCGTCCGAACTCGGCGTTCTCGATTTGTTGCTCGATATACTCGCCGACTTTCGCGTCAGCACGCTCGTCCAGCGCATCCATCAGGCGCAGCTGGAAAAACGGCGACTCCATCTCGCCATCATCGGCAATGATTTCCCACCGACGAAACGTCTCGTATTCGCCGGTGTCGTGATCGATCGACACGCGAATGTCCGGTTCTTCGTCCGGATAGCGCTTCTTGGCGGCGGACGCCAGCGCGGCTTCCATTGCCTCGAAGATGACTTCCAGCGGCACGCCTTTTTCGTTGGCGACCGCGTCGACGACCAGCAAAAGTTCTTTGCTCATTGCAGCAACTCCACAGGCGCCTTGCGGCGTCCCAATCGTTCTGATGGATTCATTTTGCGGCCTTGCGCGCCGCTGGTTTTCCGCCCCGCTTGGGTTGCGGCGCATAACCCAGCGCCACCCAGTCGGGTACCACACGCGCCGTTTCCACCAGCGCGTGATCGAACTGCCAGGTCTTGCCTTCCGCCTCCAGCGAAATCTGTTCGCCTTCCACGCGCACCAACTTGCCGCGCAGACGACGACGCCCGTCCAAAGGCGCGTTGAACAGCAACTTCACTTCCTGCCCGATCACGCGGGTGAATTGCGCCGCGGTGAACAGCGGTCGGTCGATACCCGGCGAAGACACCTCCAGCACATAGTGTCCGGGAATCGGATCGTCCACATCCAGCAGCGCCGACAACTCGCGACTCGCGCTTTCGCATTGGTCGACACTCACCGCGCGCGGTATTCCTTCGCCATCCTGGATATCTGCACCCGACACCTCGACCGCGCCATCAAGCAGGTCCACGTACACGCGCAGCGTGCTCTGCCCCTGACCCGGCAAGAACTCCACGCCAAGACAGCACAGACCGAACTCGGTCAGGGCGTCGCTGAAGCGTAGTGCCAGTGCCTGCGTATCCATCGATCCGCGTCCTTTGCTGCCAGAAACAAAAAATGGGCTCCAACGGCCCATTCCCTTACTACACCAACTGCCGTCCAGAATGCACTCTGCAATGCGTGCCACCTGACTCGTTCGACATCATCGCCAGCGCTGTCGGTAGCCAACAAAAAAGCCTCACAAGGAGGCTTTCTTCACATCAAGAAAGATCTGGTAGCGGGGGCAGGATTCGAACCTGCGACCTTCGGGTTATGAGCCCGACGAGCTGCCAGACTGCTCCACCCCGCATCAGAGTTTGAGGAGTTTAACGGTATGGCCGATTTCTTGCAAGCACAAACCTGTCCCGCGGTTCGCAGCGGGAAACCCGCATTACCTGGTCAGGCGCCAAACGCGCGCTGGCACCAACTCAGCAAGGGCCCCCAATACACGCCCAACACCAACAGCGACAAGGCGTTCAGTGACAATACGAGGCGCAACGGGCGATCCGGTTTGGCGGCCAGCAAACTGCCTTCCTCGGCATCCTCGAAGTACATGGCCTTGATCACGTACAAGTAGTAGTACAGGCCGACAAATGCCGCGACGATACCGACGATGGCCAGCCACAGCATGCCCGCGTGAATCGCCGCTTCCAACACCAGCACCTTGGCCCAGAAACCGAACAGCGGCGGCACGCCAGCCAGCGAAAACATTGCCAGCATCATCAGGAATGCCATCCACGGCGCCTTCTGGTTGAGGCCCTTGAAATCGGATATTTCCTCGCATTCGAAGCCGGCACGCGACATCGCCATCATCACGCCAAACGCGGCGACCGCCATCAATGCATAGCAGATCGCGTAAAACATCGCGGCTGCATAGCCTTCCGGGCCTGCAGCCGACAACCCCAGCAACAGGTAACCCATGTGCGAGATGGTCGAGTACGCCATCATGCGTTTGAAGTTGGTCTGCACAATGGCCACCAGATTGCCGATGACCAGCGATACGGTGGCCAGCACGGCCATGATGAGTTGCCAATGCTGCGCCAGATCCCCCATCCCGGTGTCCAGCAACCGGAACGCCATGCCAAACGCGGCCAGCTTCGAAGCCGCCGCAATGAAGGTGGTTACCGGCGTCGGCGCACCGTGATACACATCCGGCAGCCACATGTGAAACGGGGCGACACCAAGTTTGAAGCCAATACCCACGATCAAGAAGATCAAGCCGAATATCAGCAGTTTGGGCGAGGTGGTATACACCATCACATCCCGCAATTGCGCCAGATCCAGCGTTGGCGTGCCGCCCATGCCCGATGCACCGTAGACCATCGACATGCCGTACAACAACGTGCCCGACGCCAGCGCGCCAAGCACGAAGTACTTGATGGCTGCCTCCGCCGGCAGCGGCGCATCGCGGTGCAGCGCCACCAATGCGTACGACGACAACGACAACAACTCCAGCCCCAGATACACGGTAACCAGGCTGCCAGCGGAAACCAGCAACATGATGCCCGTCACCGCAAACAACATCAGCGTGTAGAACTCACCGCCGAGCAGGTTGCGGTCGATCAGATACGGTCGCGCGTAGACGAACACCATCGCCGTGGTGCCCAGCGCAAATACCTTGATGATTTCCGCCACACCGTCACGCACGAACATGCCACCGAACGCAGTCACCGCGTGCTCGGGTTGGCCTGCCACCACCATGTACAGGGTGATCAACAGCACCCCGATGGCCAGCCAGTGCAACAGCGGACGTTGCCTCGGCTGCATGAATGCGTCCAGCAGCAGCAACAGACACGTTGCCGCCACCAGATAAAACTCCGGCAGCATGATCAGAATGTCATTGAGGGTCGGCATCAGAGGTTATCCACATACTCGAAACGGGCGGCGCCGGGAGCTGTCCCCGCGCAACACCGGAAAAACCGGAACCACGACCGCCACATTGCCTTGCCCTGCGCGCCACCCGGGCACGCAGTGCAGCCACAATGCGCAGTTCGCGGCACCAACGTCAAATCTTGTGCACCGCGAGCTGGGTTATCAGCTGCGCCACGGAACTGTCCATCAAATGCACCAGCGGTTGTGGCCACACGCCAATCGCCAGCACCGCAATGGCAAATCCGGTGAGTACCAACGTCTCGCGCAGTTCCAGCGGCTGCATGTGTTTGACGTGTTCAGTAGTAACCGGGCCCCACAGCACGCGCTTGACCAGCCACAGCGTGTAACCCGCGCCAATGATCAGCGTGAACGTGGCAAACAATGCGATCCACGGGCTGGCAGTGAAGCTGGCCAGAATCACCATGAACTCGCCGACGAAACCGCTGGTTCCCGGCAGCCCGCAGTTGGCCATCGCGAACAATACGTAGAAAAAGCCGAACCACGGCATCATGTTGATCACGCCGCCGTAGTCCTTGATCTGGCGCGTATGCGTGCGGTCGTACATCACGCCGATGCAGGTGAACATCGCGCCGGACACAAAACCGTGGGAAATCATCTGCACCATGGCGCCTTGCATGCCCAGCGCGGCCATGTCCAGATCGCCGGTATCGCGCACCAGCATGAACGCCATGAAGATACCCAGCGTGACAAAGCCCATGTGCGCCACGGACGAATACGCCACCAGTTTCTTCATGTCCTCCTGCACCAGCGCGACATAGCCGATGTAGACGATGGCCACCAGGCTGAGCACGATGATGATCCACGCAAAATGCGCGCCGGCATCCGGGGTGATTGGCAGGATGAACCGCAACATGCCGTAGGTGCCGATCTTCAACATCACCGCCGCCAGCCACACCGAGCCGCCAGTCGGTGCCTCCACGTGCGCATCCGGCAACCATGTATGCACCGGCACCATCGGCACCTTGATCGCAAACGCGATCAGGAAGGCAAAAAACACCCATGTCTGCTGCTGCATGGTCAGCGGCAGTGCAGCCAGCGTGGCCAGGTCGAAAGTGTGCGCCTGCTGATACAGATACAGCAGCGCGATCAGCATGAATACCGAGCCGGTAAACGTGTAGATGAACAGCTTCAACGTCGCGTACACCCGGCGCGGGCCGCCCCACATGCCGATCAGGATGTACATCGGGATCAACACGGCTTCGAAAAACGCGTAAAACACCAGCGCGTCGGTGGCACAGAACACGCCGATCAGCAGGCCTTCCAGCACCAGCATGCACGCCATGTATTGATGCGTCTGCTGCTTGATGACCTTCCATGCGCCGGCAATGACGAGAATGCCGACAAACGTTGTCATCAATATCAAGGCGACTGAAATGCCGTCCACCGCCAGCGTGAAATGCACGCCCCACGTCCCGATCCAGGCGTGGGTTTCCTGCAGTTGCATGACCGCACCGCTCGGGTCATAACGCCGCAACAGCCCAAGGCTGACGATGAACGTGACGACGGTGACCAGCAACGCCAGCGAACGCGCCAGCATCGGACGCGCCGACCCCGCCAGCAGGACCGGTATGGCTCCAAAGATGGGGAGCCAGATCAGCAGACTGAGAAGATGATTGAACATGAAGCCTGCTTCCCCTAGTTCCCGAACAACCGATACCCGCTCAACATCAGGATCAGGCCCACGATCATGACGAACGCGTAGTGATAGAGATAACCGGTTTGCAGCCGGCGCAGCACCGCGGCACCGCGATGGACCAGGTTGACTGAGCCATTGACTGCAGCGCCATCGATCAACCCGGCGTCGCTGACCTTCCAGAACAAGCGACCCATCTTCTGGCCGCCGCTGGCAAACAATGCGTACTCCACGTCGTCAAACCAGAGCTTGCGATCCAGCGCCGTCCACAACGGCTTGAGCGCTCGCTTGATCTTGCCTGCCATGGCCGGGTTGATCAGGTAGACGTAGGTGCAGATGAGGAACGCAGCCAGCATCAGCCAGAACGGCAGCTGGGTGAAGCCGTGCAAGGCCATCGCCAACGCACCGTGGAAATCAGGCGCGAGCGCAGCCAACACGTCGTTCGCACTGTCCACGTGAATCGATGAACCAAACCAGTCGCCATACAGCACAGGGCCGATGGTGAAATAGCCGATCAGCAATGACGGAATTGCCAGCGCGATCAACGGCACGGTCACTACCCACGGCGATTCCTTCGGTGCATGCGCGAGCACGCCAGGCGGAAGTTCATGCTCGTCGCCGTGCCCATGGTCGTGCTGCTCGACCACCTTGAAACGCTCCTTGCCATGGAACGTCAGATACATCTGACGGAACGTGTACAGCCCGGTCACCATGACGCCAGCCATCACACAGAAGTACGCGTAATTCGCGCCCCAGCGATGCGACTCGCCGACTGCCTCGATGATTGCGTCCTTGGAATAAAAGCCTGAAGTGAACGGCACCGCGACCAGCGCTGCCGAACCGGCCCACATCGTCAGCCAGGTGATCGGCATGTATTTGCGCAAGCCACCCATGTAGCGCATGTCCTGCTCGTGGTGCATCGCGATGATCACCGAACCAGCCGCCAGGAACAGCAACGCCTTGAAGAACGCGTGCGTCATCAAATGGAATACCGCGCCGCTGTACATCGATACCCCCAGCGCCACCGTCATGTAGCCCAGCTGCGACAACGTGGAATACGCGATCACGCGTTTGATGTCGTTCTGCACGATGCCGATCATGCCGGTGAACAACGCCGTGGTGGCGCCAATCACCAGCACAAAGCTCAAGGCCGTTGATGACAACTCGAACAGCGGCGACATGCGCGCCACCATGAAGATGCCGGCAGTGACCATCGTCGCGGCATGGATCAACGCGGAAATTGGCGTCGGGCCTTCCATCGAATCGGGCAACCACACGTGCAGCGGCACCTGCGCGGATTTGCCCATCGCGCCGACGAACAACAGGATGCAGATGACAGTGGCCGCGTCCCACTGCGTGTTCGCGGTGATCTGCAAGGTCTTGCCGACCAGGCTGGGCGCGGCGTCAAACGCGGTCTGGTAATCGAGTGTATGGAAAAACGCCAGTACGGCAGCGATGCCGAGCAAGAAGCCGAAATCGCCCACGCGGTTGACCATGAACGCCTTGAGGTTGGCAAAGATCGCGCTTGGCTTGTTGTACCAGAAGCCGATCAGCAGATACGACACCAGACCCACCGCTTCCCAGCCGAAGAACAACTGCATGAAGTTGTTCGCCATCACCAGCATGAACATCGAAAACGTGAACAGGGAGATGTAGCTGAAAAAGCGCGTGTAGCCCGGGTCGTCGCGCATGTAGCCGATGGTGTAGACATGCACCACCAGTGACACGAAGCCCACCACCACCAGCATCATCGCGGTCAAGCGATCCACCATGAAGCCGATGCTGGCGTTGAACCCGCCAATCTGGAACCACGTGTAGATGTTCTGGTTGTAGCTCTCTGCCCCACCGAGGGTCAGTTGATACAGGACCTGGAACGACAGCGCGCAAGCGATGACCATGCCCAGAATGGTCACGCTGTGCGCACCAACGCGGCCGATGAAACGACTGAGAAACCCCGCCAGCACACAGCCGACCAGCGGGGCCAGCGCAATGGCCAGCAAAATGGAAGTGGACAATTGCATCAGGTCAACCCTTCATGCTGTCGATGTCGGCAATGTTGATCGTGCTGCGCGTACGGAACAGCAACACCAGGATCGCCAGGCCGATGGCAGCTTCCGCCGCGGCTACGGTAAGAATGAAAAACACGAACACCTGCCCGGACACGTCACCGAGGTAGCGCGAGAACGCCACGAAGTTCGTGTTGACGGCGAGCAGGATCAGTTCCAGCGACATCAGCAACACGATCACGTTCTTGCGGTTGATGAACAGCCCGGCGACTGCGATGCAGAACAATACGGCACCCAACACGATGAAATGCGCAAGCGTGATCATGTGCGCGGCTCCTCTGATGCGGTGGATTCGTTGCCATGGTCAGCGTCCATCTTCACCATGCGCAGGCGTTGGCGCGGATCAACGCGCACTTGCCGGTTGGCATTCTCGTAACGGGTGTCGTGCCGCTCGCGCAGCGTCAACGCCACGGCGGCAACCACGCCGACGGTAAGAATCAGCGCGGCAATCTCGAATGGCAGAAGGTAGCGCGTATACAAGGCGTAACCGAGCCATTCGGTATTGGACACGCCCGCGGCCAGCGCCGGATCGCCACCCACCAGCTGCGCATGCATGGCCCGGACGCCAATCACGCCGAGCATCTCCACCAGCATGATCACTGCCACCAGCAAGCCGATCGGCAAAAACTTGACGAAGCCCTCGCGCAATTTTTCCACGTCAATGTCGAGCATCATCACCACGAACAGGAACAACACCATGACCGCGCCAACGTAGACCACGATCAATGCCAGTGCGAGAAACTCCGCGTCGGCCAGCATCCACAGGCAGGCGGCGCTGAAAAACGTGAGCACCAGCGCCAGCACCGCATGCACTGTGTTCTTCAGGGTAATCACGGCCAGTGCGGAGGCCACCGTCACCGCGGCAAAGCCGTAGAAACAGATCAGTTGGAACAGTTCGGTATCCATCGTCGGCCCTAGCGGTACGGTGCGTCTTGCGCGCGGTCAGCGGCAATCTGCGCTTCAAAGCGACTACCGATGGCCAGTAGCTGCTGCTTGTTCACCACGTTTTCACCACGGTGTTCGAAGTGATATTCGTGGATCGAGGTGAGCACAATGGAATCCACCGGGCAAGCTTCCTCGCAAAAGCCGCAGTAGATGCATTTGAACAAATCAATGTCGAAACGCGTGGTACGGCGCTGGCCGTCACTTTCGCGCGGGGCGGAATCAATGGTAATCGCCAAGGCCGGACACACCGCCTCGCACAGTTTGCACGCGATGCAGCGCTCCTCGCCATTCTCGTAACGGCGCAACGCCAGCAAGCCACGGAAGCGGTTCGACTTGGGAATGTGCTCCATCGGATAACGCATGGTGTATTTGGGCTTGAACATGTAGCGCAGGGTCAGGCCCATGCCCTGGAACAGTTCAATCAGCAACAGACTCTTGAAGTAACCCGTTATGCGATTCATCTTCGTACTTACGCCCCCGTGCCAATGCTGACCCAGTCGAAGTAGCGCAGGCAGCCGGCCACCAGCACCCAGGTAATGGCAATGGGAATGAGGATCTTCCAGCCAAGGCGCATGATCTGGTCATAGCGATAACGCGGGAATGTCGCGCGAAACCACAGGAACAGAAACGACACCAGAAACGCCTTGACGAACAACCACGCCCAACTCCCGGTCCAGATCCAGTTGATCCAGGCCGGGCCATCCAGCTGCACCCAACCTTGCAACGGACTCAGCCAGCCGCCGAGGAAAAAGATCGCCGCGAGGAAGCTGACCAGGATCATGTTGGCGTATTCGGCGAGGAAGAAGATCGCGAACGCCGAACCGGAATACTCCACATGGAAGCCGGCGACGATTTCCGATTCGCCCTCGGCCATGTCAAACGGCGCACGGTTGGTTTCCGCCACGCCGGAGATGAAATAAATCACGAACACCGGCAGCAACGGCAGCCAGAACCAGTCGAAGAAACCCTTACCACCGGCTTGCGCGTTGACAATCTC
>Ga0207707_10005487_pt1 | contig 11087 bp, 9 predicted proteins | sample KBSC83BmetaG_FD_184336 | JGI IMG/M metagenome (GOLD analysis project Ga0207707, IMG submission 184336) | Corn rhizosphere microbial communities from Kellogg Biological Station, Michigan, USA - KBS C8-3B metaG (SPAdes) (version 2) | ecosystem: Host-associated > Plants > Roots > Rhizosphere ... | reverse complement strand
ACGACCGGACGAGCATCGCCGCCACACACAGCGCCGCGCTGACGACGAGCGAGCCGACCGCGACCGGCGGTTCATGCGGTGCCCGGCCGAGCACCCACTGGACGCCGCCGATGGCGGCGACACCCACGTCGAACGCCAGGCCCGTCAGCCCGACCACCGAGTAGAGCGGGAGCGGTCGCGCGAGGTAGGCCAACAACCCGCCGCGCCAACTCCTCTGTACCTGCCTCCCCATGACGGGGATGGTACCGAGCCGGTACGGATCGTGATGTCCCGTGCTATCCCGCGATGGGCGCCTCGGTGGCGGCCGTCAGCCGCACCAGGTCGGCGGGCGCTACCTCGACCTGCAGGCCACGCCGCCCGCCGGAGACGTAGACCGTGGGCCACTCCCGCGCGGTCACGTCCACCACGATCGGCAGCCGTGACCGCTGGCCGAACGGCGAGATGCCGCCGGTCACGTAGCCCGTCGCCCGCTGCGCGTCGGCCGGGTCCGCCATCGCGGCGCGCTTCCCGCCGGCCGCGGCGGCCAGCGCCTTGAGGTCCAGGGATCCGGACACCGGTACCACGCCGACCGTCAACCGCCCGTCCACGCTCGCGACCAGCGTCTTGAACACCCGGCCGGGCTCGACGCCGAGCGCGGCCGCGGCCGCCTCGCCGTACGAGGTCGCGTGCTCGTCGACGTCGTACCGGTGGGCCGTGAACGCGACCCGCTGCCTGGTCAGCAGCACCGTCGCCGGGGTACCTTCGCCTGCCACCGGGCCAGGGTACGGCCGCCTACCGCCCGGCGGCGATCGGATTGACCAGCAGAGCGGTCGGCGCGTCGGCGACCCGGGTGAGGATGACCGTCGCCTCCGCCGGTCCGCTCAGCCGTAGCTCGCGGCGCAGCCGCTCCGGCTCCAGGGCCGAGCCGCGCTTCATGATGGTCAGCCGGCCCACGCCCCGCTCCCGTAGCTCCGCGCGCAGCCGCTTGACCGACAGCGGCAGGCGGTCCTGCACGGCGAAGCAGCGGCCGAACGGGGTGGGCGGGCAGGCGTCGGCGTACACGTAGGCGATCCGGGGATCGGCGAGGGTTCCGTCCACAATGGACGCGAACTCGGCGACGAGGTGGGCGCGGACCACGGCGCCGTCCGGGTCGTACAGGTACCGGCGCACCGGGCCGACCGGGGCCGCGAGCGTACCGCCGCCGGACAGGGTCGCGCCGTCCGGCAGGCGGTCGGACAGCAACGATGCCCGTCGCGGTACCCGGGCCAGCGGGCCGCACCAGAACGCCGCCTCCACCACGTCCCCGTTCACGGATACCCACTCCGCCTCGGTACCGGCGGGGATCAGCGCGTGGTCCACGCCCGGCGCGAGCTTGAGCACCGTGCGCGGTACCCGGGCCGGCAGCCCGGCCACGAAGTCCCACGGTGGCGTGAACGATCGCGGGTCGAAGACCCGGCGACCGCCGTCGGCGCGGCGGGCCGGGTCGCAGAACACGGCGTCCACAGTGGACAGATCCACCGTGGTGGCGTCCACACAGGACACGACCAGTCGGTCGGACAGCCCGAGTACCCGGGCGTTGGCGGCCGCCACCGCCGCGGTCAGCGGGTCGGCCTCGACCGCGTCCACCCGGATCCCGGCCCGCGCGGCCGCGATGGCGTCCGAGCCGATCCCGCAGCCCAGGTCGGCCAGCCGGGTCACGCCGGCCTCGGCCAGCCGGGCGGCGCGGCGATGACTGACGGCCGGCCGGGTGGCCTGCTCCAGCCCGGCGCGGGTGAAGAACATGGTGGCCGCGTCGGCGCCGAACTTGGCCCGCGCCCGGGCGCGCAGTACGGCCTGGGTCAGCGCGGCGGTGGCCAACGCCGCGGGGATGCCCCGGGCCCGCAGCGCGGACGCGGCCACCAGCGGGTCGGCGCCGGCGACCTCGCCGGCCGCGTGCAGCGCCGCGGACCCGTCCGGGGTCTGCAGCGCCGCGAGCGATTCGATGGCCTCCACGCCGCCGATTGTGCAGCAAACGGCGTGACCGGTACGCCGCTACTAGTGCGGCATCCAGAGCACCTCGAAGATCCGGTGCTGGGGCGACTCATTCGGTACCACGCCCGGGTTGTTGAACCGGAACGCGATCTTGTCACCGGCCGGGTTCTTCCAGGCAAGGTAGCTGGAGCCCGCCGCGCCCTGGCTGTCGCTGAACGTCCAGCCATCCGCCTGGTGGGCCGGGTCGATCGCGTTCAGGGACGTCACCGCCGCCGGGGTCAGCAGCAGGCCGTCGCAGGCCGTGTTGTGGGCGATCCACGCGTCCATGGCCTCCTGCGCGTACGCCTGCATGTCCGCCGGGAACGTGATGGGCTTGAAGTCACCGCCGACCACGGCGTGCGGCTGGCCGAGCAGCTGGTTGGACAGCCGCAGGGTCAGCTGGTCCCCGACCGTGTTGAAGGCCATGCAGTAGCTGGAGCCGGCCGCGCCCTGGCACTGGTACAGGTGGTAGTTGTGGTCGTAGGCGGACGAGGAGATCGTCCCGAAGACGGTGACGCTCGCGCCGGTCAGGTCGCCGAGGCGGGCCTGGTCGCCGCCCTCCCACGCGGTCAGCGTGGCCTGCGCGTAGGACTGCGCGTCCGACGGGTACCCGGCGGCCGCGGGAGTCGCTGAGGCGGCCTGCTGCGCGGGCTGGCCACCACCCGTACCACCCGGAGTCGCCGAACCGCCGGCACCGCCGGATGGTGTCGGCGTGGAACCGTCCCCGCCCGACGCCGCCGAGGTGCAGGCGGCGAGCGCCGCGCCGGCGGCGAGGATGAGGATGCCGGCGCCGATCCGGTTGCGTACCTGGTGCATGGCTGCCTCCATAAGCGAGGTGCGCCAGCCGACGATGCTTGCGGAGTCGGCTCCGGTCAGCGCTTGACAGTAGGTCTCAAGTGTTCGTCGCGCCATCCTCTGTCGCAAGGGCGACCTAGGGCGTCAGGCGCTTACCAGGTTCGCCTCGTGCCCGTCGGGCGGGTCACGTGGAGTCGGGGGCGTCGGCGGCTCGGCCGACCGGTCCTGGCCCACCTCGAGCGGGTCCGCGAGCAGCCGCTGGAAGGCGAGTTCGGCCGCGCCGAGCAGGGCCGCGTCGTCGCCCAGTTCCGGGGTGCGCAACCGGACGTGCTCGCGGCAGGCGGGCAGGCCGTTGCGGTTGAGCCGGCTGCGCACCTGCGCCGCCGCGGCGATGTAGACATCCCGGAGGGTACCGCCGAAGATGACGGTCTCCGGGTTGAAGATGTTCACCAGGTTGGCGACGCCGAAGCCGAGCCAGTCGCCCACCTGACGGACCGCCGCCTGGGCGACGGCGTCCCCGCGCTGCGCCGCGTCGACCACCGCGTAGATGCCCTCCCGGCCGGTACCGTCGCGGTCCGCCGCGGCCAGCAGCGCGTGCTCGCCGACCTCGGTGAGCCAGCAGCCGCGGGCCCCGCAGACACAGGGCTTGCCGTTCGGGTTGACCACCATGTGGCCGACCTCGCCGCCGTACCCGCCGTGCCCGGCCACGGGGCGCCCGCCGGCGATGATGCCGCCGCCGATACCGACGTCACCGTGCAGGTAGATAACGTTGTCCGAGTCGATCGCGCTGCCGCGGGTGTGCTCCGCGAGGGCGCCCATGTCGGCGTCGTTCGCCACGTAGATCGGCGCGTCCATCTGCAGTACCCGATGCAGCGCCGCGCCCAGCGGCTCGTCGACCCAGCCGATCAGCGGCCCGAGCCGGAGCAGCCCGTCCTCGCGCCGCACGATGCCGGCCACGGCCACCCCGGTACCGACGCACACCGCGTCGGCCGGGGTGGCCCGCTGCATCTGGCCGACGAACTCCGCCAGCGGCGCGATCAGGTCGGCGGGGCTGAACTCGCCCCGGCCGCGTACCTGCTCGCGCCGGTCCAACACATGCCCGCCGAGGCCGACCCGGGCGGCGACCAGCCGGTCGACGCCGATCCACAGGGCGTACACGAACACCCGCTCGGACTCGGCCGTCACCACGAGCGAGGGACGGCCGGCCCGGCCGGTCTCCTTGGGCAGCTCCTCGCGTACCAGACCGGCGGCGGCCAGGTCCGCGGTGAGCGCCCCGATGGTCGAGCGGTTGAGGCCGAGCATGATGGTGAGCTCGGCCCGCGACATCGCGCCGTGGACGTGTACCAGTCGTAGCAGGGCCCCGAGGTTCTGGCGGCGGATCTCCTCCTGACTGGGGCCAGCACGCATGGTCGGTGGTCTCTGCTCTCCCGTTGATGCCGAAGGGGTGGGTCAGCCGACGCCGGTAGCCGCGGCCCGGCGCCGGGACAGCGCGTCGACCGCCGCGGCGAGCAGCAGCACGATGCCGGTGACGATGTACTTCAGGCCGGCGCTGTAGCCCAGCAGGCCCATGCCGTTGTCGATGACCGCGACGACGGCGCCGCCGAGTACCGCGTCGATGATCCGGCCCTTGCCACCGAAGAGGCTGGTACCGCCGATGACCGCCGCGCCCACCGCGTACAGCAGGATGTTGCTGCCGCCGGTGTTGGGGTCGACCGAACGGCCGCGGCTGACCGCCACGATGCCGCCGATGGCCGCCATGCTGGAGCTGATCATGAACGCGGCGATCCGGATGCGGTCCACGTTGATGCCGGCCCGGCGCGCGGCCTCCTTGCTGCCGCCGACCGCGTAGATGTGCCGGCCGAAGGTGGTGCGCCCGAGGATGAACGACCAGAGCAGCAGCAGCACCAGGATGATCGGTACCACGATCGGCACGCCCTTGAGCGACGCGAACAGCGGGTTGCGGCTGCGCTCCTGGTTGAGGAAGTACACCGCCAGGCCGGCGATGACCAGCACCGCGGCGACCCGGAGCGCGACGAGCGAGAGCGGGTCGGTGGCCAGGCCGCGGGCCGCCCGGCTGCGCAGCCCCCACAGCTGCACGATCAGGTACCCGCCGACGCAGATGCCGACCATCAGCCAGCCCATCCAGGGCTTCAAGTTGTTGTTGTCCACGGCGATGATCACGTTGTCGAACACCGAGATGTTCCGGCCGCCGGACAGCAGCAGGAGCACCACGCCCTGGAACGCCAGGAACGCCGCGAGGGTCACCACGAACGACGGGATGCCGACCTTCGACACCAGGAAGCCCAGCAGGAAGCCGATCGCGGTACCGATGAGGATCGACACGATCACCGAGACGTACCAGACCACGTGGTGGTCGGTGAGCAGCACGCACAGCACGGCGCCGCACAGGCCGCTGGTGAAGCCCGCGGACAGGTCGATCTCGCCGAGCAGCAGCACGAAGATCAGGCCCATCGCGATGATGACGACGTGCCCGCCCTGGGTGAACAGGTTGGCGAAGTTGCCGGCCGAGAAGAACACCGGCCGCAGCGCGGAGAAGACGAGTACCAGCACGACGAGGCCGAGCGTGGCCGGCAGCGAGCCCATGTCGCCACCGCGCAGGCGGCCGAAGTAGTCCCGCACGTGCTGGCTCAGGGGGCGGCTGACCGAGCCGGGTACCTCGGACCGGCTGGTCGTCTGTACGGCTGCCATCACTGCGCTCCGTTCGCTTCGCCGAGCTCGATCTCGGCGTCGTTGGCACCGTTGCCGGCCACACCGACCGCGGCCGGGGGAAGGCCGAGGTCGCCGCTTCGGCCGGCGGTGATCAGCTCCACCACCTGGGAGTAGGTCACGTCGGTGGCCTTGACCTGGGCGGCCATCCGGCCGAGGTACAGGCAGGCGATCCGGTCGGCCACCGCGAAGACGTCGTTCATGTTGTGCGAGATGAGCACCACGGCCAGCCCGTTGTCGGCCAGCTGGCGGACCAGCTCGAGCACCTGGGCGGTCTGCGCCACGCCGAGTGCGGCGGTGGGCTCGTCGAGGATCACCAGCTTGCTGTTCCACAGCACGGCCTTGGCGATGGCCACGGTCTGCCGCTGGCCGCCGGACAGGCTCGAGACGTGCTGGCGGATCGACTTGACGGTACGGACCGACAACCGGTCCAGGGTCTCGCCGGCCATCCGCTCCATGCTCGGCTCGTCCAGCACGATGCCCCGGGTGCGCTCGCGACCCAGGAACATGTTCTGCACGATGTCGAGGTTCTCGCAGAGTGCCAGGTCCTGGTACACGATCTCGACGCCGAGAGCGGAGGCGTCGCGGGGGCTGTGTACGGAGACCGGCTTGCCGTCGAAGTAGTACTCGCCGGAGTCGATGGGGTAGATGCCGCCGATGCACTTGACGAGCGTCGACTTGCCGGCGCCGTTGTCGCCGACGAGGGCGGTCACCTCACCCGCGCGGGCGGTGAAGTCGACGTTGCGGAGGACCTGCACCGGGCCGAAGCTCTTGTCGAGCCCGCGCAGTTCCAACAGGGGTGTGGCGCTCACGAGCTGGTGCTCCTGTCGAACGGGGGTCGCCGGGCGACCAGTGGGCCTACCGGCGCCGGTCCCGGCGCCGCGTGTTGACGCGACGCCGGGACGGGCGCTTGTACCGGTCAGTATGGATGTGTTAGCTGATTCCGGCGGCGGTGCACTTGGCGGCGTAGTCGCCGGTGCACAGGTCGGCCTTGGTGACGTACCCGTCATCCACGACGGCCTTGACGTTGTCCTTGTAGATCGCGACCGGGGTGGCGAGCACGGACGGGACGTCCTTGTTCAGGGTGGTGTCCTTGACGGTCTGCTGCGTGGTCGGCTTCTGGCCCTTGGCGAGCGCGATGGCCAGGTCCGACGCGGCCTTGGCCTCGGTCTTGACGGCCTTGTAGACGGTCATGCACTGGTCGCCGTCGAGGATGTGCTGCAGACCCTGGACGGTCGCGTCCTGGCCGGTGACCGGCATCTGCAGGTGGTCCTTCTTCAGCACCGCGATGACCGCGTTGGCCATGCCGTCGTTGGCAACCAGGGCGCCCTTGATGTCAGGGGCGCTGGTCAGCATCTGCTCGAAGATCGTGCCGGCCTGGGCGTTGTCCCACTTCGGCACGGCCTGGTTCGGGCCCTTGCTGTAGGTGCCGTCGGCGTACAGCGGGTTGAGGATCGAGTCGTAGCCCTGCGCGAACAGCGTGGCGTTGTTGTCGTCCGGCGAGCCGTTGACCTCGGCGACCTTCGCGCCCTTCGGGGCGTTGATCGCGCTCATGCACTTCTGCAGGCCCTGGCCCTGGAGCTTGCCGACGGCCACGTTGTCGAACGAGACGTAGTACTGGGCACCGCCGCCGAGGGTGAGGCGGTCGTAGTCGATGACCGGTACGCCGGCGGCCTGCGCCTTCTTGATCACCGCGGTGCCGCTACCGGCGTCCAGGTCGGTGATGACCAGGACGTTGACGCCCTCGGTGAGCATCTGGTCGGCGATGGTCTGGAACTGGGCCGGGTCGCCCTGGGCGTTCTGGATGTCGCTCTTCACGCCGGCGGCGTCGAAGGCCTGCTTCAGGAAGGGCTTGTCAGCCGTTTCCCAGCGTACGGAGGATTTGGTGTCGGGAAGGATGACGCCGATGAGCGGAGTCTTGGCGGCCGGGCTTGAGCCGGAGCCGGCGTTGCTGTTACTGGAGTTGCCACATGCGGACAGGCCGCCGGCTACCACCAGCCCGGCGGCGGCCAAGGCGAGGATCCCCTTGCGCATTTGCACGGGTCCTTTCGGGGTATGCGCCGCACCAGGCGGCGGGAGGGTCGTGCATTCATGTCTTGTCCGGCTCGTCGCCGGACCCGCCGGGGCGCGAACTGGCCCCGGGGAGACCCAGCCGCGAACCGATTGTTGTGCCGGGCAACGTATTCCGGCGACACACCCCGGCACAAGATGACTCCCGGGTTAAGTTTGTTGTGGGCAGTAACAATTCGGCAACGTGGGGCGCCTGGGTCGAGGGTGGGCGTCGAGGCTACCCACGGTGAGGTGAACTTGCCCAGGAGATTGGCACTCTCCTTGACGGAGTGCTAGCGCGCGGCATAGCCTTCCCGTTAGCACTCTCGATCCGAGGGTGCCAGCCGGTGGGCCCCTGGCCCGGCCGGCTGCACGCCCGGCGGAGCCGGCACCCGCGACGACGGAGCCGCCTGGTGGACATGTGGCAGATAGAGATCCAGTACCCCAGGAGGGTATGCCCGTGACTACCGCGACCAAGGTTGCGATCAAGCCGCTCGAGGACCGCATCGTGGTCCAGGCGAACGAGGCTGAGACGACCACGGCGTCGGGCCTGGTAATCCCCGACACCGCCAAGGAGAAGCCGCAGGAGGGCACCGTCCTCGCTGTCGGACCCGGCCGTATCGACGACAACGGCAACCGGGTGCCGATCGACGTGAAGGTCGGCGACACCGTGCTCTACTCGAAGTACGGCGGTACCGAGGTGAAGTACGCCGGCGAGGAGTACCTGGTGCTCTCCGCCCGCGACGTCCTCGCAGTCATCGAGAAGTGATCCATCCGGCCGTTCCCGGCCGGATCGAATGAGCATCGCGACAGTGCCGTCCCGGCGCCCGGCCTGCCGGGGGTCGGGACGGCACTTTCTTGTGAAGGGAAACGAATGGCGAAGATCCTGAGCTTCTCGGACGACGCCCGCCATCTGCTCGAGCACGGCGTGAACGCCCTGGCCGACACGGTCAAGGTCACCCTCGGCCCGAAGGGCCGCAACGTCGTCCTGGACAAGAAGTTCGGCGGCCCGGTGATCACCAATGACGGGGTGACCATCGCCAAGGAGATCGAGCTCAGCAACCCCTACGAGAACCTGGGCGCGCAACTGGTCAAGGAGGTGGCGACGAAGACCAACGACGTCGCCGGCGACGGGACCACCACCGCGACCGTGCTGGCCCAGGCCATGGTCCGCGAGGGCCTGCGCAACGTCGCCGCCGGGGCCAACCCGAGCGGCCTCAAGCGCGGCATCGACGCGGCGGTACGCGCGGTCAACGACGCGCTGCTGGAGAAGGCGACCGAGGTCGCCGGCCGGGACGAGATCGCGCATGTGGCGACCATCTCGGCCCAGGACTCGACGATCGGTGACCTGATCGCGGAGGCCATGGAGAAGGTCGGCCGCGCCGGTGTCATCACCGTCGAGGACGGCTCCACCATGGCGACCGAGCTCGAGGTCACCGAGGGCATGCAGTTCGACAAGGGCTACATCTCCCCGCACTTCGTCACGGACGCGGAGTCCAGCGAGGCCGTGCTGGAGGACGCGTACCTGCTGATCACCACCCAGAAGATCAGCGCGATCGAGGAGCTGCTTCCGCTGCTGGAGAAGGTTCTCCAGGCGAGCAAGCCGCTCGTGATCATCGCCGAGGACGTGGACGGGCAGGCCCTGGCCACCCTGGTGGTCAACTCGATCCGCAAGACCATCAAGGCGGTCGCGGTGAAGGCCCCGGCCTTCGGCGACCGGCGCAAGGCGATCCTGCAGGACGTCGCGATCCTGACCGGCGGCGAGCTCATCTCGCCGGAGGTCGGGTACACGCTGGAGAGCGCCACCCTGGAGCAGCTCGGCCGGGCGCGGCGGGTGGTGGTCACCAACGACACCACCACGATCGTGGACGGCGCGGCCAAGCAGGAGGACATCGCCGACCGGGTCGCCCAGATCCGCAAGGAGATCGAGGCCTCCGACTCCGACTGGGACAAGGAGAAGCTCAACGAGCGGCTGGCGAAGCTGTCCGGCGGCGTGGCGGTCATCAAGGTCGGCGCGGCCACCGAGACCGAGCTTCGGGAGAAGAAGCACCGCATCGAGGACGCCATCTCGGCGACCAAGGCGGCGGTCGAGGAGGGCATCGTCCCCGGCGGCGGCGCGGCGCTCGTACAGGTCGACTCCGCCCTGGACAGCCTGGCGCTGAGCGGCGACGAGGCCACCGGCGTGACCATCGTGCGCAAGGCGCTGGCCGAGCCGCTGCGGTGGATCGCCCAGAACGCCGGCCACGACGGGTACGTGGTGGTGGAGAAGGTCCGCGCCAGCAGCTGGGGCGAGGGCCTGGACGCGGCCGCCGGCGGCTACGTCGACCTGGTCAAGTCCGGCATCGTCGACCCGGTGAAGGTGACCCGCAACGCGCTGGCGAACGCGGCCTCCATCGCCGGGCTGCTGCTGACCACCGAAAGCCTGGTGGTCGAAAAGCCCGAGAAGGCGGAGCCGGCCGCGGCCGGTGGTCACGGCCACGGGCACGGCCACCAGCACGGGCCGGGTTTCTGACCGGTACCCACGAGGTCACAGGGCGGTACGCGAGACGCGTACCGCCCTGAGTCCTTATCGATCTATTACCTCTCTACCCATTCCGAGGTACCGGCGCGACACTTGCGCGGTGACGCAGGACAGTCGGGTGGCACGGGAGAACGCTGGCGGACGCCGCTCGGACAAGCCGCGCATCGGCTGGGTCGGTCCGCTCCTCGGGTTGGCCGCGGCGGCCGTGGCGCTGGCCGTGGCGGAGCTCATCGCGCCGTTCACCGGGGCCAGGTCCGCGCCCATCGTGGCGGTCGGCGGCGTGGTGGTCGACTCGGTACCCGGGCCGGTGAAGAACTTCGCGGTCGCCACCTTCGGTACCCACGACAAGACCGCGCTCCTGATCGGTACCACCATCCTGCTGGCCCTGTTCGCGGCCGGCATCGGCGCGCTGGCCGTGCGGGACGTGCGCCTGGGCCTGGCCGGGATCGGGCTGTTCGGGCTGATCGGCATCGTGGCCGCGGCGACCCGGGCCAACGCCGGCCCCGGCGCGGTGTTCCCCTCGCTGCTGGGCGCGGCGGCCGGCGCCTTCACGATGCTGGGCCTGCTGCGCTGGCGCCCGACCCCGTCGCGCGGCCGGGACCTGGAGGAGGCCGCACGGCGGCGCTTCCTGCTCGCCGCGGGCGGCTCCCTCGGCGGCGCGGCGATCGTCGGCCTGCTGGGCCACCAGGTCGGCGCGCGGCGCAACGTCAGCGCCGCCCGGGAGTCGGTGACCCTGCCCACCCCGAGCAGCCCGGCCTCGGCCCTGCCCGGCGAGGCCGACCTGCGCCTGCCGGACCTCGCCCCGTTCGTGACGCCGAACGAGAGCTTCTACCGCATCGACACCGCCCTCGCGGTACCGCAGGTGGACCCGACCAGCTGGCAGCTGCGCATCAAGGGCAAGGTGCGCAACCCGATGACGTTGACCTTTGCCCAGCTGCTCGCCCGGCCGACCATGGAGCGGTACGTCACGCTGGCCTGCGTGTCCAACGAGGTCGGCGACGGCCTC
>Ga0207707_10005486_pt1 | contig 11088 bp, 7 predicted proteins | sample KBSC83BmetaG_FD_184336 | JGI IMG/M metagenome (GOLD analysis project Ga0207707, IMG submission 184336) | Corn rhizosphere microbial communities from Kellogg Biological Station, Michigan, USA - KBS C8-3B metaG (SPAdes) (version 2) | ecosystem: Host-associated > Plants > Roots > Rhizosphere ... | reverse complement strand
GGAGAAGGGCGATCCGATCGAGCCGGTGGCGAAGGCGATCGCCGCCGAGACCGTGCTGCTGTGCTTCGACGAGTTCCATGTCGTCGATATCGCCGATGCGATGATCCTAGGCCGGCTTTTCACCGCCCTTTTCGAGGAGGGCGTGGTGATCGTCGCAACCTCCAACCGCGCGCCCGATTCGCTCTATGAGGGCGGTCTGCAGCGCGAGCGCTTCCTGCCCTTCATCGCCCTCCTCAAGCAGAATCTCGACGTGGTGCGGCTCGACGGGCCGCGCGATTATCGCCTCGCGCGTTTCGCCGGCCGTCAGGTCTATTTCACGCCGATCGACGACAATTCCTATCGCGCGCTCGAACGCGCCTTCGCCGATTTGACCGAGAACGCTTCAGCGGGCAAGGCGATGGTGCCAGTGCTCGGACGCGAGATTATCGTGCCGCGTGCGGCCAAGGGCGTCGCCTGGATGTCTTTCGACGAGCTCTGCGGCGAGGCCTTGGGACCGGCGGATTATCTCGCCCTCGTTGCGCGCTATCACACCTTCGTCGTCGAGGGCATCCCGCGCATGGGGCCCGAGCAGCGCAACGAGGCCAAGCGCTTCAACATCTTCATCGACGCGCTCTATGAGGCGCATGGCAATCTCGTCTGCTCGGCTGCCGCGCCGCCGCAAGGGCTCTATGCCGCGGGCGATGGCGCCTTCGAGTTCCAGCGCACCGTGTCGCGGCTTACCGAGATGCAGAGCGATGATTACATCGCCGCGCGGCACGACGGAAACGGCGGTTAGTTTAGCTTCCCTCTCCGCACGCGGGTGGCAAGGGTTTTGTTCGGTTGCGCGGCTTCGGCGATATGCCCTCGACCTTGCGCCGTTCCCGCTTATCCCGCCACCCGCTTCGCCGCGTCCGCTTTCAGCCGCTCCAGCGCGTCCTTCGGATAATAGGTGCCGGCGCGGATCACCGCGTTGATGCGGTGGAGATTGGCGGCGCTCGTCAGCGGATTGCCGTCGAGGAGGACGAGATCGGCGGCCTTGCCGACCGCAACGCTGCCCATCCGGTCTTCGCGGTGAAGGAATTTGGCGCCGTTGAGCGTCGTCATTCGCAAGATGGTCAGCGGCTTGAGCCCGGCTTCCCGCAGCAAGTCGATTTCCTGATGCAGCGCGACGCCTGAGACGTCCCACTGTCCCAAGCCGCCGGCATCGGTCCCGGTCATCATCGAAACGCCGCTTCGCGCGAGCAGCTTGGTCAGGTGCAACTGCAGCGCCCAGAATCGCTTCAGCATCGCGCGCCGCTCGGGCGTGACGATCTCGGGGAATTGCCGCGCCATCTCCTCCCAAAGCGCACGCGTCTTCGCCGGGACGTAGCGCAGATCGGGATTGTGGCGATAGGCCGGATCGTCGCCGAACTCCATCGTTCGGAGCCGAATGAGGGTCGGCGTCATCCAGAGACCGTCCTTGACGAAGCGCTTGGCGAGAGCGCGGCATTTCGTCTCGCTATAGGTCGAGACGACGCGCTTCATGAGATCGAATTCGACCGGGTCGGTCGCCATGGTCGGATTGGTGGTGGCGCGCATCGCCCGCTCGGCGGGACCCGGTCCCGCGGGGCTCGGCGGCGCCTGCGGCGGCTTTTGCGCGATGGCGCGGCGCAGCGCCGTTTCAGCGGTCGAGCAGCCGAGCAGCACGCTCTCCTTGGGACCGAGATGCTCGATGCCGGTCATGCCGGCATCGGCTGCTTTCTCAACCGCGGCGGTCGGCTGCAAATGCCCGTCGAAGGCGAGGCCGACCCGCTTGGCCTCGGCGAGCGCGGCGAAGAACGGATCGGGCCTTAGATTGATGACCTTGATGAAATCGGCGCCCATCGCTTTCTGGCGATCGACCTCCGCGATCGCCGCGTCCGGCGTGCCGGCGTTGGCGCCGGTGAGGACGGTGCCCGGCATCGCCAGCAATTCGGGTCCGTCGGCCGGCAGTTTGAGCTGACCGTCGCGGCGCTTTTCGAGCAGAAGCGGCGAGCCCGACATTTGACGAACGCCGGTGATGCCGTTCGCCAGCATGAGCTCGAAGCTCGCCGTCGGATCGGCCGCGTTGAGCGAATGGACATGCATGTCGAGATAGCCGGGCACGAGATATTTGCCGCGCGCCTCGATCGCTTTTGCCCCCGCGCCCGGCTTGATCGTGCCGGCACGGGCGATTTGCACGATCTTGCCGCCCTCGATGGCGACCGACTGATTGCGCGTCAGCTTGCCGGTTTGCGCGTCGACGATGGTGACGCCGTTGAGGACGAGGCTTTGCGCCAGGGCCATGGGCGCGGGCAGCAGCAGCCATGCCCCGAGCAGGGCAAGCCAAGCGACGCTTCGCATCATCAAAATCCCCCCAAAGTCTTTGCGTTACCCTCGCCCGACGAGCGGCATCTTCGTTGCCATCACCGTCAGGCTGAGGATATTCGCCTCCAGCGGCAGCGCGGCCATGGTGAGCACGGCGCTTGCGACATGCTCCAGATCGAGCACCGGCTCGGGCGCGATCTGGCCGTTCGCCTGCATCACCCCCGCCTTGAATTTCTCGGCCCAGCCGGTATCGGCATTGCCGATATCGATCTGGCCGCAGGCGATGTCGTATTTGCGCCCATCGAGCGCGGTCGCTTTGGTGAGGCCGAGCACGGCGTGCTTGGCCGCCGTATAGGGCGCGGTGTTGGGCCGCGGCGCCGCGGCGCTGATCGAGCCATTGTTGATGATGCGGCCGCCGCGCGGCTGCTGATCCTTCATCAGCGCGAAGGCCGCGCGCGTGCAGAGAAAGACGCCGGTCACATCGGCGGCGATCACCGCGTGCCATGTCGCGACCGGCAGCTCCTCGATCGGCACGGCCGGCGCGCTGACGCCGGCATTGTTGAAGAGGAGATCGAGCCGCCCGAAGCGCTGTTTGACCGCGGCGAAAAGCGCGTCGACCGCGGCGGCATCGCCCACATCGGCGGGGAAGACGAGGCAGGGCGCACCGGCGGCTTCCGCCTCGCGCGCCGTCGCCTCGAGCGGCTCCCGCCGCCGCCCCGTCAGCGCCAGCGCGTAGCCCTCGCGCGCCAGGGCCAGCGTCACGGCTTTGCCGATGCCGCTGCCGGCGCCGGTGACGAGCGCGATTTTTCTCGCCTTTTCCATGCCGCTCCGTCTCCCCCCGTGACCCGCTTGCCACAAGTCTGGCGCAACCCGCCGCGTCGCGCCAGACCCGGCCGCCGAGGCTTGCCGGTCCCCGCGATTCGCGCTAAGACGCGGGCGATCAACCGAAAATGAGGGTCATCGATGGCACGCAAGAAGATCGCGCTCATTGGCGCGGGGCAGATCGGTGGCACGCTCGGCTTGCTGATCGGCTTGAAAAACCTCGGCGATGTCGTGATGTGCGACGTGGTCGAGGGCGTGCCGCAGGGAAAATCGCTCGACCTTGCCGAGGCCTCGCCGGTCGAGGGTTTCGATGCGCGCTATCAGGGTTCCAACGATTACGCCGCGATCGCCGGCGCCGATGTCGTGATCGTGACCGCGGGCGTGCCGCGCAAGCCCGGGATGAGCCGCGATGATCTGATCGGCATCAATGCCAAAATCGTCAGCCAGGTGGGCGAGGCGATCAAGAAGCACGCGCCTAACGCTTTTGTCATCACCATCACCAATCCGCTGGACGTGATGGTCTGGGTCATGCGCGAGGCGACCGGATTGCCGCATCAGCGCGTCGTCGGCATGGCCGGCGTCCTGGACAGCGCCCGTTTCCGCTATTTCCTCGCCGAGGAATTCAAGGTTTCGGTCGAAGACGTCACCGCCTTCGTGCTGGGCGGCCATGGCGACAGCATGGTGCCGCTGGTGCGCTACTCGACCGTCGCCGGCATTCCGCTGCCGGACCTCGTCAAGATGGGCTGGACCACGCAGGAGCGGCTCGACAAGATCGTCCAGCGCACCCGCGACGGTGGCGGCGAGATCGTCAACCTGTTGAAGACCGGCTCGGCCTTCTACGCCCCGGCCTCCTCGGCGGTGGCGATGGCCGAATCCTATCTGCTCGATAAGAAGCGGGTTCTGCCCTGCGCCGCCTATCTGACCGGCCAATACGGGGTCAAAGACCTCTATGTCGGCGTGCCGGTGGTGATCGGTGCCCAAGGGGTCGAGCGCATCGTCGAAATCTCGATGAATCCCGCCGAAAAGGCGGAATTCGACAAATCCGCGGCCGCGGTCCGCACGCTTTGCGACGTCGGCAAGAAGCTGCTTGCCGAAGGGGCCAAGGGCTGATCGCCGGCTGACGCGTCGATCGCACAAAAAGCGTGGAATTTCCGCGGTTTTCGGCCGTTGCTTACTGAATTTGAAACCTTCGAGGGCTAGGTATTGGGGGCAAGACTCCCAATCTTAAGCCTGTATGGACGTCTGACAGCACCCCCATGGCCAAACCCGACCAAACCACCTTTCTGACCGGACTCAACGCCGAATACATCGCCGAACTGCATGCCCGCTTCGTCGAGGACCCGGCCAGCGTCGATGAAAGCTGGCGGCAGTTCTTTGCCTCCCTCGAGGACGAGCCGCAAACCGTCGAAAAAGAGCTGAAAGGGCCCGGCTGGGGCCGGCCCGCCCCGCCGCTCATCGCCAATGGCCATGCGGTGGCGGTTCCGGCGACCAACGGCCACGCCGCGGCTTTGCCGCAAGAGGTGCATCAGGCCGCGCTCGATTCCGTGCGCGCGATGAACCTCATCCGCGCCTATCGCGTCCGTGGCCATATGATCGCCGATCTCGATCCGCTGGGCCTCGCCAATCGCAGCTACCACCCCGATCTCGATCCCGCCACTTACGGCTTCACCGAGGCCGATTACGACCGGCCGATCTTCGTCAACCGGCTGTTGGGCTTCTCCACCGCGACGCTCAAGGAGATTCTCGCCGCGCTCAAAGCGACCTATTGCGAGAAGGTCGGCGTCGAATACATGCACATCCAGGAGCTCGAGCAGCGCCAATGGATTCAGGCGCGCATCGAGGTGCCGCGCAACCACACCGAATTCACCGTCGCCGGCAAGCGCGCGATCTTGCAGCGCTTGACCGACGCCGAGATGTTCGAGCGCTTTTGCGACAAGCGCTACACCGGCACCAAGCGCTTCGGCCTCGATGGCAGCGAGGCGCTGATCCCCGCGCTCGAGCAGGTCATCAAGCGCGGCGGCCAGCTCGGCATGAAAGAGCTGGTGATCGGCATGCCGCATCGCGGCCGGCTCAATGTCTTGACCAATATGATGGGCAAGCCCTTTGCCGCGGTGTTCTCGGAATTCCAGGGCAATCCCGCCAATCCCGAGGATGTGCAAGGGACGGGCGACGTCAAATACCATCTCGGCACGTCGTCGGACCGGAGCTTCGACGGCAATCTCGTCCATCTCTCGCTCCAGGCCAATCCGTCGCATTTGGAGGCGGTCAACCCCGTGGTGCTGGGCAAGGTGCGCGCCAAGCAGCGTCTGCGCAACGACACCGAGCGCGATCAGGTCGTCGGCCTGTTGATGCATGGCGATGCCGCCTTTGCCGGCCAGGGCCTGGTGCCAGAATCGCTCGATCTATCGGAGCTCAAAGGCTATCGCACCGGCGGCACGATCCATGTCGTCGTCAACAACCAGATCGGCTTCACCACGAGCCCCGCTTATGCGCGTACCGGTCCCTATTGCACCGAGGTCGCAAAGGAAATCCAAGCGCCGATCTTTCATGTGAATGGCGATGATCCCGAAGCGGTCGTCCATGTCGCGCGCATCGCGACGGAGTTCCGCCACCGTTTCAAGAAGGACGTGGTCGTCGACATCTTCTGCTATCGCCGCCATGGCCATAACGAGGGCGACGAGCCGGCCTTCACCCAGCCGCTGATGTATCGCGCGATTGCCAATCATCCGAGCACGCGCGAGATTTATTCAAAACGCCTCGCCGCCGAGGGCGTGGTCACCGCGGCCGACGTCGAGCAGATGGCGAAGGACTTCACCGCCAATCTCGAGACCGAATACGAGGCGGCGAAAAGCTATCGTCCCAACAAGGCGGATTGGCTCGAAGGCGCCTGGACCGGGCTGCAAGCCGCCTCGGGCGACGATCGCCGCGGCGAGACCGCGGTGTCGATGGAGGTGCTGAAAGAGGTCGGCCTCGGGCTCGCGCGCGTGCCCGATGGATTCAATCTCAACCGCAAGCTCGTCCGCCAGCTCGAAGCCAAACGCCACGCGATCGAAAGCGGCGAAGGCGTCGACTGGGCGACTGCCGAGGCGCTGGCCTTCGGCACGCTCTGCGTCGAGGGAACGCCGGTGCGGCTGTCGGGTCAGGATTCGGGCCGCGGCACCTTCTCGCAGCGCCACGCCGTGCTGGTCGATCAGGAGAACGAGACGCGCTATGTGCCGTTGACGCAGCTCCGCCCCGGCCAGGCCATGTTCGAGGTGGTCGACAGTCCGCTCAACGAGGCCGGGGTGCTCGGCTTCGAATATGGCTACAGCCTCGCCGACCCGCATGCGCTCGTGCTGTGGGAGGCGCAATTCGGCGATTTCGCCAATGGCGCGCAGGTCATCATCGACCAGTTCATCTCCTCGGCCGAGGCGAAATGGCTGCGCATGTCGGGCCTCGTGATGCTGCTGCCGCATGGCTATGAAGGGCAGGGGCCGGAGCATTCCTCGGCGCGGCTCGAGCGTTATCTCCAGCTCAGCGCCGAGGACAATTGGCAGGTCTGCAATCTCACCTCGGCGGCCAATTACTTCCACGCGCTGCGCCGCCAGGTGCGGCGCAATTTCCGCAAGCCGCTCATCCTCATGACGCCAAAATCGACGCTGCGCGCGCCGGAAATGGCATCGAAGCTCGCCGAGATGGGGCCTGGCACCACCTTCCACCGCGTCATCGAAGAGACCGAGAAGCTGGTCGATGACGCCAAAATCCGCCGCGTTGTGCTGAGTGCCGGCAAGGTCTATTTCGATCTCGCTGCTTATCGCCGCGAGCATAAGATCGCGGATATCGCGCTGCTGCGGGTCGAGCAGCTCTTCCCCTTCCCCTTCAACACGCTGGCGACGGCGCTGGCGCGCTACAAAAACGCCGAGATCGTGTGGTGCCAGGAAGAGCCCGAGAATATGGGCGCGTGGAACTTCGTCGACCGCAAGCTCGAGCGCGTCTTGAGCAAGCTCGATAGTAAAGCGAAGCGCGCGCGCTATGTCGGGCGTCCGGAAGGCGCCGCCACGGCCACCGGCCTCTTGCGCCGGCACAATGCCGAGCAGGCTCGGCTGGTCGCCGAAGCCTTCGCCCAATAACGCCGCGAGAAGAGGGGGTCAGCATGCCGACCGAGATCAAGGTCCCCGCGCTCGGGGAATCGGTGACGGAGGCGACGGTCGCGCGCTGGCTGAAGCAGCCTGGCGATGTCGTGGCGATGGACGATCCGCTGGTCGAGCTCGAGACCGACAAGGTCACGCTCGAAGTCAACGCGCCCGCCGCCGGCACGCTCACCGAGGTCGTCGCCGGTGAAGGCAGCAATGTCGCTGTCGGCGCCGTGCTGGGCCGGATCGGCGAAGGCGGTGCGAAAGCCACTGCCTCGGCCAAGCCGGCCGCCGCGCCGAAAGCGGCGCCAGCCCCTGCGCCGCAACCGGCGCCGCCGCCCGCCGCATCGCCGGCCGCATCGTCCTCCGGCAATGGCGCCGATCTTCTCGCGCGCTCCGGCCCGGCGGTGCGAAAGCTCGCCGCGGAGACCCAGATCGATGTGACGAAGGTGACGCCGACCGGCAAGGACGGGCGGCTCACCAAAACCGATGTCGCGTCCGCCGCGGCAAAACCCGCAACGCCCCCGCCCCCGCCGGTGGCGCGCGCGCCGCGCGAGCTGGGGCCGCGCGAAGAGCGGGTGAAGATGACGCGGCTGCGCCGCCGCATCGCCGAGCGCCTCAAAGAAGCGCAGAACACCGCCGCCATGCTCACCACCTTCAACGAGGTGGACATGACCGAGGTGCTGGCCCTGCGCGAGCGCTATCGCGAGAGCTTCGAGAAGCAGCACGGCGTGCGGCTCGGCTTCATGTCGATCTTCGCCAAGGCCTGCATCGTCGCGCTGAAGGAAATCCCCGCCGCCAATGGCGAGATCGACGGCGAGGACATCATCTACAAGAATCACTACGACATCGGCATCGCGGTCGGCACCGAGCAGGGCCTCGTCGTGCCGGTGGTGCGCGACGCCGATCAGCTGAGCTTTGCCGAGATCGAGAAACGCGTCGCCGATCTCGGCCGGCGCGCGCGCGACGGCAAGCTCTCCTTGGACGAACTTTCGGGCGGCACCTTCACCATCACCAATGGCGGCGTCTATGGCTCGCTCTTGTCGACGCCGATTCTCAACCCGCCGCAATCGGCGATTCTCGGCATGCACAAGATCCAAAAGCGCCCGGTCGTCGTGGGCGATAAGGTCGAAGTGCGGTCGATGATGTATCTGGCGCTCTCCTACGATCACCGCCTCATCGATGGGCGCGAGGCCGTGACCTTCCTGGTGCGCGTCAAGGACTGCATCGAAGATCCGCAACGCATGCTCTTCGGCGTCTGAGGCGATGAGCGACACATTCGACGTCATCGTCATCGGCGCCGGGCCGGGCGGCTATGTCGCGGCGATCCGCGCGGCGCAGCTCGGCATGTCGGTCGCCTGCGTCGATAAGGGCACGGCGCCCGGCGGCACCTGTCTCAATATCGGCTGCATTCCGTCGAAGGCCCTGCTGCAATCCTCCGAAAAATTCGCCGAGGCCAATCACGCGCTCGCGGTGCACGGCATCAAGGCGGGCAAGATCGAGCTCGATCTCGCGACGATGCTGGCGCGCAAGGACAAGGTCGTCGCCGAGAATACCCGCGGCGTCGACTATCTCTTCCGCAAGAATAAGGTCGCCTATGTCAAAGGCGCGGCGCGGTTTATCGCCAAGGACAAGCTCGCCATCGCGGGCGCCGACGGGAAGACGCAGGAAGTGAGCGCGGGCAAGGCGATCATCATCGCTACCGGCTCCGACAGCATGAGCCTGCCGGGCGTAGCGATCGACGAGAAGAGCATTATCAGCTCGACCGGCGCGCTTGCGCTCGCCGCCGTGCCGAAGCGCCTCGTCGTCATCGGCGGCGGCTATATCGGGCTCGAAATGGGCTCGGTGTGGCGGCGCCTCGGCGCCGAGGTGACGGTGGTCGAATTCCTCGACCGCATCACGCCGACCATGGACCAGGAGGTCGGCAAGGCGCTGCAAAGCGCGTTGACGAAGCAGGGCTTCACCTTCCGCCTCGGCACCAAGGTGACCGCGGCGAAGAAGGCGAATGGCGCGCTCGCGCTCGTCCTCGAAGCGGCGCAAGGCGGCAAGCCGGAAGAGCTCGCTTGCGATGTCGTTCTCGTCTCGGTGGGCCGCCGGCCTTTCACCGATGGGCTCGGTCTCGATGCGGTCGGCGTCAAATGCGACAACAAAGGCCGGGTCATGGTCGATGCCGGCTTTGCGACCAACGTGCCGGGCATCTACGCGATCGGCGACGTCATCGCCGGGCCGATGCTCGCGCACAAAGCCTCGGAAGAGGGTGTCGTGCTGGTCGAGACCTTGGCCGGGCAGCGGCCCTCGCTCGACTACAACGCTATCCCGGCAGTGATCTACACACATCCGGAAGTCGCCTCGGTCGGCAAGACCGAGGAGGAGCTCAAGGCCGCGGGCATTGTCTATCGCGTCGGCAAGTTTCCCTTCTCGGCCAATGGCCGCGCGCGCGCCAATGCCGACACCGAAGGCTTCGTCAAGATTCTTGCCGACAAGGCAAGCGATCGCGTGCTCGGTGTTCATATCATCGGCGCCGATGCGGGAACAATGATCGCCGAGGCCGCGCTCGCGATGGAGTTCGGCGCCAGCGCCGAAGATATCGCGCGCACCGTGCACGCCCATCCGACACTCAACGAAGCGGTCAAGGAAGCAGCACTCGCGGCCGAGGGCCACGCGATCCATATCTGATCCGAAGCTACCCTTTCGCGCGCGGATGCGCCTTCTCGTAGATCGCGGCGAGTCGCGCGGCATCGACCGCGGTGTAACGCTGCGTGGTCGAGAGGCTGGCATGGCCCAGAAGCTCCTGGATCGCGCGCAGATCGGCGCCGCCTTCGAGGAGATGCGTTGCGAAACTGTGGCGCAGCGCATGGGGCGTCGCATGCACATCGAGGCCGAGGCGCGCGCGCAGCTTCGCCATCTGTCCCTGCACCTGGCGAGCGCCCAGGGGCTTGCCGCGCAGCCCGACGAAAAGCGGTCCCTCAGGCGTCAGCTCATGCGGACAGGCGGCGAGGTAATCGCGGATCGCTTCCACGACCACGGGCAGGATCGGCACGAGCCGCGTCTTGCCGCCTTTGCCGGTGATGGCGATCGCGCCGGGCTTTGCCGGAGCCGCGCGGCGCGCAAGGCCGAGCGCTTCGCCGATGCGCAAGCCGCCGCCATAGAGCAGCATCAAAATCGCGAGGTTGCGCTTGCCCTCCCAGGCCCGCGCGGCGATGGCGGAGGCTTCATCGAGCGTGTCCTGCGCCTCTTCGATCGATAGCGCGCGCGGCAGGGATTTGGGCAGCTTCGGCGTGCGCAAAGCGGCGAGCGCGGCGTTCTTCAGCGCGCCGCGGCGGTCGAGGAAGCGGAAGAAACCGCGCAGCACCGAGAGCGCACGCGCGCTCGAGCTGCGCGCGAGGCGCGCGGTTGCGCGCGCGGCGAGAAAGGCGCGGAAATCGCCAGGCGTTAGGGCTTCAAGATCGGCGAGCGCTGCCGCGCCGCCGCGATGCTCGGCAAGGAAGGCAAGAAACGCGGCGAGATCGCTTGCATAGGCCGATACGGTGTGCGGCGAGGCACGGCGCTCATGCGCGAGCCAGCTCAGCCATTGCCTGATCCAATCTTGCAGATCGGCCGCGGCAAGAAAACGCGCGGCATCGAGAGGCGGCGGGCTTAGGCCGACAGGTCGAGCCATGCGGCGATGGTGATGCCGAGCGCGCGGGCGAGGAAGGACAAAAGCTCCGTGCCTTGCCCCGCCTGGAACTTGCCCGGCTTGCGCGTGCCGATGCACAGCATCCCGGCCGGCGCCTTGGTGCTGACCGGCAGGCGCAGCAGCGCCGCCGAGCGCACGAGGCCCGCGCCGTCGCCGAAGAGCCGCGCATCGCCG
>Ga0207707_10005485_pt1 | contig 11089 bp, 10 predicted proteins | sample KBSC83BmetaG_FD_184336 | JGI IMG/M metagenome (GOLD analysis project Ga0207707, IMG submission 184336) | Corn rhizosphere microbial communities from Kellogg Biological Station, Michigan, USA - KBS C8-3B metaG (SPAdes) (version 2) | ecosystem: Host-associated > Plants > Roots > Rhizosphere ... | reverse complement strand
AATGATGTTATCAATCACCTTGAAAGCGGTTGCGGTATTGCCACTGAATGTATGGCTGCTGTGGATTCCAGTGGAGTTGTAAATCGTGAGGTCTTGCAACATCGGGGTATTGCGCATATTCACATCAACCGAGCCGCCGGTGATGAGATAGCCCGAAGACAGATTGGTATAGATACCCGGGGTATTCCCCGTAAAACCGGACTTGATCGCATTGACCAGCGGGATGCCTTCTCCCCGAATAACAGTCCACCGACCTGTGGTGATGCCGGAACCACAGAAAAAAGTACCGTTGATCCTCATCTCTCCGAGATCGCCTGCGAATGTGAGCGCTTTCTGGAGTGCAGGCTGATCATCCGTAATCGCGTCTCCTATAGCGCCGAACCACCATGGGAAACTCAGACGGTGAATACCTGCGCCGGTTGCCACAGTCCCCGTGCCCGTGAAGATGTTTTGCCGGTCGCTCGCGTCAATGGCGCCGCTTACCGTGAATGTTGAGGCCGCTTTGGCGAGAATTCGCCCATTGCCACGGAATCTCAGCGTGATGTTCTTAGGCACAGAGGCTGTGCCGATGACGAAGTCCCCCCCGTTAACCATTAGAACTATTGGAACGCTGCCAATTTGGGTGATTAGGTTTGTAAAGAGCGCTGTATTGTCGGTTGTGCCATTCGGCAAAAGTCCATACCGTCGAAGATCCAGCGGCTCATACCCAAAGTTCGTCGGCGTTACCCCGGCTGTGATCTCGGCGGCGGTCAGGGCATAAGGGGTAAAGGTCGCGAAGAGATCCGAATCCGGCTGCGCCGAAGAGCGCCGATGCATGATCGCATCGAGCACATCGCGTATAACGGCCATTTAGGGTAGAAAACCAGGTACCCAGTAGAGTTGGCCATCCGCCACAACCGGAATCCACGTCGAGGGGCCCGTCTGGTTGTTGTTGCCCGGCTTGTTGGTCGCGGTGAATCCGGCGGTGCGAACTCCAGTCAGCACAGCGGTGTTCATGGCCAGCGGCCAGATATTGCTTCCGCTCAGTCCATTGAGGGTCAGCGTGTTGCCGGTAGAAGGACGGGTGGCGGTGATATTGCCCGTGGCGTTGATGGCCAACTGAGTAATGCCATTGACGATGATGCCCACTCCGTGGGCAGTGGTCGTGCCGAGGATGAGCCCCGGATCACTTGCGGCGATCTGTAGGACTCCTGTAGCACCTCCCGATAGCGTGCCGGTCAGAAAGGTCCCGGCGGAATTGGGCTCAAGGGTGATCGCGGACCAAGGAAAGGAGGCATTTCCGAGTTTGTACGTCGAGGCCGCACTGGGCAGGAAATCCGCCGCCATCTGGCCCTGGCCATCCCGGGTCACGCATAGACTCAGTCCAGAGGCGAAACCGGTGTCCTCCGTATCCACCCGGGAAGCGGTGATATCGATGTTGTTGGCGGCGTCACTGGTCCAGGAGTAGGATCGGACGAAAACCCCGCTGCCATTGAAAGCGCCCATTTAACAAAACCTCATGATCGCTGCTATTTTTAAGCTCTGTATCGGACTATTGGTCGGCTTCGCAACCTTGGTGATCGGTTACGAGGTATTGGTCTATCTCGCTCTTGCAGCCATGAGCGCGCTCCAACACTGATGGAAGTACTCGCCATCCTCGTGCGGCCCTTCGTGGCGCTGTTCCTATTGACCACGGCGTGGCTCATCGCCCGCATGCTGAATCGCTTCATTCCGGACGGGAAGGTGAAGGACTTTCTCTACAAGCCTCGACGACCTTACTGATTCTGATCCTGGCTCAAAAGTTGTCGCGCGAACTCACGATTGAGCGAGGTCCGTGCGCCCGTTCCGATCGCCTGGCGCGTGCCGGCGCTCGTGCTGTTCTGCAACGCCTCAATCAACTTCTGACTATAGAGTTGCGGTGCGGTTTGGCCGGATACGAAGTTGCGGCCCACATCCGTTCCTACGAGACCCAAGCCGGCTGCAGCGGCCGGTAACGTGACATAGGGATGGTGCAAGCCCAGATATCCGAGGACACCCGCTGTTCCGAAAGCATGTCCGGTCTTGGGATTGCGTTCGGTGAAGATATCGCGGCCCGGGCCCGACCAGTCGCGCATCAACCCACCGCCGCGGGCATATTCATTGTTGTCAGTCGCCTGTTTGACGGCCTGCGAGAGTTGCGCGGGGGTAAAGCCGGAGGCCTGATCTCCTCCCCGCTTGATCGCATCCCGGATGATGGCGAGCTTGGGATAGGCATCATTGGCAGTTTTCAGCGCTTGCGACGCATCGGGCGGAATCTGCGAATTGATCGAATCCGTCACCCGATCCCGCGCCGAACGTAGCAATTGCGCGTACTTCTTGCCCGCCTGATCCTGTCCGGCTCCCCGGATTTCCTCATTGATCGCCGAGCGCAACTGGATCAGGTGCTCGCTTTTCCAACCGCCAGTGGACTGCGCTTTCTCTGCAGAGGCATTGAATTTGCCTTCGAGGAAATCCTGAGCATTCTGGCGGATGTCCGCACCCGCGCCCACCGTCTTGTCATTGGCAGCATCTTGCAGCGAGCGCGCCAATGTCTGATTGCGGGTGGAGTCCAGAGGCTGGACCTTGAATCCCTCCGCAGCCTGATATAGCGGCTTATAGGAATCCTGGGCTTCCTGAAATAATTCGTTGGCGTCAGTGCTTGAGCTTTGGAGCTTGTAGCCTGGCGCCGAGGCTTCTTCGATGACCCCGCGCTGGAAGTCGTTTTGCGCGCGGTTCCGCGCATTCTCGACCGTATTACCGACAACGGGGAATCCCCTAACGTTTTCCTCCACCTTGTTGATGACGCCTTCCGGGTTCATCTGCCCAGGCGTCAGACGTATACCCCGATCCATCAGTTCCTGGGCTTCCGGCGTGCGATTGATCCCATAGGACAGCTTGTTCGCGGCCATGCCGGCAGTGGGCAACGCCATACCGGTCCCCGCTCCGACCAATGCGCCCATGCCTTTCTGACCTGGGTCTGCCATCAGTGCCCCTTGGCCTGCACCTTCCGCGGCACCTCGAAGCAATGGACTTGAAAGAGCCTTCGCACCCCAGGAGGTCAGACCAGCAGCCCCTTCGAGCCCCATGGTCGCAGGCGCCAGAATGACGGTCTCCCCACCTAAAGCGCCCAGGCGGCCGGCCGGCGTTCCCAGCAATGGCTTATCGAGCGCGCTGGCATCTTTCAACGCCTGATTGGATTCGAGGCCGACCAGATTACCGGCGTGACGCACGACATTCGACATGCCTTGTCCCACGCCCGCCAAACCGAGCTGTCCGCCACTCATACCCGAGGCAGGTCCATATTTAGCCTGCCATTCTTCGGAATCCGGATCGTGCTCGCGACGCCATCCTATTTGCGGATCCGGTTGTACCCCTCCGTGACGAATGGGCGCGGCGGCGGCAGCCTGTGAATACTGTTGGAAAAGCTCCTCATCCGTGAGTCCGCTCGGATCGCTCATTTCATGTAGCCCCGCTTGCGCAGTTCCGCTTCCAATTCTTCGCGGGAGTAGCCCTTCGGCTGCAGGGGTCCATGCGCCTGGACTTGCGCGAACTTAGTCAGCGGGAAGGTTTTCGCGTACCAGCTCTCGAAGCGCAGCGGATCACCTCCCTGCTGGACGTACTTGCCATAGTCCTCAGAGCGCTGTTTGGCGTATTGCTGCTTGATGTTGTCCTGCTGCATCAGACTCGAAATCGCGTCCTTCGTCATTGAGGTGGAGGGTGACAACTCCTCATGCTGCAAGCGCACTTCCATCTGAGTCATTTTGGAGCCGAAGATCGCCCGCGCACCCTGCAGAGCGGACTGCTTGAGATTCTTATTGAGCTCCATAGTGGGGGTGACCTTGCCACTCCCGGGCACCATGGACTCCGGCACGCCCCATTCCAGAAGCTTCGCGCGGTTCTCCGTCATCCATTCGGACATCGGGCCGGTCTCTGCGGCCGGCAGCGCTTTGACCGCTTCGGCGTTGTATTGGAGCTTCTGATCGGCGAGATCGGATTCCTTGCCGTACTGGCTCGACAGTTCCGCATCCTTGGCGCCTGCGGCCTTGAGCCGGCCTTCCGTGAAGGCATCCGGGGCCCCGAGAGATTTGGACACCGGGAGCTTCGGTGCACTGCTCCAGGGGTCGTTCGGATCCTTGGGGACCGGAGGCGGCTGGGTCGAGGGAAAGTAGCCCTTAGGGGCAACCGGCGCTGCAGCAGACCCTGCAGGCCCGTTGGCCTGTGGGCCACCCCGCAGCGCAGGCGGTGCGCCCAACATGTCGGACGGATAGCCTACTGCGGAGCCACCCCCCTGCGTCGGGAGCGTTTGGGGCGTATTGATGACCTTGCCTGCAGTCTCTGCGCCCGTCATGGCGGCGCTCGCCTGAGGAGCACCAGGCACCACGGACTGCTGCGGGCCTTGGGGGCCCCACTGCGTCTGAACGCCATTCTGTGGTGCGCTGAAGATCGGCTGACCCTTGTTGATATCGAACAAGGTGCCACCCGGGCGCACGTCCTGCATGTTCGTGGTCTGCTTGTTCAATGCGGAAAGCGCAATCCTTCGGCCTTGGGGAGAATCCGGGTCGATCCCGGCCGCACGGATCTGCGCTTTGATCTCCGCCTGTTTGAACTGCGGCGCGACGATGGATTCGCCGTACTTCTCCGGGCCCATGAGGCCCATGAGCATCTGTGCCTGTCCACGACCCATGCCATTTGGGATGAGCGGGTTGGGCGCCGCCGCAGGGGGCGAATCGGTCTGTTGCGGCATCATACCGGGGGCTACCGGCCCCGTGGACTCCTGAGGGACACTCGAGGAACTCGAGGAAGCCGCCGGCGCAGAAGATTGATCGCCGCCCCCATACATGTTCTGGAAGTACTTCTGCTGGGCATTCATCGAGCCTTTCATGGCTTTGCCCGCGAGCAGCGCGTCCGCCACAGAGGCGACATTACTGAGCATGCCCTTGCGCGGCACAACCTTCATCTGGTCCCAGTTCTGCGGGGTCTGATTCGCCTGTTGCGCATTGCCTATGAGCATCTGCGCCAACATCTGCTTCTTCTGCGCGTCCAGGTACTCTGGATACTGCGAGGGATCCAGATAGGGGGCGGGCAGGCCCGTGGGATCAGGCATTGACGCCTCCCGGCATCTGCTGGCCCTGCATCGCCTGCGGTTGGGCGGCGATCTGTCCCAACACATTCGGCTGGGCGGTCGGTGGCATACCCGGCTGCTGTTGCTGCTGACCCTGAAGCGCCTTGATCATCATGATTCGGCGGATGAGATCGGCGCCCGTCTGGGCGGTATTGCTGGTTTGCATGCCGCCTCCTTGCGGGGTCGCTCCACCACTGCCCTGCATCAACATCTGGGCGATCGCGCTTTGCGGAACACTCATAAATCTCTCCTAGGCCAGGGCCAGATACATCAGGTAAGACCCTATCAAGGATCCTGCCGCCGAAGTGTCGGCGTTGTTGGAAGCCACATCGGCGTTATAGCCCGCTAATTTGCCTTGATAAGCTTGATTGAATGCGCCGGAGATATCCGGGGTTTGGGCGGTGGCATTCGACCCTGCCCCACCTTGGAGTGCGTTGAATTCATTGATCGGCGCATCCCGCGTGGCAATCTGGTTCTGCAACGATTGACTGCCCAGACCGAAGAGACGTGACTGCTCGGCACCCCCTCCCTGGATCGCGGAGTTGATCGCCTGGTTGTTCGTGAACGTGTTCGCCCGGGCCTGCGTATCCTTCGCGTTGTTATAGGCGGGAGAACCTGGAGTAATGCCCTGATTGGCGAGTTGACTGTCCAACTGCTCGTTCGCCAATTGCTCCTGCGGCTGGATGTACGCCATCTGCTGGCCGTAGAGCGAGTGCTGGGTATTGAGCAGGTCCTGTGTCGTGCTGGGACCGCCGGGCATGCCGGCGATACCGGACGTATCGATCGGCTGCTGCAGGGCATTGTTGGCCCAGGGCTGCAGACTCGTGGTCTGGGTGTAAGTGGGGGCCCCTTGGCCGACCGGAGTCCCTCCCACACTCACACCGGGAAAATTGGTTCCCCCTGGAGAGCCATAGACATCCGTGGTGTATTGCGAGGGCGCCACTCCCGTATTGCCCTGCAATCCAGCGGCCGAGAGCGGATTGGGGGAATACCCATTGCCCGGACTGCTGGTACCGTAATGCGACATGACAGGGTCATTCGGGCTCATGGTGCCGGGGGTGGAGTTCTGCACCGGCGCGCCCCCGCCTCCCAGCCCGAAAGAGCCTGTCGGAGAGCCCGTATTGGTCCAGGTCGAGGAGCCAGCGGGATTCACGGTATTGGTGCGGTTCAACCCCGCGTTGAATTCAGCCGTTCCCGTGGCGAGTCCATATTGGGCTGCGGCCTGTTGGTAGGGATCGACTGGCTGGGGAGCCGACCCCGAGCTCTTGCGATAGACGACTTCAATCGGCGCGTCGAGACCGCGAAACCTTATAGCCATCGGCACTCCGAGCGTAGAAGCCCATAGATCATCACGTCATCATCCAGCGCGGCCTTGCGCATGCAGCCCTCCGGGACAAACCCATCGTGCTCCACGAGCGCGCGGGACTTCACATTGCGGGCATCGATCAAGGCCGTGATCCTCGTGACGTTCAGTTGTCGAAACGGATAGAAGTAGATCGCGCGCAGAAACCGGCGGGTCAATGGCGCTTCCAGCACTGCACAGATGCGAATGTTGGGGTGACAGTAGTCGGTGAAGATCACACCCCCTTGCAAAGCTCCCCGCCGCTCGTAGCCGACGGCAACGTATTGGCCGCCCCACCCCAGATGTTGGGGAATCCGCTGGGCGCACCACTGGGCGACTCGGGCGTCTTCTCCAAAGAGCAGCCTAGAGGGGGCCACCGGGCTCGAGCATGTAGTCGGTGGAATACCACTGGACCGCGATGTTCTTGAGTTGCATCGCAAGTCGTCCGCAGGCGGCATAACCGATCCCCGCAATCCCCAACCAGTTCTTGACCGTCAATGACGGACTCGTGCCGCCCCAGGGAGTCGTATTCCAGGGTGAGGTGTTCCAGGGAGCGGTGCCCCCGGAACTGAAACTCGGAGCCGGAATCGCCACATCGCCGAAATCGACGTTCAGGATGACATTGGGCTGGATCACGGCGCTCGTGACGAAGATCGGGCGCGCCATCACGAAGCGCTTGATCTGGCCCTGCAGGTCGAAATAGGAAAAGGCCGGCTTGCAATCCACCGTGATCGGGGTTCCCGCATCACTGGTGCCGACATCCGCCAGGTACACCGCCGTCGAGCCGCCGAAATAGAGCGCATCCTGCTGGATCTCCCAGCAGTTGGCATTCCAGTTGCGAAATCGACACCATGCCTTGGTCACCGCATTCATCACCCATTGATGCGCGGTCGTATCGGTCTGCTCGGGCACATTGATGATGAGCTTATTGCCGAGCGGGTACTCCATGACCTGCCAGCCGAAGTTGGCGTTGTAGAGCTGCACATCCGTATTGATGGCATTCAGGATCTTATACGTCAGATTCCCGCTCTGCTGCGTGCGATCGGTCAGCATCGCCTGACTCAGCGGTGTCAAGCCATCCGCGCAGATCAGGTAGATGTCCGATCCCACCTTGGTGTAACAGCGACGCCCAATCGGCCGGCCCACACGGAATACCCCGATCAGCGACCAGGTGGAGACCTGGGTTGGATCATACCCCTGGTAAATCGCCACTTCTCCTTCACTCGTGATGAAGGCGGCGTAGTCGTCCATGCCGGAGACGTTATCGATGGTCCAGGTGGCCATCTGCATGAGATAGCCGCCCATCTTGAAGATCTGGCCCAACGGGATGAGACTGAGCGCGCCTTGGAATCCCTGAATGGTGGTATACCAGACGTTCATCGAGTTGTTCTCGATGTACCAGACGCGCTGCTTGAAGACCGTCACCGTGATCAGGTTGGACGGTACCAGGGAGGCCCCGGTCAGCGTGTTGGTGCCAGAGATCGTGGTGACCGACCAGCCGGTGATGGTCTCGACCTTGAAGGAGAACCCCGTACCGGCAGGAATGGCGGCCGAGAGCGTATCGCCCACCACATAGTTGATACCCGGCGTGGTGATCGTGACACTCGTGATCACGTTCCCTGCCACGACAATCGTGGCCTTACCCCCGGTTCCCGAGCCGCCCGTCAGTGACTGATTGGTGTAAGTCCCGTTGGTATAGGTCGATCCGGGCACCAGGGTGTTGAAAGTCTTGATCCCCCCCTGAGTGGCGCCGTCATAAACGCGGGGAGCATCCGCGCCATTGACCGCAATTAGGATATTGCCACCCCCGGCGTTGAACTGCTGATGCTGCCAGCGCGCATTGGACAAGCCGGTGACGGTCGTGATCGTGGCCGCGGCATTGCTCGTGCAGTCGTAGAACGCCGCACCCGAGGCTCCGAAGAGCTTACGGAGCGAGGTGCCGTTGTAGGCCATGACGGTCTCAACCGCAGAGGGCATCCCCGTTGACCACGCCTGGCAGCCGTTCCTCACCGCAACATAGGAGGGATTCGGGAACCAGTTGTCCATCACAATCGCATCGGTCGGGGGCATGGCGGCTAAGGCATCGCGCGCGTTGACCCCTCCCACCGGAGCAGGAACGGACTTCGTGATCGACTTCGGCATTTAGGTGCCGAAGCCGGTATCCGGGACGTTCTGTGCGTTGAGCAGACGGAGCCCGGAGGCGCGCGAGTTGAGTGGCAGACTGCGGGCACTGGCGGACCGTCCGGTCAGCTTGTCCTTCTTGGCTTCGTACTCGGCCTTATCGGCCATGTATTCAAGACCCTTAGCCTTCAGAAACCGCCATTTGACGCTCAGCGTCAGCAAGTCCTCACTGATCAGACTCACGTCCGTATCGAGCTGATAGGCGGTTTGAACCCCAACAGTCGGTGCCCCGGTCGCGGCAACCCACTGGTTACTCACATACTCATAGACGATGTTGTCGGTATAGACCGTCGAGGCCGAGCCCACGGGATTGATATAGAACTGACCCTGCATGATGCGAAAGCGCATGCGCGGACCCACAGGCGAAATCCCGCTCTTGATGACCTGCCACTCCTGCGCATCCAAGGGTCCCAAGAGTTGCCAGCGGAAGTTCCGGTCCCACTCGGTCTGCACGATCAGATAGGCGAGATCGGCCGGCAGGGCATAGGCTTCCTGCGCGAAGGTGCAGGACTGACCGGTCAACACCGTACTTGCTGTCGGGGGCTGACTCACAGTGACCGTCGCCGCCCCGGCGTTGATGGCCATGACGATCGTATCGTTGAGCAATCCGACCGCGTAGGCGTTGTAGCCGATCTGAATCCCGGTCGTGCTCGAGAGATTCGTAAGCACGTTCGATCCGGGAGTAATCGTGCAGGTGAACGGCCCCACGCCGGTCGTCTGGAACACGTACTGCTTGCGCAGGAACTGCCAATAGCCGGCCGCTGAGGCGTCTTCCGCCAGCTCCTTGCCGGCTCGATTGGCGAGCGCCATCAGCAGGACCACATTCGGATCGGGATTGCTGACGATCGTCGGGTAGGTCGTGGCTGCGGTGCCGAGACTCATCTCGGCGACCGCGGTGTTGACGACCGTGAGCAGACTCACGCGGCTTTGCCCTTCTTCTGGGTCAAGGCATCAATCTGCGCCTGCATGGCCTTCAACTGCTCCTCGAGTTGCTTTGACTTCTCCTCGGCCCGATTGGCGCGCTCCTGCTCGACGGAGGCGAGCGAGAGCAATTGCGCTTCATCGAGGGCGGCCTTGGCGAGATTGCGGTATTTCAAGCCGCCCATGACATTGGCGGCATTCGCGTCCGACAGTCCCGCGAGCGCTTCTACCGTATGGATGTTCATCGCCTTCAGGTTCTCGGCAAGCGAGCGGGTAATCGCGCCCCAAGTCTCGATGGCCCAGCCTTCCGTGACCTTCTGGCCCTTCTTCAGGAACCGATCCCAGGCCTTGGGGAAGCGCAGGGGATCACAGACTTCCAGCGGCAGGTTCTCATCGATGGTGAAGCCGGACTGCTCGCCCGTACCTTCATCGTAGAGATAGACCACGCCCTTGGACTCATAGTCCCAGGTCGTCTTGGTGTTACCCGGAGCCACGATGCGGGTGAAGACGCGATCCTCGTGGATCGGATGGCCTTGCTCCTCGGTGAGCGCCTGCATCAGCTTCGGCTTGATATAGAACTCCACCAGAAGGCCGTCATCGAGTCCGTAGGAGACCCGGCCGGAGGCCGTGATATCAACAGGGCGTGCGAAATCGTTCATCGTTTCTCCATCCAAGTGAAGTTTTGACCTAAGGTCACTTCTTGGAATCGTTCATCCACGGCGCGTTTGACGCCGAACTTCGGGAAAGCGGTATTTTCGTAGTCGTGACCGGAGATAAAACCACCCGGTTTCACCTTCGGCAGCCACGCCTCGATATCGGCCTTGCATCCCTCATAGGAGTGGTCCGCATCAATGAAGACGAAGTCGAGCGAGGCATCTGGGATGCTGGCTGCCGCCTCCAGGGAGGTCTTGCGCAGGATCCTGGCGCGGGGGCCCGCGAAGTACACCATCTGGTGCGTCATGCGGTAATAGCGCTCCTGCTGCGCCTGCGTGAGACCGGCATGGAAGTCCCCGGAAGCGGCGTATTGCGGGGCATGATCGACTGACCACGAATCGACCAGATAGAGCGTGAGATCCGGCCGCTTCAGTAGCTTGCGGGAGAGCTCGCCAGCAAACACGCCGATCTCGGCCCCCACGGGGTTGGGAATATCCTTGAGCCATTCGAGGAGACTCTGCGCGCGTAAGTCTGCGGCGGTTTCCGGGGCTTCGAGATTGTTCGCCAGGGTCGGCAACAATCCACTGCCATAGACGGTGATCTCACAGCCCAGAACGACCAATTGCCGCGCAAGACCGATGAACTGCTCGCTCTGCTGAATCATCCAGGGCGCGGCTTTGAAGGTCTGGCCGTGCGCATGGGCGTCGAGCACCAGCTCGCCATCGTTAAGTTGCTGCGCATAGGCGTGATGCTCGCCTTCCGCGTAGCTCGAATCGAAACCGAAGAGCAGAAATTGCCGGTGGCCCAGGATGTAGGCCAGCGAGATCGTATTCAGCCCGATGGTTGAGCCCCCGGACACCATGGTCAGTCCC
>Ga0207707_10005482_pt1 | contig 11094 bp, 10 predicted proteins | sample KBSC83BmetaG_FD_184336 | JGI IMG/M metagenome (GOLD analysis project Ga0207707, IMG submission 184336) | Corn rhizosphere microbial communities from Kellogg Biological Station, Michigan, USA - KBS C8-3B metaG (SPAdes) (version 2) | ecosystem: Host-associated > Plants > Roots > Rhizosphere ... | reverse complement strand
TGAACATATTCGGTCCCGTGGGCATCCAACGAATGGTGATTGGTCGTCGACCACCCTGCCATCGCACTCGGGTCATGGCCTCAAGTAAACCTCTAAAAGGAGCCCTCGGTTGGAAACAGCCAGGGGGTTTCTTTTTGCAAAGCCATGACCCCGGCCAACGCGCGTCGCTCACATGGGAAATTTTTGCTTAACGGTTCGCTGATATCTTGCGGATCGTCGCGGAATTGTTTCGCGTACCGCGATCCCCTTGGGTGATGCATGCAAACCATCGAAATTACCGATCCTGTAGAGGCCCGCCGTTGCCGCTATGCCCAATATCGGGGCCAAAGGGCGACAGTGATGTTGCGGGGCTTGCCGGTCACGGGGATGGTCCGTTCGGTCAGGGAAGACAGATCCAGCACTCCGATGCGCTGGATCGTCTCGGTGGTACCCAAGCACGGCGTCGCCGCCTAGACGACAGATGCCGCCGATACACGCGGGAGAAATCTTGCGATAGCGGCACTCAAGGCATCCTCCTCCAAAACGTTCTGGGGCCCGGCCGCAACCCTTTTAGGATAACCGGGGGCCGAGCAGCTATCTGCTGCGGCTGAACTCGGCGAACGAAATTCTATGCTCCCGCTAAAATGCTTCGGCGGGGTCCCCAATGCATCGCGTCTTGTGCGATCAGACCAGGTGGATATCCGTATAGGTGAGCGAGGGAGCGTTGCCCAACAGGGCGATTTTGACCGCCGCCGCTGCGCCGCTGCCATCCGCATCGAATGACAGAATGTTCTGCGTAGTGTCGTAAATGAACTGCGGCGTCGCTACCGTGGCGTGGCCGTCGGAGTTCGCGACAAAATGACTCGCATCGAGGGTGCCGGTGTTGGCGCCGTTCGCGGCCAAATGATTGCCGAAAGCAAGCCGCGAGAAGTCCAGCACGTCGACGTTGTGGGTGAAGTCGACAATGGTATCGACACCATCCGTCTTGGTGTTGTAGCGGAAATGATCGGCACCGCCGCCACCGATCAGCGTATCGCCGCCGCCATTGCCCGTGATCGTATCGTTGCCGTCGAAGCCGATGATGATATCCTTGCCCGAAGTGCCGGTGAGCGAGTTGTTGCCCGCTGTACCGAGAATGACGGGCACCACATTTGAGGCGTTGTTGAATTCACTGGCTTCCGCAATGGCGCCAGCCGGATCGGCGATGACGCCGAGATAGTAAGTCCCGCCGGTGGCTGGCGCCGACAGCGCGATCTGCATGTTGCTGATCGTAATCGACGCGCCGGCGGCCAGCGAAGATTCGCTGACCGAACCCAGCAATGTATCGGCTGTCGTGATGGTGCTGTCGGTCGACAGATAGACGCTCGCCGCCGGCTTGGTCGCATCGAACGTGGTATCCATCGTGCCAATGTTGTTCAGCTGGAAGCTGACGCTCGTGCCTGTACCGTCAATGGTCAGGTTGCTGACAGTGAGGTCGGGCAGCGCCGGCGGCGGCGCAGTCGACGCCATGTTCCAGCCAATCGCATCCAACGCCGTCAAATCCGAAGACGAGATCGGTTCTACCACGCCCGGAGTACCGAAGGCATCGAACGCATCGGGCGTCGAGCTTGACGCCCAATCGCCGCGATCGCCGCCGAGCGGGGAAACGTTAAAGTCGTGCAGGTCCGTCGTGCCGTTGTCGACGGAGAAATAACCAGCGACCGAACCCGAGAGGTCGTGCGTCCCGGGCGCCGAGTAATGAAACAAATCCAGGACGTCGTAGCTGTTCGAGGTACCGCCGACGGTGGCACCAACCAGCAAGATCCGACCCATGACTTCGGAGAATTCATGGGCAACGACGGCGAAGAAATCGTATTGGCCCGAGCTGACACCGTTACTGTTGTCGTAGTCGAAAATACCCGAGCTGCTGCTAAATCCAACCGAGCCATCGGTGTTGGTGGTTGAGGTCAACAGCCCCATCCCCTTCGATTCAGCGGTCGAGATCCAATAATGTCCGCCGTTGGTGGGATCTCCGAGAAGCGAGGCCACCGCGGAAGCATCAGCAGCACTTGTTTGATCAGCCGCCAAGGCATTTTGGATCTGCGTATAGCTGGAGGACTGAAGGTTCGTCAGGCTCATACCGAGGGCGCCATTCAAGGAACGACCGCCGGCTTCGCCAAACCCGACATTGATGTTGAGGGTGACGTGATCGGTGAAGTGACTGACGAAATACTGTGCCACCTGCAGGATGCCTGCCGTGAACCCGGTCGGCGCAGAGCTGACGCTGGAATCCCAGACCACATTGATAGATAGGCCCGTGCCGGTACCATTCGTCACCAACGTCGAGCTGCCCGATGTCGTTGTACCGCCGCCCGGAGCCCCTCCCCCGGGGCCTGCCGCCATCACAATTTCGGGCGCATGAGCGGGCGGAAGATCGACGTCGCTCGAATAGACGACGTAGGTCGGAGCAGTGAAGGACAGGGATGGCGGAGCATCGATGACCATCGAGATCGGCGCGTCGGGGTGCGATGGATCGGAGTTCGAACTGAAATCGAAAGAGTCGTTAATGTCGTGGTCAAACAAGGAGTGCCGCAACGGCGATTGATTGGTAGTAAGCTTGCTCACGTCGGTGCCCCCTAAATCAAATTGAAACCGTATCTGATGAACATGAAGATTCGTCTACAAACAGTAAAACAACCAAAAAATGCCAACTCTGCTTGCCTCCAAGATAGCCGCGCCAGCCATTAATCGGCTAGGGTCCGGTTAGCGAGCGCGGCTAAATAAAAAGCGCACCTGCAGGCAAGACGCCTCGCGGGCAGATTTTAGGCAAGCAGCTCCGGCAGCGAGCCCCGCGCCGCCGATTGGATCGTACCATCCGTCTTGCAGGAAACAATCCCAACCTGGCGCTGCAGCGCCAGGAAAAACCCGCCGGCCCGACGGGCGGGTTTGAACCGCCGATATAAAAATCTCGGCCTCGAACGTACTGGCACTGGTCGCGCCCGTGCGGGCGAATTTCTACACCTATCAGGAATGGGGGGCTGACCAGCTTTGGCACCGGTGCTGATGAGGTTGGGATTTCTCATCATTACGAGAGCTGTGTGCGAAACGCGAAAATGGACCTCTCCCAACTCACGCAAAATGTTATCCAGTTTGCGCGGGACAAACCCGAGCTTCACACCGGCTCGGTCCAGCGGGCGTTGCTGCGCTATTTGAACGCGGCCTGTGGCCAACCGCCGGTGAAGTGACTGGGGATCTCATTGCCGGGGCGATCATCGTGGTTCGCCGGAGAATGACTGCCGCAGTGCGGATAGCCGCTCGAGCGCGGCTCGCGGTAGTGGGCCTTTTTGGACCGCGGCGAGTGCGTCCTCGAACTGTTGCGGCGTCGCCATACCGACCAGGATAGTGCCCATCGCCGGGTGAGACAGCGCAAACCGCGTAGCGGCTTCGGTCAGGTTGGTGGCGAACCCCTCCTTTACCAGCGGGGTTAAACGGCGGGCGCGATCGACATCGACATCGTAATTCATAGCCGAACCAATCGGCTCGGGTGCCGGACTGGCAATCGGGTGACGCTCGGCTGAGCCCGACAGTGCGCCGCCGGCTAGAACGCGGATGCCTACTACGCCAACGCCGGCTGCCTTGGTGTGATCGAACAAGCGTCCATAATCTTGTGCCGGATAGCTCGTCGGCAATTCCTCGGCGGCAGATGGATTGAGCATGTTGTAGACGACCTGAGCGCTGTCGAAGGAGCGTGCATCGATGACTTGATGCAGTGCCGCCGTGTCGCCTACTGCCGTAAGCCCGAGGAAGCGGGTCTTTCCCTGCTGACGCAGGCGCTCGAACGCCGGTACCACGTCGTCGAGCACCTGTCGGACGCTCAGCGCCAATCCGCCTCCTGTCTCGGTAATTTCATTGTGCAGGTGAAAGATGTCGATCTGGTCAAGACGTAGTCGCGCCAGACTGCCTTCGAGCGACATCGTAACCGCGTCCGCAATGCGGCTGAACTCACTGGGCGGCAACCGGACCTTCGTGCCAACGACCACGTTGGCTGGTTTCAGCTTCTGCAAAACGCCGCCAAGGTTCCTTTCTGATTCACCATTGCCGTACTGCACCGCGGTGTCGAAGTAATTCACGCCAGCGGCGATCGCCCGGGCGACGGTACGCTCCTGGTCGGCAGGATCTCCGCGTACCATAAGTCCGCCCACTGCGCCGCAACCGAAGCCCAGCACAGAGAGCTGCATTCCCGTGCGCCCAAAGGCCCGCAATTGCATCACAGCTCCTCCGACTGCATGCACAATACTCTAAATTGCCGCTCCGGGTAATGTGCGACCAATGTCCATGTTGGCAACGTCTGAGAACGCCGACAGTGCATGTCCGCTTTACCCGGCACACAATAGCGGACATCCGCGCGCCGAAATCCCCATAACTTCTGACGCGCAACTTCGTCGCCTCCCGCGGTTTCCTCCCTTGGAGGTTTGCGGACGCCGGCCCCCGAGTGCGGGGCGCCGTTCATCATGGGCCGGCATCCGAAAACCTTTACAAACTTGGAAGTCATCGCTTCATTCTATCACCTCGTCGGCGCGGGCGAGCAAGGCCGGCGGCACAGTCAGCCCAAGCGCCTTGGCAGTTTTGAGGTTGATGGCAAGCTCGAACTTGACCGGCTCCTGCACCGGCAATCCGCTAGCTTTTGCACCACGCAGAATCCGATCGACGTAGCCTGCGGCCCGCAGATACAGATCTGTGATTTCGACTCCATAAGAAATCAGTCCGCCGCCCTTGACGAAATAGCCGGACGAGTAGACGGCTGGCAGCCTCCGCCGCGTCGCCGAGGTTGTAATAAGGTCGCGATGGCTGGTGGTGGTAACGTCGGGCAACACCAGAAGCGAGCTGTTTGGCTCGCGGGCGGCCGCGTCCACTGCTTGCTCTATCTCGGCCGCAATCTTCACGATTGTCGGAACGGCGGTCAGATGCAACGCTGCCGCGGCTTGGTTGATCTGCCGGAGATAGTAGGTGCCCCCGCCCGGTGACGTTTTCGGGTCGAAGATCACGGCGACTCGTTTCACCCCAGGGTCAATCTCCTTGAGCAATTCCAGCCATTTGCCGCTCAACGAATCTTCGACATTGGTAAAGCCGGTCACGTTGCCTCCCGGGCGCGCCAAACTTGCAACGAGACCGTCGCCGACCGGATCGGAGACGTTGACAAAAACGATGGGAATGTCCCGGGTTTCCCGAAATAGCGCTTTAGCCACCGGTGTCGCGCGACACAGGATGGCATCGGGACTTAGCGCCGCGAGTTCCTTGGCCAACACCCTGATGCGATCCCGGTCGCCGCCAGCCCACCGCGCCTCAATGCGCAGGTTGTCGGTCCAGCCGAGGCGCTGAAGCTCGGTACGAAAGGCGGCCACCTGTTCGCGCGCGTCGGGATCGTCCTCCGCGAACGGGACCAAAATGCCAACTCGCTTGATTTGCAGAGCCTGTTGCGCACGCGCCGAGAATGGCCAAGCCATGGCCCCGCCCGCAAGCACCGCAAAAAAATCTCGTCGTTGCATGTGCCTCCCTCACGAGGGTCACGCCGTTTGCAATCCCTAAAATATAGCAGCCTTGAACTGGATGGCGAGAGAAATAGGAAACAACCGGCCTCCAGCCGATGATGCTCAATGTCCGAGATGGGTCAGATGCGTCATTTTGACCGTGCGCCGATCACTTCCCGTCTACCCCGATAAGCAGACATTTTCAGAGTCCGAGGCCATGTCTCAAAGGTGCCAAAAGCAGGCATCGACAACGTCACCGCAATGAAATCAACCACGCGCTGATCCGCACCCGCGTAAACTTGCTATTTTTCTAGCGCGTGATCCAGGGAGAAACGGCCGGCACCGGTGACGAAGATCGTCAACGCGCCGCCCATGATCGAGATATTCTTCAGAAAATTATTGTACTGGCCGATCTGCTGCGGGCCGGCCGGGTACTCCCAGTATCGATGTGCGATTGCAGTAGCAACCACCACAAACACGAATATCAGAATTGCGGCGTAGCGCGTGCCAATGCCCAGTATCAAACCGGCGGATATTACGAGTTCGAGCACGAGAGCCACCCACGTGAACAGCGCGGGCGCGGGGAGCTTCAATGATGTGAAATAGCTCAGCGAGCCGGCGAAGTTAATAATCGTTCCGTACGCGACCCCCACGAACACCCACGCTAGCAGGATGCGCCCGAGCAAAATTAAGACGTCAGCACTTTTGGTGGCGAACCCGTCGGCCCAAGACAGCAGCGAATGAGAACTGGATTGCATGGTCATTTCCCCCTTTGTTGCTCTGGTTCTCGGCCGCACGTCGTGCCGACGCTTAAATGCGTTGAGCGCAAAGATACTACCGCCCGCAGGCCATTTGAAGCCGCGTCAGCATTGGACGCAACGAAGAAGGCGGACCGGTAACGACCAGCAGGAATGAGCGGTACCGGGCTGAAGCGGATAGGAGCTAAAAAGGCGGCTCGCGAACGGAGCATAGGTCGGATCGCGTCCAGTTTCGCGCGTCCGAGCCGACGGCCGGCCGATAGATGGAGGTCGCTTCGGGTCCAGACGCGTCATTTTGACCGTGCGCCGATCACTTCCGGTCTACCCCGATAAGCAGACATTTTCAGAGTCCGAGGCCACGTCTCAAAGGTGCCATTTTTAGACTCATGCACCGCACAAAATGACATTCCTATTCGATCACCTCGTCGGCGCCGACGAGTACCATTTCTGGAATGACAATGCCGAGCGTTTTGGCGGTCCTCAGATTGACCACGACATCGAAGATCGCCGGTTGTTCGATAGGCAAGTCGCCGACGCGCTCGCCCTTGAGAACCTTGTCAACGAAGTGCGCTGCGCGCCGATAGACGATGTCCAGCTTTGGTCCGTAAGCAATGAGCCCACCGGCTTTTGCGAAGTCCCTGTAGATTGATACGACAGGAATCCCCCGCGCGGCGGCGAGACTAAGGATTTCCTGCCGGTTTGCAGTGATAGCTCCGTCATCCATGACGAAGAGCGCCTCCGACTTGTCACGGTCGGCGACGTCGAACGCTCTTGCGATGTCGTGTGCACCGCTTTGTACTGGCGCACGCACGAACTTCAAGCCGAGTGGTTCGGCCTTCCGGATCACCTCATCCACGATCACAACCGCTCCCGGATTATCTGCCCGATACAGCGCAGCCATTCTCGTGATGTTGGGAAGTATATGGTGGAGCAGTTCCACCCCTTTCGGCCCAAGGGCATCCGGCATGAAGCTTAGCCCGGTGACGTTCCCGTCCGGTCTGGCAAGGCTGGTTACGAGTCCCGACTTCACCGGATCGGCCACACGCATGATGATCACGGGTACGCTTTGGGTGATTTTCTTGGCTGCCTTCGCGGCAGGCGTGTTGACTGCAACGATGACCTCGACTTTCGAGCTCAACAGTTCCTGTGCGAGGACCGGAAGCCGATCGTTCTGGCCAGACGCATCTCGTACATCGATCTTTATGTCGGTTCCTTCTACATAACCGATCTTTTGAAGCTCATCCCTGAACGCGTCCAGCAGACCCGGCTGGAGCTCCTGAGCGAGCATGCCGATCGTCCTAAGCCTTTCCGATTGCTTCGCGTGGACCCGAACGCCGAGTCCAGCCGTCATGGCACAGAGCAGAAATTGTCGCCGCACGAGTATCATGGCCGTGTTGAACCTTTGTCCGCACCCTCCAGAGAGACGGCAATCAGCTCTTCGGGCAAGGAGCCACCGCCAACGGGGAACGCGATGTTCTGTCTGCCGCGCGGGCCAGGTACGGCGCGCCCAACACGGCCAGAATCACGCTGATAGTCGTCACGCGAGCGGGCATCTCTTCCTCCCTGGAATACCTCTCTCGAATCCTTTGAATTTTTACTGCGGACCAACGGATAAGGAAATCCTACCTTCGCTAGTCCACTTCCGCTCAGGGTCAATCGCGTCGGTTTGACCGTCGGACCGTCACTTCCGGTCTTCCCCGATTAGCAGACATTCTCTGGGTCCGGCGGCACGTCTCAAAGGTGCCAGAAGCAGATATGCCCCTGCCATTCGATGGTCTAAAGAGTGAAGACCGATTTCCGAAAGATCCTGCGCAAGCAAAATAGCTCGCTTCGACCGTTCAAGCCTGGACCGCGCGGTGGCGTTGCCGTCCGACCAGCACGCTGACCATAAGCAGGTTGAGAATGTTGGCGCCGATGCCGACGGCGAACGCGGGCGCATAATATCCGAGATGGTCGTAGAGCAGGCCGGCGATCCAGCCGCCGGCAGCCATGCCTCCCCCGCTGAACAGCAACAGTGTCGGGATTCTCCAGGAGGCTTCCGATGCCGGAAACAGTTCACGCACCGCCAGGACGTAAGCCGGGATGATGCCGGAAAAGCCGAGCCCGAAAGCGGCGGCCACCACAAACAAGCCGGCTTCGTTCTGTGTCAACAGAAAGGCCGTCATCGACGCAACTTGCCAAGCCGATCCGATCAGTACGGTAGCGAGACCGCCGATACGATCGGAGATCGCACCCCAGACTTGCCGGCTCAGGAACGCGGTGCCGAGCAGCACCGACAGCATCAGGGCGCTCATCGACCGGCTGATACCGAGATCGCTGCAAAAGGCGACCAGGTGGCCCTGCGGCATCGCCATCGGAATGCAACACAGCACGGCGGCGGCGCACATTGCCGCGAACACGGCATTGGGCGGCCAGCCAAGGACACGCGCTTTACTTGAGCTGGCTCTGGACGTCGCCGCCGGATGGGTCACTTCCGGTGGCGCGCGAAAATAAATCGCCGCAAGCGGGACGATACAAACGATCTCGGCGAGGGCATACCACAGCATCGCCTGCCGCCAGCCGAAATTGGCGATCGCTTGCTCGAATATCGGCGGCCAGATCGCGCCGGCGAGATAGGTTCCGCTCGAGATCAGCGCCAGCGCCGAGCCACGCCGGCGGTCGAACCAGCGGCTGACATAAATGTACAAGGGTGCATTGATGCCACCGATCCCGATCAAACCGATGAACAACCCGTGGCCGATCCACAACGGCCAGGGCGGCCCGAAGGTCGAAATTGAGAGGCCAAGGCCGATCATCAACGAGCCGAAGATGACCGTCCAGCGCGTACCGACCCGATCGGCGATTCGGGACATGATGATTCCGCCGGCGCCGGAGCCGAGCCACGCCAGTGCACTGGCGAGCGCTGGAACGGAGCGCGACCCGTTCACCTCGTTGGCAATGTCCTTGAGCGCTACCACGCTGATCCAGGCGCCGCCGAACGACATCCCAAGGATGAAGAGCGCTACTACGGCGACGACCCAAGAGGCCTTGGTCTCAACGGAACGTGGGGATTGCAACATCAGGGGGAAACTCGGCTGGCGGATCCGGTCTACTTACAGACCGCCCGGAATTTCACCACCCACATCCACGTGGGGTCTGCTCTACTGCTGCATTGCGTCAAAATGCGTGAACCGTCGCCGATAGAAATCCCTTTTAGGGCCTGTCTTCAGTTAGGGGATTCCCAAATCAGCAATTGAGTGATTCATGGGCGGTCGGCCTGAGGAGGGGCCGACCGATGCGGCGTTATGCATTACGCGACGACCAATGGGATCGGATCAAGGATTTTCTTCCCGGCCGCGAAGGCCATGTGGGAGGCACGGCGGCGGACAATCGACTGTTCGTCGAAGCCATTCTGTACAGATATCGAGCCGGGATTCCCTGGCGTGACCTTCCCGAGCGCTTCGGGGACTGGAAAATCGTCCATCAGCGTTTCGGCCGGTGGGCGAAGAACGGGGTTTTCGAACGCATTTTCAAGCTGTTGGCGAGCGATCACGACAACGAATACATGATGATCGACGCCACCATCGTGCGCGCTCACCAGCACAGCGCCGGGGCGCGAAAAAAAACGGCGAGCAAGCGATCGGTCGATCCCGCGGCGGACTGACCACCAAGATTCACGTTCTTGTTGATGCGCTCGGCAATCCGGTCGAGGTGATGCTCACCCCCGGGGCAGGCGCACGATCTAACGTGCGCACAACCGTTGCTTGACGAAGCCGACCCGCAAGCCCTGATCGGGGACAAGGCCTACGACGCCGATGCGCTGATCGACTTACTCACCGAACGAGGGGTTGATCCGGTGATTCCGCCCAAGGCCAACCGCAACAACCAGAGGGCTTGCGATTACCCGCTCTACTGCGAACGCAACCTCATCGAGCGCTTTTTCAACAAACTCAAGCACTTTCGCGCCATCGCCACACGCTACGACAAGCTCGCCAGAAATTTCCTCGCCGGAATTCAGCTCGCCTGCGTTATCATCCCTGCTCAACTGAAGACAGGCTCTAACCGACTTCCCTGGATGACCAGGTCAACTCTTTTGCGCACGGAAACCGCAAGAGCGATGTCCGCTGTGGGTCAAAAGCGGATTTAGTGAGCGTCTGGCCCGATGTCCGCTTTTCCTCCAGAAGCGAACATCCAGAGTTGCTGTCGACCCGGGCTGACGAATTGCAGTGCAAGCCACAGCGCTCGCTTCAGGGCCAGGTGAACAGGGCGGGCAGCGTTTCGCATCACCGAGACGTCCACTTGGCGTCACCGCATGGGGAGCAATGCATTAATTCATCGGCGTGTTGCGGCGGCCTGACGAATGCCCTGCTCGCGCGCTTGACTTATTGCTGGTGCAGACGTGATCTAGGTATCCAGCCTGCGGACGTCCAAATTGAATGATAATCGCGCGAGCCTGATGCGCCTTCGAGGGAGGAGACAATGAAGACGTTCATGATGACCGTGGCCGTGGTAGTCGGCATCGTCAACGTGGCAAATGCCGCGCCGTTGCCTGAGGCAAAGCCGGGCGACGTCGGATTCTCGCAACAGGGATTGACGCGGCTCGACGAATTCTTTGCCCGCGAGATCGCCGCCAAACGTGTGCCCGGCGCCGTGGTCGCAATAGCCCGGGACGGGAAGCTCGTCCATTACAAGGCGTATGGCCAGCTTGATGCGACCAAAGGCACGCCGATGCCGCCGGATGCCATTTTTGCGCTTGCGTCCATGACCAAGCCGATGGCGGCGGTCGCCGGTCTGACGCTCATGGAACAGGGCCGCCTGCCTCTCCAGGCCAAGGTCGCGGACTACTATCCAGCGTTCTCTGAAATGAAGGT